>Ga0209396_1005398_pt1 | contig 12103 bp, 8 predicted proteins | sample GOMGulsemesocosm_6_FD_184638 | JGI IMG/M metagenome (GOLD analysis project Ga0209396, IMG submission 184638) | Methane-oxidizing microbial communities from mesocosms in the Gulf of Mexico - GOM8C Gulf of Mexico (SPAdes) (version 2) | ecosystem: Environmental > Aquatic > Marine > Cold seeps...
CATGTATCGCCACATGTCGATATAAAAGGTGTTAACCCACTTACTCAACAGCAAAGTTCGACGCAACCACATTATATTTTTACTTACGACGCAAATGGTAAGTTGAGCCAGATAACGGATAAAAGTTACCAAGTACAAAAACGTCACCATTTAACAAATTTTGGTGCTTTCAAAGTAACATTCAACTATAGCAACAACCAAGAAACTCGATTGTTTTTCGATGTTAATAATCAGCCAATAGCAAATATAAAAGGTGTTTTTAAAGAAGTCTATTTGTTTGATAAAGAAGGTTTCAAACATCAGCTCAATTTTTATAATAAAGAAAATAAACCGATGGAATCTCGCTGGAAAATAGCAAACTACAAATGGTTTAAAAAGGATAACTGGGTAGTAGAAAATCGTTTTAATTTAAAGAAAGAAAAGCAATCATTGGCGCCTCATTTCCCTTTTGATACTACAGCAATTGAATACGATGGTTTAGGAAACCCATATAAACACTTTAATTTAAATGAAAAACTCACTGTAACAAATAATAAAGACGGTGTTGCCTATTATCAAGACAGCTACAATGAGCAAGGGCTGCACATAAAATATGCTTACTACAACGAAAACGAAACAATGATCAATAATCAGTGGGCATTTGCTTATGCTATTAAAAACTATGACCAAATAGGAAATTATCTACACGCAACGAAATACGACATAAGCGATAAGCAGTTAAGTTTTCCGTTTAAAAAGAATCCTCCTACATCAGCTGAAGATAAAAAAGAGATAAAACGGATCTCAATAGGATATTTACTAGCGCTGCAGCAACGACGCCCAGAGTTAATGCAAGAAGTTATGCATAAAGAGTTATCAAAACACACTGTCGCTAATTATGGTGATGGCGGTCAATACCTTAGACCTACTACCTATAAACAAATGATCGAATTTGCAAAATCTTGGAACAAGGATGGCACAAGGTTTCCACCTAGCCCTAATAACCAAGTAATAATACTTGATAGCACTCATAATATGGCCTCGGTTAAAATGCTCTCTGATAATTGGTATGAATACTTACATCTAGTTAAAATCAGCGGAAAGTGGCAGATAAAGAATTTACTTTGGACTAAAAACCAAAGCTAAATTTATACTTAATACTAACACCAACTAAACAGGCGATAAATAAAGCAAGTTTTTAGTATATTTATCGTCTCTCAATGTTGAACTTTACCCCACGACCACTCATCATTTTGCTTTAATATTTTTGTAATAAATTCAGCAATTTTCCACCTAGGTGTATTACTTGAATTGGTCAGTAGTATCATCGCATCTTCGCTATCGGGGTAAGTAATAATTAACGACTTATATCCGCGAATACTACCTGGGTGCCTCGCAACATTAATCCCTTCGTTTTTGTATACTTGCCAGCCCAGCCCCATATATATTTCTCCCCATACCGTTTTAATTTGAGGTGTTAGCATATTTCTATAAGTATGCTCTTTTAGCAGAGAGTGGTCATGAGCGAGTGTTAGTTTTAACCACAGGCTTAAATCATATACATTAGTTACTAATCCCTCACTTGGATTAAATAACAAGTCATACGGACGTTGTCTGCTTATATCTATTAACACTCCTTTTTTCGTAGGGTGAGCTTCAGCAAAATATTTATTCATGCCAGTAAAGTAGTTACTTTTTTTCATGAATGCTGGCATCAAAATATTTTCATGAATATACTTTTCGTATTTCATGCCAGAAACTTCGCTAATAACACTACCTAAAATGTTAAAACCGGTATCACTGTACTCAAAGCCATTACTTTCTGCATTATTGATTTCTGTTTGTTGTACTAACTTCAGATATGCCTGTTCAGATCTTTTAGCAGAAGAGCTTACGGGTCTGACAGAGTCACTTAATCCTGATGAATGAGTCAAAAGCTGTTTAATGGTGATATTGCTATTTTCAAATGTTGATAAGTATTGGCCAATATTATCATTAAGCCGTAACTTTTTATCTTCAACCAATTGCATAATGGCTTGAGCGGTAAAAAGCTTAGAGATCGAGGCAATTCTAAATAGTGAATTCTTCGTTGTCGGTTTCAATTTTTCTTCATCAAGAAACCCAAAACCTTTACTATAAGTGACTTCACCTGAGCTTATTATCGCTACCGCCATGGCAGGAATGTCGTTCTGCACTCTAATTTGTTCTAGCGTGGCTGTGAGTTCATTATGTGTATTCACTTTATTAGCTAGTACGTTAGAAGATAATGTTAATAACATCATTATAATTAATTTATACATCAAACCACCTTGCTAAATATAATGCCTTATAAAAAGGCAATAAAATTTCTTGTTCAGATTTAAAGGAAAAGACAGCAAACCTAAAAAACAAATCAAAAATATCGATAAAGGATAAATGCATACAAATAGAGAAATTAATGGAGATAATGAATTGTCAATTTAGCATTACGAGGCATAATTCGCTAGCGAACATAATGATAACCTCAACAGTAAAATTAATTAAAATAAAGCCCATGATTTTACATAACCCCTACTCTATATTTTTCCGTCATGTGCGATGTATTTATTTCATCAAGCTATAACGTTATTTTATGAGAAAGCTATTTTTTCCATAAGTATTAATTATTTATGAACAGTCTTAAGGCAACATCGAATTCAAGTAGCGTCACAGCCTTAGGTAATACAAAATAAATAATGTAAATACAGGTACACCAATGCCCTCTATATCAAATACCTCTATTTATTTTAAATGTTCTTGCGACGTTTTTATCACTTACTCAGTCTTATATATTAAAGATAAAACTCAGAGCTTAAAGCGCACTTAGTGATATCAATAAACAATGATGATAAAGCTGTTCTCATTAATTTGATTTTCTTAAGAAAAATATAGGTTCTTCATTCGAATTAAACGAATTAATTTCATGAAACTTCACTCGCTCTGATACATTATAAGCTGAAGTAGTTTTCACTGACGAAACAGTAAGAGGCTAAAATGATTAAAGATAACCCAATAATAATTATACTCTGTTTTTTATTTCTTCTAGGATGTTCATCTGATGAATATAAACAAGCAGAACAAGCATACTTACAAGCAAAGTCGACACATAACATTACTCAGCTGGTTACTTCGCTGACCATACTCGCAAGGTTGGACCCTGAAGAATATTCTTCCATTTTATTTAAAGCCCAAGAAGCTAAAAGTAAATTAATAGAATCTCAACAATATATTGAGCAAAACAATTATTATTTAGCTTACCTTTCAAGCCATGAGTCCTTGCAAAAAATGTATAGTATGGAGAGCAAAAAAATATTAATAAAATCAGGTACTGTATTATTACCTTTGCTAAAAGCTAAAAATATTCTTGATAAAACATACCAAGATCATCCTTTAGTATTAGCTTCTTTAACACGCTATAAAGAATCACCTATTCTTGATTGGAATTTACTTGAACTTAATGCGTTACTTAATAAGTTTAGCGTAAATATTATTTCTTTAGAAAAATCGACAAACACGATTAAAGCTATAGATACCTCTTCCCTTCCTTCTTTATCTTCTGAACTGTTATCCATAGAACTCCAGATTAACAGAGATTTACAGCGTTTTAAGTTAGCTCAAAATTACTTAATCGATTTAGCGCTACATCGTAATTCAAAGTTATTAATTGACATGAATGATAAATTATCAGCAGAAAGCTTTACGATTTCACAAATGTTTAATAGAGATAAAGCAAATATAGCCATGGTTCCTTTTATTAATAGATCTAAAAATAAATATGCTCCAAGCAAAAATATCATTGAAAACATGTTTTATGCATCTTCATCAAAAGATAAACATCGACATATCGAATGGTTCAAAAAATGGAAAGTATTAGAAAAAGATATTTTGGAGCCTTTAGATGGTTTTTATGACTATTCACTTAACGTGAAGCTAAGAAATAAAAAGCTAATGACATACGCTATTGAAGAGAAGGCTCAGCTACCTAAGATTCCAAATAATCACTTAACTATAATGACTGCTTTTCAAGAGAACAAAGTTATCCGTGAACTTATAAAAAACTTAAAAACAGATAGTCGATTTTTTAGTACGTAAAGAATAAGGCACTTTACCTGAATAAAATTAAACACCTGACTCAACTGGGTTAAACACTAAAAAACATGTTAATGAACTTACTCTGTGCCTAATGAAACAATCAAGTTACATGATAACTTAAACTTAAAACTTCATAGGCTTCGCGGATCTCGATAAAATCTTCCGCACGGCCTCCTTTGTCGGGATGAGTCGCGGAAATTTTCTTTTTATAGGCTATGCGTATCGCAAGCCAATCCACACTTTGATCTAACCCTAAGGTCGTCAGAGCAGCTTCAATTTTATCAACGGCACGATATTTGTTCCAAAAACTGGAAAATAGCGCCTCTACTTCTGCGACAGTAATACTGTTCAAATTAGCCCAGTCCAAATAATAACAAGCTAGTTCAGTATCTCGCTTGGTCAGTACGCACTTACCTACAGGGGGATTTGCAACCAGACAGATATCCAATGGAAAAATTGTCAGTAAAAACCCTTCAGTTTGAATATCGCGTTGGATTTGATAAAGAGCATTCATAATGAAAAAATTCTTTTGGAAAATGACTACCTGAAGGTCAACATCCTCGCCAATAAGCGAAGTAAAGTTCTGCTCACAAATATTGACCAAATCAAGCAATGAACAGGAACTACGCTGCTCTTTTAAATATCCCAAGATCTTAATAACCAGAGGGTTATTCATGAATTTTAGCTCCTTTTCGATTTATCCATGACAGAGTATAAATAAACTTAACACCAAGATCCAAGAACATAAATAACATGACCAAGACTATCCAGATCGTTGATAAAAATCCCTTAGTCTTATGTCGACACTATTAAAGATAGCTAACACTTTTACCTCGCGATATCGGCTAATTAACGGAACTAGCAGTTATCCAGCTCATAAAGTAAAATAGTAAAAATTAATTAATCTCTGCTATCAAATGAAACTCAATCTTAAAAAAGCAACGCTAATCAAACGTTACAAACGTTTCCTTGCCGATATCATATTAGAAGATGGTAGTGAAACGACATTACATGTGGCAAATACCGGCGCTATGAGTGGCTGCGCTACACCGAATGACAATATTTGGTATAGCACTTCTGACAACCCGAAACGTAAATACCCCTATAGCTGGGAACTAACACAAACCCAGAATAATCACTTCATCTGTGTAAATACGCTACGCGCAAATCAATTAGCGGAACAAGCGATTTTAAACGGCACAATCACTGAACTGCAAGGTTTTGATGAATTGAAAAGGGAAGTAAAATACGGTGAAGAGAATAGTCGTATTGATCTATTATTAAGCGCTTCGACTGATAAAGAACCATCAATAAAACAGTACCCTAATACCTATATTGAAGTAAAAAGTGTAACACTACTTGAAGGACAGCAGGGTTACTTTCCCGACTCTGTTACAACCCGTGGACAAAAACACTTACGCGAATTAATCAATATAGTAAAAAATGGCGACAGAGCTATATTACTCTTCGCGGTATTACATACAGGTATTAACAGTGTTAAAGCCGCCAAACATATCGATGCAAAATATGCCGAATTATTACAGCAAGCACTTGATTCTGGGGTTGAAGTACTAGTGTATAAAGCAGAAATAACCCCTGAAAATATAGCCTTAACTAAACGTATTAATTTAGAATAACAGCATGCTATTCTAAATTATCAGCTTAAAATACAGGTTTTATTATCTTCCAAGGCTCTGGCTTAATAGTCATTAGGCTTAAAAATCATACCAGCCACTTTATATTGGACTGGTATGAACATTGATTTCGTTAAGCCAAGTTATTCATATCGTAAACTCAACGACGGTTTCACACTAGCGGTTTTTAGCGCTATTATTGCTACCGTTAACCAGGTTACCAGCGCAACAACAAACGCCGCGACTAGGTAAATGGTTATGCTTTGATTTATCCGTTCATTAAAGTTATTCAACCACTCATTAATGAAGTAATAAGACACCGGAAAAGCAATCACCAAACTCATAACTATTAACACAATAGACTCACTGGTTAACAAGGACATTAAAGAGAATCTTGAAGCTCCTAGCACTTTACGAATAGCAATTTCTTGGCTACGCTGCTGGGCATTAAAAGCCGATAAACCAAACATGCCAACACAGGTTAGAAATACAGCCAAACCGGAAAATATCGCCACCATATCAACCAGCTGATTATCTTTCTGGTAAAGCTGTTGATAATTATGCTTAACTAACTCGATTTCAACCAGTTGCATCTTAAAGCGTTGCTCAACAAGCTCGATAATATCTTGTTGAATTTTTGCAGAATTCTGGTCATCCACTTCAATGACAATTGAACCATCACCAGGAATAGTTAAACCACAAACAAATAATACCGGATAAGATTCATTTCGAGCAGAGCCAATTTTGACCTCTTTGACAACACCTACGATTTTTCCTTGCAGGCTTTGATGTGGTCCCGCATCAAATCGCCATACTTGGCCGATAGCTTGCTCTGCATTTTTATACCCTGCAGCCGCTAATACAGATTCTGGAATAATAACGGCTACGGTTCCCTCTTTTTCATTAAACCAGTCAGATTTATATTCAGTAGAGAAGTCACGTCCAGCAATCAGCTGTAACCCTAGTGTCTGCACGGCATTAAAACCCACTCCACCGAACCCCATTGATTGATCAAAGTCTTTTATACCCGGCACTGACGTTACAAAAGCACCAGCATTAGTCGATTTTGTTAAATCAAAATCAAGTGGTGTCGAAGAAATAACACCATCAATCGTAGATAACGCTTGATAAAACGACTGGTCATCTGCTGGGAAAAGTAAATTAGCTGGCACATCAAGAACACGGAGTCGTTGATTTTTCTCATAGTTAACATCAAGATTTTGTAGGTAATTCAATTGAAAATATAAACTAGCGGCAGCAATGATCAAGCTTACCGATAACGCAGATTGCAAAATCATCAATGACTTTCTCACTATTATTGCCGTTTTTCCTCTACCAAAATCACCACTGAGTACACGATGAATACTAAAAGAAGAAATGAACACGGCAGGGTATAAGCCTGAAGCGATACCAATAGCAACCGTAGTAGCAATAATTTCAAATAGGTATTGTGACCAATTTCCGATGGCAAGTTCACGGCCAACCAACTGATTAAAAGCAGGCAATAACAATTCAACAAGACCACAAGCTAATAAAGCAGAGATAAGTGCAATAACAACAGATTCTGTTAAAAATTGGATAATAAGTTGAAGTTTACTGGCGCCAAGCACCTTACGAACACCAACTTCTTTTGCCCTAACACCAGCCTGTGCAATACTCATGTTGATATAATTAAAGCTTGAGATCAGTAATAATAAAATACTTAGCGCGATACTGACCATCACAGTTTTGGCTGAACCACCAACTTTCAGATCAACATTATGGTTAGGAGCAAGATGAATATCTAACAATGGCTGTAGATCAAAGCGAACCGTATCACTTTTATCTTGCCAAATACGATTGAATATTATATAATTAAAGCTTGAGATCAGTAATAATAAAATACTTAGCGCGATACTGACCATTACAGTTTTGGCTGAACCACCAACTTTCAGATCAACATTATGGTTAGGAGCAAGATGAATATCTAACAATGGCTGTAGATCAAAGCGAACCGTATCACTTTTATCTTGCCAAATACGATTGAATATTTCTGTAGTCTGCTCGGCGACACTTTTGATATCAGCGTCTGGTGACAACTTAACGTAAGTATATGAAACTTTACCCATGATATTCATGAATCTTTTAGCTGAAACAATTGAATTCATTGCATAATGCGTATTATCACTGAAGTCAGCAAAGACTGCGCTCACTTCTATATTTTGATTACTTCTAATCGATAAAAATGTTTTACCCACCGCATTTTCACTGCCAAACAAACGCAGTGCTTCAGATGATGAAAGGGCAACTTTATTAGGCTCGGTTAACGCTGGAGCCAATTCGCCATGTAAAACATCAATAGCGATAAAGTCAGTTAAGTTTTCATGGGCTGCAATAGTTTTTTCTAATTTGAAAGTATCATCACCAATACTCACCTTCCCCGTCCACAGAAATTCCATATTAATCAAGTTTAAAACATCTTCGACACCGGAAACTTTTGTTAAAAACGGATACCCCCTAGGTGATGTCATCGGATATTCATTACCACTTACTTTATGATGCAATACCACGCGATAAGTTCGACTCGCGTCCGGTTGAAAATTATCATAAGAGCTTTCATTTATAGTGAAAAGCGTAATCATCAATGCTGCGGCCAAACCAAGAGATAAACCAATAACCGTTAAAACAAGGTTCATTTTATGGCGTACTAACGAGCGAAAAGCACTAATAATGTAATTACTAAAAAGAGCACTACTGGCTAAATGTTTAAGCATGTTGCACCTCACGCATAATATTACTCGCTTGATCTACGATTATTTGACCGTCAAAAAGACGAATGACTCGACTCGCATATTTCGCATCATGCTCTGAGTGAGTCACCATAATTACTGTGGTGCCATCACTATTTAAAGATCTCAGCATCGCCATTACTTCCTCACCATTTGTAGAATCAAGATTACCGGTCGGTTCATCGGCAAGAATTATTTTTGGCTTAATAACTAATGCTCGAGCTACAGCAACCCTTTGTTGTTGTCCGCCTGAAAGCTGTTGAGGTAAATGCGCTGAACGATGTTCAATCGCCACCTTTTTCAAAATTTCGTTGACTCTTTTTTTACGTTCAGCTTTAGATATTTTCAAGTATAAAAGTGGTAACTCCACATTTTCAAAAACGGTTAAGCTATCAATTAAATTGAAACTCTGAAAAACAAAACCGATAGATGAACTTCTTAACTTTGACAGCTTACGTTCGCCGTATTGAGCAATATTTTCTTCATCAAAAAAGTAATCACCGCTGTTGGGCGAGTCCAACATACCTAACATGGAAAGTAAGGTAGATTTACCACAACCAGACGGTCCCATAATGGCTAAAAACTCACCTTTTGCCACAGTTAAATTAATATTGTTAAGTGCAGTTGTTTCAACATCTTGAGTACGAAAAAGTCGTGATGCATTTGTCAATTTAATCATAATTTTTGTCCTGTAATTTGAATAATATCGGCTTGGTTAAAAGCGTTATAGTTTGACGTGATGACACTTTCGCCAGCCGCTAACCCTTCAAGTATTTGTAAATAGTTTATATTTTTTTTACCTAGTTTTATTAAGCGTCGCTCTGCGGTAGTACCATCGTCATTTAGCACAAATATCCAGTTGCCCCCTGTACTGTTAACAAAAGCACCACGCTTAACTAATAAAGAATTTTTCATGCCCTTACTTAGCATTAGATCAAGCTCAAGACTTTGTCCCCGTTTGATATTCTCAATGCTCGACGGGAGAATAAACTCAATTCTAAATTGTGCTTGTCTGACACGGCTATCTATCTTGGTAACTTCTATATCAAGGGTTTCACCATTAATAAATAACTCTGCTTTCATCGCTAGGGTAATTTGATTTAAGTAGTATTCATCAACATTAACCATGAGCTTGAATTGCTTTGGAATATCAATTTGCCCCAGTCTAGTGCCTCGATTTTTTGATTCCCCTAACTCGACATTCAATTCACTTAAATAACCAGACACTGGCGCCTTTATCAACAAGTTATCTAGATTACCGCGAGCAAATAAAAGATTTTTTTGTAGCATTTTTGCACTTTCTTCAAGCTGTTCAACTTGCACTTTACGTATTGCTTCTTCTTGCTGTTGTCGTTGGCTAGTTAATGTTTGACGTTGTTGGTAGTAAATTAAATCTAACTCAATACCTTCAAGTTTATCCTTCGCTAATACTCCTTGTTTGACCAAGGGGTCGAATTGCTTAATTTTACGTTTAAGGTGGGAAATTTGTAGCTCGATTTCTAGCAAGTCTCTGCGTAAGTTAAGTCGATTAGTCGTCATCGCCATTTGTGTATTACGCAAGAAATTTAGCTGCTCAGTAACTTGTGCTTCACGGCTCATTACATCTAACTGTAGTGAAACATTAGACAAACGTATTAATGGCTGACCTTCAACAACATATTGCCCTTGCTCAACCAGCTTTTCTTCAATGCGGCCACCGGCTATGGCATCAAGGTAAATGGTTGATTGAGGGCTAACACTGCCTCTTAATCTCAATTTATCTGCAAAATCCCCTGCAAATACTTCTGCTGAAGTTATCGTATTTGCCGAAACGTTTTGAACCTTACCTTCACCACGTTTTGCGGTTACTGACCAAGCACAAACAGCAAGTATGCAAAGAATGATAAAAATCACGCTTACTTTTGCAAGCTTGTTATATTTCGGCTGTTGAATTTGTTTATCCATGGTATCGACCTATTATCATATAAATTTTAAAATGACGTTTAAATTATTCATAAAAGTAACTAAGTGATTACAAGTCTCATGCCACATTTAATTAACAGTAATTTCAACAACTTAAAAATACACGAGAATTAAATCATTAATATGTGTCCACCAGTAGAACAACGTACTGTCCATTTATGGACAGCTTTTCTTTTCATTCAACGGGGAGTCAGGTAGGGTTAAATAAAACAAATTCGAGGTAGGTCAATTTTAAGCCTTGCCTTACAAATGGAAGTTACCCCGTGAAACAAACTGGTCATGTGTTAGTTGTAGATGATAATCTCGATATTTTAACCTCTGCTCGTTTATTGCTTAAAAAGCACTATAGCCTTGTAAAAACAACCGACGACCCTAACAAAATCACAGAGCTCATCAGCCAATTTGATTTTGACGTGATTGTACTTGATATGAACTTTACACAAGATGCAATGAGTGGGCAGGAAGGGTTTCATTGGTTAAAAAGCATATTATCGATAAATCCAAGTATCGTCGTAATCATGATGACAGCTTATGGCGATATTAAGCTGGCTGTTGATGCCATTAAAGCAGGCGCGTCTGATTTCATGCCTAAACCTTGGCAAAACGATCAGTTGCTTGCTTCAATGGCGGCGGCATTTCAACATTCAGAAACCAAAAAAGTTGTTAACCAGCTAACAAGACAAACACAAGGTTTAAGCCATGCAATAAACGGGGAAAACCAACCTTTTATTGGGCAAAGCCCGATAATGAAGCAAGTTTTCGCTACCATTGAAAAAGCGGCTAAAACTGATGCTAATATTCTTATCACAGGAGAAAGTGGTACCGGTAAAGAATTAGTGGCCAGAGCGATTCATCAAGCTAGTTTGCGCGCGAATAAAACCTTTATTAATGTTGATATGGGCGCTATTTCTGAATCTTTGTTCGAGAGTGAACTTTTTGGTCATAAAAAAGGTGCCTTTACTGATGCAAAAGCTGATCGCATAGGCAGGTTTGAATTAGCCCAGGGTGGTAGTTTATTTCTCGATGAATTAGCGAATTTGCCTCTGAACCAACAAGCAAAATTATTAACTGCACTACAAAATAGAGAGATAACCCCTGTTGGCGGAGTAAAACCATTCGCTATTGATATTAGGTTAATTAGTGCTACCAACGACAATCTGCTAGAAGCAGTTGATAGCGGACGTTTCAGACAAGATTTACTCTACAGAATCAATACTATTGAAATACGTTTGCCCCCCCTGCGCGATCGAAAAGAAGACATTCCTCTACTCATTACTTATTACCTCAAATATTTTTGTCAAAAATACAATCGAGAATTAGTGATTAACGCCTCAGATATTCAAAAACTTAGCCGTTACTCTTGGCCCGGAAATGTGAGGGAATTATGTCATGCCATTGAACGTGCGGTCATTTTAACTGACTCTGAACATTTAGATATCAGCTCAATTATTTACATCAAACAACCAGAAAGTAACGTAGATACTGGGCCTAAAACTTTCAACTTAGAAAAAGTAGAAGAGATCACTATTGCGAGTGCTTTAAGTCATTTCAAGGGAAATGTAAGCCAAGCGGCAAAAGCCTTAGGCCTAACTCGTGGTGCACTTTATCGAAGGTTAGACAAATATGAACTCTAACCGAGAAGTATTAATG
>Ga0209396_1005400_pt1 | contig 12100 bp, 10 predicted proteins | sample GOMGulsemesocosm_6_FD_184638 | JGI IMG/M metagenome (GOLD analysis project Ga0209396, IMG submission 184638) | Methane-oxidizing microbial communities from mesocosms in the Gulf of Mexico - GOM8C Gulf of Mexico (SPAdes) (version 2) | ecosystem: Environmental > Aquatic > Marine > Cold seeps...
GAATCAAAAATGACCTCTATAGAGGTCATTACGGTTCAAGCACCAAAATTGACTCATTCTGAAACTGCATTAGCAGAAGGTAACTTGGTTATGCCTGACGTTGCTGATTGGCTTAAAACCGTTCCAGGTGCAAATATAAATAAAAACGGACCGATAACTGGAATCGCACAATATAGAGGGATGTATGGAGATCGACTCTCTAAAAGTATTGGCGGACATCAAATTATAAGTGCCGGTCCAAATGCAATGGACGCCCCTTTAACTTATATTAATCCAATAATGGTTGATTCCGTGGCTGTTTATCGTGGTATTGCTCCTGTAAATAGTGGAATAGATACACTAGGTGGTTCTGTTGAAGTAAACTTAAAACGCGCTACCCCAACTGAAGAAACTCAAGCGTCTGGTGATATTGCTACAAGCTATAACGATGTGAATAATGCATCAACGCTTGCTGCAAATATAAATTTGAGTTCAAGTGGTTTTGGTTTATTAGCATATTTTAGTGATCAAAAGGGTGATGATTACAAAAATGCAAATCATGAAACTGTCAAATCATCCCAATATGATAAACAACAATATGGTGCTGATCTTCAATATCAAATTTATAACTTAACTTTAGGGGCGACATGGCATCATTCACAAACGAATGAATCCGGAACACCCGCTTTGCCAATGGATATTGATTACATCGAATCAGATAGGTTTAATCATGATGGTGAGTATAAAACTGGTTCATATACATTAAAATGGCAACTTGGATTACAAGAGGCCACTCATGGAATGGATAATTTTAGCCAACGTGAAAATCAAAATAATGATAAATATCGATATAATACAGCCGAAGCTAAAACGGTTGATTATATATTTGAGGTAAGCAGTGAGGATGTATCAATTGGTGTTGATGGATTTATTGCAGAGCATAATTCAACTATTACAAGCCCAGAAAATATGATGTTTAAAATCATTAACTTTAATGAAGTGTTAGATAAAAGAAATAGTGTTTATGTGCAATGGCAGCCTCAATATGAAAAAAGCTCTTATACATTAGGGTTTAGAGCAAAACAAAATAATGCAGATGCTGATGGTGTGATGAGTTCAATGGCAATGATGAATCCACATGTTAAAGCATTGCAAGACAAGTTTAATTCAGCAGATACAGATGTTTCGGATACAACTTATGACATCGTATTAAACAGCTTGCATACGATTGATGACAATAACTCATTCACTTATGCTGTTGCACGTAAGCAAAGAGCAGCTAGTTATCAAGAGCGATATTTATGGATGCCAATGCAATCTACTGGCGGATTAGCTGATGGTAAAACTTACGTTGGCAATATAAACCTTGAACCAGAAACTGCATATCAATTAGACTTTGGTTACAATTACAAACACTCTGAATTTTTGATATCACCTCATATATTTTATCAAAAAGTAGATAACTATATTCAAGGTACTCCATCAACTGATATGCATGTCAAAATGGTTGCTTCTATGATGGGGGATGATAGCCCGCTCGAGTTTAATAATATTGATGCAAAATTATATGGTGTTGATTTAAATTGGCATTATAAAATGAGTGATAGTTTTAAGTTGTCTGGTATTGCTAGTTATGTCCGTGGCACCAGAAGTGATTTAGATGATGATTTGTATCGTATTTCACCACTTAATGCGCGAATTAATTTAAATTATCATCACGGTAATTGGCAAACAGATTTAGCTTTACATGCCTACAACAAACAGTCTGATGTATCAGAAATAAATGATGAGTTACAAACGGCAGGTTATGCTGTGGTTGATTGGCAAGTGGATTATTTTATTACAAGTGGTTTAGTTGTACGTGGTGGCGTTAATAATTTACTCAATAAAATTTATTCGGATCATCTAGCCGGTACAAACAGAGCGAATGGAAGTGATATAGCCATAGGAGATAAAGTGCCAGCCATGGGACGAAACCTCTATTTAGCAATGGATTATCAGTTCTAGAACCACCCTATTTATCATTTAGGTAGAGCCAGTTTTATTGTGAAACTGGCTTTTTTTGTAACTTACGTTGTAGGGTTCTTCTATGCATGCCTAACTGCCTTGCTGTTGCAGATACATTTCCTTCGTTACAACTCAGTACTTGCTGAATATGCTCCCACTCTAAGCGCTCGGTTGACATCGTTTGAAGTTCAAAATCGTTTTCTTGTGGTGTTCCTTCCTGATCTAAAAGAGATTTTAAAATCATTTTTGTATCGACTGGTTTTGATAAATAATCGTCGGCACCTAAACGCATTGCTTCAACTGCCGTTGCGATACTTGCAAACCCAGTCAATAATAATAACCTTACATTCGGTAACGCTGCTCTGATAGGTTTAATCAAATTTAAACTATTATCACTCGCTAACTTCATGTCCAAAATGATATGCGTTGGTTTTATTAAGTGACAATTATGTAATACTTGGTTAGCTTGGTGCACTTCATAACACTCAAAGTTTTGCTTTGTTAATCTGCGATTTAGAGTGGCACAAAGTGCTTTATCATCTTCAACAATTAATAATTTCATGTGTATAAATCCAGTAATTTAAATAATAGGTAAAGTGACATGGGCTATTGCCCCTTGCTCTGAATGATTATAAAGCTTAAGCGTGCCTCCTAGCCTTTCTAAAGTTGAGTTTGATAGCAATATGGCCATACCGAGACCAGTTTCACTTTTAGCTAGTTTTTGTCCTAATGAGATCTGTTTTGTTGAAATTCCATTACCATAATCTCGCAATTCAATATTTAAATAATTGGCATTTATATATATATTTAAATCTATTTGGAGGCTATTATTTTCTTCATTTGCTGTTACGCCATTTTGAACCAAATTTAATAAGGCTGGTAACAGCATTGCATCGGTTTCAATCTGAATTTGTTGCACCTCATGAGTCGAAGCGCCTATTATTCTTAAATTTGAATTTGGAAAATTAAGTTGAACACATTCTTTTAGTTGTTCTAATAATTCAGCTATATGAAAAATTTCAGTTTTATTTTCGCGAATTGATGTCGCTAAGGTACGAAAATAGCCTAACTGATCTGTGCATTGTTCAAGTGGTTTTTTCATTGATATGACAGCTTGATCATCTGGATAGTCTTCTATTAATTCATCAAATAGTAATTGCAAGTTACTCAATGGCGTTGCTAGTTGATGTGTCACTTGTGAAGATGCAACACCCAGAGCTAATAATTGCTCTTTTCTTAATTGATCTTCTCTATGAGCTGCTAAAAGGCGTTCTCTACTTATTATTGCATTTGCCATGGCGCCCACAACAAAAGTAACAACGATTACAGAAAGTAAAAAATTTGCCCACATGCCAAAAAAATGATTACTCATATCCATATGATGCATTGTATGAACTGGCATATTTATTAAAAGACCTGTATAGGCTAATACTGCACTAACCGAAATAAGCAGAAGAAATCGTGTTGGTAAGCTCACAGCTGCGATTACTATTGGCATTAGCAATAATGAGACAAATGCATTTGTTGCTCCGCCGCTAAAATACATGAGTATTGTAAGAAAGGTCACATCAGCAAATATTTGAATTAATATACCCTTATGGTCTATTGGTCGATTTTTAAAATATAGGATACTTAATAAATGAAAAAGAGTTTCTATTGCGATGATAATGAGTAGTGGCATTAATTCAATTTGCATCGACATGATGAAGTTAATCGCAATAACACTAGAGAGTTGTAAAATTATCGCTATGGTTCTGAGTAAAAAGACTCTTTGAATAGCTGTTGTTGATTGAAAATCAAATATTTTCATTTTTAAACAAAATTCCTTTTGCATTATATCAGCATGTTTTGATAATAGGATCTTATCAAAATATTGTATTTGTTGTTTGATTCTTCTCAAATATAAAGCAAATATTGCAACTAATGTAATACTCAATTATGATTTTGAAATCAATAACTAAACTATGAACTTTTAAATGTCAGATATGAGTGATGACAGTGAAGATGTAAAAGCTAAAGGAAGTCCAAGTTGGATGACAACATTTGCAGATTTAATGTCGTTATTAATGTGTTTTTTTGTATTGCTATTGTCATATTCAGAAATGGATGTAATTAAATTCAAACAAATAGCGGGCTCTATGAAAATGGCTTTTGGTGTTCAAAACTTGATTGAAGTTCAAGATATTCCAAAAGGGACATCAGTGATCAAATCAGAATTCTCTCCCGCAATACCTGAACCGACGCCAATTAATACCGTACAACAAAATACACAAGCAGCCACAGAAGATAACCTTCAAATAAAAGATGGTAAGGATAAAAATACCAAGGAAAATGATCGTTATAAAGTATTGCTAGAAAAGGTTTTCTCACAAGAAATTGAAGATGGTTTAATTGAGTTCGAACTTTTGGGTCAGCAGCTGATTATTAGATTAAAAGAAAATGGTTCTTTTCCTTCTGGCTCAAGTTACTTACAACCAAAATTCAAGCCTCTTTTAGCGCGTATATCCAAAGAACTCAATAATATTCCTGGCGAAATAACAGTGTCGGGCCATACAGATAATTTGCCAGTATCAAATGAGCTCCATCATAATAATTGGGATTTATCAGCAAAACGGGCAGCTGCTGTTTTAAATGAATTACTTAAAGATATTCATTTTGATTCCTCCAGAATAAAAATGGAAGCATTGGCAGATAATCGACCATTAGTACAAAATAACAGTGTGAGTAATCGAAGCCAAAATAGGCGTGTAGAAATCGCTATTAACCAAGGGAAGCCTACAGAAATGGCTCCTATTTCAATCAATTAAGGAAAGTTTAGTGGATAAAGCAAGCGGTTTAGGGTTAAGTGTTATTATTTTGGCAATTGTTTCGGCCATCTTAATGAGTGGCGCTTCACCAGGGATTTTTGTCAGTGTACCCTCATTGTTTATTGTTATTGGCGGGACATTTGGTGCAGTTATGCTGAGTTATCGCATGAGTAATTTTTTTAAAGGTCTATCAAATATCCGGTTAGCCTTCAGTAGCAAGCAACCAAATTTATTTGATACTTTAGATAAATTGGTAGAACTGAGCGAAATAGCCAGAAAAAAAGGTGTTTTGGCGTTAGAAGATGTCACTTTAGATGATGAATCTTTACAAAAAGGTGTGAATTTATTACTTGATGGCCATGATACTCAGACGATTGAATTTGCATTTAATCGTGAAATCTTACAATCTCGTCAAAGAAATAATCAATCAATAAAAGTACTTAATAGTTTTACTGAATTAGCACCTGCCATGGGAATGGCCGGGACACTCATTGGCTTAGTCGCAATGTTAGTTGCAATGGACGATCCTAAAAGTATCGGGCCTTCAATGTCTGTAGCATTATTAACCACATTATACGGCGCACTTTTAGCTAATGGTTTTACCGGACCTTTAGCAAATAAATTAGGAGAGAGAGCCGATGAAATTAAACAGCATATGATGTTGGTTCGTGATGGTGTGTTGCATATTTCCCGAGGTGATAACCCAAAATTGATTTTAGAAATGCTAGCAAGTTATTTGGGTGAAGATATTAAAAGCCCAAGCAAAGAGCAATCGGTAAATAATTAAAAATATATTTTAGTTTTTACATTTTATAAAGCAATCAACTTATCTTAATTATTTTATAATGCAGCCTAACATACAAACCTTGGAGTAGAGGGAGTTTAAAAACTTAAGCCGAATATCCGATAACTTTGATGTAAGGTGTAGTTTTAGACCTGTATTTTTGTTATAACTCATCAGACCACTATTAGTAACTTGCTATTAGATGAATTAATTTGGAACACAGTATGAAGTACGCAAAAATTACAGGCTGGGGTAAATGTATTCCGCCAGCAAAATTATCAAATGACGATTTAAGTACTGTTGTTGATACTAATGATGAATGGATTAAAACCAGAACGGGAATTTCTGAACGTAGGATCAGTCATGTTTCAACTGCTGAACTTGCAACAGTTGCCGCTCAACAAGCACTAGACTGTGCTGGTATCAATGGTGATGAAATTGATTTAGTATTATTAGCAACATGTAGCCCATCAACTTTGGTCGCAAATACTGCCTCTTTGGTTCAAAAAAATATTAATGCGACTGGTGCTGCAGCATGTGACGTCAATGCGGCATGTTCCGGATTTTTATATGCGCTTCAAAGTGCAACTGCGCAAATTAAAGCTGGCATGATCAAAAAAGCGGTGATTATAGGCGCTGAACGAATGACTTGGTACGTTAACTGGTCTAAACGTGATAGTGCTGTTTTATTTGGCGATGGTGCTGGTGCCGTAGTAATAGAAGCATGTGAAGAGCAAGTTGGACTATTAGCCAGTAAAACAGGCTGTGATACCAGTAACAGAGATATTCTACATATAACCAACTTTGGCACTGATATTAATAAATATGATAAACCAGCGGGTCCATCAGATTTATTATTTGAAGGTCGAGAAGTATTTAAACGTGCAGTTAAAGGCATGGCTGAAGCCTGTGATGATGTATTAGCACAAGCTAATTTGGAATTAAATGATATTAATGTATTAATTCCACACCAAGCAAATCTAAGAATAATTCAAGCCATTCAACAAAAACTATCGGTTAGCGATGATAAAGTTATGGTTAACATACAAAAATACGGTAATACTTCAGCAGCTACTATCCCTATTGCCATTTGTGAAGCTGTTGAACAAGGCTTAATTCAACCTAATTCTAAGATTATGTCAGCCGCATTTGGCGCTGGTTTAACTTGGGCTGCTTGCTACATTCAATGGGGAGAACGTGTTACTCCACTAAAAGTGAGTTCTGCAACCTTGCCTGATTGTGATAAAACCGGACTAGAATTGATTAACCAAGCGGTTATAGCCTGCAAAAGTTAAACTGAACAAATAGAAAAAAGCGAATTAAATTTCGCTTTTACTTTCCCTTTCACCCCTCCTGCGCTATTTAAATTATCTTTCTAACAATATTCTATTTTTAAACTAAACTTTTAAAAGGCTTGATAATTTTTTATGTTTTAGTGGAGTTATAAATGGAAAATGTTGAGGATAGACGTGGTTCCTTACGTTTAGATATGGAAAAACAACTCATTACCGTAAGCTGGCAAGGTGAAAATGAACGTCAATATATTAGAGATGTTATGTGCATTGATGTCTCTAAAGGTGGTATTAAGTTTAGTATTGAACGTAATATTGAAATAGATACTCAAGTAAAAGTGCAATTCAAGTCAAATGATAATGAAAGTAAAATTTATTCTGCCTGTGTTTTAAGGTCGATCAAACAAGAGCATGGTTGGTACGATATCGGTTTAATTTTTAATAAATAAATGGAAATATCTTATATTTAAGGAATTGGAGTTTATATTTATGATCATTCTTGTTGGCGGTGAAAAAGGTGGCAGTGGTAAAAGCTGTTTAGCTCAAAACTTAGGTGTTTATCTTGCGAAACATAAAAATGCATCTGTTTTAATGATAGATTGTGACCCTCAAAGAACCACATCTGATTGGATACAAGCTAGAAATAATAACCCCGATTTGCCATTGATTAACTGTGTTCAACTTTATGGCAAAATTAGAAACGATTTAATTAGCTTAGAAAATAATTATGACTACTTGCTAGTTGATTGTGGTGGTCAAGATAATTTAGCACTACGTGCTGCAATGTCTGTGGCTGATCACGTATTAATTCCCCTTAGACCAAAGCGTCGTGACTTAAAAACAGTTCCTCATATGGAAGATATTTTATCTACTTGTAAAATGGTTAATCCTAAAATGAATGCTTCATTTGTAATGACTCAATGTCCCTCTCTACCAAACCAAGCGTCTAGAATATTAGAAGCCAAAGAAGTATGCGAAACTTTTGGCATTAATGTTTTAGATTCTATTACTTATAGTCGTAATATATATGATGATAGTGAAGAAAATGGAGAGTCTGTACTTGAGATTGATCCTGATGGTAAAGCTGCATTAGAAATCATTGCAATTGCAGACGAAATGCTTGCCAAAGAGCCCGGAGACTCACATGAGTTTAGCTGATTTAAAAAGAAAAGCCTTGGCTAAAAAACGAAAAAAGATTGATATAGATGATTTTATAGAAGATGCGTCGTCATATGCTCAAGGGAAGTCAATTTTAGTTCCTAATCTGGCTGAAAATCATACTATAGATAAAAAGAGACATAGAAATTTTAAAAATGCGACCTTTACACTCTCCCCTTCTCATATAGAGCAACTTAATGAGTTAGCTGAACATTCAGGATTTGCTAAATCACGTATTTTGAGATTACTAATTGAGCAACTAGCAAATGGTAAAAATAGTGATTTAAATGCATTGCTAGAATCATTAGAAGAAAAAAATAAAAAGTGATCACTTAATATATGGTTTTGGTATAAATTAGGTCTTAATAAAATAAGACCTATTTTCATTTTAACACTCTTAAGTTGTGTATCTAGATTGAATATATTCAAACATGGCACGTACACCAAAAGCTTCACCGCCGAGAGGGCGTCCAGGTAATTTCCTATTATTCCAAGCCATTACATCAAAATGTATCCAAGGTGTATGAGGTTCAACAAACTCTTGTAAATACAAAGCTGCTGTAATTGCACCACCAAAACCGGATACTGCGCAGTTTGATATATCAGCAATATCACTCTTTAACATATCTTTGTAAGGTGAATATAGCGGTAATTGCCATACATGATCATCTACTTTTTTACCTGATTGAATTAAACCTGCAGCAACAGCATCATTATTTGTGAAGAAACCAGGCAACTCAGTCCCTAAAGCAACACGACATGCACCTGTTAATGTTGCAAAATCTACGAGTAAATCAGGGTCATCATTTTGTGCTTCACTGAGTGCATCACATAAAACTAAGCGCCCTTCAGCATCGGTATTATCAATCTCAACAGTAATACCTTTTCGTGTTTTAATCACATCGCCAGGTCTAAAAGCGTTATTAGATACGGCATTTTCAACAGCTGGCACTAAAACACGTAATCTAACAGGTAAATTAAAAGCCATTATTAAATGCGCGAGCCCAATAACATGGGCGGCACCACCCATATCTTTTTTCATATAACGCATGCCTGCACCAGGCTTTAAATCTAAACCACCTGAGTCAAAACATACGCCTTTACCGACTAGCGTAACCTTTGGACTATTTTTGTCACCCCATGTAAGGTCTATTAACCTAGGTTTATGCTCACTGGCACGACCTACCATATGAATAGTTGGATAATTGTGCTCTAGTAATTCATCACCAATCCATTGATTAATCTCTCCTCCAAAGCTATTCGCTAAGTCTTGCATTGTTTCGGCTAAATGCTGTGGCATCATATCGCATGCAGGTGTATTGACTAAATCTCTCACCAAAACGATGCCTTCAACTAAGTCAGAATATTTCTTCAGCTCTTGTTGACATGGAACGACAAGTTTAGCTTTAATTTTTGTACACGTTTTATATGAATCAAATTGATATGCACCTAGTGCCCAGCCAAATGCAACGAGTTCTCGGTGCTGATCATTGCCTTGAAAAAGATACTCACCTTCAGGTAATAAGGATGCTAAGTCTCCACATTGCCAATAGGCATTAACATCCTCAACAAAATAAACAGCTTGAAACAGATGGCCAGAATTATTGTCTGGAAGAAGAGTAAGTCCTTTGCCTGAAAAGCTAGTAGAATTTAACCAAGATTGAATAAAATTTGATTGCTTAACTTTCCAAGAATCAAACTCGGAAGTTGGTAGAATAAATAAAGGCGTTCCTTTATCACCAAAACAATAAAGATTTTTCATAATATCTCAAAAATAATAAATTAACTTAGGCTAATCATAGCAATTTAATTATTTTAAAGGTATGTGTTTAATATATTACGGTTTGTGTTTAGAACTGTTTGTATTTCGGTGAGTAAAATGGACGGGGTAATAATCAACATTGTCTATTGTTCTAGTCCACTATTATAGGGATTATATTTGAGACAAAAAACCAAAATTTTTTTGTTAAAAGTATTATTACTTGCGCTTAGAACTGTTTGAATTAGGGGAATTAAATGAACTGGGTAATACATCAACACCGACTACTTTTCCTAATTTTACGATTATTGGGATAGTGATCGGTGCAAATGGTAAAACAGCAAACACACCTAACCCTAAGCCTTTTAATACATCTAAAAATTGCTGATTTGCTATTTTTAGTTCTTCTGAACTGGCTTGTTTCTTTGTGTAACGCTTATAAATAATAAGCATTTCTTTTGTTTCAAGAGTTTCTTGAGCTAAAGCAACTTTTAACTGTAGCATTGAGCGCCGCAATCGTAATCGGGTTCGTTTATGGCTAATTTTAACGACTCTAATAGGTGCTTTATGAAGATATAAATATAGTTTCATCATGTAATTGTCACACACTCTACTCATAAGTGCCAAATTTAACTGTTAAATATCGTAAGAAAGTGACCTTTATGGTAATATTTGGTCAGTTATACACCCTATAAATAAATTCAAATGCAAAATCAAGAACCTAAAAAGCCAGAACGACCTCAAGATGATGATTGCTGTGGTGGTGGAAGTTGCTGCCCTTGTGTATGGGATACGTATCACGAACAATTGTCACAATGGCGATTAGTTAAAAAAGAACATGAGAACCGATAAACTCTGCATCAAAAAAACATGCCTTATTCTAGAATTTTAAGCTTTCGATTATATTTTTTGACTCCTTTATCCATGTTTATTAAATAATTCACATAGATAGAGGAAAAATTAACAATTCCCTCCTAATATTAATTAACTAAATGTTTTGGCTACATTAGCAAAGAAATATATAAAACTAGTTGTTATTGCTTGCTCATAACATTTTTGTATTAACAATAATGTAATTATATCTGGGGATATACAATGAAAACTCAATATTCTTCTCTAAGTATTGCTGTCAGGATGGGATTAACAATTACTGCTGGCTTAATATATTCAAGTTCAGCGGTAAGTGCTGAAGGTGACGAAGTTGTTGCTGATAAAAATATAGAAAAAATAGCTGTCGTAGGCTCAAGGTCCGCACCGCGTTCCATTTCGGATTCTCCTGTACCAATTGATATTATCGGTGGAGATGAGCTGGGTAAAAATGGTTCTAGTGATATGCTTGAAATGTTAGTTGGTGCGATACCATCATTTAATGTAAGAGCACAACCCATAAGTGATGCAGCGACACTTATTCGCCCGGTAAATTTAAGGGGGTTGTCCTCAGACAGCACGTTAGTGCTTTTAAATGGTAAACGTCGTCATAGAGCCTCTGTTATCGCTTTTCAAGGTGGTGGTGTAAATGATGGTGCGCAGGGCCCTGATATATCAGTTATACCAAGTGTCGCGATTAAACAAGTTGAAGTACTTCGTGACGGAGCCGCTGCTCAATATGGTTCTGATGCGATTGCAGGTGTAATGAACTTTGTTTTAAAAGACTCTTCCGAAGGTGGATCTATATCGGTAAAAACAGGGGAGTATTTTGAAGGCGATGGTAATCAAGTTATTGTAGATGGCAACATTGGTATGCCTTTTACTGATAATGGTTTTGCTAATTTAAGTTTTCAGTTTAAAAAAGCAGATGCAACTAGTAGAAGTGTTCAACGCCCTGATGCTGCAGCATTATCTTTAGCCGGAAACTCATCCGTAATTAGCCCAGCTCAAATATGGGGAAACCCTGAAATTGAAGATGATGTAACAATTTTTGCTAATGTCGGCTTTGATGTTGGTAATGATAAAGAGTTTTATATGTTTGGTAATTACTCCGAACGAGATGTCACAGGTGGTTTTTATTACCGTAACCCACATAATCGCAGTAATGTATTTTCTAATGATAGTGGTGAAACCATATTGGTTGGTGCTGTAAATGGTGTGCAGTCAAGTTGTGCTACGGTACCTGCAAATGTCGCTAATGTTCTCGATACAGCAGCATATGCCGCCATGGTTGCAGATCCAAACTGTTTTTCAATGAACCAAATTATGCCTGGCGGATATACTCCTGCATTTGGCGGTAATATTACTGATACTTCTTTAGCTATGGGTACTAAAGGTGAGATTAGCTCTGGCTTTTTTGAAGAGTGGTATTACGATGTCAGTGGTA
>Ga0209396_1005405_pt1 | contig 12093 bp, 9 predicted proteins | sample GOMGulsemesocosm_6_FD_184638 | JGI IMG/M metagenome (GOLD analysis project Ga0209396, IMG submission 184638) | Methane-oxidizing microbial communities from mesocosms in the Gulf of Mexico - GOM8C Gulf of Mexico (SPAdes) (version 2) | ecosystem: Environmental > Aquatic > Marine > Cold seeps...
AACCTCTTCATTCAATACCGTTCTGTTATAGCTGGCACTCTATTTGCATTTCCTTTGTATAACCTTTTATTTTTTGGAAATACATTATGGATAAGTTGCTATATGTCGCTATGAGCGGTGCTAAACAAAACATGCAAGCCTTATCAATTAATGCCAACAACTTGGCGAATGCTAAAACAACAGGCTTTAAAGCTGATTTAGCACAAGCGCGAAGTATGCAAGCATTTGGCGAAGGGCAACCCTCGCGTGTTTTTTCAATGACAGAAAGGGCAAGCCAAAATTTTGACTCTGGCTCTATCCTCCATACCGGTCGTCCATTAGATATGGCGATTGAAGGCGAGGGATTCTTCTCTGTACAAGGAGAAGATGGCCAAGAAGCTTACACCCGTGGTGGTCACTTTCGTTTAACCGAAACTGGTGCGTTGGAAACCAGTGATGGTGAATTAGTTATTGGTGAAGATGGGCCTATTACTTTACCGTTGCCCGTTACCAATATTCATATAGCGCGTGATGGCACTATTATGGTACAGCCGGAAGGTGCTCCCGCTAGTGTGCAAGAAGAAGTTGGTCGAATAAAGTTAGTTAACCCTGATACACGATTGATCGAAAAGGGCACCGACGGTCTATTTCGACCGAAGGGGGGAGGGCAATTAATTGCCGATGTAAACGTCAATGTTCTTGGCGGCGCGTTAGAGTCTAGCAATGTTAACCCAATAAACGAAATGACAGAAATGATTGCATTGCAGCGTCAATTTGAAATGCAGTTAAAAATGATGAAGACAGCCGAAGAAATTGACGCAAGTGCTTCTTCATTATTACGTGCTTTCTAAGCATAGCTATCAATCAACATTGGCTAACTAAAATAAACGTAGTTAAGCAGTGTTACACAATCAGAGGTGATGTATGAACGCAGCATTATGGATAAGTAAAACCGGATTAGATGCGCAAAATAAAGATATTGCGGTAATTTCTAACAACCTCGCCAATGCAAGCACAATTGGCTTTAAGAAAAGCAGAGCCGTATTCGAAGATTTACTCTATCAGAATGTGAATCAACCTGGTGGAAGGACTGCACAAGATACTGAAGCACCTTCTGGTTTAATGCTGGGTGCAGGTACTAAAGTCGTCGCAACACAAAAAATTCACACTCAGGGCGATATGGTTACTACCGATAACGCACTTGATCTAATGATTCAAGGGGAAGGTTTTTTTGAAATATTAATGCCTGATGGTAGCTCTGCTTACAGTCGTAATGGTCAATTCACCATGGATGATGAAGGTAATATGGTTACCCCAGGTGCGGGTTATATGATTCAGCCGCAAGTTACTATTCCTGAAGATGCGTTAAGCATTATTGTCTCTCAAGATGGTGAGGTGTCAGTGACATTACAAGGGCAACCAGATCCAGCCGTTGTTGGACAAATTAATCTGATGAACTTTGTTAACCCGACCGGCTTACAGCCGATTGGACAAAACCTATATACAGAAACAGCAGTAAGTGGAGCACCGCAAGAAGGGGTCCCTGGTTTAGAAGGTTACGGTATGTTAGTTCAAGGCGCACTTGAAACCTCAAATGTTAATACCACAGAAGAATTGGTTAATTTAATTGAGAGCCAACGAGTTTATGAAATGAACTCAAAAGTGATTTCGGCTGTTGATGAAATGCTGAGTTATATCAATCAACAACTTTAATTTTTAGTCGATATTTTAACCTAAAAAATATACAGGAGGCAGTGATGAAAAGTATAAATACTTTAAGTTTGGTTCAAATACTTGTAATGAGCTTATTAATAACGGTTACTACTGCTTGTAGTAACACCATTGAGTTAAGTAAAGCATTGCCCAATGACCCTGATTTTGCGCCAATAATGCCAGAAGAAGAAGAAGAGCGAATTGTGCCTTCAGGTTCATTATTTAAACCTAATTATGTTAATAATATTTATTCTGACTCTAAAGCGCATCGTGTTGGTGACATCATTTCAGTTATATTGAGTGAAAAAACGCAAGCAAAGAAGAATGCTAAGACGGAGTTGAAAAAAGAAAATAAAAGCAACTTAGATGCTGTTACAGGGCTAGGCGGAGTACCTATTACCATTGGGGGAGAGTCGGTACAGTTTGGCATCAGTCAAAATTCACAGTTTAAAGGTGACTCAAAAGCAGATCAAGGCAATAGCTTAAGCGGGAATATTTCAGTACATGTTCTAAGTGTGCTGCCAAATGGCAATTTAATGATTCGCGGAGAGAAGTGGTTAACGTTAAATAATGGCGATGAATACATTCGTTTAACGGGTGTTATCCGTTCTAAAGACATCAATTCTAACAATACAATTTTATCAAATAAAGTTGCCAATGCACGTATTCAGTACGCAGGAACAGGCAGCTTTGCTGATGCTAACGAACAAGGTTGGCTGGTTAAATTTTTCAACAGTACTTGGTGGCCATTTTAGGTTGCCCCTAAAGGTAAATGTTCATTGTGTATGAGTTTCTTTCGTTATTTAAGGTTTTTGTAAAGTCTCAATTTAAGGTGTTAATCTCATGAAAGCAGTAGTCAATATACTTTTCCTCTTTTTATTATTGGCATCAATGTCAGTCAATGCTCAGCGCATTAAAGACTTAGCCGATGTTGCTGGTGTTCGTTCTAACCAACTCATTGGTTATGGTTTAGTGGTGGGTCTACCCGGAACAGGTGAGCAAAGCCCTTTTACTGAACAAAGTTTCAAAACAATGTTAAGTAACTTTGGTATTACTATGCCAGAGAAATTAAAGCCAAAGATTAAAAACGTTGCGGCCGTTGCTGTTCATGCAGAATTAAGTGCTTTTACTAAGCCTGGACAAACGATTGACGTGACTGTTTCAAGTATGGGTAGTGCACAAAGTTTACGTGGTGGCACCTTAATACAAACTATTTTAATGGGGCTTGATGGTAATGCTTACGCAGTAGCACAAGGTTCTTTGGTTGTGAGTGGTTTGGGCGCACAAGGGTTAGATGGTTCTCAAGTGCTAGTTAATATTCCAACGGTTGGCCGTATAGCTAATGGTGGAATTGTTGAACGAGAAGTAAAGTCGCCTTTTTCTTCAGGTGATCATATTACCTTTAATTTACGTCATTCTGATTTTACTACCGCCAAGCGATTATCTGATACGATCAATGATTTAATTGAAGGATCCGCTAAAGCGATTGATTCTACTTCTGTACGTGTTACAGCACCACGTGATATTAGCGACCGAGTGAGTTTTTTATCTGTACTCGAGAATCTTGAGTTTGAGCCTGCATCACCAGCGGCAAAAATTATTGTTAACTCACGTACCGGTACGATTGTTATCGGCTCCGAAGTCACACTGCTTGCCGCTGCTATCACCCATGGTGGTATAACGGTTACGATTAATGAAGTACAAGATGTTTCTCAACCCAATGCGTTTGCTGAAGGCGAAACAGTGGTTACCAATCAATCAGCAATTAATGTCAGTAATTCTGATGCTCGGATGTTTGTCTTTAAACCAGGAGTGACTTTAGAGACCTTAGTTCGTGCGATAAATGAGGTTGGAGCTGGTCCTGGTGATGTTATGGCCATCTTAGAAGCCCTAGATCAAGCAGGAGCTATTCGTGGCGAGTTAGTAATCATCTAATTTATCATTACCTTGTTGCTGTAATACTCTATTTAGGCGTCAAAAGTACTCATTGATAGTCATCAACTCCGTGCTTTTTTCTTTAAATAGAGTCATACAGCTTAAAGTTAAATGATAAATAAAGTGTCTTTAAATATGTTTCTTACAGGTAAATAAAACGATGGATATCAACTCAAGCTTAAAGCAAAATTTTGATCAAGCGCGTAATGCCCTTGATCTTAATGGCTTGAATGATATTCGTCAGCAATCTCGTGCAACGGATGGCGAAGCTAAAAAAGAAGCTTTACAAGAAGCCGCGCAACAGTTTGAAGCCATTTTTATGAAAATGCTACTTTCTAGCATGCGAAAAGCACAGGAAGTCCTAGAGTCAGATAGTCCATTTAATTCTCAATCAAGCAAGTTTTATCGTGACATGCATGATCAACAAATGGCAGTTGAGCTATCTTCTAACGGCTCATTAGGTTTAACTGATTTAATTGTTAGACAACTCGGTGGTGATAGTGGAGGCTTTAAGCCAAGTTCTGTATTGCGTAACGACGGTAATTTAGCGACAAATAATATTAAAACAAGTGATACCCCTTCTAATGCTGAGCAGCATAATTCCTTAGTTGAAAAAATGCTTAGCGATAATAATCAGATTAAACCCGAAATAGATATTCCTTTTGCCGGCAGTATTCAGCTAAATAACAATATTACTAGCCAAATAAATACGGTTGTTAGTCACCTGTCTAATCAAATGGTAAATAAAGAATCAGACAAAAAATTTACTAAAGAAATTAATGGCAACCAAAGCGTCAATAATTTATCACCGAACTCGGCACCTTTATCAAATCACAGCTTTAATGAGCCAAAGGATTTTGTTAGCGCTTTAATTGAGCCTGCGCAAAAGGTGCAAAAAACGTTAGGTGTGCCATTTGAAGTTGTTATTGCTCAAGCCGCACTTGAAACCGGCTGGGGACAAAAAATAATTAAGGCTCAAGATGGTGGTAGCTCTAATAACCTCTTTAATATTAAAGCTGACTCCCGCTGGGGTGGTGAAAGAATTACCAAAGATACTTTAGAGTATGAAGAAGGTGCAATGGTTAAAAAAGCAGAGCCTTTTAGAACTTATCAATCACTCAGCGATAGCGTTGATGACTACATAAACTTCCTCTCAACTAGCGAACGCTATGAAGAAGCATTGCAAGACTCCGGCAATGTGGAACATTTCCTGCAAGGTTTACAGAAAGCTGGTTATGCAACTGACCCTCAATATGCCGATAAAATTTTAGGCACTTTGAGAACAGTGACTAACCTTTTAGCTAAGTAAGCTATCTCAATACCTTAATAAAGGTTTAGGCAGGTATAAACCTGCCTATAGCAGTAACCTTTTAAAACCTATTTATAGCAATGTAAATCGATGACTTTTCCCGAGAATGCATCATCGTTAATACTGCTATTGGAGACAATATTATGACAGTAAGTTTGTATCAAACCGGTGTGAGTGGCTTATTAGCTGCTCAGCAACAGCTGGCAACAACTGGTCATAATATTGCTAACGTTAATACTGACGGCTATACCCGTCAACGTGCGGAACAAAATGCCTCTCCAGGCCTAAATAATGGCAATAAATACACAGGTTCAGGGACTTATATTCAAGATATAACCCGTTTATATGATCAGTTTTCCCATAAAGAGCAATTACAGAGCCAAAGTAACTTAGGTAATGCCGATTCTTTACAAGCCCGATTATCTCAACTTGATCAAATTATGAGTACTTCAGGTAATGCGGTTGTTGGTTCATTAGATAATTTCTATCAAGCCGTTAACGGGGTTGCAGATAATCCTAATGATTCTGGTTTACGTAGCATAGTACTCAATCAAGCCACTATTTTAAGTAATGATTTTAATGAGTTAACTGAAAATTTTGATAAGATGACGAACGCTGTAAACGGTGAGATTGAACAAGTAGCGGCTCAAATATCAGATATATCACGAGAGCTTGCCAAAATTAATGAAACCATAATGCACTCAAATGGCTCTCTACAAACAGGGCAACCTAATGACTTGTTAGATAAACGAGACCAACTGATTAGTCAGTTAAGTGAATTTACCCGAGTATCGACGGTCGAAGACTCTAATGGTGTTTTAACGGTAATGATTGGGCAAGGTACTACATTAGTTGCTGGTATTACTCCTTTAACACTTCAGGTTAATTCGGGTGATCCCGATACAAACAAAACTGAGCTTAGGTTAGTTAGTGGTAGTAGTAATGTCGCGATAAATGGTGAAAGTTTAGGTGGCTCGTTAGCGGCAAGTTTTGAATTTAGAGATCAACACTTAAATCAAGCACGAAACGAAATTGATAGGTTAGCCATGGCAATATCTTCTACATTAAACGATAGCCAAGCGAGCGGCTTAGATTTGAATGGTGTGCAAGGTGCTAATATTTTTACCGATATAAACACCACGCAATTGCAGCAAGGTAGAGTATTAACTGCGTCAAGTAATACAGGGGGATTGCAGCCTCAGGTAAATATCACAGATGTTTCAATCTTACCAACAGATAAATTTGAAGTGCGTTTTGATGGCGTAAATTATCAAATGAGTAATCTTAGCAAGCCATCAGCGGCAGTAGTTACTTTAGGCATACCAGGCACAGGTCCTTTTGATAGTGGTCTAGGGTTTGAATTTGTTGAAGCTGGTTTAGCACCAGCGTTAGGCGATACTTTTACGCTTGTACCAACAAAGAATAGCGCAGCCTTAATGAAATCAATGTTGACAGATGGTAGTGCTATCGCGGCAAGTACTGCTGTAGGTGTGACGCCTTCACCAAACAATATAAGTGATGGCAAAATTGAAATTCTTAATGTCACAGACCCAGAAGCGGCGCGAATCTATACTAATACGACAAACACTGGCCTAACGGTTGATGTTTATGAAAGCACGGCATTCCCCGGTACTTTTGACTATCGTGTATTCGATAGTGCAAACCCACCACCAGCACCACCTATTGTTACGGGTAATTATAATGCTGGCGGTAGTGCTATTGTTGATTTACCCCCTTCACCTGCTATTTCTGCTTTTCAAATTGAAATAAAAGGCGACCTCGTTGGCTCAGGGACTAATGCTAGAGAAGAGTTTACTATTGGGGACGCTTTTGGCTCCGGTAATAGTGGTAATGCGTTAATCATGGCTAAAACTCAAGAAATTGGTGTTACCAATGGTGGCCAGGAAACCTTTAGTAGAAGCTTAGCGGTATCAACGTCAGTGGTTGGTTCCAAAGCAAGTAATGCAGAATTATCAGCGGATACAGCTCAAGCTTTGTTTACTCAAGCCTACAATCGTAACCAAGCTACTTCAGGGGTAAATCTTGATGAAGAAGCGGCTAATTTATTAAAATATCAACAAGCTTACCAAGCAGCTTCACAAATTATATCTACCGCCAATACACTTTTTGACACCATCTTATCGGCAGTAAGGTAGGGAGTTTTTATGCGCGTATCAACAGCTCAATTTTATTTACAAAGTTCTCAGCAGATGAGCAGCAAAAGTGCTGATGTCAATGAGAGGATGGCCTATTTAACCAGTGGTAAAAGAGTACTTACAGCAAAAGATGATGCTGTATCTTTTAGTACGTTATCTGGTTATAAAGATGACTTAGCAAATATTGAAAAATATAAACGCAATATTGACCGTGCGGAAAGCCATAACAATCTACAAGAAGTTGTTTTTGCCGATGCTGAATTGATCTTAGATAAGATCAAGCAAGACATGTTACTGGCTAATAACGGCCGTATGTCCACAGAAGACTTACAAGCCTTAGCAAGTCAGGTCAGGAGTAGCTTTGATCAGTTACTTGATATTGGTAATACGCAAAATGAAAATGGCGATTATATTTTTTCAGGCTATCAAACAGAGTTACAACCTTTCAGCCAGAAACCAGATGGATCTGTTTCCTACGGTGGTGATACGGGAGTAAATGAATTACAAGTTGCAAAAAATATAAACATCCCAACTAATCAAACGGGTGATGCTGTTTTTATGACAGTAGCTAATGCTATCGGTGACTTTACCGCTAACTATACTACCAACACTTCAGGTGTTGCAGTTGAAAGTGCCAATATCAATGACCGTGGCACATACAATACTAGCCCACTTCCGCATGACTATACCTTTAGCTTTGATGCTATTACCAATGATTTAACGGTTACCGGCAGTGGCGGCATTGTTTTTCCTCCTGCTCCTTATACGGCAGGGCAAACAATTTCCTTCGATGGCATTGATGTTACGTTAAGCGGCAATCCTTTGCCAGGTGATAGCTTTGTTATTAGTGAACAAGAAGAAGTGAGCATATTTGAAACAATTAATAATGCAATTGCTTGGATGGAACAAGGCCCTGTCTCGGTTAATCAAGAGCAACATCAAGTAGATTACAATACGACGCTCAACCAACTTAATTCCGCCATGAATCATATTAGCTCTAGGCGGGTAGATTCAGGTATACGGTTGCAAGTACTTGAAAGTCAAAAGGATAGACATTTAGATACCGAGTTAGCTGTTAGTGCTAACAAGGGGAAAATTGAAGATCTAGACTTTGCTAAAGCTATCTCTGAATTTGAACAATCAAAAATTGCTCTGCAAGCCTCACAGCAAGCATTTAGCAAGGTCCAGGGCTTAACGCTATTTAATTACATCTAATGTTTATTGTTTTCGTAAAAGTGGCATTGTTTATGCTTTCATTATGAGTAGTAAGACAAAATAACAAAGTGTTGCGAGTAATAATAAACTTAAGCAGCAATTTTTTATCAATAAAAAGAAGAGGCTTAACTTTGTAAGCTTCTAATAACACAAGTAAATGTATACATTAGGAGTTATATTATGGCTTTATCAGTTGTAACTAATACATCATCGTTAAATGCACAGCGAAACTTAAGTAAATCAGGCGAAGGCTTAGCTACTTCAATGCAGCGCCTATCATCAGGTATGCGCATTAATAGCGCGAAAGATGATGCCGCTGGTATGCAAATTGCCAACCGACTTACGTCACAAATTAATGGTTTAGGTGTAGCGCAACGAAATGCCAATGATGGTATTTCAATGGCACAAACCGCTGAAGGCGCGATGCAAGAATCGTCAAATATCTTACAACGTATGCGTGACTTGTCATTGCAATCAGCTAATGGCTCTAACTCTGCAGATGATAGATCAGCACTTCAAAAAGAAGTAGCCGCTTTACAGCAAGAGTTAACACGTATCGCTGATACGACAAAGTTTGGTGCGACTAGTTTGCTTGATGGCTCTTTTGGTACTAAACAGTTTCAAGTCGGTGCAAATGCCAATGAAACCATTAACGTTACTTTAGGCAATATGTCTGCAGATGCAATTGGTGCATATCAAGTTAATGATGCAACGGCTGCAGGCCTTGGGCAAGCAACAACTCAAACAGCACCGTTATCAACAGCGTTAGCTGCTGTAACTACTGCTAGTCTTAATATTAATGGTACCGCTATTCCTGATGCAGGTGTTACCGGTAAAGGTGCTGCTGATATTGCCGATACTATCAATGATGCCTCTGCTGGTGTAGACGCTATTGCCAAACTTGATGTTACCCTTGCAGGGTTAACTTCTGCTGATAATAGTGTGCTGACTTTTCAAAAATCTGGTGCTGCCGTTGATACCTACAATTTAGCCACTTTTGGTGGCGATTTAGATCGTCTTGCCGAAGAAATGCAAGCGGATGGTTATGATGCTGTAGTAGATAGTGGTTCTTTAACTATAAAAGCAATTGGTGTTGATGGAATTCAGATGACAGGTACTGCTGGTACCGCAACATTAGCAAATAATGCTACCGGTGGTGCGGCCGTTGCAGGTGGTGCAACCAACGCTGATATTAGTATTACTTCATCTTTAACATTATCATCTGCGGCAAAAATTGGTATTTCAGGCACTGATGTTGATCAAGTACTAGCTGAAGGAGCAAGTATTACCGCTACAGGTGGCACTGGTTCACTCACTACTGTTGAATCATTAGATATTTCAGGGACTACTTCTGCGGGAGCACAAGATGCCTTGACCGTTATCGATGCGGCGCTTGCTCAAATTGACTCTTCTCGAGCAGGTCTAGGTGCGGTACAAAATCGCTTTAGTCATACCATAAGTAACTTGGCCAATGTTGCGGAAAATGTTTCGGCATCACGTAGTCGAATTCAAGATACAGATTTTGCCTCAGAAACGGCGAATATGACTAAGAATCAAATATTGCAACAAGCAGGTACTTCAATTTTGTCACAAGCAAACCAAATACCTCAAGCAGCAATTAGCTTATTAGGTTAGGTTTTAGCTGGTTTTATGCAGGCAAGTAATATTGTTTGAATAGTGATAACAGCCTATGTTCAATCAAGTTTATGCAAAAGGAAACCCTTGTGGTTTCCTTTTTTATTTTTTGAATTGGCTATTGTTAGTTTTAAATGTTGTTACTTGAAAGAGTAAGAAACGTTAACCCTTCCATGGGCTCCACACAAACATCAGGACAATGTGCCCCAGCACAGTCTAATAAGGTATATCCACATATCGAGAAGCTTGTTTTTATCAAATGAGCAAAACCCATCTATATATCAACAACTAGCGGGAACATACCGTATAAATTTAATAACGTCATTATATTAATTGTCTACTTTTTCTTTGTTCATCTCTATGTCAATTGTTTGACTGAAAATTAACCATAACTGTGACAATGCAATTTAGGATGTTAAGTGACTGTATTGGTTGGTATTTATAAAGTTGGCTTGTTTTTTGATTGTATATAAAGCTAAGAGGGGGCTTTGCATGATAATAAGCTTCTAAAGATAAATATTAGGAGATTATTATGGCTTTATCAGTAGTTACCAACACGGCATCACTTAATGCCCAGCGGAACTTATCTAAATCAGGTGAAGGTCTAGCAACCTCAATGCAGCGTTTATCATCGGGTTTGCGTATTAACAGTGCAAAAGATGATGCTGCAGGCATGCAAATAGCTAATCGCTTAACCTCACAAGTAAACGGTTTAGCCGTAGCTCAACGTAATGCTAATGATGGTATCTCTATGGCACAGACAGCTGAAGGGGCTATGCAAGAATCGTCAAATATATTACAGCGTATGCGTGACTTGGCCTTGCAATCAGCGAATGGCTCTAACTCTGCAGAAGATCGCCAAGCACTACAAAAAGAAGTAGGAGCCTTACAACAAGAGTTAACTCGTATCTCTGAAACCACCAAGTTTGGTGCAACCAGTTTACTTGACGGCAGTTTTGGCACTAAGCAATTTCAAGTGGGTGCTAATGCCAATGAAACCATCAATGTGACTTTAGGTAATATGGCGGCTAATGCCATAGGTGCTCATCAAATTCGAGGTGCAGGTAATGCAGCCGCAGCCAATAGTATTGGTGATGTTGAGGCTTCGCTCTTATCTGCCAATATGGGTACTACAGCTGATACCTGGAATATTAATGGTACTAATGTCTCTTTCAATGGTGGTGATGGTGCCTCTACCATAGCTAAAAATATCACAGATGCCTCAACAGGTGTTGATGCACAAGCTGTACTAACGACACGTATTCAAGGTTTATCAGCTTCAGATGCTGGTACCTTTAATATCTATAAAGAAGGTGCGGTAGAAGATACCTTCGTATTATCTTCATATGGTGGTGATATGGAGCGCTTAGCTGAAGATCTACAAGCGGCAGGTTACAATGCGGTATTTGATAGCGATTTGAATTCAGGTGCTGGTGGCATTGATGTGGTAGCAACGGATGTCGATGGTTTTGAGGTTACGGCTTCTGCAGCAGGTACAATACAAATGGGACCTCCTGGGGGATTACTGACCTCTGGAGCAGGAGCTATATCTCATTCGGCAGAGCTACAATTATCTTCGGCAGCTAAAATTGGTATTTCAGGAAATACTGTAGATGAAGTACTTGGTCAGGGCTTTGGCGGTGGTAATATTGCAGCTAGCGGTGGCGCAAGTGCCTTGAACTCTGTTGAAGCGATCGATATTTCTGGGGTCACTTCTGCTAACTCACAATCAGCCGTTGAAGTTATTGATGCTGCGTTAGCGCAAATTGATTCAAGCCGAGCAGGGTTAGGTGCGGTGCAAAACCGTTTCACCCACACTATTAGTAACTTGGCTAACGTACAAGAAAATGTATCAGCATCACGTAGCCGAATACAAGACACTGATTTTGCGATGGAAACAGCGCAAATGACTAAAAATCAAATCTTGCAGCAAGCAGGCACAAGTATATTGTCGCAGGCGAATCAAATTCCTCAAGCGGCGATTAGTTTGTTGGGTGGCTAATTCACAGACTAAGTTAACAAAAGTAAGTTAATCGTTTTAAATAAAGGGCTAAACAGTAAATGTTTAGCCCTTTTATGTGGTGATAGTCGGAGGGTAAATATATTTTTAACGTTATTTTAACCTGTGTCGCGTGTGGTAAGCGCCTGATT
>Ga0209396_1005410_pt1 | contig 12089 bp, 16 predicted proteins | sample GOMGulsemesocosm_6_FD_184638 | JGI IMG/M metagenome (GOLD analysis project Ga0209396, IMG submission 184638) | Methane-oxidizing microbial communities from mesocosms in the Gulf of Mexico - GOM8C Gulf of Mexico (SPAdes) (version 2) | ecosystem: Environmental > Aquatic > Marine > Cold seeps...
AATAGGAGCATGAAGCATGCTCCGTTTAGTGTTGCTGCCAAGCTAACTGGCAGCGCGGAGTGTCGATAGATGTCTAAATTTCCGAAAAGTGCAAAGGTCGTTATTATTGGTCAAGGTGGAATTGTAGGTGCCTCAGTGGTACATCACCTAATAGAGCGAGGATGGGATAATATTGTCGGTATCGACAAATCGGCAGTACCCACTGACATAGGTTCTACCGCTCATGCTTCGGATTTCTGTTTTAACACCGCACATGATCAAATGACCATCTTTACCACCAAATACAGTATTGATTTTTATGAACAGCGCGGCAATTACGAGCGCATCGGGGGTATTGAAGTTGCACGTCACGGCGATACTGAGCGTATGGATGAACTAAAACGCCGTGTTACCTCAGGTAAAGCGTTTGGCAATAACGTGCGTATGATGAGCACCGCAGAGGCGAAAGAGAAATTCCCACTGTTAGAAGAAGATGTGATTCAAGGTGCGCTCTGGGATCCTGATGCTGGACTTGTCATTCCGCGCTCACAGACTGTTGCTGGTGATTTGGTGGAAGAGGCGGTCGCGACAGGTAAACTGCAAGTGTTTGCCAATACCTCATGCACCGGCTTAAAAATTGAAGATGGACGCATTAAAGGCGTTGAGACCGAACGTGGTTACATCGAAGCCGACTACGTGGTAGTTTGCGCCGGTCTTTGGGGGCGTTTAATTGCTGAAATGGCCGGTGAAGATTTACCTGTCATGCCCGTTGATCATCCGTTAACGTTCTTCAAAGATTTTAAAACCTTTGAAGGCAGTGGCAAAGAAATTGGTTATCCACTGTTGCGAGATCAGGGTAACTCAGCCTATTTGCGTGATACTGGAGATCCAAAGTCTGCCGAAGGCGGCCAGTTAGAGTGGGGTTACTACGAAGAGAAAGAACCGCGTATGTGTCACCCGCGCGATATCTTGGAAAAAGAGCATGCGAGACTGTCTCCATCGCAACGTGATTTAGAGCTTGAAGAAGTGATTGATCCGCTGGAGCGCGCGATCGAGCTCACACCAATATTGGGCGAACTCGGTTACGACGATAAGTATTCATTCAACGGTCTGTTGCAAGTGACGGCAGATGGTGGTCCATCCATTGGTGAATCCTCTAACGTACGCGGACTTTGGTACGGCGTTTCGGTATGGGTGAAAGATGGCCCAGGTACGGGTAAAGTGATTGCCGATTGGATGACCGATGGGCGCACAGAGTTTGACCATTCAAGCATTGATGTGGCACGCGCTTATCCTTTTCAGTGTGAAGAGCAATATATACACGATCGCTGCTATGAATCTGCTTTTAAAATTTACAACCCACCTGTGCATAACCGAGAGCCCTATACAGCGGCACGCGGCAAGTTTCGCAGTCCTTTCTGGGAGCGTGAGAACGAGCTCGGCGGATACTTTATGGAACTCTCTGGTTGGGAACGTGCCCACGGTTATGCCAGTAACGAGCACTTATTAGAAGAATATGGTGATAAAGTGCCCGTTCGCGAAGCGGAGTGGGACAGCCGTCACTTCTTTAGAGTCAGTAACGCTGAGCATTTAAAACTCAGTGAAGACGTTGGCATGATCAATCTTTCTCACTTTGCAATTGTCGATGTGACAGGCCCTGATGCTGCATCATTAATGGAATTCGCTTGTGTTGCAAAAGTGGGCGGAGATACACCGATAGGCAAAGGTGTTTACACGCATTTCTTAGATGCGGTTGGCGGAGTACGCGCTGATTTAACGGTATTGAGATTGGGTGAAAGTCATTTCCGTGTCATTGATGGCGCAGATGCTGGACACAGAGATTTGGTATGGCTTAAGCGTATGGCACAAGATTTTGGCTATGATGCTACGGTAACAAACTGCACCAATGATTATGGTTGTCTTGGTGTGTGGGGACCCAATGCCAGAGCGACACTTGAGAAAATAGTCGATGATCCAAGTTCTATCAGTTTGGAAAATTATCCTTTTGCAGCCGTGAAAGACATTGTCATCAATGGCATTACCTACATGGGCTTTAGAATCTCCTACGTAGGTGAGCAAGGGTGGGAAATCCACTTTGCGATGGAAGATGGTTTAGCCCTTTGGGATGCACTATATGCACAAGGTGTTACACCCGTTGGGATTGAAACTTACGCGAACTCACGTCGCCTCGAAAAGAGTTTACGTTTGCAAAATGCTGATATCCTAACCGAGTACAACCTTCTAGAAGTCGACTTGGCACGTAAAGTTGTTAAGAAAGCTGATTTTCACGGTAAAGAAGCCTATGTTGCACAGCGTGAACTTGAGCAGCAAAGCGCTTATTTATGTACTTTGACCATGAATAATAATATCGATAGCAGTGGTGTTGCGCGCTACCCGGTGGGCAATTGTCCAATATTGGACCCTGCTACAGGTGAAGCACTGATTGATGATAAAGGCAGGCGCTCTTACACTACGAGTATTGTATACGGACCAAGCATAGGTAAAAATATTGCATTAGGTTACTTGCCAAATGAGTACTGTGAGAAAGGGCGTCAATTAGAAATCGAATACTTTGGTGATATCTACGCGGTCACAGTGGAAGCCGTTGGTTACGGGGCGCTTTACGACCCTGATAATGGCAAACCAAGATCTTGATTTAGTCATAGTAAAGGCCGGTTTCTACCGGCCTTTTTTTGCTTTTAGAAAAGAGTACATTAATAAAGAAAAGCCGAGCCCGAATACTATCGCGGCATCGAATGTAAATCTGAGCTAGAGCGGTAACTGATAAAAGAGATTACCACAACTCTCGTCAGTGCCATTGCCACTCGCTTTTTTAAAGCCTAATTTTTCTAATAGAGCGATAGACCCTGTGTTTTTAGCTTCGACCCCTGCAAAAAAATGAGGCCATTGCGCAGATGTTTTGGCCCAGTCAATAAAGGCACTTAAAGCTTCTTTTGCAAACCCCTGTCCCCAGAATTTCTCACCTAATAAATAGCCGATATAGGCATTATTGTCGGTATCTTCATAGATGAATATATAGCCAATAATCAGCTTGCTTGCACGCATTTTAATCACAAACAAACGCGCATCTGCTTGCATCGTTTGATACCAAAGTAATGCGTTCTCTGTATTGTTAATGTTTTTAAAATGATCGGGCAGGTGCACCACCACATTATCATTAAGTAACTCTATAGCGGTGAGTAAAAGCGCTTCAGAGGTTTTATCAACCTCTGACGTTAGTTCAGATACCAATAAATTTTGACCATGACAAATAATGTTCATGTGAAGGTTATATCCTATAGAGGTAGATGAATAATAAAGTAACGAGTGTAAGCTAATACGGCGAAAGTCAATAAAGCTAAAAGGCTAGAAATAAAGCCAGTGGGCCTCGATATCAGCCAGCCAACTAGACCTACCGATAGGGTGAACAGGAATAATGCAATGGTCGCAAATGCGGTGCCAATATCTCTGATATAGCGGATTTCTATGAGTAGAGCTTCTGAGAAATTTTGTGCTCCAAGAACGCGTAAATTTAGACTAACATCAGTATAAAGAGCGATAAGAAAGGCAAAGCCTGCCAGTGAAAAAAAGCTGAAACATAGCGAGGAAAGCTTATGTTGACGATTGATCCTGATAATTTGTATGGCAATTGAAAAAGAAAACCCAGCCATTAAACTGCTGATGAAGGCGACTTGTCCACTTTGTAGTTCCAGAATTTCATTCATAAGTACTCCATTGGTTTGTCGTAGGGGTAGTATATGCTTATCGAAGGTGTCGCAAAAGGTAGCGAGCGAAGACAAGACAAGGAAAAAATCTGCGAAATAGCGGAGTGAGCATGCCCTGCTTTTCGGGGACAGCGTGCCCCTGTTTACGGATATTACTGGAGTCAATGAGCATTCTAAATGAGTTAGGTTGCGCTTAATATATTTTTATTAAACAGATTTATGACGCTGTATTGTTGAACACAGTCGTTTTGTGACACACCTTTATCGAGGGGTAACTTACTCTAATCACTATGATTGAAATAAAGCAAATGCGCATATTCGGATGGTCTATATTTACTGCAATGCTAATACTGTTATGTCAGTATACGCGTACAGTGATGGATTGGATCTACAGTATTTAATTGCATTGTTTATCAGTGATTTACGTTCTTCTTGTTTTTTAAAGCGCCTTATATGCGCCTCTTTGTTGTTTTAAGTTCAAAAATATGCCCTTTCTAAGTACGTTTCCAGCGGTATTTCGCTTAATCTATATCACATTGTGATGACTAAAATGTCGAGTTATTACTTAGTCTAGGTGGTGGGAAACGACCAATAGAGACATCTTGTAAGTATTAATAATCTTTAAATATCTAACGCCTACGCTGCATTGATTTTATCATTATCAAACACTGATTATAAAAACAGGCGTTATGTGTGCTCAGTAAGTCTATACTGTGTATTTATACAGTCTCATTGTATATACTCCGCTTTCATTAAAAGTAGTGGTACAATTATGACATTAAAACACGAAGAAAAAGTCCCTAGCCCAGAAGAATACTGTGACATGCGCGTAAAAGCAGGTTTGTCACCAAAATCTTTAGAAGCTGCCATGATAGGGCTACCAAATACTCTATATGGTATATCAATCAGAGATGATGAAGTGCTCATTGGAATGGGGCGTGTAGTTGGTGACGGGGGGTGTAATTTCGAAGTTGTGGATGTAGCTGTGGACCCAAGTTATCAAGGACAAGGGGTGGGCAGAAAAATAATGGAGCATATAGATAACTATTTATCTTCCGTTGCACTTCTAGGTTCTTATGTTTCAATGATTGCAGATGAGCCCATCTTCTATGAAAAACTAGGTTATAGGCTCGTGTCTCCGGCGAGTCAAGGTATGACAAAAAAGTTTAAGCCGCACATATAACAAGCTGTTAAATAAAGACAAAAAACAGTTGGTTTTGCTCCTTCGTCGCTAATTTAAACCAACTATTTTTTGCCTGCTAACAGGGCGTTAGTCTCTCATTGAAGTGCCTACATTGTGTTGAAACTATCTAATTAAATGATGGATTGGATCTACAGTATTTAATTGCATTGTTTATCAGTGGTTTACGTTCTTCTTGTTTTTTAAAGCGCCTTATATGCGCCTCTTTGTTGTTTTAAGTTCAAAAATCAGCACTCTCTAAGTACGTTTCCAGCGGTTTTTACACTCAATTTTTATCCCATTATGATGTCTAAAAGGGCGAGCTTTTACTTAGATTTGATGATGGGAAACGGCCAATTATAGTCATTTAAATTTTAACAACTTCTTGGATTAATTGTAGTGCATGAGTCTTACTTTACATGTGAAATTGTTAATTTAGTACCTGCTTGTCCGCTGATTATTTCTTGGGCATGAAAAATATGTGTCGCTCTTATGAATCATAAAAACTGGTTTTATGTACAGTCTATCAATTTTTTTTTAAATCTGAGATTTATTCTGCTCATAATTAGCGCACTTTGCCGCAAAGTGATATTCTCGAATTCTTTCAGATTCAGTCAATTAGACAAGTATTGCTGAATGATATTGCGCACAATATTTGTAGAAAGTGAGCCTGCTCAAAAACTACAGCTTGCAATATATAAAGTACTTTTAAATTAAAGTGTTGGTGTGAACTTAGTGAATATCACTTTCACGTAAATGCGCCAGCGCACTATTAAGCTGTTAACTGTACAAAAATAATCCTCCCGTAGACTTGACTATGTAATTATATCATAACTACAATGTATGCTTATGGATCATTTAAATTTTGAATGGGATGCGAACAAAAACGCATCTAATATTAAAAAGCATGGAGTCTCGTTTAATGAGGCTAAAACTGTGTTTACTGATGAATTTGCCAGATTAATCGGTGACCCCGATCATTCTGGATATGAAGATAGATTTATTTTACTTGGAGCGAGTATCGATTCTAAGTTGTTAGTCGTCTGTCATTGCATCAGAGAAGGTGAAAGCATACGTATTATTTCCGCGCGTAAAGCTGACAAACAAGAACGCAAAGTATATGAGGGCTATCGTCATGCGTGATAATTATGATTTTTCAAATTCAGTTAAAAATCCTTATGCAAAAAAGCTGAAGAAACAGGTAACAATTCGTCTTGATGAAGATACTGTTGAGTACTTCAAGGGGCTTGCGGACAATAAGGGAATTCCTTATCAAAGCTTAATTAATTTGTATTTAAGAGACTGTGCGCAATCACATCGTGATCTGAAAATGCAATGGCAATAAACATTCGACAGTTAACAAGAACCAGCAAGCAGACTCCGCAAACGTGTCACCTTTTGTGCAATAGGGCCGCACAAAAGTCGCCAAGTTCGCTACGCTGTTGTGGTTGGCGTTATACGGTACGCAATGAACTCTCAGGATCTTAAATTCATCAACGAACATGGCCTAGTATCGGTCATGAATAATAGTAAATGGAATAAATTACCCGAAGCTATAACTTCGAATAGTGAATTTCGGCCCATGACAAGATTTAAGTTCCTACGAGATTCCAGCGCGGAGGTTAACTTCTCCTTTGCCGATTGGGAATGTGTATGCAATGGGGATAGTAGCTGTATCGAGTGGATTGAGATTGATCCTATAAAAAAAGAGCTGAGAGGCCAGCTCATTCCGGACAAGGAAACTGATTTCAGTAAGTATATTGGCAGTCAATTGTCGGGTAGCAATATCCCTTATTCAATTGAAAGCGGGAAATTCAGGGTGTGGGGTTACTTTTATCCAGGTTCTCAGCCAGATTTCGTATAACAATCGCAGTCAATCGCAGTCAATCGCAGTCAATCGGAACGGTTTTAAGCCGCTTTCGTTTCACTCAATCAACTTTAAACCGTCCGTTGCTGCGGGCGTTAGCAGTCACCAAATATGAAGATCAATAGCGATAACGAAATATCAGTTGAGTTCCACTCACCAGAACTAAATTCAGAGGGCTGGCTTGAGTATTATTCTTTGTCGCTATCTGGCAGAGCTATGAATTCGACTATCCGTGTTTGCAATGCTCCCTATGGTGAAAGCCCTTCGGATTATTTTTCGTTGTTGGCAACTAACTGGCAAGGCTGGGAGGGTGAAGAGGAATGGGCTGCTCTCGAAGGTGAGTACAAAATGTCGGCGAAGTCCGATAGCACTGGACATATTACGCTTACAATAAAAGTGTGGTCTGGTAACTGGGAGCCATTTTGGAGTTCAGAGGTGGCAATGATAATTGAGGCTGGGCAACTGGAGGCTATAGCGCATGAATCTAAGCTCTTCCTGTATCCTGCTGCTAACAAGTAAAGGCATTGGACGCAAAAACCGCCGCTCCGCTCTGGTTTTCCGCCCATGCTTTAGGCGTTATGAATCTAAATGGAAAGTTCAGTCACATGCTTTATGAATTAGCTCTTGCCACTTTGGAAAACGTGAACAATAAAATTGCCTCGTCGTTTAGAGCTGATTTTCCCAATATAAATCAATTATCCACAGTTGACTTGAAACCGTCTGCTTTGCCCATAGCTTCGTCTGTGCTAAAAATTGGTAAAACAGCTCCTTCTACAGAAGTCATTGTTAAAGCAATTCAAGAAACCTATCCAACTCAGCCTTGGAGGCAACCATATCAAGAGAGTGATTTTGGCTCAGATTTCTTTAATAACACAGCTTGGTTTCCGATAGCAGATGTAGAAGGCCCAATTGTCTACCTTGAAGGGCTTATGGAGATTATGCTTTTAAGCTCAGATGTAACTTATCCCAGCCATAAGCACTCTCCAGAAGAGCTTTATGTAATTTTGGCTGGGCAAGTGTGGTGGCAGTCTGAAAACGAAGAAGCGTGCTGGAAATATGCCGGGGAAGTAATTCACCATCACCCTAATCTCGTCCACTCCCTAAAAGCCGGTGATGAACCAGTTCTGATTTTAAATCTATGGCGGGGTGGCAGTTTTGAAATGCCGGTAATTACCAATGCATAACAAGAACCAGCAAGCAGACTCCGCAAACGTGTCACCTTTTGTGCATAAAGACGCACAAATGTCGCCAAGTTCGCTACGCTGTTGTGGTTAGCGTTATGCTCACAAGGAAATTCTGTGCCGTATAGAATGAATGAGCCTCAATTTGAAGCTGTAACAGCTCTAAGTAGTGCAGATAGAAGCTCTCATTTTGTAGGGAAAGTTGCTGACTGGGAACAGCTTTGGGCAGTTAAAAACAATGGGGGCTGGCTTGTTCCTGTTACGGAGGAAGGACTAGAGTATTTTCCGGTATGGCCTCATCCTATATACGCGCAGAAAATAACTGATGCCCACTTTCCTGGGCATGAGGCAGTTGAAATTTCGCTTGAAGAGTTTTTATCGCATTGGTTGCCAACCTGTGAGGGTGACGGAGTTAAAATCGCAGTTTTCCCAAATCAAGAATGGGCCTTTTGGGTAATGGAACCAAAAAATTTAGCGGAATGCTTGATAGAGGAAGCGGCTCAATATGAATAGAAGCATAACAAAAATAGGCATAGCGAATGGCCTCCGCTGCTTCGCAGCTCCAGCCATCGCATGCTATAAGCGTTAAGTGCCAATGAAGACTGACATATATCAGAAAATTGAATTAGATTTCGGTGACGACCATAAATCGGCAATCGAGCAAGTAGAAATCCTTGATGCACGTAGTAAAGGATTAATTGGCGATCGTATGCTTAGAGCAATGGTATTTCTAGCAAAAGGAAATATCGAGAGATTCAAGCAAGTAATCGAGTTAGGCCGCACGGATTATCGAGATGTGTTGTGGCAAGCAGAATACGATTGTGGTGAAGAGCAACTATATGATTTTAATAAAACGTTCCATGAACTTAAACTCATGGGCAAGTAAGCACTTAACAAGTCAAGGCAGCAACGCCACTTCGTGGCTGGACGCGCTAACGCGCGCCGCTGCTTGAAGCGTTCAGTGTAGAAATGTGATGCCAGAAAAACTATATAAAGTAGCAGACGATTTTGAGGCTGAAATACGGATATTTCGCGAAGACGAAGGGGGGCGTATTTCTGCACCCTTCAATGGTATTCGTTGGGACTTTGCATATGAGGGGGACGACATTTCGAAAAGTGGCATTTTTATGGTTTGGCCGGACTTTTTTGATGCTGAAGGAAATTCATTGTCGACGTACCAGCCGTTGGAAATTGATGAAACCCTACAGGCTCGGATGACAATAGTTTCTGATGAAATGCGGGAAAGCATCCATCGAAAACGAATTCATAAAGATGTTAGGTTTTATTGTCATGAAGGTGGTAAACGCGTAGCAGGAGGTACAGTGACAAAAATTACTGGGCTTTTTAATGATAGGTAGGCACATTACTATAACCACTGAACAAGAAAAGGCATTGGACGCGGTAAAGCTGCGCCCATGCTTTTGGCGTTAGCACTCAAATGGAGTAATCTCGTAGATGGATTTATTTTTAGATATCTTTGAAAGTTCAACCATGCAAGGTCTAGTGTTTGGTCCATTGATTGGTGCATTGTTAGGAATAATATTTTCAGGATTATCTTCATCACCAAATCAAAATTCGCCAGTAACTATTATCAGAACAAGGGAAGTATATAGAGAAAGGATTATAGAAAGGCGTCCAGCAAGTAAATCAAATGATGACGGAGCAGGAGTTTTATTTTTTGTTGGCTTTGGACTACTGTTTATTCTGTGGAAATACGCTATCCATGTCGAGGAAATACAACATTATATTGCTGGCTCAATTTTAACTATTTTGGGATTCTCACTCGTAACCATAATTATTTCGTATTTTAAGGGTCAGTTTACTTCGAAAGAGTGGTGGATATACACTACGGCTCCGATTCTTATATTATGTTTTTGTATTTACATATTAAGTGTTGCAAGGGTTTCTTTTGATCCAGAAATTACTGAAATAGCGTTAAATAAAAGCTTTATACAATTCTATCTGAATGGGCTGTCTGGTTATGGTAGAGCGTTTATGCTCACACATGTCGCTGGAATAATATTATTAGGGCTTGTTATTGCGCTAACCGGATTTAGTCTAATTTATTATTTGAGTTTAATGAATCAAAGGTCTTATAGTTCAATTCAAGGTTTCTGGTCATGGTTAGTTAAAGTCACATCGTTTTTCTCAGGGTTTGGGTGGTTGGTCCTCTCTTTTTGTTTACTTATTCTGTCCTATTTGGACATTAACCCTAAATTAGCTGCAATGTGGTTCGTATAAAAAGTGCTAACAAGTTGCATCACTTCAGCCCCTGCGGGGCTGGGACGCGTTTCACGCGCCCGTGTGCAAAGCGTTAGCACTCAAGGATGTCATGAGTAACGTATTGTCTGTTAGTAAAAGCTCCAAGCATAGCTTCTCTAAAGAGATAGTAGATTCTATCGTCTTAATTCAAGGGGAAGGAGTGGAAGGCGATGCTCATAAAGGTGTGACTGTAAAACATAGGTCTAGAGTTAAAGTCGACCCTACCCAGCCAAATTTGAGACAAGTTCACCTTATTCACAGTGAACTGATTTCCGAACTCCAAGCAAAAGGTTTTAAGGTGCACCCTGCAAGTATGGGGGAAAATATAACCACGACTGGAATAAAGTTGTTGGATTTGCCAACAGGTGCTGTACTTAAAATTGGTAAAGATGCTGAAATAGAAATAACTGGGCTTAGAAACCCTTGTGCTCAATTGGATAATTATCAAAAGGGTTTAACTTCCGCTGTGCTTGATAAAGATGCTGAAGGAAATGTTATTCGCAAAGCAGGCGTGATGGGGATAATAGTAAAAGGTGGCGAGGTTGCAGCAGATGATTCGATAAAAATATTACTTCCCCCTAAACCCTATAAACGTTTAGAAAAGGTGTAAAAAGTGCTAACAAAGACCAGCAATCAGACTCCGCAAACGTGTCACCTTTTGTGCATAAAGACGCATAAAAACCGCCAAGCTTGCTACGCTGTTGTGGTTGGCGTTATGTTTCCTCAAACTCAGAGTAAAAAAGTAGTAACTGATGATTAAGCTAAGAGAATTTAAACAAGAAGATAAATCAGATTTAATACGGATTCTAAATGAAGCGGAAGTATCGAAATATTTATCATCAAAGATTCCCGTTCCATACACCTCTGAAGATGCGCATTGGTGGATACATACAGGCAGTAAAATTTGGATAGTTAAAGCTATCGAGGCTGAAGGCCAGCTAATAGGTTGCATTGGTCTAAACAGAGGGGAGTTTGAATATGAGCGCTCCGCTGAGATAGGGTATTGGATTACGAAAGAGTTTTGGAGAAAGGGAATAGCCACTCAATCTATAGATGAAATAGTATCCTATGCATTTGAAACAACGGATATTGTAAGGGTTTTTGGTTCTGTTTTTTCTGAAAATTTAGCCTCAATGAGGGTATTAGATAAATGTGGCTTTGAACTTGAGGCTATACATAAGCAAGCTATATACAAGAACAATAAATTTTATAATAATCATGTGTATAGCAAACTAAAAACATAACAAACTATTAAATTAGGACAAAATTCAGTTGGCTTTTTGCTCCTTCGTCGCTTATTTTAGCCAACCAAATTTAGCCCATTAATGGGGCGTTAGGCGCACATGATGAATCAACTTACGGTGAAAAATGTTGAGTTTTACGGGGATGAAACGGCGACTGTAACTCTTGAAAATGAAAACTCATCAGTTGAAGTTTTTTGCCATCACTGTGATTTCTCAGAAGGGGATAAAGTTAATAATCTCCTTAGAGCTTTAGATGCCGATGTTAAAGCGGCATACCTTTCTGATTGGCCAGCGGAAATGATTGAGGAAGCATCTAAAGAAAGAATCGAAAAAACTGGGCCTTATTCATAGGTGGGCTGCGGTAAAGTAATTGATGAAAATGAAGGCATAATTGAGGTTCAAGGCTTCCGAATCGAGGTAGGTGAAGTACCTTGCCAAGGTGCAGTAGAGTTTGATGTTGATAGGCTCTAAGCCTAGTAAGACAAGCGATTACTGCTCTAATCGCTTCAGTGTTGCACCGATGGATTATTGGACTTAGTCGCGATGAGTAAATCTAGCTAAAATCATCCAAGAAACTCTTTTCGCAATTTCAACGAGAGCGTTTAACGTCACTATATATTCATACCTTGAGATTAACACTGCATGTTTTTA
>Ga0209396_1005412_pt1 | contig 12089 bp, 8 predicted proteins | sample GOMGulsemesocosm_6_FD_184638 | JGI IMG/M metagenome (GOLD analysis project Ga0209396, IMG submission 184638) | Methane-oxidizing microbial communities from mesocosms in the Gulf of Mexico - GOM8C Gulf of Mexico (SPAdes) (version 2) | ecosystem: Environmental > Aquatic > Marine > Cold seeps...
ATGAGATTGCAGTAATGCTGTTGATGCACCAAGTACCCCGAATGCCTTAAGTACTTCCCTGCGTAATATCATAGTAAAATTCCTAAGGCTGCACCGCGTAATCAGCAGAACTGACAATTAAATAAATGGCTTCTTTTAACTGCCTTTTCTGACCTTTTATATTGATTAAATGTGACTGTAACTGCGTTCTAAATGCGGGCGTCATTTTTCCTGCCAATAATAATTGATCAAGATAATTCAACATATCAACACTGTTATCTGCAAGCGCTAAGGGTTCATTGAGATCTAAATTGAAACTCGCCTTATTTGACATGGTTTGTTTAAATATTAACGATAATTGTTTGATAATAAGTGGATCAACCATGATCTGAGACTCAGGCGCAACCCTCGCTATTTGCTGATTAGCTGGGATAGCAGTAGATGCACCACTTTCGACTCCATTAGTAACCAGATAATTGGATTTCTCCAGCGGTTCATTATTAGCTTTAAAGTTAGGTGTAAAATCAGACTGATAAAAGTTAAATACCGAATCAGCCCGCATTGCGCCCTGACCAAACGTACCGTTTAATTGGCGTAACTGATAATGCTCGGATTTTGGTGTAGCTGAAAACGCTCGTAAAAAACCAATATAATTTAACAGCGGTTCTTTTAATTTTAAGGCCGGTGCGGCTGTTGTTCCTTGTGCATCATCATCAAGTAAAATAGCTTCGACTACCGCGCCTAAATCGCCACGTACACCGTCGCCATTATCATTAAATACTGTCGCGATACGTTTAATATATTCAGGAGATGGATTTGATGACACCAAGCGTTGGATCAATTGGCGACTAATAAATGGGCCTACATTGGGGTGGTTGAATAATAAATCTAAGCTTGCAGACAGTTCTTTGTCCGCTTTCATGCCCGCTTTGATAGGCTGACCAAACAACTCTTTTTCATTGTAATCATGTTGCTTTGGAGACAACTCCATAAAGGTATCATAACGACCAGTGCGGCGGTTACCATAACGCTTGTTTGCAACCAGATCCCAACCGGTAAATACTCGCGCTAAGTTTTCAACATCAGCTTGTTGATAACTCGGAATTTTATTCCCCTGATTATCTAGAATAGCTTGTCCGCTGATATCTAATTGATACAGGCCAATACTAAATAGCTGCATCACTTCGCGGGCATAGTTTTCGTCGGGAAAGGTTTGCTTTTTCAGGTTTGCTTTACGATTACCTTGCATCGAGAGGTAAACCCCCATCGCGGGAGATAAAGTAACATCTTGCAGTAGGTCGCGATAATTACCAAAACTGTGTTTCACTAATAAATCGTAATACCAAGCTAATCCATCACCATATTTAGCTAAGGGCGGTTCTTTGCTTGATACCACTAAAATCTGCGATAAAGCAAAGGCTACGCGCTGACGCAATTGGTCTTTTGCCGTTAATGCATGCTCTAGCCACACTGATTCTTGGGCTTTTAAGCAGGCGCGTGGGTTGTTTGACTTGTTATTATTTATACTGCTTACAGTATCTTTGCTATCGACTATATTAGTTGTAGGGCTCGAAAAATCATCACAGTACTGCGCTGTTAAAGGATAATGCCAACTTGGCGCTAATCTCATTTGCGCAGCGATCCATTGCTGACGCGTAATTTGCTGCGCACTTAATAATGTTTCGGGCGTTGGCCCAAAACTGCCTTGATATAATAATTTCGCCGCAGCATTAGTTACTGACGGTGACACATTCATCGCAAGTTGTGCGCTATAACTATTTGCGGTTGTAACTACCGTACTGTTACTCGCAACAGCAGGCGTTAAATTTAAGTAAGCCAGCAAAGCACAACTGATACCGTTTACAAATAAAGATTTACTCATCCTAGATTTCATCCTTAAAAACGGTGTCCCTTGAATATATGCTGATTTTGTTTTTACTACAGTGATCTATGTCTCACTGATAAGCAGTGCTTGTAGACTTGATTATGCTAACTTTATCCCCCATATATCTTTCATATATAGAAACTATACCGACACGCAATTTGATGGAGCTAATCAGTGCAGAATTATATCCTTGACCTTACCAGTGAAAACTTTCAAGAGATCTTACTACAAGGTAAATACGCGCAACCAATCGTCATTGATTTCTGGTCTGAACGCGCACCAGAAAACCAAGTAAGTGCACGCCTATTAAACATAGCGCAAAGCTTAAATGGCCAAATCGTACTGGCAAGACTTAATTGCGACCGTCACCCAGAATTAGTACAACAGTTTGGTATTAAGAGTTTACCAACAGTCGCGATCTTTAAAGACGGCAAGCCTGTTGATAGTTTTGTTGGTGAGCAAGAAGAAGCTGCTATCCGTGAAATCATCAGCCGCCATTTACCAAAACAAGAACAGGTACTATTGCAACAAGCTCAAGTACTATTAATGGACAGCAAGTTTGCAGAAGCAGTGCCACTAATGGGCCAAGCTTACGAACTAGCACCGGATAATACCGACATCAAAATTGCTTATGCACAAGCATTACTCGGTTCACACCAAGTTGAAGCCGCTGAAGCGTTACTTGATACGTTTGCAGAAGCAGAGCAACAAAGTCACCAATATCAAACGCTACGTTCACATCTAGACGTTGCTAAAAAATCTGCTGAAACACCAGAGATTATGGCATTAACGACTGCGCATGAAGCAAACCCAGATAACTTACAAATTGCGTATGATTTAGCGCTACAACTGCAGATCGCCAACAAACATAACGATGCGATGGTCTTGCTGTATAAGATCTTGACTGTGGAATATGATTTCTTAGACGGTGGCGCGAGAAAAGTATACTTAGAGTTATTATCTGTGATGACAGATGCAGCACTAGTCGCTGATTACCGCCGTAAGTTATATAGCTTGATGTATTAAAAAACATAAACCCTGACGCATCACGCTCAGGGTTTTTATCTTAATTAACGACCTTATCATCCATAAACTGGGTGATCGTAATTATGCCCTTCATCCGTATAAGCCGTCACAACAACATCTGCAACTAAACCGGACTCAGCTTGCACTTGCGTTTCAAAAAAGTGTTGAATCTGTTTTCTGTTTCCATGTGCAGACCAGGCTTCTGCATTTTCCCAAATTTCGTTAAATACAATTGGGTATTCATTTCTTGTCGCACTTGGATGACTAATTTGACGAGTTAGCATATATTGAATGCAACCTTCTTCTCGATATGAATCCGGTTCAAGTGCTTTTAAGATTTCGAATAACTCATCTTCCTTGCCTTGTTTTGGTTTGAATTGAGCTAAAACGTATACTCGACTTGTCATAACAATTCCCTTTTGATTCTATTAGTTAAGTACTTTTAGCTATAATTTACACATAAAACACACAAGGTCAAAGGTATTTTGACACCGTGATTCGAGAATCAATAAATGTATCTCAGTTTTAGTTATTAGCTCATCTAGAGCAATACCTTAACTCGATAGAGTAAAAGAAGCAGCCAATTAAAAAACCTATGCAAGCCACTGAAAGTGTAGTAATTAAGTTAATAAATAGTTACTGACCACATTGTCAATAGTTGTATTTAGAGCTAATGCATCAACCTAATGTGAGAGTTACGCCCATCACAAATAATGACAAAGTGGTATGATTTCAGCTATTTTGACGTGAAACAAGATTGTTAATGCAGTTTATATGGTATTATGAAAAAAGTAGATACGGAACATCTGCTAGGATAACAGCTGTTGCGATTTCTGCAACCTAGCTATAACAATTATCAATCCCCCTTGAATCTACTCTTATTTGAAAGACGCTAGATCAGATGTTCCGAATTTTAGCAGGGGGACCATATGCTAGTAATCCAGGGAATAATATGTCTGACGAAAATTCAAAGATTATTTACACTTTAACGGACGAAGCTCCGTTATTGGCGACTTACTCACTTCTACCAATCGTAGAAAAATTCACTTCAGCTGCCGGTATTGATGTAGTTAAAAGTGATATCTCGGTTGCAGCCAGAATCCTGGCGGAATTTCCAGATTATTTGAGCGAAGAACAACAGTTACCGGATAACCTCAGTGAACTAGGTCGTCTGACACAAGATTCAAACACTAACATTATTAAACTGCCTAACATCAGTGCATCTGTACCACAACTACAGGCAGCTATTAGTGAATTGCAATCTCAAGGGTTCCAGATCCCTAATCTACCTGAGACGCCACAAACTGACGAAGAAGAATCTATTCTACAACGTTACTCTAAAGCACTTGGTAGCGCCGTAAACCCGGTACTTCGTGAAGGTAACTCAGACCGTCGAGCGCCAAAAGCCGTTAAAAACTTCGCCCGTAAACACCCGCACTCAATGGGTAAATGGAGCCAAGCATCACAAACTCACGTAGCACATATGCGTGAAGGTGATTTCTACCATGGCGAGAAATCGATGACGCTTGACCGTGCTCGAAATGTGAGAATGGAACTGCTTACAGAAACCGGTGAAACCATCACACTTAAAGATAATATTGCGCTGCTTGATGGCGAAATTATCGATAGCATGTTTATGAGCAAAACAGCGTTATGTGAATTTTACGAACAAGAAATGCAAGATGCTTACGAAACTGGCATGATGTTTTCGCTACACGTAAAAGCAACCATGATGAAAGTGTCTCACCCGATCGTATTCGGTCACGCGGTAAGAATTTTCTACAAAGACGCATTTGCAAAACATGATGAACTATTTAAAAAACTTGGCGTTAATGTAAATAACGGTTTATCGAATCTTTACGAAAAAATTGAAACGTTACCAAGTTCACTACGTGAAGAAATCCGTCGAGACCTACATGCTTGTCACACTCACCGTCCAGAATTAGCTATGGTTGATTCAGACAAAGGGATTTCAAACCTACACGCGCCAAACGATGTGATCGTTGATGCATCTATGCCAGCCATGATCCGTAGTGGTGGTAAAATGTGGGGTGCAGATGGTCGTCCAAAAGACACTAAAGCTGTTATTCCAGAATCAACATTTGCTCGTATTTACCAAGAAATCATTGCCTTCTGTAAAACCAACGGCGCATTTGATCCAGTAACTATGGGTAGCGTACCAAACGTTGGCCTAATGGCACAAAAAGCCGAAGAGTACGGTTCGCACGACAAAACATTCGAAGCACCTGCTACGGGTGAAGCACGTATCGTGGATATCGCTACCGGCGAAGTCCTAATGATCGAAAATGTAGAGAAAGACGACATCTGGCGTATGTGCCAAGTTAAAGATGCGCCGATCCGCGACTGGGTTAAACTAGCTGTAGAGCGTACTCGAGACTCTGATACACCAGTTGTATTCTGGCTTGACCCTTACCGCCCGCATGAAAACGAATTAATCACTAAGGTAAATGAATACCTTAAAGATCACGACACTGAAGGATTAGACATCCAGATAATGTCACAAGTACGTGCGATGCGTTATACCCTAGAGCGTGTTGCTCGTGGCCTAGACACTATTTCAGCAACAGGTAACATTCTACGTGACTACCTAACCGATCTATTCCCAATTATGGAATTAGGTACCAGTGCTAAAATGCTATCTATCGTGCCACTAATGGCTGGCGGTGGTTTGTTTGAAACCGGTGCCGGTGGTTCAGCGCCAAAACACGTACAGCAACTGGTAGAAGAAAACCATTTACGTTGGGACTCACTGGGTGAATTCTTAGCGTTAACTGTTTCTCTAGAAGCTGTTGCCAAGAAAGCGAACAACGTTAAAGCCAAAGTACTTGCTGCAACGTTAGATCAAGCAACTGAAATGTTACTTGATGAAGGTAAGTCGCCATCACGTCGTACTGGTGAGTTAGATAACCGTGGTAGCCACTTCTACCTGTCTCTATTCTGGGCTAAATGTCTAACAGAACAAACTGAAGATGCAGCCCTAGCAGCACAGTTTGCTCCACTTGCAGCAAGTCTTGTTGAAAATGAACAGCGAATTGTTGAAGAGCTAAACTCAGCTCAAGGCAAAGCGGTTGATATTGGCGGTTACTTCAACGCAGACCCAGCGAAGATGGAAGCTATCATGCGCCCAAGTGAAACATTTAATGCATTACTAAAAGTAGCGCTTAGCTAATAACAGTGTTTCACAAATAACAGAGCATCGTTATTGAGCAGCAAACCCGTAATAGATTAGTCTGTTACGGGTTTTTTATTACCTATGAAAAGATCCCTACTTCCCCCCTCACAGCTGACTCGACATGCTGTGATCTTTAATCTAAATGTCTGCAATGTCCTATTTATACTATGATCACTGGCGTTTTATTTTTTAAAGCGTGATTTAAAATAGAACAACTCTGATAAAATGACGTAAAATAAAGTATTACGATGCACATTAAAGTAAAGATCGTGGAACTCAGGTCATAAGGTATACAAGTTGAATTTTAGATGTGATTTAAATGGGTTAAGAGCAATCGCATTGATTGCTGTCGTATTGTTCCATTTTAATCCGAGCATTGCGCCCGGAGGTTTTGCTGGTGTCGATATTTTCTTCGTCATTTCAGGGTTCTTAATGACCGGCATTATCTTTAAAGGACTAAATACTGACTCGTTAAATATTGTCGATTTTTATTTATGCAGAGCAAATCGAATCATTCCCCCGCTCGCCGTACTTTGCGTTATCTTATTGCTCTTTGGTTGGTTTTTATTACCACCTATGGACTATGTTAACCTAGGTAAGCATGTCGCTAGCAGCATCACATTTCTATCAAACATTACTTATTATTATGAGTCTGGTTATTTTGATGCCAGCGCCTACGAAAAATGGTTGCTACATACCTGGTCATTGTCCGTCGAATGGCAGTTTTATATTATATATCCAGTTATACTTTTGTTTTTAAAACAGTTTTTCTCTCTGGAAAATTTAAAACGCCTGTTGATCGTCGCCACTATCCTAGGGTTTATTTTTTGCGTTGTGGCAACAGATAAATGGCCGACCTTCGCTTATTTTTCTCTCTCAACTCGTGCTTGGGAAATGTTGTTAGGCGGCGTCGCTTATTTCTATCCGATAAGATTACAAGAAAATCAAAAAAAATTACTCGAAATTCTTGGCATTACGTTAATGTTATTATCATTTGCCTTCACGTCTAAAATGACACCTTGGCCGGGCTACGTAGCTTGCGTGCCAGTATTCGGTACCTATCTCATTCTGCTGAGTAACCGAGAAACAAGTATATTCACGAATAACAGGTTATTTCAAACTCTCGGCAAATGGTCATACTCAATCTATCTCTGGCACTGGCCTATTGCTGTCTATGGCGCATATTACCAATTGGATAACTGGGTACCAATCGGTATAACATTGTCCGTGGTTTTTGGTGCCATGAGCTTTTATCTCATTGAGCAAAATCAGTTCAAGCATCAAAAACATACGATTGCTTTTACGCTAATTACGACCTTGGTTTTTGTCGTATTTTATAAATCGACCCCCTTTTTGTTATACAACATATCAGGAATGCCAAAACATATTGTTGAAGCCAATTTAAATCAATCTGATAAAGGTGAGCTTTTTACTTGGCAAATGATAGACAAACTCAAAAGACATAAAATTGATAACGATAAATTAAATGTGATGTTTATCGGTGATTCACAATCAGCTGATTTTGCGAATGTCGTCAATGAAAAAATCAATGTTATGAAGAATGATAAAATCAACTTTATGGCGCTAAAAGTATCCGCCAAGTGTGGTGTGTTTTACCACCTGCCTAAACCATTAAATGCGCTCTACGACAGAGTTAACCTCTCTGAAAATATCGGCGAGAAAAGGTTACTTAAATGCGGTAAAAGGATCAGAAAAATAACCGCTGATACACGCTTATTAAGTGCTGACTATATTTTCATTGCGATGAATTGGCGTAACTGGTCTTTAGAATATAACCTCAAAGCAATTAAAGCGATAAAACAAAAAAATCCACAAGCAAAAATAGTTATTATCGGTAATAAAGGTATGCATAAACCACTGCCAATTATAATGGTTAATGCTTTTAAAGATGGGAATGAGGTAGGTGAAGTGGTACTCAAGTCACTGCCTTCTAGTAATATTACAAATAATAAATTTTTCCGTGAGAATCAGGATGCAGGTTATCAGTTTATTAATATGACTAACGCATTCTGCCCAGTTAAAAAATGCAATGTCGTCGATAAAAATGGTTTACCATTTTACTATGATGAAGTGCACACGACAAAACAAGGGGCAATGTATCTCTCTGAAAGGCTGAAGCCAGTATTACCAGCAGAGTTTTATAACCCTCAACCTATGCACAAACAATAGCCGTTATCATACTTGGGTATTTTAGCGGCCAATTAAATTTGCCTATAAATAGATCTTCAAAATTTGCTACAATCGTCATATAAACATCTTAAATATTAGCGATACCATGTCAAAATCAGCACCAGCACTGTTACCAAAAAAAGCTAAACTAACTCTAGGTAGAAAGAAAAGCCCATCTGAACAGGCTAAAAAAAGCCAAATCAGCTATACCAATACCGTAAAACCACGCGGTAAAAACAATCGTCCACAACATAGTAAACCAAAAGAAGCTGGTCCAACCCAAGTCTATGTATTCAACAAACCTTACATGGTATTAACCCAGTTTACTGATGCCGACAATCGCGAAACATTAAAAGACTATATCAAGGTGCCGGATATTTATGCCGCAGGTCGTCTAGATCGCGATAGTGAAGGTCTGCTACTGTTAACTAATAATGGTCGCTTACAGGCGAAACTGACGCAACCTGGTGAGAAAACAGAAAAGACCTACTGGGTACAAGTCGAAGGTGAGCCGAGCCCAGAAAAAATAAATGATTTACGTTACGGTGTAGTACTAAAAGACGGCCCAACGCTCCCTGCTAAAATTGAAGTAATGGCAGAACCAAAAGTATGGCCACGCGTTCCACCAATCCGTGAACGACAAAATATCCCCACAACTTGGTTAGCCATTACCATTGTTGAAGGACGCAACCGTCAAGTACGTCGCATGACTGCACATATAGGCCACCCGACCCTACGTTTAATCCGCTATCGCATCGGCCCTTGGACACTGGATAACATCCAACCAGGTGAGCTAGTTGAAAGCAGCATTAACATGATGAATTAGTAGCAAAGCCTGTTTTTGCGCTGGTCTTCATGGTAAAATTCGCGCCATTGAAATTTGGTCGTCAGAGAACGGTAATCAACTGTACTAATAACTCTTATTTCAACAATATATTTAATACATTAGCAAAAAAGCCTTTAACTTTATTTGCATTACTACAAGAGTAATTAAAAGGTCCTATGACAAATACTACAATCGACGCCAGTACTAAAGCGTTAAACAGTACTAAAAAGGTAATCGTTGGCATGTCCGGCGGTGTTGACTCATCTGTTTCTGCTTACCTGCTACAACAGCAAGGTTATCAAGTAGAAGGCCTGTTCATGAAGAACTGGGAAGATGACGATAATGATGAATATTGTGCCGCTGCTGAGGACCTAGCAGACGCACAAGCAGTATGTGATAAATTAGGTATTGAGTTACACGCTATTAATTTCTCTGCTGAATACTGGGATAACGTATTTGAATACTTCTTAGCTGAATACAAAGCAGGTCGTACACCAAATCCAGATATTCTTTGTAACAAAGAAATCAAATTTAAAGCATTCCTGCAGTTTGCCTCAGAAGTACTTTCTGCTGATTACATTGCTATGGGTCACTACGTGAGCCGTCGCCAAAAAGCCGATGGCACATTTGAAATGTTACGTGGCTTAGACAGCAATAAAGACCAAAGCTATTTCCTTTACACACTAGATCATGAGCAGGTTTCACGTTCATTGTTCCCTGTAGGTGAATTAGAAAAACCAGAAGTACGTCGTATTGCTGAAGAACAAGACTTGATCACAGCAAACAAAAAAGACAGTACCGGTATCTGCTTTATCGGTGAACGTAAATTCACTGAATTTTTAAGCAAATACTTACCAGCACAACCGGGTAAAATTGAAAGTGTTGATGGCGAAGAAATTGGTGAGCACCAAGGTCTGATGTACCATACACTAGGCCAACGTAAAGGCTTACATATCGGCGGCATGAAAAACAACAACAGCCAAGAACCTTGGTATGTGGTTGATAAAGACATGAAGCGTAATGTATTGCTTGTGGCACAAGGTCACAACCACCCGCGTTTATTCTCTGAAGGTTTAATGGCGTCGCAAATCCACTGGGTTAGCCGCGAACCATTAACACAGCCATTACGCTGTACAGTTAAAACTCGCTACCGCCAGACGGATGTACCTTGCTTGGTAACACCAATCGGCGAAGACCAAATTGAAGTAACTTTTGATAAACCCGAACTTGCCGTTACACCAGGCCAATCAGCGGTATTTTACCTTGATGATGTTTGCCTAGGTGGCGCAATTATTGATGTTCAAATTAGGGGCTAACAGTGTCAACTAACTTCCAAGAATCAAATATAGCCTTTGCCGGCGTTTGTCAGGCTGCTGCACTTGTACACCAACTTGCAACAACCGGCAATTGTGATGAAACACAATTAAGCAATACCTTACGTTGTGTGATCGTAACAGACCCAAGTCAAACAATTGAGGTTTATGGCGATTACGAAAACCTAGAATTAGGGTATAAAACCCTCATTGCTCAGTTAAGTAATACTTCTAAGGGTCCTGATAGCGCGCTAACACGCTACATGATTGGCTTAGTCGCGCTCGAGCGTAAACTAGCTAAACGCAATGATATTCTTGGTATGTTAGGTGAACGTATCTCACAAGTTAAACGTCAGACTCATCATTATGAGTTAACGGATGCACAAATTTTAAGTAACATGGCGTCAATCTATGTGGACCTAATCAGCCCACTTGGCACCAAGATCCAAATTGCAGGAACAGCAAATTTCCTACAACAGACATTGGTGAGGGATAAAATCCGTGCATTACTATTTGCCGGTATTCGCTCAGCAGTGTTATGGCGACAAACAGGCGGTCAACGTCGCCAAGTAGTTTTCAATCGTAAACACATGGTAGAGCAAGCTAAACAACAATTAGCTCGAATTTAACCTAAACACACCCAGGAGTATGTAATGGAATTATCAGCGTTAACAGCTGTTTCCCCGGTCGATGGTCGCTATGGTAGTAAAACAGTAGCCCTGCGTTCAATTTTTAGTGAATTTGGTCTAATCAAATACCGTGTACAAGTAGAAGTTCGTTGGTTACAAAAACTAGCTGAATGTGACGCTATTGCAGAAGTGCCAGCACTAAGTGCTGACGCGAACGCTGCATTAAACAGCATCACAGACAACTTCTCTGAAGCTGACGCTGCGCGTATTAAAGCAATTGAAAGCACAACAAACCACGATGTAAAAGCAGTTGAATACTTCTTGAAAGAAAAAGTTGCTGATAACGCAGAGCTACACGCAGTTTCTGAGTTCATCCACTTCGCTTGTACTTCAGAAGACATCAACAACTTGTCTCACGCGTTAATGTTAACGGAAGCACGTGAAACAATTCTTTTACCTTACTGTGAAAAGCTTATCGATAGCCTAACAGTATTAGCAAAAGAATATGCTGCTGTACCATTATTATCACGTACTCACGGCCAGCCTGCATCGCCAAGTACTATGGGTAAAGAATTTGCTAACGTTGTTGTGCGTTTACGCCGTCAAATGTTACAAATCGCTAATGTTGAAATCTTAGGTAAAATCAACGGTGCTGTAGGTAACTACAACGCACACATCTCGGCTTACCCTGATGTTGATTGGAATGAGTTCTCTGAAGAATTCGTATCTAGCCTAGGTGTTGTATGGAACCCATACACAACACAAATCGAACCGCATGATTACATTGCTGAACTTTATGACGCAATCGCACGTTTCAACACTATCATTCTTGATTTTGACCGTGACATTTGGGGTTACATTTGCCTAGGTCACTTCAAGCAAAAAACGATTGCTGGTGAAATTGGTTCTTCAACAATGCCGCACAAAGTTAACCCGATTGATTTTGAAAACTCAGAAGGTAACATTGGTATTGCTAACGCACTATTCAATCACCTTGCTGCAAAATTACCGGTTTCTCGCTGGCAGCGTGATTTAACAGATTCAACTG
>Ga0209396_1005414_pt1 | contig 12085 bp, 9 predicted proteins | sample GOMGulsemesocosm_6_FD_184638 | JGI IMG/M metagenome (GOLD analysis project Ga0209396, IMG submission 184638) | Methane-oxidizing microbial communities from mesocosms in the Gulf of Mexico - GOM8C Gulf of Mexico (SPAdes) (version 2) | ecosystem: Environmental > Aquatic > Marine > Cold seeps...
GATAAAGAAGTTTCACTTTTTTTTGATAATAATTCTAACCAAGAACTGGATGGGGATGATTATTTATTAAGAGTAATAGATAAGGTCAATAAGCACCATATTCTAACTTACCCAAGAAATGCAGTGACTTATAGAGCTGACGGCAGTCTAGATGGCTTTCAATCAGGCAGCTTTATTTACTGCCTTCCTGAAAGTTTAAATTTAAACGGCAAACGTATTACGGTTAGTCAAGCTGGTCGCATTAGAATCCGTGATACGGATAAATGTTAAATTTTAAATTTATCTTCCCCAACAATCTGATGAAGTTCCTGAGCCAGTTGATGTTTTTGTAGAAAGCTCATTAATCACCAAACTAGTACACACATTATCAGTAAGCGCTACCCCATCAGCGGGTGTTGCCGTAATTGTAAAGGTTCTGGCGTTTGCAACAGCTATTATAGATAAAGTATATAGCCCGGTTTCTGTTGTTGCACTAAGCCCTAAATTAGCTAAATCAGCTGTATAACCAAAATTATCAACAAAAAATTGTTCTTGTTTATTGGCTGCATCAACTAATGCCGTCATCGCTTCTGCTCTAGCGGAATTTCTAACATGTGCGGTATAACTTGGGTATGCTACTGCGGCTAAAACACCTACAATTGCAACTGTTATCATTAGTTCTATTAATGTAAACCCATTTTTTTTCATTCTAATTTCCTGATGATTTTTCCTGACGATAAATATACGATCTTACGGTCTGTAATCCTAATATATTTTGCTGTATTAAATCAATGGTGCCATCATTATCAACATCTGTTGGCACAATATTTTCTAAAATTGATTTCGCTTTCACTACCCCGGTGCCATCTTCACCTTTGCCTACGCCAATTAGTAAAAATTGACTTTCACCATCATCATTTTTATCAAAAAATAACTGAGGTGTATCTGGTACATTATCACCTACATCAAATTTTAAACTATCGTACACTTTTGTACCATAATGTAAATGGAATGCATATAGCGAACCACCTCCTCCACTTAAAGAGCATTGATTATCATTTGATTCATCAGCTGCTGTAAATGTTGAAAAATATGCAACTCCACCAACAACACTCGCTTTCGATAAAGATTTTTCGCCTGTACCTAAACTATATTTCCAACCTTTAAAAGTTGAATAACTAATCTCTACATCTCTAAATGCATCTTCATCACTTAATGAATTGCCAAAAGGATCACTATTAACACTTAATAATTCGTCATTTTTTATTGCGGTTGGTATTTCATCAATAAATGACTTTGTAATGGTATTTTCATCTCGTACCATGTACAAATAATCATTAATAACCTTATAACTCGGATGAACACGGTTACCAGTTCCCACAAGAATTGCTTCATAAGGTGTTTCTTTTCGTACCAAATATGTTTTAGTTTCTCCGTTTTCTTCTACAGTTGTTTCACTTACTTTACTAAAGTAGGTTCTTGCAACTTCTGGTTGGTAAAAAAACTTTCTGTTTTCAGATGCTGTAGTAGAGCCTAACTCTGCAATTTTAAATACTGTCCATGGTGTATCCGTACTTGAAGGATCTGTACCAGGCATATCTATTCGCCATACATCTCCCCCAGTATCAGCTGCATAAAGTCTATCGATATAACCGTCATAATCTGAATCTATTACAGCGATATCACTTGGGATGCTATTTACGCCAGGGAAACTTGTATCCCCGCCAGAGACTAAGCTCCATACTAATGCCTTAGTTTCTGCATCTATGATATAAAGGCCGGCTCCTATTGAATCAGCACTTTTGGCATCATTATCTTTATTAGTATCGTAACCGGCACCAAAAATAAGTAATGGTCTGTTGGTATAGCCGTCTACGTCAATAAAGCCAATGAAAGGTTTAGACCATGTTTGGCCCATTTTTTCAAAGCCACTATCTGTATTCTTTAATGTCCACAATAATTTAGGACTATCAGGAGCAGTAATATCTAAGGCATAGTACGAGTAACCTCCTCGTCTCATGCCAAAGAATGCCCAAACTTTATCTCCTGTTTCTACAATACCGTTATCATTTACATCATCAAAATAAACTGCAGCAGGTGCATCCATACCATAAATTTTTGTGTCACCTTTGTTTTGTCTTAAATCATCTAGATTTGGGTATAGTTCATAGGGAATAAAAGCCCAACTTTCAGTGATAGTATCTCCAGAGTCTTTAAACATATGTATAAAACCTGCATTTGTTCCCACTAAAACACGAACTGAGCCATCGCCATAATCTAATGCAATTGGTTTTGAATGTAATGGATCTCCCATTATATCAACTCGTTTATCCGTTGTTGAACCATCACTATCTTCATCATCCACATCATTACCGACAGTCCAACTAAACAGATTAGCTAATTCATTTTCATTTATACTTAAATAAGAAGCGAGATCAGCAGCAGAACCTGCAACACTTTGTGCATTATCTTTTGTAAATGATGGCAAAGGACTACCTGTACCAACATCTGTATATACATTTCGAGAAGATATAGCAGACAAAGCTAAATTAGCACCACCTTGTTGAACATCATTACCATCATCTGCTGCGGCACTAGGTAGCCAATATGTTCTTGCTGTTTCTTTAATATTACCATTATCAGCGATTGCTGGCTGAGGGGTACTTCTTGAATCTACGATAGTTTCACCTAGTACTTTTAATTTTTTTACATTACCTTTCCAACGAGCACCTTTATCTGGATAAAACATAGCGTAATATACGGAGTCTCTACTTTGTGTTCTATCAAAGTTATTACTTGCAACCGAAGGTGCTGAAAAAGTACTGTTTACTTCCCTTATTTTATTTATTGTTTTCTCTAATGCATCTACCAACTCTGAAGCTGTATTAGCATGTAAATTTTCACCTCCGCCTAAGTCAGCGGTTTCCTCTAATAATGCCTTACCAGCGCTACTCATCCCTGTACCAAAACCAATAGTAAATGTACGCCCAATATCAATGGAATCAGGAGTTGATGCATACAAATCTGTGGTATACATATATTTAGCCATTGCATGTAAGTAATTACTACTACCACCTGCTGTTTTAATTCGATATGGCACTTCTCCATCAGGGAAAAGGTTTTTTATGCTTGAGTTTCTGCCTGTATCACTTGTGGGATCACCATCACTCATTAAAATAATATTAATTGAATTATCGCAACGTAGAACCGTTTTACCATCTACAACTTGTGGTACAAATGCAGATGTATATGTAGTCCCATCATCAATACTTTTATCTCTATCATCAATTCCATCGCCATATGTCATGCTTTTACCTGACAAATAACGATAAGATTCCCATAATGTTTCCGAAAGGGGGGTTCTTCCGTCAGCTTCTAAATTAGTAATATCGGTTATTAGATTACTCTGAGATGTCCCCATACCTGAAAGTACATAGCCTCCACTACTACCATTAAACCGCATCAATCCAAATTCTATATCTGGATTCGAGGATACTAAACCAGATATTGCAGATTGCGCTACGCCCATACGGCTATCAGAACATAAAATATAGGCACCATTTTCATAACCACAGTCATCACCGTCAGCAACAGACCAAGCCATACTGCCTGATGTATCAAAAATAATTAGAACTCTCGGTTTCTCTGTTACTTCAACATCATAATTTACATATAATTCGATATCTTCTGCTGTTACATTGATACTTATTAACAAAGTTAAAGTAATTACTGACATAAAACGGTTTATAAACTTAAATTTACTCACGTGAAATTCCTCAATAATACTGCTTAATAAATTAATAACCTTTATTTACTTATTGGGATTGCCCCACAATACCTAACTCCTGAGCGATACCACTCAACAAAGCGACAGAGTGCTTATCGTCCTTACCATATTTCAAATTTGACTCAACCCTTAATGTATTGCATTTAATGCCATTAGTTACCGCAATTCTTGGAGGGCAATTTAGTAATGAAGGCCCATTATTATTATTAAACAATATAACTGTCGATTTAGAACCTGCTGCAGTAACATCGATACCTATTGTATTATCTGCAGGAAATTGACCGGTAAGATATAATAAACGACTATTTCCGCTTGCTATTATTTCTTGGTTTATAGCTCGTTCAGCATCACCTCTAACCCAATATTGTGCTACATCATTTTCTTGTGCGGCACTTGTCATTTTAATATCGATACCTGAAGAACTCATTAAAGTTACTGCAATGCTGGTTACTGCAATTATCATTACTAGTGATGTAATTAGCACAACTCCTTCTTGTTTTAAGATATTTACATGCGCCATCCTTGATCTCCTCCATTTAATAAATGAATTGTCGATACAAATAAAGCTCGCCTATATTTATCATTGAAACTAAGTTTCCTTTGGTTTGCTTCAATATCACCACCTAAAACATAAGTTTTTGAACTAGCGGTAGAATTTGAATCTTCTTCAAATGCTCGAATTAATAGAAATATTTGTACCGTTAAAATATTTACAGTGGTCTGCTCCCAGTCAGTATCAGACATTTGCACAGCTGTTTTATAAGTATCAACTTTATTATTACCATCAACATCTAGACCATATAAAAATCTTAAATTCTCTACTCCTTCCATTATAGATTCAGTAGTAAACCCATTTGCAGTAAGCCTTTTCCTCATCAATACGGGGACTGTTATTGATTTACTGCCTAATGAATAAGTTTGTTCCGATATGTAATAAGCATGATGTGAATAACCCCACAAACTCGCATTGGGAGATAAGGGGGAAATATTTGCACTTGTTCCAGCTGATAAACTCCCTTGATTATATTCCGACATAAAATAATACTGACTTGATAAACTATTTGCTATTGAGATATTTTGACCGTCTAAGTGCTTTATTTGAATGACATCACTATTGGTTATCGCACTTGAAATACAATTAATTGCTGAATTTGAAGTAGTAGTAACACCATACATATATCTAAAATTTGTTGTTGGATCATTAGGAAAGCTGCCATTATTAGAGCCTTCAAAACAATCCCCTATAGGGGCTGCAGGAACTGTTACGTTTGCAGCATCTAAAGTAGATCCATAATATGTTCCCCAAAAACCTGTTAGCTCTATATCTTTTCTTAGAATGTTCATAGCTAATCGACCAGACTCTTGTAGTTCCCCTATTTCAAGGGTGTCTCCTGTTGTCACTTTCATGCTGATATAAATGAATATGACACCACTTAAAATAAATGCACTGACAACTAGTGCTATCATCATTTCTATTAACGTAAAACCTAATTGCTTCATATTTATGCCCGAATAAAAATAAAACTATTTACAACAACTAATCTTCTATTTTCTGTGGAAGAGCCACACTCGACTGCTGAGTTTTCGGTATTTTGCGCGATATTCTGACGCCCTCCCCAGCTGATCACTACTTGAACATCAATCCCACTCACTCCTGAGCTCAATACCGGATTAATACAAACGGTGGCATCAGCCATTGCACCCGTTAATTCCTTAGCTTTAATTGCTTTTTTCCATTGGGTTATATCGTAAGTTGCAATTTGAGCTGATGTACAAAAAGAGTCAATACATGACTGTACTGTAGAAATTTCATCATCACTTGTAAAATCCACATCATATAAAGCGACTAATGCGGCTGTATCATTAACTCTTATACGTTGAATAATGTCTTGCGCTAATGCCAGTGCTGCAGTTCTTTGAAGTGAGTCATAGCTAGCTTGCTTTGCCCTAGCTTGCAGTGCAACAGCTCCTAACAAACCAATAGTCAGGACAAAAAAAGCGATTAGTGTCTCTAATAATGTAAAACCTTTAAATTTTGATTTGTTCATTGCACCTACCTTTTTCAACTATGATGACCTTAAAAACCATTAAACTTGAAATAGTAAATGAACAAAAATGAGCTTGCATTAATCAACCTTCATGCTTATCCACAACTCCATTTTTAAAGTATAGACACAAAGATTAGAAAAAATACAATATAGGAAGTGAATAAATAATAAACGATAAAAAAGTATGAGGTTTTAATTCTCAAAAATTATAAGAATAAATTTTTTAGAGGGTTTAATTATTACAATGCATTAAATAGCTAGCCTTATCTTTAAGGCTAGCTATTACTTTTAATTTTTAGATGGGGTTTGTAATCTATAAATATAAGAGCGAGAAGTTTCTAATGTCAGACGGCCTGTCGACATTAAATCAATCACGCCATCACCATCGGTATCTATCGGTACTTCATTTTCTAATACAGGATAAAGCTCAGGGATAATACCATCACTACAACCTGGACATAATAATGAGATTTTAACTTCATTATCTTCAACCGTAAAATAAACAGGAGGAGTATCAGGAATACTTTCCCCCATTGTCATTTTATTTATAGCAGCAGTGCTGCCATATAATAAATGAAATGAATATAAAGAACCTAAACCTCCAGTAACAGAACATTTATTTTCAGAATCACTACCTGCTGTAAAGGTTGTAAAATAAGCGACACCACCGGCAACGACAGGTTTTGCTAACGCTTTTTCACCTGAGTCTAGATTATAAACCCAACCTTTAAAGTTGATTGACAGATCAAGCTCTAATGATCTGAAACCAGTTTCATCATTTAATTTTGCAGCAAAAGGGTCATTTTTAATATTTAATAACTTAGCTAATACAATCGGATCTGGCACTTCATTATTTGACTCATCAAAATACTGCGTTATGGTATTTTCATCTCTGAGCATAAATAAATAATCTGAAGTCGTCGTATCAGAGACTGGATTTACCCTATCACCTGAGCCTATCAAAATAGCTTCATAAGGAGTTTGTTTTCGTGTAATAACTGTATTAGATTCTGTTGTTGTTTTGGTCACTTTACTGAAATATGTACGAGCAACTTCTGGCTGGTAAAAGAACTTCTGATCAGTAGCCCCTAGATTAGCTAAAACATGTGCTTTCCAACGAGTATCACCAGTCGGGGTATCACCTGGCATATCTACTCGCCACACTTTACCACCTGTATCCCCAACGTATAACCTATCAATTAAGCCATCATAGTCAGAGTCAAGAACACTTACATTACTCGGTATACTATCAATGCCAGCATATTGTGTATTTTTATTGCTTGTAATATCCGGTGTCCAGCTCCAAAGTAAAGTACCTAATTTTGCATCTACGATATAGATACCTCGGCCTTTACTATCGCTCGAAGCGTTTACATCTTTTTGTGGATCATAGCCTGCACCAAAGATTAAAACAGGCTCATCATTATCATGATCTTTTAAATTCACATAGCCAATATGGGGTTTGGACCAAGTTTGCCCTAACTCAGAAAAGTCTCCCTGAGCTGAATTTTTTGATTTTATTGTCCACAATAATTTAGGTGAATCTGGCTGAGTAATATTTAAAGCATAATAAGAAGTTCCGCCTCTACGCATACCAAAATAAGCTAATACTGTGTCTTTTGTTGCATCAACTACACCATCATTATCTACATCATCAAAAAATACAGCCACAGGTGCATCCATACCATATACTTTACCAGCTTGATTGGATTTTAACTTTATTAGATTAGGATATAGTTCAGTAGGAATAAATGCCCAACTTTCTTCCACTGTAGCCCCCATATCTTTAAACATATGTACAAAACCAGAATTAGTCCCTAAAATCAATCTAACATCATCATTCCCATAATCTATTGCAATAGGTTTAGAGTGAAGTGGATCTCCCATAATATCATGTCTTTTATCTGTAGTTGAGTTATCGCCATCATCATCATCTACATCTATTCCTTGTGACCATGCAAATAAATCAGGTAAGTTACCTGATGTTGTTCCCATAAAAGCAGCAAGTTCAGTATCATTATTTATTCCTGTAATATTAAGAGCTGTTGATTTATTAAAAAAGCTCATTACACCATCACCACTATGAATATCTGTATAAATATTACGAGATGATTGATTGGTTAACTGTAAATTAACTCCTCCTTTTTTAACATCATTACCATCCGCGGCATTACTACCTAGCCAATAACTTTTTGCTGTATCCACAATTTCACCATCAACGACTGCAATCGCCCCTGTAGCATCAAGGATATTATCGCCTGAGACTTTGAATTTTTTTAAGTTTCCTTGCCATTTCGTAGTTGTACTTGGATAGAACATTGCATAATAAACGAATTCACCACTTTGTACTTTGTTTGAGTTATTACTAGCAACTGATGGGGCAGTAAAACTTGTATTACTTGCGTTAATATCCTTAAAAATTTGGTTTAACGAACTACTCAGATCAGAGGCCGTGCCTGCCGTTTTATATATACCACCTCCATCTTTAGCTGTATCATCGAGCAGCTGTTTGCCATCATCAGACATACCACCACCAAAACCTATTGTATGAACTGTAGCCCTATCTTTAACATTCCCTGTTGAGGTCCAAAGATCTGTATTTTTATCATGCATATATCTTGCGAGGTCATTCATGTAATTACCAGATGCCGTTGACGATAGCTTTATGATTTCACTATTCATTTCTCCATCCTCACTCGGATCGCCATCAGTCATGACAATAATATTTACTGTATTATCACATCTCAATATATCTGTTCCATCAGAATTTTTTAATGGTTTGAAAGGTGATATATATTTCTTTTTTCCATTATTTTTAGTTTTTTCGATATTTGTATCGCGATCAGATGAGTCAACATTTAACCCGTAATCAACTAATTTTCCAGATAGGTATAAGTAAGCTTCCCATAATGTTTCCGAAAGTGGAGTATTACCTCCAGCAGATATTTTATTATCGATTGCGCTTGTTAGGTTTGCAGTTGATTCTCCTAAACCCGCAATAACATAACCACCATCATTACCATTAAATCGCATTAAACCAAAATCAATATTTGAGTTTTCTGGATCAGTAATCAAAGATTTAATAGCTGTTTTTGCAACGCTCATTCGACTATCCGAACATGTAACCCAATAACCACCACTATAACAATAATTACCAGAAGAAACTGATTTGTGCATACTCCCTGAAGAGTCAAAAACAATTAAAACTCTCGGTTTTTCTTCTAAGTCTTGTACTTTATTGTTAACGTAAATCTCAATATCTTCTGAGTATGTACATACTGAAAACGCTACTAAAGATACATAAAATACGGATTGTGCTACTATTTTTATTTTTTTAAACACTTTATTTCCTTTACCTTTAACACTTTTCATATTTTATAACGACTTACCAGATGTGCCTAATGCTTGCACTACACCACTGTGTACTTCAATATTATGTTTACCAATACCATTTGAATCTTGATTACCATAATTTAACCTTGTTTCCATCCTGAGATAATTACATTTCAATCCAGGCGTAGGTGCAAACCTTGCTGAGCAAGGTAATAAATCAGGTCCATTATTTTCATTAAATAAAAGCACCGTAGAACTTGAACCTGCTGCTGTAATATTGAAATTTTTGTTGGTTTGAGCTTCGAATTGACCTTTTAATCTGTAAAATCGACTATTTGTACCTATTAATTTTTCTGCTCCTATGGTGCGGTGCGAATCACCTTTCACCAAGTTTGAAGCAATCTCTTTATCTCGAGTACCCATGAGTATTCTTAAATCTGTCGTACTTGAGTTCATTAACGTTACAGCTATGCCAGATACAGCGATAATCATAATCAAAGCCATGATAAGTACTACGCCAGTTTGTTTTGTATAGCTAGAATGTATTACCACCTTTCTGTACCTCCATTATTTATTTTAACCGTAGAAACAAACAAGGTGCGTTTAAATTGATCGTTAAATGTCCTGCTTTTAATTGAAGCGCCACTACCACCTAAAATAAATGTTTTACGCATGGCTGGGCTAGAGAAGTCCTGTTCAAGAGATCTTATCAATAAAAAAATTTGAACCGAAATGATACTCGGTCCAGACTGTTCCCAATCTATAGCTTGCATTTGTGCGGTTGTTTTATAAGTATCAACTCTTTGATTTCCTGATGAGTCTATCCCATAAATTAAACGCATATCTTCAACTCCTTCCATTATGACATCATCAATAAAGCTCCCCCTATTAATTGTTGATAGGCGTTTGCGCATTAAAGCCGGGATAGTAATTGAATTACCATTTACCTGTTGACTGGTAAGCTGAGAAATAAAATACATGTGATGATCGTACTGCCAAATGGTAGCATTATTATGTGGTGGATTTATAACGGTATCAGTTCCCGCTAACAATTGCCCGCCTGCAGGCTGCGTTATCAAATAATAATTGGCACTATTCGTTACCAGACCATTAAAGTTACGACCAAAAAGCCCTTTAACTTGTATAAGATCTGTTCCTGGAGTTGCAGTAGTAATACACGTTAATTCATTACTGTTACTTACAACTTTGCCATAAACATATCTAAAGTTAGATGTTGATACTACTGGAAAGCTACTGTTATTTTCACCTTCACCACAATCAATAGCTGGCGGAGCTGGCGGTGGAGCTGGTTTAATAAAATGATCATAATTCAGTGTCTCTGCATCATATGTTCCCCAAAATCCAGCTCTTTCAATATCTTTACTTAATATATCCATCGCGAGTCGCCCAGACTCTTGAAGCTCACCTATTTCTAAAGTTGCTTTAGTTGTTGTTTTCATACTCATATAAGTAAACATAACACCTGCTAATACAAATGCTCCTACAACTAAAGAAATCATCATTTCAATTAAGGTAAAACCTTTATTATTCATCATTATGGTCTCATATAAATAAATCGATTCAGAGAAACCATTTTACGGTTTGTGCTTGTACTGCCACATGCCGCGTTAGCTGCACTTTGCTGAATTTGTTGACGACCTAACCAGGTAACAATTACATTCCAATTTACTTGATTGGCGTTTATAGTTGGTGAAATACAGATTGTTGCATCTGACAATGTTCCCGTCCCTTCTCTTGCTTTAATTGCTTTTTTCCATTGCTCAATATCAAAATTTGCTAACGCTCCTGTTGTACAGGGTGCATTTAAGCATGCGCCCACGTTATTGATATCCGCAGGATCTGTATAACTAATATCTGCATTATAAATAGCCATCGCAGTTGGTGTGTCGTTAGCTGAAATACGATCTAATATATCATTCGCTAAGTTTAAAGCTGCAGCACGTTGAAGAGAGTCGTAACTCGCTTGTTTGGCTTGCGCTTGAAGTGCCACAGCTCCCAACAAACCAACTGTAAGTACAACAAATGCAATTAAAGTTTCAAGTAAGGTGAAACCTTTATTTAAAGACTGAGTCATCAATAGACCTTATTATTTATATTATTCGGTACTTTAGTATTGCATTCCTAGTAAAAAGGAAAGTATTGGACTAAACTGAGTGATTTTTAACATATTTTGTCTCTAGGGACAAGTTGTTATCAAAGTATGTGAGGAAATGTAATTTTTGGAAAAGATGCATAAGAGCTCAAGGCGAGCCCTTATAAATATAAATTATCTTAATTCGATTGGCACAGCAAAAACTGTATTTTCAATAACACCTGGGTTTTGTATTACTTCTGAACCACCCCATTCTTTTAAACGCGTAATGACTTGTTGAACCAAAATATCAGGTGCAGATGCGCCCGCTGTTACACCTATAGTATCAACTTTTTCAAGCCAGTTTTGTTCCATTGAATCAGCATCATCTATTAAGTACGCTGGAGTACCTAATTTATCTGATACTTCTCTTAATCTATTTGAATTAGAACTATTTTTAGCGCCTACGACTAATAAAACATCAACTTTTGAAGCTAAATCTCTCACTGCATCTTGACGATTTTGTGTTGCATAACAAATATCATCTTTTCGAGGACCATCAATTTTTGGGAATTGAGCTCTCAGTGCAGAAATTACTTCTGCAGTATCATCAACAGATAAAGTAGTTTGGCTGCAATACATCAGGTTATCAGGATTTTTAACCTGTAAACTCGCTACATCATTAACAGTTTGCACTAAGTATATGCCACCATCGGCATTATCATACTGACCCATAGTGCCTTCAACTTCAATATGACCTTGATGACCAATTAAAATACACTCAATGCCTTTACGACTAGCTCGTGTTACTTCCATATGAACTTTAGTAACCAAAGGACATGTCGC
>Ga0209396_1005415_pt1 | contig 12085 bp, 8 predicted proteins | sample GOMGulsemesocosm_6_FD_184638 | JGI IMG/M metagenome (GOLD analysis project Ga0209396, IMG submission 184638) | Methane-oxidizing microbial communities from mesocosms in the Gulf of Mexico - GOM8C Gulf of Mexico (SPAdes) (version 2) | ecosystem: Environmental > Aquatic > Marine > Cold seeps...
GAGCACCTAATCAGAGTCCCTACATCCATCAACAACACACGCGGCAAGGGATAACCCAATATACTCACAGTTGTTGACAGCTCACTCTATTCTTGCGGCCTATGATTAGAACCAAAACTAGCCGCTGCACTACGTTGTTAACGATTGCGTGAAAATAGCACGTACATAATATAAATCCCGTCCTAGGCTACTACGATTCAATCACACCCTAACATTTTTCAAACGTCTGCTAGGTTAGCAATTTAACGACTTACCCTGTAGTAAATACAGTCGAGTTTATGAGCAAAAGATTTATATAGAAGAAGTGAGTGTTACGAGGATACTTGAAGTTTAAAACGGGGTGCTCTAAACTATGGGTAAATCCTAGTGAACTGATTTCGGGTCGGTTCACTCACGTAATAAGATACTGTTATATCGTTATTACATAAACCTCCCATTTAGGGAAGTTCTAGACCCTTTTTGGCTTGCCGGCTAATTAGGGTTTTTTTTCATCTGTTTTTAATCATATTCGATCTAGACATAACGATCAAGCGATTCGGGTTTATAACTCCCCAGCACTAAAATTAACCATAAGTGATTAATATCACGAACCTGAATGCTCAACCTAACTTATAGAAATAGGTCTTTCGGCCCAAATTTAACTAAAACCCACTTTCCCTGTAATGGTGCAAAATTATCTTTCTAAAATAACACCTTTTGTGTGTCATTTTGGTATCAAAACGGGGCTTATGGGTGCTTATTTGCTTGAGTGGTGAAATGGCACTGCGCATTATCACCTTTATGTTCAATAGGCCGTGTATGGACGATTTTATCTCTAGATCTAAAAAACCTCCGATTAGGAGGCTTTTTCAATGCACTTTATAAATATTTACGCTGAATATCGGGCAGGCACATCGCTTTCAGAATTAAGTGCATCGATGGTAATGGGCGCTAAAAGAATGTTAATAATGTAGCTGACACGGGAGCAGTGTATCTAAATTCTGGAAAATTAGTATTTTTCAGGTGATTTTTCAATTTTTTAGTGTTCGTACATCAATGTAGAAATATATTACTGGAATAACAGTTCAGAATAAGCCACAAAAACCGGCCTATATTTAAGGTAAGTAACATTCAAATTCCTTACCTTAAATAGAATACATAAAATTACAACGTAAGACAAAATCGTAATCAAACGAATTACAATGTAATCAACCATTCGAGCCGTGAGTCGTGCTATGTACACAACCTAACGGCTTAGGAAATGCCCGTTAATTAAAATTGCGCTAACATTTTATCAACAAAATATTAAGAATATGTTGACACGGCACTTTATTGCATAAAGTGTTGACACAGCACTTTATTACTATAGATTAAACTTGCTTTTGTTATACAAAAAAGCATAACAAATTAGAATTACATACATTAAGGGATTCGTATGCTTAAAACCATTTTAACTATTGGATTACTATCTGCGAGCGTTAGCGCATTTGCTAATAATGGATTATCAACAATTTGTAGCGATGATAATGTTTGGCATCTTAATACAGGGAAGCAATCAAAGAATATGCGTTTAGACTTTGTCGGTCGTTCTTCGATGGACCTCAAAGATATGGCATTCTCTGTGTTTTTAGATTTAGATAACTCGGCAAATGTTCAAGGATATCACACAATATATTCAACTCTTGGGCAAGATATAACTATAGCAAATATCAGTAAAGACAGTTTTAAACTTACAGTCCCTGCTTACGCCGGTTTAATTATGACGCAAACGCCATCAGGCATGAAAGTAGAAACTGATACAGCTTATTTCAATTGGATTCAAGGTTGTATTACAACGACAAGGTGGGAGTAATGTTGTCTGAGTTAAATCAACACTCCCTCATTTAACATCGACCGCTTAAAGCAATCGATACACGTAAAGTCCAGATAATAAAAGACCGCATACAGGCGGTCTTTTTCTATATATCTGACATTCATTTATATATCCCATGTTACTTCTTTAAGCTTTGTAACACTTGACGATCAGGGGATCTTCCCCTTTAGATTATTTAAGCCTTTCCTTTAATTCCAAAGCACGCTGTGATTTTATAACTTTTATATCACCAACACAATTTAACTCCATCGCTATATGTTCTTCATCAATAGCAACAATCGCATATTTTTTCATTTTAGATCTCTGTGTGAGTTAAGTTGGGCATTAAAATGTAATGGTATCACTAGGCGCCCACTTTTAGATATAATCCCATGATACTAATACAATAAGTCATACTTATATTAAAAAAAAAGAGACACAACATGCCAGAATTACATGTGATATCTGATCTTAACTCCCCTATTCTTTTTAGAACCACCTCAGAAGATTTGTATAAAAGTACATTAGAAAGTGGTGAGCTATGGTTAAGATCTAATGAGTATTATCAAAACATTGAAGATGAAGCTAGAGTCGATAATGGAGAGGGTGTTAACGCTTCTAAAGTTGAATTGCCCTTAAACTTCAAAACAGATAATGATGTAACAATTCGATTTTCAGGCGATGGTCGGCTTGGTCAAGAAATTGTACGTCACTATATTATTTCCATTCACGGTTCTAGCATTTCAAAAAAACAACGTACGGCCTTCGGTGGTTGTACATTCGGTATAAAATCCTTATCAAAACTTAGCGCTCAAATACTGTATGAAGCATCAAAACAAATAGATGTTGTAGGCTATAGATTCGGTCAAGTCGCTTATCAGAATACAGCCTTAGTCCAAAGTCAAAATAGAAATGGCGCTATATGTGAGTTTACGAATGTGCCTCCACATTATTTAAATGTATTAAATACAGATGTATTAAGAAAAGAACCTGTTCAACCTTTCATTGAACAAGATGAATGGAGGATTGTAATTTTTACCAATGGATTTATTAAAAACGATTATAATTCACCATTAATTGTAAAGGTAGATACAGAGCATTTTTATCCATACATGACCCCGACTAGCAATTTAACGTGAAGCCCATAATATTGAAAAACCTCACTGCGCATAACGCATGTTATGTAAGATCAGATCATAAAAACGGTTCGCTACGTGAATTTTAACGAGGTATTACCCTGCCATTTTAATTTAAATCACGTAGCACACCATAGAACAGTCCAGTTCGACAGTGATTTTCTAGGTTTAAACCTAGAAAATCAAATTTGAATTTTGATGCGTCTAAGTGGCTTTTTGATATATCCATAATTTATGCGGATTACATTTTATACGTAGTGCTCTACAATGATGATTAAGATAAACAAGAGCTTTATAAGCATCCCGAGAGATAGACCGGTACACGGAGATATAATAATGAGTGCAGAAAATACATCTTATATTTTAATGGCCATTTCAGGAACAACTGCGATTATTTGTTTTGGTTTTGCATTTTATTTTAGCCAGAAAGAGAATGATGACTGAAAATAACGCCATGTATTGGGATAGTTAAATAGGCCACAGATTAAAACCATAAGGCATGTTATGTCACATTGGTAGTCGGTATGAACTACGTAAAAAACGAACTTTAAAGAAAAGATAACGGCCTAATTCTTGTTCGCTACGTAAAATCTAGCGAGCTAACCTCAATAAAATCATTTTACGCACGTAGCGTTCATACCACCCAACCTCAAGTAAAGTATAGAAAAAATTATTTAGAACAAACACAAAACCCTTGTGTATAGTAATTATTTAATTTAAATTAAAAGCTTATAGAAAAACCCTACTATCAAAGCTATTCCTAACCCGAATATAACTTTCAGTAGGTAACTACGATTATTAACATTGCTCAATGGGTGATCGAGATAATCGTTTTGGCACAAAATGCCAGACTTACAACAAATCCTAACGGATATAGGCTTTCAATAAGCCAGAACAACAAAGCTCTTAAATGAGTCAGCTAAATGTTCTATGAACTATTAGCCACAAACAACAAAGCTCTTAAATGAGTCAGCTAAACGTTCTATGAACTATTAGCCACAAACAACAAAGCTCTTAAATGAGCCAGCTAAACGTTCTATGAACTATTAGCCACTACAACAAAAGTTCTTAAATGAACCCTATCAAACCTGATCTACTCTGTAGATTATAAACGCACCTGCGTTTCCACTATCAGCGACAGTTTAGTCGTGCCTAGTTGAGATTTTAAAATAAAAAACGTTATTTTTAATGACTAATAAACGAGATTTCATACCAAATTTTCATATCGAAAATTGCATTCTTGATGGTATTCGCTGATCTAGTTATTTAAATGTAATCATTTTTTAATTGCGATGAACAACAAAGCAAAGGCTTAACTATAGCTGTCTAATTTTGAAAAAATTAGACAGCGGTTTCAGCCGCTGTTCCCCGCCAGCCTCGAAGAGGCTTGACGAGATTTATACTCAGAAGTTATTCGAATTAAATCGGAAACTTCATCATATTTAGGCGTTAATGCGTAGCTACAAGCATCCATTTTGGATTGGCGTTGTAGCGTCAACAGCAAACATTAAGCAAATATGAAGAGTCAGAGATATAAGCGTAGGTATCGCTCTAATCTACCTCAACCCCCTTATGTAGACGTATCTGTTAGTGAGCAGATTGAAAAAGAAGCCAACTTTTATCTACATTATTAAATCGGTTTATCACTAATCATATAGGCCTGTAATGGGCAGCTATCGGGGATTGGTTTTACGTTTAACATGGAATTTTTATGCGCAATCTAAATACGCCGAACTTTAATCTCGGCGCAAGACAAATGGATCTAGCTCTGAAAAATGCACTATCAGAGCGAGGCTTGTCATATCAGACAAAAGCCTCTTATCACTCGCATTTTAAGGACTTTGTTAGCCACATAAAAAACGAAGGTGTTAGAAATTTACGGGAAATAGATAAATCTAATATCGAGAGCTGGGCGCAAACACTGGTAGAGCGATATGAAAATGGCGAAAAAGCCGCAAGTTCAATAAACACCATGTTGAGTGCTGTGAATACCGCGATGGAAATTGCTAGGCAAGACAAAAATGTGTGGGTTGATCCGAAGAAAGACGCAGGTTTACCGTCTAAAACAGGCATAGCTAAAAGCGACAAGAGCATTTCTGCAGACACTCACGAACACATCAAATCACAAATTAATGAACGCCTTGCTATACAACTCGAGTTACAACGTGAACTGGGCTTAAGGTTCAAAGAAAGTTGCTTAATTAACGCCAATTCAACATTCAATCAAGCTACGGCCACCGGTTCAATTAAGATCTCACTTGGAACTAAAGGCGGAAAGACTCGAACCATTGAGAATATAAATTTAAAACAGTTACAGACATTAAAATTAGCCGCAGAGATACAAAAACATGAACGATCAATGATCCCATCAGGACAAAGCTGGTCGAACTATCAAAACCAGTGCTACCGCGAGATCTCGAAAACTCAGTTAAATGGATTTCACTGTGAACGACATACATACGCTAATAACCGATATGAAAGCATCACCGGTGTTAAATCCCCCGTTCGGGCCGGTATAAAACATGGTAAACCCCATTTTAATTACATCGCTCAACAAAAAAATATCAGTATCCAGGATGCAAAAAAATTAGATTGGAATACCAGGATGACCATTTCAGAAGAGCTAGGTCATTGTCGCGTTAGTATAACAAGCAGCTATTTAGGATAACCATGATCCCAGAAGATAAAAAAATTATAGACTTCCACCTCCAAGAATACCGAAGAACCGGCGCAACTGGGTATCATAGAAAACAATACCGGCGGTTAATCGATATTATTGATGACATACTGGAGCATGAGCCCAAGTGTCATAAGATAATTCATATCGGACGCAGGCAAATTATTGGTTACTGGGAACGAACTAAAACGGAAAGTAAAAATGCTCGATTAGAAAAGTGGCGTATATTATGCCTATTCTTTGAAAAGTCAGAACAAAAAACACCGCCTAAACCAAAGGTTTAGGCGCAAAAACTGATGACCGTTCATAATTTATGACTACTACCGCGCTACGCTTGGTGGCCCTTTCGATGCAAAACAGCATCTACAGTGCTCATAATTCAAAAAGTTTATAGCGATTAAAGATCTTTAAATATATCAGGTTTGGTGGGTGGAATTGTTGGATTCTGGACACACTCTACCACGCGGAGACACTGTTAGGTGTCTCGTTGTAGTGTATAACCAGAGGGTTATATATCAGGCTCGGAGCCGTGTATATCGCCATATCTGGGTGACATCGAACATAGTATGCCACTTGTAGGTTCATGCTTTATGAGCACCTAATCAGAGTCCCTACATCCATCAACAACACACGCGGCAAGGGATAACCCAATATACTCACAGTTGTTGACAGCTCACTCTATTCTTGCGGCCTATGATTAGAACCAAAACTAGCCGCTGCACTACGTTGTTAACGATTGCGTGAAAATAGCACGTACATAATATAAATCCCGTCCTAGGCTACTACGATTCAATCACACCCTAACATTTTTCAAACGTCTGCTAGGTTAGCAATTTAACGACTTACCCTGTAGTAAATACAGTCGAGTTTATGAGCAAAAGATTTATATAGAAGAAGTGAGTGTTACGAGGATACTTGAAGTTTAAAACGGGGTGCTCTAAACTATGGGTAAATCCTAGTGAACTGATTTCGGGTCGGTTCACTCACGTAATAAGATACTGTTATATCGTTATTACATAAACCTCCCATTTAGGGAAGTTCTAGACCCTTTTTGGCTTGCCGGCTAATTAGGGTTTTTTTTCATCTGTTTTTAATCATATTCGATCTAGACATAACGATCAAGCGATTCGGGTTTATAACTCCCCAGCACTAAAATTAACCATAAGTGATTAATATCACGAACCTGAATGCTCAACCTAACTTATAGAAATAGGTCTTTCGGCCCAAATTTAACTAAAACCCACTTTCCCTGTAATGGTGCAAAATTATCTTTCTAAAATAACACCTTTTGTGTGTCATTTTGGTATCAAAACGGGGCTTATGGGTGCTTATTTGCTTGAGTGGTGAAATGGCACTGCGCATTATCACCTTTATGTTCAATAGGCCGTGTATGGACGATTTTATCTCTAGATCTAAAAAACCTCCGATTAGGAGGCTTTTTCAATGCACTTTATAAATATTTACGCTGAATATCGGGCAGGCACATCGCTTTCAGAATTAAGTGCATCGATGGTAATGGGCGCTAAAAGAATGTTAATAATGTAGCTGACACGGGAGCAGTGTATCTAAATTCTGGAAAATTAGTATTTTTCAGGTGATTTTTCAATTTTTTAGTGTTCGTACATCAATGTAGAAATATATTACTGGAATAACAGTTCAGAATAAGCCACAAAAACCGGCCTATATTTAAGGTAAGTAACATTCAAATTCCTTACCTTAAATAGAATACATAAAATTACAACGTAAGACAAAATCGTAATCAAACGAATTACAATGTAATCAACCATTCGAGCCGTGAGTCGTGCTATGTACACAACCTAACGGCTTAGGAAATGCCCGTTAATTAAAATTGCGCTAACATTTTATCAACAAAATATTAAGAATATGTTGACACGGCACTTTATTGCATAAAGTGTTGACACAGCACTTTATTACTATAGATTAAACTTGCTTTTGTTATACAAAAAAGCATAACAAATTAGAATTACATACATTAAGGGATTCGTATGCTTAAAACCATTTTAACTATTGGATTACTATCTGCGAGCGTTAGCGCATTTGCTAATAATGGATTATCAACAATTTGTAGCGATGATAATGTTTGGCATCTTAATACAGGGAAGCAATCAAAGAATATGCGTTTAGACTTTGTCGGTCGTTCTTCGATGGACCTCAAAGATATGGCATTCTCTGTGTTTTTAGATTTAGATAACTCGGCAAATGTTCAAGGATATCACACAATATATTCAACTCTTGGGCAAGATATAACTATAGCAAATATCAGTAAAGACAGTTTTAAACTTACAGTCCCTGCTTACGCCGGTTTAATTATGACGCAAACGCCATCAGGCATGAAAGTAGAAACTGATACAGCTTATTTCAATTGGATTCAAGGTTGTATTACAACGACAAGGTGGGAGTAATGTTGTCTGAGTTAAATCAACACTCCCTCATTTAACATCGACCGCTTAAAGCAATCGATACACGTAAAGTCCAGATAATAAAAGACCGCATACAGGCGGTCTTTTTCTATATATCTGACATTCATTTATATATCCCATGTTACTTCTTTAAGCTTTGTAACACTTGACGATCAGGGGATCTTCCCCTTTAGATTATTTAAGCCTTTCCTTTAATTCCAAAGCACGCTGTGATTTTATAACTTTTATATCACCAACACAATTTAACTCCATCGCTATATGTTCTTCATCAATAGCAACAATCGCATATTTTTTCATTTTAGATCTCTGTGTGAGTTAAGTTGGGCATTAAAATGTAATGGTATCACTAGGCGCCCACTTTTAGATATAATCCCATGATACTAATACAATAAGTCATACTTATATTAAAAAAAAAGAGACACAACATGCCAGAATTACATGTGATATCTGATCTTAACTCCCCTATTCTTTTTAGAACCACCTCAGAAGATTTGTATAAAAGTACATTAGAAAGTGGTGAGCTATGGTTAAGATCTAATGAGTATTATCAAAACATTGAAGATGAAGCTAGAGTCGATAATGGAGAGGGTGTTAACGCTTCTAAAGTTGAATTGCCCTTAAACTTCAAAACAGATAATGATGTAACAATTCGATTTTCAGGCGATGGTCGGCTTGGTCAAGAAATTGTACGTCACTATATTATTTCCATTCACGGTTCTAGCATTTCAAAAAAACAACGTACGGCCTTCGGTGGTTGTACATTCGGTATAAAATCCTTATCAAAACTTAGCGCTCAAATACTGTATGAAGCATCAAAACAAATAGATGTTGTAGGCTATAGATTCGGTCAAGTCGCTTATCAGAATACAGCCTTAGTCCAAAGTCAAAATAGAAATGGCGCTATATGTGAGTTTACGAATGTGCCTCCACATTATTTAAATGTATTAAATACAGATGTATTAAGAAAAGAACCTGTTCAACCTTTCATTGAACAAGATGAATGGAGGATTGTAATTTTTACCAATGGATTTATTAAAAACGATTATAATTCACCATTAATTGTAAAGGTAGATACAGAGCATTTTTATCCATACATGACCCCGACTAGCAATTTAACGTGAAGCCCATAATATTGAAAAACCTCACTGCGCATAACGCATGTTATGTAAGATCAGATCATAAAAACGGTTCGCTACGTGAATTTTAACGAGGTATTACCCTGCCATTTTAATTTAAATCACGTAGCACACCATAGAACAGTCCAGTTCGACAGTGATTTTCTAGGTTTAAACCTAGAAAATCAAATTTGAATTTTGATGCGTCTAAGTGGCTTTTTGATATATCCATAATTTATGCGGATTACATTTTATACGTAGTGCTCTACAATGATGATTAAGATAAACAAGAGCTTTATAAGCATCCCGAGAGATAGACCGGTACACGGAGATATAATAATGAGTGCAGAAAATACATCTTATATTTTAATGGCCATTTCAGGAACAACTGCGATTATTTGTTTTGGTTTTGCATTTTATTTTAGCCAGAAAGAGAATGATGACTGAAAATAACGCCATGTATTGGGATAGTTAAATAGGCCACAGATTAAAACCATAAGGCATGTTATGTCACATTGGTAGTCGGTATGAACTACGTAAAAAACGAACTTGAACATAGGCCGCCTACGGCGGCAACTAACATTCTGCAAATTTAACTATTCATAATAGGCCTAAGCAGGTATCGTCCCGCTTATGCACCCAAACAAACCACTTAAAAACCTCTTCGATAAAAATAATGCCTGGTTAACGTATCTTAATCAGAATGTTGGTCATGTTCGTGATGCTGTGATTGAGAATGTCACTAAAATGCTCGCTTGCGGCACTGCCGCATTCGGCTCTCGAAAGTATACTTGCTCAAACTACAATTGCTCCCACACAAAATTCATCCACCAAACCTGCAAATCCAGAGCCTGTAATAGCTGTGGCACCAAGGCCACAGAACGTTGGGTGCAAACCCAACAACATGTATTACCTGATTGTGAATGGCAGCATATCACCTTCACGATGCCTGACACTCTTTGGGAAATATTCCGTTATAATCGTGCGTTGCTAGGACAACTATTCAACTGCGCGGCTCAAACATTAATAGCGTGGGCAAAGAAAAAAGGCATAGAGATAGGTATCTTCTGTGCACTGCATACTTACGGACGTCAACTTAACTGGAATACACATATCCACCTGTCCGTGACCAGGGGCGGTATTTGCCTTAAAACCGGGGCATGGAAACTTATCTATTTCAAAGGCAAAGACACTGAAGCTTGTTGGCGATATGCCATCATTACCTTACTGCGTGAGCAGTATGGTGATTTAGACCTTTCTGCTGCGCGTTATTCACATATCAGAGAATATCGCGATTGGTCTCATTTTCTCGACAGCCAATACCAACGGCGCTGGAAGCTACATTTTGCCCAGAAGACTAATAACATCATGCAGACGGTGGCTTACCTTGGGCGCTATTTAAAGCGCCCACCCATCTCAGGCTCTCGCCTGCGTCATTACAGCAAAGGTGGTCTATTAACGTTTAAGTATCTTGACCATCGGACCGGTAAAACTGAAAGATTAACGCTACCGCAGGTAGCGCTAATAGAGCGTTTGGTAGAGCATATCCCTGATAAAGGATTCAAGATGATACGTTATTACGGGTTTCTCTCTAATCGTCTTCGGGGCGTCATGCTACCTAAAGTGTATGAAGCATTGGATATGGAAGAAAAACAGAAACCAGTACCCCCTGGTTTTGCGTCGATGCTAAAGGCATACGTGAAAATAGACCCGTACGAATGCATCCTGTGTCAAAGTAGGCTAATTTACGCTGAATATAGGGCCGGTACATCGCTTTCAGAATTGAGTACATCAATGATAATGGGCGCAAAAAGAATGTCTATTATGTAGGTGACACGGGAGTGGTGTATCTGAATTCTGGAAAACAGGTCATTTTAAGGTGCTTTTTCGATTTTTTAGTGTTCGTTCATCAATGTAAAAATATATGACTGTCATTGCAGTTCAGAATGAGTGATAAACACCTGCCTATGTTTAAGGTAAGGAACATTGAAATTCCTTACCTTAAATCAGTCCACGAAACCCTATGAATTCTAGTTATATGATCAATCAGGAACCCATTGGTTGTTCCATTAAAGTCAGTAACAATAACGAATTGCTCCTTTCCTGGACTTCTCTCTGAGATTCCCAACCACTTAGATAAATTAATAAGAGGGGTAACTTGATCTCGAGACTTAAAAACCCCAACCATATGTTCAATGCTTTTGGGATAATCCGTAATATCAGGAAATCGAATGACCTCTCGGACTTTAGCGACATTAATACCATAAGTATTAATTTTTTCTGAACCATCAGAATTAATTTTTATCAACTGAAACTCAGCCAGTTCAAGCTCATTAGTCCCGCTTTCGAGTAGTATTTTATTGTTACTCATAGAATATGAAACACTCTTTATAAAACAATAAGCTCAAGAATACATCAATTATTATGTATTTAATATGCACGATTGTTCGATTTAATTATTGTGATGATTCATTGGAATTGGCCTCCTAATATTTAGGGTTTTTAGATCTTGGGATAAAATCGTCAATATACGGCCTATTGAACATAAAGGTGATAATGCGCAGTTGAAATGCGCAAATTAAACAGTACTTTAGTCTTCCATAACGGTAAAATGTGATGGAATGAACCTGTTTTTTATAAGTTGCATTCAGTATATTCATATCGAAATATTGATGTGGGGATTATAATGTCATTCTTATTGAAAATGTTTAAGAAGAAAAATAAATCAGTCGATTTAAGTGAAAAGCTAAAATACGCAATGCTTGAGAACCCAAGCCGATAAATACAAAATAACCTCCTAATTGGAGGTTTTTTGTATTTAGATAAAAATCGTCCCTGAGCGGCCTATTGAACATAAAGGTGAAAACACGCAGTTGATCGGGGTA
>Ga0209396_1005419_pt1 | contig 12078 bp, 10 predicted proteins | sample GOMGulsemesocosm_6_FD_184638 | JGI IMG/M metagenome (GOLD analysis project Ga0209396, IMG submission 184638) | Methane-oxidizing microbial communities from mesocosms in the Gulf of Mexico - GOM8C Gulf of Mexico (SPAdes) (version 2) | ecosystem: Environmental > Aquatic > Marine > Cold seeps...
TTTATGTAAATAAAAGGCTGTAATTCATTTAAATCTGTTCAAGAGAGATGATTGCTATTCCTAAAATAAAGAAATGCAAAGATTGTGTAAAGCTAGGAACTCTTACCCCAAGTGGCTATCTATTGCTGCACAACATTCGCCAACAAATTGTTGCAACTTTACATAACGGAAAACAAATGACGATACTTAAAACACTACAAGCCTTAAAGACCTGCCTTGCTGCCAGTCTATTATTATTCATCTTATTAGGTTGCGATTCTAGCGACGATAATAGCTCCGAAGGCTACGTTAAACTTTATAATTTATCTAAAGACTCACCCAGTATATATTTGACTGTAGATGAAAATCTTAGTGAAGATAACGATGACGATGATCATTTTGAAAAAACTTATTCAGCCATTGCTTATGGTAATGCCAATAGTAATATCAGCTTAACAAGCCAAGACTATTTTTATCAGTTAGCTTGGCAAAATGAGGACAGTGCTACCACCGAAGACTTATCAGTCATTTATGAAAATAGTCTCTCCGTCGCTGCAAATACTATCAATATGATAGTGCTTAGCGATAGCGTTTTATCTCCAGAGGTTATGGTGCACAAGATTCCTGTTATTGATGATGAAGATGATACAAGCAACGATCTTTTTAATCTTAGGGTGCTTAATATGCACTCAAACCAACAAGCCATAGATTTTTATTTTTCTAAAGAAAATGAAAGCTTTAATGAAGCCATTTTAGTAGGTCAATACAGCTATCAGCAATTATCAGATAATCATAAACTTGACCAAGATGATTATATTTTTTATATCACCACTGCTGGTAGCCACGAGGTATTATTCAAATCAAGCAGTATTGCTTTCGCTTACAGCTCTCAAAATATAATGATAGTAAAAGAGAATAGTGGTGCGGGTACATCGCCATATTTGTTAGATAAAATGTCTGATTCTCAAGTCATTGAATATGTAGACGCTGAAGCTGAAGCACAATTTAGGGCGTATAATGCCGTTGCTAATCATGAAGAGTTAGAGAGCTACCAACAAAATTTTGCGTTACATATTAACGGTGTGAGTGATGTACCTGCGATCACATCCCTGCCTTATGGTGAGGTCAGTAATGTATTAACCTTTGCGAGTGGTGACTACAGTGTAGACCTAACAAATACTGCCGATAATAGCCCCTTATTAAGCAACCATTTATTATCTTTAATGGAGAACACCAATAAAACACTATTCTTCTACGCTGAGCAAGAATATGTTGATACCGATAACGACGGTAATATTGATGAAAACGGTGACGGCATCATTGATGAAATTGACGTTAATCTATTTTCTTTAATCGTTGAAAATAGTTTACTGAGCAGCATTTATGAACATGAGATTGAAATTGTTAATTTAATTCAATCTGATGACTTTTCTCATGTATCAGTGTTCTTTGTTAGACAAGATGAAACCATTGAATCAGCCACTTATCACAGTGAAACATATTATAAAAACACCAGTTCAATGGTCTTAAAAAATAACAGTTATCACGTGTTTGTTGTCGCTAACGATAATGGCAGTACGATCATCTTAAATTCATTTGAATTAATACTAGATGAGCAATCCGATGAGCAGTTTTTAATACTTGAAACAAGTGAGAATTCACCTACGGGTTATAAAACAACACTGTTTTCACAAACACCCAAGCAAGAATCAGAGTGAATCGCATGTTCACGACTGAGCAAAAGATAACTGCGGATAAAATTATTATTGCCCACGTTGAGTTAAATTTTTTAAATCGTTCGGTGCTATTTTTAGGAAAGCCTGTTTACACTACAGGGCTAGAGTTTAATTTACTCGCAGCGCTTATAACTGATGCAGGTTCGGTGATTTCAAGAGAGATAATTGCTCAGCAAGTGTTTCAAGATAAGCTTAGCAGCTGTGATAAAAGCATTAATAGTCACATGACCAATTTAAGGAAGAAGCTACTCGTTATTTCTTCGCGCTCAGTGATTAAAACAGTTAAAGGACAGGGTTATATATTCTTAACCACCGAATAGATTGAGCTATTATATTGAGCTAGCAGAGCACAAACTAAAAAGGCTCCCTTCAAAGGTATTAAATACTTTTGAGGGGAAGATTTAATTGAACGGTATGACTGAGCAGAGTAGTTAAACGCCCATGCGCAGGTTCCACTTATTAAACGTCGGTAGTGATTACAACATAGCCTAACTAAGAAAATAGAGGACTCAGCTTATGTTCAGCTTCTGCCGCTATTTAGCAAAATAATAGCTATACGTCATCACTGCCATCGCCTCTTTTAATCTCGCATCAACTACTTGAAAGTCTTTGTGTTTCATAAAGGGTGATACCGCAATAAAAACCCCATTTGAATAACCATGAAAATATGAGCAAGCGAGCTCTTTATAAGCTTTATTTTCTTGATGATAGACTTGGGCAGGGCTTGGGTGATAAAAAGCATCAATTCGTCCTATTTGAGTCAAAGCAATGCCTCTACTTATGGCATCGTCACCTTTTATTTCAAGTAAAATAGCTTCCGAATTTTTCAACGCTGGTACTATGGATGCTCCTAACGGTACCCCAACAGTTAGCTCTTTAAATCGATGTGTTGCACTTAAAATAGGGATGAAATTTTCTTTTTTAAAACATAAGCCGGGAACTGGATGAAATAAAGGTGAGGCTAAGGTATCTATTCCCTTAGTGACATCGTCATAAGGGAGCAACATATCAACATTCCCTTTTTTAAGTTCTAGTACACCACGCCCATTAGGTAAGCGTACAATCTCAATATCATAATTTAAAGGTGATAAAACGTTATTGATATAGTCAAATAACTTGCCTGAAACCTGATTCTTCTGGAAAATTAAATGGGGGGGATATTCTACAATACCTATTTTCAGGCTTTTAGAATAGGTACTGCCTGCAAATAAAAAGAGGATACAAAATAAGAAAAAATTAAGACTGCTTTTCAAATGATTCTCGGTATCTCTATGGGTTAAAAATATCATTCTAATACTGACTTTTCGATGGATAAACTAACCCCACCGCCAAAATCACTGAGAGTCCAGTTCTCCATTTCAAACCCTGTCATATCAATATTGGTCCATTGTGATTTATCCTTACCAAAATTCAAAGGGTTGTGCTTCATGGAGCCGTGGCACTTCAAACAGTGTGCTGCCATAGGTAATGGAGTAAATTGACGATAAGCAGGATTCCCCTCTAACATGCCATTGTTATCAAAATACACTGCTGGCTTATCAATCACTTTTTTCATAACCATTTCTTCCCATTCATCGGGAAGATTCAGAACATTTCTTATATCATCTTTTGTACGGGTAAATTTTATTTTTAATCCAATGCCTTTGGTCGATAATTTTGCAGAAAGTTGAGCGGCAAAAATGGCTGGGATAATTCCCTTAAAACCTATTTCATCATCATTAAATAAGGCACGATTATCTTCCATCACCTCCACCATCGCTTGCAGCAACATTTTTTTAAGAAAGTGATCTAGTTCTGGGAATTCATCACCGTATTTTGCACGATAAGTTGTTTTGATATTATCAATAAAATTATCGCCAAATAGGACAGTCTTATCTCCTGCTCGTTGATTAATTAATGGCTGGCTTTTAAAAATGAAAGTCATCGAAGCCATATACATTTTTGTTATGTCATTAAGTATGTACTGGTTTTTATCACCCTGCCCATAACTTAGCGTAGACAAAAATGAAAAATTTAATAAAACAGCTACAACAATAGACTTAATAACGATATGCATACATGACGACACCATAAAAAGAGTTGTATAAAGATATTCTCACACCTACAGAATAATTACAAAGACAAGAATAACCCAATGATTTAACGTTATTTAATTTACAAACCCAAGGGGCGGGAATAGTGTCTCAGCAATGGAAGTCTATTCAAAACATTAAGACTGTATGTATTGTTAAGCGTAGTTGGCTGGCAGTAATAATCAAAGATTATTTTAAGAAGTAGGTACTTGTTATTTATTAATACCTCGTTATTAAACGATTATGAAACAAAGGTATTTATTTAGAATGTCTAATGCCTAAAAACATACGTTAAATATTTCCCTTCAAAGGTATTACACATTTCTGAAGGGAATATTTAATCAGAAGCTTATGCGCTCGCTTCAGTCATTATGCTAGTGCTGCCATTTTTGGCAAGTTCAGCTAGATCTTTATCTACGAAGAATAATGCATGACCATCATTACCTACTAGGTTGATTTTATCTAAAATACCTTTGAATAAAGTCTCTTCTTCATGTTGCTCAGCTACATACCATTGTAAGAAGTTGAAGGTAGAATAATCTTGATTAGTAAAAGCTTCATGGGCAAGTGAATTAATACGCTCAGTGATTAAGCACTCATGCTCATAAGTCATTTCAAATAGTTGACCTAATGATTCAAATTCATGTGGTGGCGCATCAATAGCACCAATGATAGGCAATGCTCCGGTTTCACTTACGTAGGTAAACAAACGGTTCATGTGCTGAATTTCTTCGTTAGCGTGTTTACGTAAAAACTCTGCCGCGCCAGCAAAACCTTTTTCTTCACACCATGCACTCATTTGTAAGTACAAATTTGAAGAGTAAAACTCTAAATTAAGTTGTTGATTTAACTTTGTTACCATTTCAGCTTTTAACATGATTTTACCTTAAAGATTTTAATTGGGTGAATTCTGCCTTTTTATCAGCATTGATTCAAGCAATTAATTGTATCACTTAATTATTTAACTCATAAAAAAACCTTATTAACCAAGTGGTTAATAAGGTGCATTATTCTTATTCGTGTTCTTGTCTAGATTACTTTTTGTATCAAATATAATGAATAGTTTTAAGACGTTAACACTTGAAACTATCAGCCATACCTAGCTTATCGCTATAGACAATTAAAGCTGCTCGAGAATAACTTCAGCTTTACTTACTTCAAATGATTTTGGCTCTTCAATATTCAAGCTGGTCACCTCACCGTTATCAATAATCATGGCGTAGCGCTGTGAACGTACGCCACCAAAACCAGCGGTATCCATACTCAATCCTAATGCTTTGGTATAACTACCATCGCCATCTGCTAACATCATAAGGTTCTCAGCGTTTTGTGATTCCCCCCATGCAGCCATAACAAAAGCATCATTAACAGATAAGCAAATTATTGCATCAACGCCCTTCGCTTTCAGTTCATCGGCAGAAACAACATAACCTGGTAAGTGAGCCGCTGAACACGTGGGCGTAAATGCACCGGGTACAGCAAACAGCACAATTTTTTTGGTCGCAAAAAGTTCTGCGGTATTATGGGTGATCATTTCACCATTTTTTAATTCTTGTAGCTGACCTACTGGCATAACATTGTGTAACTGAATCATAAGACACCTTTGACGTTGGATTAAATTAGCTTTGAAGAGTACTTAGATTTTACTCTTGCCTAGACTTACTATCTTAACTTATGAATCCCTTTTTTATTTTTTCTTTTATTAAATTGGAAATATTAGCCGAATCAGCACCCGATATTAGCAAGCTTTCTTAAGTGTCAGCTCGATATCATTTACCTGATTACTCACATCGACCGAAATTACATTTGATAATTGCTGTGAGCCACTGACTTCTTTATCAACATTGGCCATTGCTTGTTCAAAGGCGATGAAATGGCTACGTTGTCGAGTAATTTGTTCAAGGGTATTTTGAGCTACCGTGGCGGATACTTGTGCTTGTCCTGAAACAGCTAAGGTAGTTTCTTGCAATTCATCAGCAACAACACGCTGATTATTTGATGCTTTTTCAATATCGTTAATGATGCTTTCAATCGAGTTACTAGCACCTTGTAATAAGTTTAAGCGTTGAGATATTTGTTTAAGTGATTCTTGGGTTTTACCCGCTAATTGACGTACCTCATCAGCCACTACCGAGAAGCCTCGTCCATGTTCACCCGCCCTCGCCGCTTCAATGGCTGCATTAAGGGCAAGCAAGTTTGTTTGATCTGCGATAGCACTAATGACATCAACGATTGAAGTTACCGATTCCACAGATTGAAATAACGAGGTTATTGCTTTTTTGCTCTGTTTTGCTGCCAAATTAGTTGACTCACTTGCCGCGAGAACTTGTGATACATGGTGCTGACTAACAGCCATGGCTTCCTTGGTTGCTTCGGCATTATCAACCACTTGCCCTGATAGCGTATTTACCGTGTCGGTGGCAGCACCTAGCGCTTCCATTATCTCTCTGGCACTTTGTACATGTTCGCTTGTACTATTTGAGGATTGATATATACGCTTTACTTGGCTTTCCATCGTGGTTAATGCCTTGGCTACTAGATCAAGTTGCTGGGCCTTATCTTTATCATCTTGAGCTAGTCGATTAACCATATAGTTAAAGCTGGCAGAAATTTCACCAAACTCCGTTCTCTTATCAATATTGAGTATATTATCGACCTTTCCTTGTTCCATTAATTGCACAAAACTATCACGTAAATGACGCAGTGGACTTAGAATAACACTGCGCTGTAACCAATAATTACTGACTAAAAATAGTACTAAAAACACCAACAAACCAATTACAATAATATATAGTTGAGTATTTATCTGTGCTTGCTCACGTGAAATATCCGCCTCACCTTCCATAATAGCTTTTTCAATATTACCCACTTGTTGTGCCAGCAATGCTAATCCCAAATGTCGCTGCTGCTGTTGGTTAATAGTATTTTCTAATTCACCTTGGTATCTATTAATCAGGGAATTAAGCTCATTCACAGCCTCAATACTTAAGTCATCCAAATCATCACTATCTCCAAGCAAATCTTCGCCATCATCCTCATCGCTTTGCATAAAAACACCTAACGCAGGCTGATTAATAAAAAAATATTTTTCCTTCTGCAGCTCTTTTATAATAGGAATTATTGATTGCTTATTTAGTAACTTCTGGCTAAATAAAGCTTCTCGAGCACTGACTAAGTCAGCAAGCAGTTTACTCATAACTTGCGTTTTAATTAGGTAGGAAAATTGTGCTGATGTTGATAAAACGAGTGTCTTTTGTGCGTATTTAGCTAAGTCATTATTAATGGCAATCATTTCTTGCTCACCATTACGTAATAAGGCTAAGGGGTCACCACTTAGTTTACCCATAGCACGAAATTTTGTTTCAATATTATTAGCTAACTCTTTAGCTTGAACATCAATTTGCGAAGAGAGTGTTTTAATATTTAAATGACGTGTTTTGGTGGTAATGCTAGCCAATTGTTGCTGCGCTTTATTTAGTAAAGCGGCATCGCCTGTTTGCAAATATTTCACTATAGTGCGGTTAAACTGAATGGTCGTTAGCGAAATAAGTTCTTGATACCCCTCATATTGCAAACGGCTTTTACTTAAAGACTCACCGACGTGATACATGGTCGCTAAAAATATTGCCGCAAAAATGCTGATAGCAGCAACGGACAAACGAGAGAAACTCGAGACACGCATGAAGTAAGGCCTTTAAGTTTAAATTGATAACATAAAGGCAATAATTACGCATTGGCATGACAGTAAGGTTACATAAATGTGACAATTTTATGTAACCTCAGAAAAATAATACTAGCTGATTGGTTTGGGAATAGCTTTTTTAACATAAACATCGAAGCGATTTTTCTTCATATTAATGCTCATCGATGGTTTTTTATCGGCAAGTGGTGGTGCATAACTTGGTCGCTTAACGACAACTCGATACTTAGCCAGCGCGAGCGCTGGGGCTAGTAAACCATCGGCATCAAGGTCTTCTCCAACAAGTGATTGAAAAATTCGCATTTCTTTTTTCACCGCGGCAGATTTTTCACGGTGCGGATACATAGGGTCTAAATACACAACATCGGGAGCATCCGCTAAGTCCATTTCTTCTAATGATGAACCGTGAATTAACTGCATGTTATTAGCAACTTCAGCAACTTCATGATTTAATTTAGCACGCTCAATACCATCATGTAAAAGGGCAGCAACAACGGGCATTCTTTCTAATAAGGTAAGCCTACAACCAAGACCTGCCAATACAAATGCATCTCTGCCAAGTCCTGCTGTAGCATCTAATACATGCGGGGTAAAACCATGCTTTAAACCCACTGCTTTGGCTATATCTTGACCTCGACCTCCACCAAACTTACGTCGATGGGCGACAGCACCCTCAACAAAATCAACTTTGATAGCCCCTAACTTAGGTTCATCTAACTTGCAAAGCTCTAACGCGTGGTGATGCATTTGCAAAACGAATTCAAGTTGTGGCTGTTTATTAGCAGCGGCAACATCCCCTAAATAGTGAAACTTCCATTTTTTGGCTAGTCGTTTAGCATATTCACTATCAACACTATCTACATAACCAATAGCGATGTTGTTTAAGTCTCCGCTGACAATAGTTGGGCTCATTAGCTTCCTATATGCTTGTCTAATACCAATCGGACTCATTAATTGATCCGTTTGGTATAATAAAGACAAGGTTTTGTGATTTGACTTTAAAATATTGTCTTCATTATAAAAGCCATGGCCTTCTTTGTCTTTCACTAACCACTCAAATGGATAGTTAATTTATTCTAAAGAGGCTTTTAACGCTTCTACATGTTCAATAGTGGCATGTTCATCAACTTAATAACGTTACCACGCTCTCATAAAATATAAACACTTGCTCCATTGATAGTGCAAAGAGATAATAGAAAATCATCATTAAGTAAATTTTCGCTCATAGGAAAAGCCTTGTCATTATCAGATACCGTTAATAAGCACCTAAAAATACCAAGTCCACAACTTTGTGCCGTGACTTTATTAGGTAATTTAGTAGCAACTCCAGATATTCGTTACCGTGCTAATCCTGCAACAGCCGTCACCGAAATTGTTTTAGCTACGTCCAGTAAATGGCTAGATAAGAGCACTAATAAATATAAAGAATGGACTAGCTACCATCATGTGAAAGTAGAAGGTGAGTTAGTAGAGCAAGCATTATTACATGCCAACAAGGGAGATATTATTTTACTGCATGGCTACCTAAGTAATATTAAACCTAAAGCAATTGATAAAAATACTAATCACCCTGGCATTGTACACGCCAATTTCGTACAAAAATTCAGTAAAGGTTATACTCAAGCAATTAACCAAATTCATTGTAGTGCCCAATTAACATCAAAACCAAAACTGATGTTAACTGAACACAATAAGCATATTACTCAAGCCAATATACTTATTAACCAGCATATTTATAATACCGACAAACAAGCATGGCAAACAATTACAGTAGAACGCGCCATACATGTTTGGGGGAAACAAGCACAATCTTTAGCTGAAAATGGTGATATCGGCGATGAACTGATGTTAGAAGGAAAATTAAGCTACAGCAGTGGCGCTAACAAAGATCAATTTATTGAAGTAAAAAACGTACATTTATTTAAAGCTTCTTGAGAATAAATAACATTTTAGTAAACCACTGAACTATGAGTGACCCGAGTTAATGTTAATCGTAAAGAACGCGCTTTTATTTATTTTTTTCTTATGCTTGCTGATCACCAGTAGCCTTAGTAGTGCCAGTAAAGAAAACCACTATATATTGCAAAAAATAGCACAAGCTCCGCAACAGACAATCGGAAAAAGTCAGTGGCTATTATTACGCGAGCAGCCAGGTAATAGTCAGTACTATTACCTGGCAAATAAGCAAGGAAAAATTTATCAGCTGGAGCAAGATAGACCCGATACCACCACGCTGTTAGTAGATTTACAACAGGTATTTACTGAAAACCCACTCTTACAGCTCACGGCATTCACATTACACCCTAACTTCTCAATACGTGATCAGGTGGGTTTTGGCACTTTTTATACTGCGCATATTGAAAAATCCACTAACCATAACAAGACAAATCGTTTAGAAGATTTAACCGTCACAATACCGCTAAGTTTTGATGCGGTATTGACCGAGTGGCAGTTAAAGTCCAATAAAGAAATTAATTTATCAAGCCAACGAGAAGTGCTAAGGGTAGCGACTACCTCGGCTCAAAGTGGCATTAGGCAATTGAGCTTTAATCCTTACAGTAAATCATGGCATGAGAACTTTGCACAATTATATATCTCACTATCTGCGAGTTCAAAACTAAAAGAACATCCGTTATATTCAGGTGCTATCTTACGCATTCATCCACAACAAAAGGCCAAGAAAAGTTATACCGTGCCTCATGAAAATCCGTATTACGCCAATAGAGAAATTGAACAAACACTTTATCTATTTGGCGCTGGAAAAATAGAACAATTTATTTGGCCCAATAAGTACTCCACTAAATTATTGATATCACACCAATACAGCGTTAAAAGTCCATTAATGCATTGGTTATCTTATAGTAATGGCGGTGAAGATTGGCGACAGCATGAACCTGAAGAATTATTATATAGACACACTTCAACGGCCAATAGTTTATTAATGTATCGGGGGCAAAATGCGCCTAATTTACGCAACAAACTGTTAATGTTGATACAAAAAAATCAGCAATGGCAACTCAATTCCCTACCTCGTGATATTAGCCTGGATTCAAGAGATGTTAGTCAACAACAGGCGCTTTCGTCACCCGTAATAGAGTGGCAATTAAGTCAGCCAGTATTACAAGCAAAACACTTAACCCTCTACCGTGATAATCGTGGCGAATTGTTGTTTTTCAATGAAGATAGCGGCGCTATATATCAGTTATTTCAACAAGACATCACTATTAGTTCACAAACAAATAAAAAAAGCGACTCGCTCGACATCACTTTACTATTCGTTATTATGCTTGTTTTACTTGGGTTTTATATTGTCTATCGAATTTTCATTCATCATAACTCAGCCAAATCCATAGTACGTAGGGAGTTTTCTAATGTAACTTTAACGAAAGATAAATTATCAATAAAGCTATTTAGACGTCATCAGCATGAAGCTGAAAAAGTTATTGCCCTGGCTGATGTTAAGCAATGCCAAATCATGCTTGGTGATTTGGTTGTTACGACAATTAACACTACTTTAGGTCATGGTTTTAACGAACAGCAAGAGCAATCGTTACGTGAAATATTCCATAGCGAGAAAGTTGAAAAAATGATTGACCGAAAGGTTCGTCGTATTAATGTAGTGCTCAACACCCAAGATAAGGGAAAGTATATCGTTTGCTTATACTTTCGAAAAGGCAGCGATAGAATTACCAAAAAAAGTTACTTTGAAGTGGTCGATGATATTATCGATTGGTGCTGGTTTATTGCTCAGGCGATAAATAATAGCCAGACGGGAGAGCGTCCTTTAAAGCCGACAGTGATTGCAGATGACATTGTATTAGCAGAGAAAGATTACCTTGATGAGACACCACTGCATGCTCAAGCAGCGAGTATTCGACCAGCAACTCACCTTCCGAAAATAAGGGATGTTATCGAGCCCGAAAAAGACTCTCAAGCGACCTTATCAGAAAATAATAAAATCACATCAGCTAACCTTCATGGTACAGAGACTATAACCTCCGTTAAAGTAGAAACGGAGCTAGTGAACGCATTAGAAAAATTGGTTAAACTACAACAACAGGGCTTCTTAACTGCTGATGAATTTGAGTTGGCAAAATCCAAGTTATTAACTAGTTTAGATCAAACAGAGTAACCATGCTTTCCTTATTTTTATCTCGCCCAAGTACGATTAAATTGCTGGCAAGTATCATCGTAATTATTATGCTCGCAACAGGGCTATATCAATGGTTAATACATGCACCAGCGACTCCAACAACCGAAGCGGACTTTAGTTTAAGTGACTGGACAATTGGCTTAGTTGAAAAACTTGATTGGCAGAACAAAGATAGCTCTCAAGCTTTTAATACGCTATTACTATTCATTTTTTTATCTCTCGCAACCAGCATTGGCTTACCCAGACAAATTGCCGCTTTAGTGGCAGGAATTAACTTAGGTGCTTTCATCGGCGTGATGGTTGCCACATTGGCAGCAACACTCGGTTGTTTAATTACCTTCAGTGTTGCTCGTTACCTATTAAGCGCTAAAATAAGCCGAAAGTATCCAAACCAGCTACTAAAACTATCCGAATTCCTTGGCGAACGAACATTTTTAA
>Ga0209396_1005420_pt1 | contig 12073 bp, 13 predicted proteins | sample GOMGulsemesocosm_6_FD_184638 | JGI IMG/M metagenome (GOLD analysis project Ga0209396, IMG submission 184638) | Methane-oxidizing microbial communities from mesocosms in the Gulf of Mexico - GOM8C Gulf of Mexico (SPAdes) (version 2) | ecosystem: Environmental > Aquatic > Marine > Cold seeps...
CCAACCTTGCTCGTCACAAAATACTCTTGCAAGTGCATTATCAGGTGTAATTGAAAAACCCACTTCGTTACTCACTAAAATGATATTGGCTTTTGAGTGAGATAAAGCTTGAATGAAATTTTGTTTTATCTTTTGCCAATCATCAACTTTATAATGTAAACAGTTATTTAACCATAAAGTTAAACAGTCTATTAATATGGTTTTATGTGCTTGATTGTGTGTTAACAAAATTTTATCTAGATCTAACGGCTCTTCGATTAATTGCCAATGATCAGGGCGATCATCTTGATGACGTAAAATTCGACTCTTCATTTCATCATCGAAAGCCTGCGCTGTAGCAACATAAATCACATTACTTGATAATTGTTTTGCAACTTTTTCTGCATGTGAACTTTTCCCTGAGCGTACACCACCCAAAATTAAATGTTTCATAAACTATTATTATTAATATCAATGAAGTGTAGCCTAGCAAATTATCAACAAACTTTAAAATTGATCACTTGAGATAATTTAAATTATCACTACTATATGCAAAAAATATTTATCAGCTGTCGCCTTATGCCATTTACCGATGAACAGATCCAGAAAAAAATTGACTTAAAAACGAAACCTATTGGCGCTTTAGGACAACTAGAGTCACTTGCAAAACAAATAGCACTGATACAACAAACAGAAAAAATATGCATAAACTCCCCTACTATGTTAATTTTTGCAGGCGATCACGGTATCGCTAAACATGGTATTAGCATTGCCCCGAGTGAAGTAACCACTCAAATGGTACAAAACTTTTTACACGGTGGCGCGGCTATAAATTGCCTTAGTCGTACCCTTGGCTGGCATTTAAATATCATAGACTGCGGCATATTAACTAAAATATCTCATCCTAATTTAATAAATCAACGTCTTGGCTCTTGTACAAAAGACTTTTCACACACTGACGCTATGACACCAGAACAAGTTGAAATGGGATTAAAATTAAGCGAGAGTTTAATCAATAGATTACATTTACAAGGATGTAATACTATTGGACTAGGTGAAATGGGCATTGCAAATACCTCTTCTGCAGCAGCTATTTGTGCCGTAATACTGCAAAAACCTGCATCACAATTAGTTGGTAAAGGTACCGGTATTAATAATGAGCAATTAAAATTAAAGTCAGATCTCATTCAAAAGGCATTAGACAGAACAAACAGCCTAAATCCGATGGACGTATTGCAAAGTTTAGGTGGATTTGAAATCGTTCAATTAGTGGGAGCAATATTGAGTGCTGCAGCTAACAAAATGCTTATCATCGTAGATGGTTTTATTGTTACTTCTGCTGCTGTTATTGCATTAAAAATAAACCCTGATATTAAAGAGTTTCTTGTATTTGCACACAGTTCACAAGAAAAAGCACACAAAGACGTACTAAAGTATCTCAATGTGAGTGCTTTATTAGACCTTAATTTAAGGCTAGGTGAAGGCAGTGGTGCTGCGCTGGCATTACCCCTATTACAATCAGCCGTCAGCTTTTATAACGATATGTCAAGTTTAAGTGATTTAGGCATAGAAATATGAAATTCCTGCGAGAACAAAGCGTTATATTTATTATCGCTATCGGATTTTTAACACGTATTCCCATCGCCCATGTTAATTTTACTAAACAAAGACTCAACACAGCATCAAGATATTTTCCAGTAGTAGGCACACTGATTGGGATTTTATGTGCTCTGGTATATCTTTTAGCAATTGCATTTTTATCTAAAGATGTCGCAATTATTTTAAGCATGATATTTGGTTTTTACATTACGGGTGGCTTTCATGAAGATGGTTTAGCGGATGTATGTGATGGTTTTGGTGGCGCAAGTATTGGTGATAACCAAATACATAAAAAATTATCAATAATGAAAGACTCGGCTATTGGCACTTTTGGTGGTCTAGGGCTATTTAGTGTCTTATTATTAAAGTTTTCATTATTATCAAATCTAGAGGAACCAATATATGCCATGGTGTTAATGCACACACTCAGTAGACTGGTTGCCACCAGCATAATATACAGTTTAAATTATGCAACCGCTGACAAAGTAACTAAAACTAAACCATTAGCAGAGCATCTAAATCTTAATAGTTTATTATTTATAATGTGCTTTGGTACTTTAATATTACTCTTTTTCAGCATGTTTTATATCGATATTAAAACACTCATTACATTAGTACTTATTTTAACTCTGACCCGTTACATACTGATCAAATGGTTTTATAAACATTTAAAAGGTTATACAGGTGATTGTTTAGGTTTTGCCCAACAAATCATTGAAATTATTGGTTATATGACACTCACAGCGACATTAATTGCGATATAATAAAGGTATTAACATGACAGATAAAAATGATCGTCATAGCGAAAGACAACAAAAATTAAAAGAAACCGTAGATAACAAAATTGCCCAAGCACAAACTGTTAAAGGCTTAGTTTTAGTAATAACCGGTAACGGCAAAGGGAAATCTACAGCTGGGTTTGGTACAGTAGCGCGTGCGGTAGGACATGGCCAAAAATGTGCTGTTGCGCAATTTATAAAAGGCACATGGGACTGCGGTGAACGTAACTTACTAGAACAACATAATGTAGAGTTTCAAGTAATGAAAACGGGATTCACATGGGAAACTCAAAATAAAGAAACAGATACCAAAGCTGCACAAGTAATTTGGCAAGAATGTAAACGTATGCTTAAAGATGACAGTATAAACGTGGTTTTGTTAGATGAGGTAACCTATATGGTTTCATATAACTACATTGAACTAGATGAAGTGATTACAGCGATTGAAAATAGACCTAAAATGCAAAGTGTCGTCATAACAGGACGTGCAGCTCATCGGTCCTTAATTGAACTAGCTGATACGGTATCAGAAGTTAAAAATGTAAAACATGCTTTTGATTCAGGTGTAAAGGTATTAAAAGGCATTGATTGGTAATAGACCTGCTTCGCATTTCTATTAAAGCCAATGAGTGGAAAATTTAAACAAAAACCCTATAAACAAATTATAGGGTTTTCTTAAATATTAAATCAAAGCGGCAGCTAAGCCAAATAAACCACCAAATACCCCACCCCATACGACTAACCAACCTAAATGTTTCTTAATCATAGTTTGAATAATTTCTTTAACCATTTGAGGTGTTAATTCAGCAAGTCGTGTATCAATAATTTCAGATACTTTATCTTGCATATCGGCAATAACACTCGGTTGTTCTAATTGCTGACGTAATAATTCACTAAACTCTTCTGATTGTGTCATCTCAATCATAGATGACTTCATTTTTTCAATAAAAGGTTCTTTTAATGGTATTAAAGCTTCTGTACCACCAAACATGGCTAACATATTTCCAAAAGAAGATTTTTCGACTACTTCAACTAAATTATCAAAAGCAGGTGATAAATCAATTTTTTCAATAATGGGCGACAACTTAAATTGATGGGCTTTCCCGTCTTGTTCAGACATGAAATTGTCTATATTTTCTTTTGTAAAAAACTGCTCCATTATCATGACTTTTATGGCTGATTTAAATTGTTCAAAATTTGCAGGGATCACACCAGAGCCATATAAAAGTGGCACTTTTTCAAATAACATATGTACAGCTAACCAATTAGTAAAAGCACCAGAAAGTGCAAATAAGCCAACAGACAAAATAATTGCTTGTCCTGAAAAGAAACCCACTAATGCTAAAATTAATGCTAACGAATTAGTCACAACACTCTTATTCAAGCTCACACTCCAAAATATAAAATCTTTTGCATGATTTTAATCATATGCTTAGCATGTCACAAGCTATCAATTTGTTATTTTTAAAAACTATGCCCAATTGATATTTATTTGCCATACTCAGATAAGCGAGATCTTAGCAACTTAAATCTTAACTGATAAAGTGAGCGAAAAATGTGGCACGCAATATCTAAAAATATTAGTGACAAATTACATTTCAACTTTGTAATTCAAAATAAACACCAGGTAAGCTCAAATGCAGACCACCCTAGCTTTAAGATTAGTGATAATCACCATCAATATTTTGTTAAATTAGGTCCATCTTCTTATGAAGATAATTTTGAATGTGAAACTTTTAATTTAAAAGAGCTTACAAATGAAAGTCTGTTTTTTGTTCCTGACTGTATCTGTACAGGTAAAACACTGTCACATAGCTACATTGTTTTAGAGTGGTTAGATTTAAAAACACAAAATGACAGTGATTGGACAAAATTTGGTGATTTGTTGGCTAAAATGCACAAAAAACATGAGCAAGCCATGTTTGGTTGGGAACATGATAATTATATAAGTCATACCATACAGCCAAATAAGTGGCACAAAAACTGGTGTTATTTTTTTTCTGAACAAAGGATCGGGTGGCAGTTACAGCTACTACAAGAAAAAGGTTTTAACTTTTGTAATATTGATGAAATTATCGATTTAGTAAAAGTTAGATTACAACGCCACAATACCGTTTTACCAAGTTTATTACATGGAGATCTTTGGCGAGGTAATGTTAGCTTTGTCAATAATCAACCCGCGGTGTTTGATGCCTCATGTTATTATGGGGATAGAGAAACTGATATCGCATTAACTGAGCTATTTGGAAAATTTCCAGATGCATTTTATCAAGCTTATGAAGCACACTACCCTTTACAAAAAGATTATCACTTACGCAAAGGTATTTATCAACTTTATCATTTACTCAACCATGCAAACTTATTTCAAGGGCGCTACCTCATTGATGCAAAGGAGCATATAGAGTCACTTTTTGATCAAGATTAAACTCGTATGTAAAAAAGATTTTGTTTATTTTCTTTATCAGCAATAGCCAACTACACTTTAATTATTGCGTTATAAGCAACTAAGTGGGGAAGTTATGAAAGACCATAAAATGCAGAGGATTAGTTGTCCACATTGTGGTCACCATGTTTTAGTAGAAGTTGATACAACTAGCGGCGACCAAGATTATTACGAAGACTGTGCTGCGTGTTGTAATCCAATTCATTTAAATATGCATATTGATAGAGCATACAATAAAGTTGAACTACATATAGATAATGATAATGAATAAATGTTATTCATTATCACAGTAATATTTTAAACATTATTTTTCATATAACGCTCAACCGTATCAATAATCGTATAGGTTTGTTGGTCAACTTCTATATTGATCAAATCGTTAATTTTTGCATTTCCTAAATTAGTTATTTTAAGGGTTTCAGGGATCAAATGAACATAAAACCCAGTTTCATCTACCTCACCAACCGTCAAACTTGCGCCATTAATGCTAATAAAGCCCTTATGCATAACATATTTCAACCATTTTGGTTCAAGATTAAATTTGAAATTACAATTGTCTCCACTATAGTTTATATCAGTTAAAATTGCTTTTGTATGAATATGCCCAGATACAATATGCCCACCTAACTCAGTACCAAAACACACTGAACGTTCAAAGTTGACTTTGTTTCCTTGTACCAACGTACCTAAATTTGTCAATCTTAAGGTTTCGTCAATAACATCAAAATACACTTGTCCAACAACATCTCTTATTCCTAGTTCAAAATGAACAACCGTTAAACAACATCCATTAATAGAAATACTCGCGCCTAAATCTAAACGCTGAAGGTATTGACCTGGAACTGATAGCACAAGCTTTTTTATGCCTTCTATTTCACTAACTGAAATTACTGTTGCTTGTGTTTGAACAATACCCGTAAACATTTTATTTCCCTAATATATATAAAATTAGAATATAATCCGATTCTCCTTATTTTTTACCCTATAGGCAAGCATGAAGTTTTGTATGTGGGAAGCAAAGTATTTGCTTCGACTCGCTATCCCTGTATTTTTTGCACAAGTAATTCTCGTTTTAATGGGCGTAGTAGATACCATTATGGCAGGTCAAATTAGCCAATATGATTTAGCAGCGTTATCAATTGCATCAGGATTATGGAATCCTATATTACTTAGTTTGCAAGGCATACTGTTAGCGTTGACAGGTATTGTAGCCCATCATTTCGGCGCAAAAAAAACATCTGAAATTAAAGTGCAACTACACCAAGCATTATATCTATCACTTATTTTATCTATCATAGGTTTGTTTTTGATCAATCAAATGCATTTTGCTATTGATTACATAAAAATGGAGCCTCAGGTATCTGGACTCGCACTTGATTACTTAAATTATGTAAAATGGGGTTTACCCGCATTTTTGATTTATTGTACTTTTAGAAATGTGTCGGAGGGTATGACACTCACAAAACCAGCGCTTTATATCAGCATAATAGGATTAGCAGTCAATATTCCAGCTAATTACATATTTATATATGGAAAATTGGGTATGCCAGCATTCGGTGGTGCAGGCTGTGGTATTGCTACAGCGATTGTGTTTTGGTGCATGGCAATAAGCCTTGTAATCTATACTTATTTCAGTAAACAACTTAATGGTAAGTTTCTGCTCAAGCAATTTAGCCCGCCTAATATTTTTAAAATATACGATATTTTTAAAATGGGGATCCCTATTTCTTTAGCTACATTTTTTGAAGTGACACTTTTTGCTTGTATCCCATTATTTATCGCGAATTTAGGTGCAGTTGTAGTATCAGGCCATCAAGTTGCGGCAAGTGTCTCTACGATTCTATTTATGATGCCTTTAAGCCTTTCGATGGCTATTTGTATACGTATAGGTAACCTTTATGGTCAGGAGCAATATGAAAAATTAAAAAGTACAATATTAACAAGCTTTTTATTAGCCATAGGTATCGCTTTTATCGTTGCTTCAATTACATTTCTAGGGCGAAATTGGATCAGTGATTTATATTCGGATGTACCCGAGGTAATTAGTTTAGCATCTGCTATTTTAGTACTTGCTTGTTTTTATCAGCTTCCTGATGCACTCCAAGTTGCGGCAAATGGTGTATTAAGAGGATTGAAATATACAGCTCCAATCTCATATATCACTTTTATTTCATATTGGTTAATTGGTTTCAGCATTGGTTATGTGTTAGCAAAAACTAATATTCTTGTTCCTGCGATGGGCGCTCAAGGTTTTTGGCTAGGTATCATAATCGGTTTAACCGTTGCCTCTATTATGATGTTATTAACAGTTAAGAAACGACTTTCAATTGCGCCGTTTAAACTTAAGTGAAAATATATAACATAAAATACAATTTGTTTAAATATTGGCTAAATCATATATCGAACGAATAAAAAAACAGCAAACAAACTATTAAACACAAATGTTACTTGATCCCAACTAAAAGTCGCTATATATTAGCGGCTTGTTGAGAGGTCATTACCTAAAACAAATTGCTCGCTTAACTCAGTTGGTAGAGTGCCGCCATGACATGGCGTAGGTCACTGGTTCAAGTCCAGTAGCGAGCACCATTTTTAAAAATATTATTAACTAGCATAATATGCTCGCTTAACTCAGTTGGTAGAGTGCCGCCATGACATGGCGTAGGTCACTGGTTCAAGTCCAGTAGCGAGCACCATTTCTTTTTTACAAAATATCAAAATTAATATTCTCATCATTTTCTTTTTCTTGTTCAATAAATCAAAGTCTATCTCATCAATCTTTATTTCATTAAATGCAATACCTAGTTGATAAAACAAGCTAACCCCCTGCTCTATCGAATAGCAAAGATTTAACACCTGATTTTTTAGTGCTATTGGATCATCATTTATTTTCAATGCTTTTTCCCAATCTGCAAACATTGCAATCAAGTTTAAACTGGCATCACACTCGAGTACTAAGTTATGACCTTTTTTAAAATCAGGTATTGCATCAAGTAAACTAAAATCTTCTTGCCAGATGCTTTGGGTTAACTGAGAACCTTTCAAATAACCTTTACACCACTGTGATAGTTCTTCTGAAGGTTTATGTGCCTCTCCAATAATATTATAATGCCGACTTAAAGAGAAACAATCACTTGCTAACGCACTATCAATTTGATTAAAAATATCAACCCATGCATGGTGTACAGGTCCAGGTTCATAAATTTTATTAAAACCTGCATCTGTATTCCCAGCAATTAACTCTTCCAAATTTGCTTCTTCTATATATTCAGGGCATGAAATAAAACTCGTCATGGCACCTAACATTTCATCTAGTGTGAAATCACTTGTGCAAAGTGAACTCGTTAAAAAAGTATTCATAGTCAATAATGATGATTTCGCGAGCATAATGGGCTTTTTTATATGTTAACTTATTCTAAATTATAGTTAAAAATAAAAATATTGCAGTTTGTTGATTAGAAGTGGAAAATACAGAGGAGGATTATTGATAGTCGTGGCGACAATAATTTGCCGCCAGCATCATTAATTTTTATTTTTCTATATATGGAATTATTTTTGATGGTGCAACCGAGAATTTTAACTTATCGGTATTTGAATCCCAATCTGAATTCATTGTAATTGTACACCGGGTATTTTCACACTTAATCGAATTATCACTTTTTGATAATAAATTAACAGGCTGATCAAAGACTATTGTCACTCCAACCATATCGGGCATCAAAAAACCAAAAACTGTGCTCAATATAAAACCAGATAAATCATCAATTAAATTATCTAGTTCCCTATAAGTTTCAAATAATTCTGATTTAGATATAGAGGTGTCGTTACCCGTAAAAGCTTCAATTTGCATTACTAATTGACACTCATGTTTAGGATTTTTTGTATAAGCAACAACCATAGCTTTATCTTTATCAAGCTTTTCATCAAAAGGTAATAAAAGCTCTGTCTTATCAGAAAAACTAAGAGGAAATTCTTGTTTTTCTGTAATGATATGCCCTTCAGAAAGAATACAATTTTCACCACTTGTGCGTTCGATTAAGTAAAAACCCACTTTTGCTTGGGTGTATTCTCCCTTATTAACAACTTTCATCCGATCATAGAAGCCATCATACGATGCTACAAACTCTTTTGCTGTTGTTATAAAGCTGGTACTTGATAATGCAACACTCAGTACGAGTGTAAAAAAACGATTATTCACTAAAGTATTCCTGGTTTAAACGTATCATATGACTAATTTCATCAACATAAGCTTCTCCACGTTCAGAATAAGCAAGTAGTCCTTGTGCTAACCCTTCTGCAGTAGGAGTTTGTTGAAGTTTTCTTTGTTGAAATCTAATTTCACGAAGGGATTTATAAGCTCTATGGGTATTAATATTATAAAAATAAGCATTAACCGCTAAACGTACTGATTTATATGCAGCAACTTCATGATTCGCACCTGTATTTCTACTTTTAGGTACCATGCCACAGCCTTTTTTATAACACCACTGACCAAAGAAGTTAAGACCTATTCTTGCAAAACGTGAGCTACCCCAAGCAGATTCATTAGCTGCCTGCATTAATGCAAGTCCACTTGGTACTATATCCACACGTTTAAGTGCTAGGCGAATTCCATCTGCATCAACTGTATGTTTTACTTTATATTGTTTAAAAATTGCAATCATTTGATTTAATTGTTTATCTTCTAAAGAATCATCAAACTGAAGCATCATTAATGCTATTTCTAACTGAGCTCTTTGCTGTAATATTTGCTTATTTGCCGCTTTAACATGAGGCTTAATATAATTAAAAAATGTTCTCTTTTTTAACTTAATATCTTTTATCGCTGCAAAATCAGGTAATTTTACAGAGTGCAAAGGCTGCTCAACGTTAACTTTAACTACTTTTATTTCTTTAACAGGTGCTACTGTTAAAATTTGTGATATTTTAGGTGGGTTGATTAAAAATGGATATACAATTCCGTACAAGGTTAAACTAATCACGCAAAGACGTAATATGTTCTTAAGCATTTAAAATTCCTCTTTGTTTGTATCAAATAAATTAAATGATACTAATACAGGGTTGTTATTTTCGACCTATGAAAAATCATAAATAAAGTGCTTAAATAAAAATCCTTTTATCATACAACCCCACCAAATTTTGCAATATTATACCTGAACCATAAAAAAACGCGAATCTATGGTTTATAAATCAACTTTATCCCAATAAATTGGTTCCTGATTAAGATCCGACAGTTTCTGATTGAGCTCATCAAAACTCTTGATTCTTTCATCATTACCCAAGATGCAAGACCATGAATGAGTATAACAATTACATTCAAATAAGTTATATTCATAAAATTTATAGATTTCTTCTTGTGCTTTTAAAGCCGCGTTTGAGTATGAAAAAGCATCTCCGGCTTGATTACAGGCAATAAAAATATTATCTCCACTTCGGCTTGATAAAAAACGCCTGGACGAAACTGCTTTAACTAAACCTGAGCCATGTAATTCAACAATCAAGTCATCTTCAATTACGATACCTGTATGTTCGAATCCGCCATATACGTGGCAACAAACAATTGCCCCTGGTATCATCTTATGAGACTTTTTGCTGGGAACTAAATCTGAAGGTGCCCGTGCCATAGCTTTATTTGTTTTTTTATATACCCCTCGATCTGCATCTTGTTTTCTCAAATACTTTTTATGTTGTTCATTTATAAATAGACCGCCAATTACACCGGCACCAAATAGAAAAATAGGTAAAGGCATTGTTACCTCCTCATAAATTGACATACACTAAGTCTATGATACAAATCCAACAAATGTATTAATAAAATCTTTTAACTTGTTACAAATAAATATGGAGTATTGTGATGAATGATTGGTTTCAGAGACGCTGTATAGAAGATAAAAATAGACCAAAAGATCATCGTACTGCTTTTCAAAAAGATAGATCTCGGATAATACATGCTGCAGCATTTCGACGCTTGCAAGCAAAAACACAAATTATGGGAATTGGGGTCGATGACTTTTATCGCACTAGACTCACCCATTCGCTAGAAGTCGCACAGATTGGCAGTGGAATTTTAGGACAATTAAGAAGTACACTTGAAAACATTGATTTTTTACCATGTCGCAGTCAAATTGAAACTTTGTGCTTAGCACATGATATAGGGCACCCTCCTTTCGGTCATGGAGGTGAAATTGCTCTTAATTACATGATGAGAAACAGTGGTGGATTTGAAGGCAATGCGCAAACATTAAGAATTGTATCTAAGTTAGAACCTTATACTCAAGATTATGGTATGAACTTAACCAGAAGAACTTTATTAGGCTTCATCAAATACCCAGAATTCATAGATAAATTATGGCTAAAACAACCAAATATTGATAAAAACTTACCTTTTATCAAAGCAGATCTCTGGAAACCTGCAAAGGGATTATATCAAGATGATAAAGAAGTTTTTGAATGGATATTAAGCCCGTTTTGTGACAAAGATAAAGCTTTAATACGTCAAAACAGGCCATTAGATGAGTATCGAAATAAAACCATACATAAATCATTAGATGCATCGATAATGGAATTGGCCGATGATATTGCTTACGCCGTTCACGATTTAGAAGATGCCATTGCTACAAATATAATAAGTTTGTCCCAGTGGGAAGATGTTGCTATTAATGAACTTAATAAAATATCTAGCCCTTGGATCAAAATAAATATTTCTCGCATCACACAAAAACTATTCTCTAAACACCATTGTGATCGTAAAGATGCCATTGGTGAATTGGTTAATTTATTTATTACCGAAAACCGAATTGAGACAAATAATCATGGGTTTTTATCTCCTCTGCTATCTTATAGTTTATGTTTACCATCTGAATACAAAGAAATTTTACAAGTTCTTAAACGTTTTATAAATAAGCTTTTAATTCGTCAGTCACAAATGCAACAGATTGAATTTAAGGGCCAAAAACTCATAATTGAACTGTTTGGAGCTTTTGCTAGTGATCCTCTTCGATTATTACCTGAAAATACACAAGTAAGATGGCAAGAATTATACGAACGTACCGGTTGTGGTAATAGAGTCATTTGTGATTATATTGCAGGTATGTCAGATGAATATGCTTATAAAGTACATAACAGGCTTTTTGCGGCGCAGGTAGAATAACATTTATTTGAAAAAATCAGTTCAGTAACAAAAAAGCCAGATGATCAACATCTGGCTTTTTTAAACAATATCAATTGCATGCTTAAGTCGTGAAAATAGGTTTAATTCTTTTCACAAAAATTA
>Ga0209396_1005421_pt1 | contig 12072 bp, 10 predicted proteins | sample GOMGulsemesocosm_6_FD_184638 | JGI IMG/M metagenome (GOLD analysis project Ga0209396, IMG submission 184638) | Methane-oxidizing microbial communities from mesocosms in the Gulf of Mexico - GOM8C Gulf of Mexico (SPAdes) (version 2) | ecosystem: Environmental > Aquatic > Marine > Cold seeps...
TACATCGTGGCGTTCCATTTACTCTTTATGAACGTGATAGTGGCTTTGATGCGCGATCTCAAGGGTATGGGCTGACTTTACAGCAGGCAAGTAAAGCGATAGAAGGCTTGGGTATTTTCTCTTTAGAGAAGGGGGTGGTATCAACTCGGCATCTGGTTCATACAACAGAGGGTAACGTTGTCGGCGAATGGGGCATGAGAAAATGGATGGCATCAGGTGCAAAAACATCGGTGAAGCGAACCAATATCCATATCGCTCGTCAGTCTTTGCGCTTGGCATTGCTTGAACAGCTTGGTGGCCATGACTGCGTGCAGTGGAATCATCAATTAATCGATTATAAAGAGAGTACTGAAGGTGTTGAGCTTAACTTTCAAGTAAAGGGTGAGGCGACATCTGCCAAGGCAGATCTTATTGTGGGTGCCGATGGTATTCGCAGTGTCGTGCGTAAACAGTTGATTGGAGAAGAGAGAACGCCTTTACGTTACCTAGGCTGTATTGTGATCCTGGGTATTTGTCCTCTGAAGAACCTAGCAGGTCTTGAGCATGATTTGCTGGACTCAGCAACAGTATTTCAAACCGCTAATGGTAATGAAAGAATCTACATGATGCCGTATGACACGGATTCGGTAATGTGGCAGCTAAGTTTCCCTATGCCAGAAAGCGAGGCCAAAGCCTTGAGTGAAAAAGGTGTTCAAGCACTCAAGGAGGAGGCGCTTAGACGATGTCAGTGGCATCAACCTATTCCTCAGATATTAACGGCAACGTCAAGTACTCAAGTATCGGGTTACCCCGTTTATGACAGAGAGTTACTTAGTTCACAATTGTTAGAAAAAGGTGAGCATGTGACGCTAATAGGCGATGCTGCTCATCCTATGAGCCCATTCAAGGGACAGGGTGCAAATCAAGCCTTGTTGGATGCACTGGTACTGGCCCGAGGCATATCAAAAGGATGCAGGCCCTTATCTCAATGGCGTGACTCAGGTGTGAGAGACAGTGTGTTAACTGAGTTTGAAACCGAAATGTTAGCGCGTAGTGCGATCAAAGTAGAGGGGTCAGCAAGAGCGGCTGAGTTTCTGCATTCTGACGTCGTTTTACATGAGGGAGATGAACCTAGAGGTCGCTGCCTTACTAAATGAGAACGCTGTAATAACGCGCCTGTTAGTTGTCTAAACAGGCGCTTAAGTGCATTACTCAATATGTGATCTAATTTAACGCTTTATAAAACTGGCTGACTAAAACCCCGAGAGGCCAGGTTACTTTAGTACCATTTATCGTCGCCCGTGGTGACAAGCTTTGTTTGGCTTGGGTAAAGTGATAACTGTCTTCTAATAACGCCCCTTGATACGCCGCCCCCATGCAGTAAAGAGCCAGATATTCTTCATTCACATCAGGGTAGGTGTCTTTAGCATCTGCCCAAGTTAAAGCACAAAACTTCTCACCTGCTTTTTGCAATGTCGATAAAGAGTAATCCTTAACTATCCCAAAAAACTTTGCCGAATATATGAAGTTAGCTAGCACCTGATAGCGGCTCACTTTGGTTGCATTAGGGGTGATTATATCGACATTGTCATTAATCATGGCTTTAGCAGCAATACGGCATCTAATGTAATTACCCGACTCGTTGGTGTACGCATTACTCATAAAATGTCCTGTATAATCATTAAAGCCTTCGTTACTGTAACCCTTTAAATAACACGCAGGTATATCTGACAATAATCTACTAATAACATTTTGTCCTAGAGGGTAACTTCGCCCTGTTAATCGGTATTTCTTATTACCCACTTCGATCAAGGCATTGGGCGTTTTTATATCTTGATAAGCAATTTGAGTTGATGCCCCACCTAGCTCAAGTGTGCCTTGTAGTGGCCCTTGAAAACCGTTTGCTAAGTAATTGGTCGCCACCCAAGCGTAACTGGCTTCTTCTTCGCCAGAAATAGTACGAACATCAATGTTCGTATTAGTTAAGGTAATGAGCTCGCCCGAAACCCAATTGTTAATCCAATTCTTGATGACTAGGTTTTTATCTGTTTGCTCTTGTACTGGCAAGGCACGCATGCCTGCGGTTGAATAAAATTGAACACGACTAAGTAAAGCCTCTTCAACGGTTTTTCCATCTCCTACTACCCGCTCGTTAATGGCTATAGCTAATTTGTTGGTGAAAATACGGCTTAGATATTCATGCATATTTGAATTGTCAATCTCTGCAACACCGGGTGTTATTCTACTTTTTGAGATGATTGATATATTACTAGGAAGTGCATTTTGATAGTCATATTGATACAGGAAAACGGTTGTTTTAGTGCTGCCCGCGTCTAATACAATGCGGTATTGGATGTTATCACTATTAGCATAACAAACAGATATGAAAAATAGCATTATGATACAGAGCGGGTACTTAAAATTATCGGATTTAAACATTTTATTCTGCCTCTCGCTGAGTATTTTTTATATTAAAGAAAGGAATCATAAAACCATAACCAAAGAAAATGAAAAATAATAGTCTCATTATTAATATCTAAGGGGGTGTGTTTGTTTTTTATTTATATAAATCGATAGAATATTTTTTTTGATAAAAGGATAATAATATTGCTAATTTGAATAATATTTTATTATGCTAGCAATGCTAAATTAAAACAGTGACTTGAATGGTTTTTTTATTATTTGGTTTTGAAATGAATGATTTTTAATATATTAGATGTGCATTTCATTTAGAAAAAGGAAAATATCTACACTGTTTAAAATATCACCTAAAATACACGGCTAAACCATAATTCAAAGTAAAACTGGCAAAGCAGTTTTAATATGTAAATACAGGGAAATAGTAAGTTAAGCGATCAACTAAGGCGAATGCTTCTGGGTTCTATAAAGGCTCATATTCGAGTTTATGCATTGTGATATTGGATATTATTCCGCTGAAGAATTCAGCTGCTCTTAAGCATGCTTTGCGAGATTCAGCCACGGAGTTTCAAATCGACAATGGCATGAGTTAGGTGCTAGAGGCTGCTTGTTAACTGCGCACGAAATGCTAGAACACAGGCACAACAGCACCTGTGTTCATTTTTTATCATGAAAAGGTAACTCGTTAAATGTTATAAGCCTCTTTTTGTGTTGCTTTCGTTTCTTTTCTTAGATAGAAAACGATAAGTAGAGAGAAGATAAGAGCTATCCCTGTTAGGGTGATATTAGTGGTGATAAAGGCACTGTTGTAAATCGATATCATAGTATCCATTATCGCGGTTTGATCATTTGTATTGCTCAACATACTGGCAAAGTTCCCCGAAGAGATGGCATTGACCCAGTTTTGAGAGTCTAACACCAAGTGTTCTTGCAGTTTCATTGGCACCATGTTGCTTACAATCGAGCTAAGCAGTGAGCCATAAATAGCCACTCCAATGGCCTCACTACCTAGTCTGAAGGTATTTAACAAGCCTGCTGCCATACCAACGTCATTCTCGTTAACACAGCTAAGCGCTTGCCCATCCACTAAGCCTGCTGACATGCCCATGCCAATACCTATGAGAATTAAAGCAATGGCGATAGCCAAAATTGAAATTTGATTTTGCACTACAAAAACCAGTAATCCAGCGCCTACTAGCATGCTGACCACACTTAAATACATAAGCAGATTAGTGCTGACACCTTTAGCGGATAACTTACCTGCTATCAAAGGGAAGACCAGAACAGGTGCCGTTAAAAACAGCATAATTAAGCCCGCTTTAGAGGCTGAAAGTTGCATTGATCCTGTGAGGAAAGTGGGGAAGTAAGTGAGCAAGGTAACAAAGGTGAAGCTTGCCACTACAGGCACAAGGATTAAGCCAAGAAACTTATTATTGTTAAGTAACTCAAGACTGAGAACAGGGAACCTTGCGGCTTTGATTCGAATAACAAAGGCCAAGAAGCAAAGGGCACTAGTGATAAAGCTCAATAGTATCGCTTGGCTTTTCCAACCCCAGTCATATCCTTTTGAAAGCGCTAACATCAACATAAACATACTGGCAATAAAGAAGAATGAGCCGACAAGGTCGATTTGAGAGATTGAGCCACCTTGTTCTTTATCCGCAGGGATATTAAAACTGACAATTAGGACTAAAAATAGGGCCACTGCATGCATGAAGAAAATGGCTTGCCAACCGACCGAATCAAGTAACACGCCTGAAATGGTTGGCCCAAGGGTAATGCCAAGGCCCGCGGTGGTGCCAAATAAGGCAAAGGCTTTGGTTCTTGCATCACCTTCAAATGTTTGGATGAAAATCGCACTACCACAGGCAAAAATCGCTGCGCCACCGATACCTGCTAGAGCTCTGAAAACATCAAGCCAAAGGGCACTGGGTGATAATGCAGAACCGACAGACGCAATAGTGTAAATACAGGCACCAATAAAGAAGGAGCGCTTTTTGCCCCAAACGTCTGAAATTTTACCCCAAATGAGTGTAAAACACGCAAATGTTAAGTTAAATGCATTGACGACCCATTGTAGGCTCGACAGATCAGATTGAATATCGACACTGATGTAAGGTAATGCAATGGCTGTTCCTGAGATGGAGCTTGGAACAACAAAGACTGCTAACAGTACTGCAAACAGTATTAGAAAGTTTTTAGGTTGATGTGTTTCACTCATAGTTAATGCTCTCCATGGCGTGGGTTAATGCTAATTGGCAAGTTATCAGGCCTTCTTAAAATAATGCCTTCAGACCAGTCTATTTTTTCTAGGCCCTCTTTAAGCCTCATATTAGGCAATCTTTGAGCTAATACATCGAGAACAACACTGACTTCCATTTTGGCAAGCTCTCTACCCATGCACTGGTGCATGCCATAACCAAACTGCAAGTGAGTGGGGCCCGTTCGATTTGGATTGATTATTAATGGGTCTGTAAATGCACTTGGGTCTCGATTCGCCATAAATACATCCGCATAAATAGTCGCGCCCGCGGGAATAATACCGGTCGAAATTTCAACATCTGTGGTAGCAATACGTGGGAAAGTTGAACTATTGCCTAAGTTTGTGAGCCTTAATAGCTCTTCAATATAGGGCTCTCTAAGTTCTGGGTGGTGAACTATTTCATTCCAAATGTCAGGTAAGGAGAGAGCAGCATACAAAACTTTGGTCATGATGGTTAATGTGTTCTGATCACCTCCAAGTAAAGAACCTAGCAGGATTGAGACAATTTCATCATCGTTTAAAGCGGGCGTGCTTTTATTTCGATTATTAATGAATTTTTGAATGAGGCCATCATCAGTATGTGTACGAGCACCTGTGACATGCTCCATTAAATACTCATACAATAGAGTGAATTGTTGCGTGAGGTTATCAACATCATGTTTATCTGATATCTGAACCGTTTTTGCCAAACTTCGAAAATAGGCGATATCGTCAGTATCTATCCCTAAAAGTTTGCAATTTGCGCTAACAGAGACCTTATCAAGTACATCTTTAAATAGATCTTTACTTCCATGGGTTAACATCTCATCGATACATATATTCGTAATTTCATCAATGTAGAGCTTGAGCCAGCTTAAACCGCTGCGGCTATAATCTTTTGATACGAACTGCTTCATACGAGAATGGTCTGGAAAGTCCAAATTCAACAACAGATCTTTTGGCGTCAGGGTGGGCAAAATACTCGGACCTCCTTCCGTATTTGAAGGGCCTCTGATGCAGCTTTTGTCGACCAGTATTTTCTTTACATCTTGAAAGTTAATTACATGATGGGTTTTGTGTCCACTTAAGATGCGGATTAATCCATGTTGTTTGTAGGTTGCTTTTTTTATTACTGAATAAGCGGGTTTAGCATCGTAGTTGGGTATTTCATCGATACTACTGAGCTTATTGTGCAATTCGATATTCATTGTTCTTCCCTGAATTTAATTGATTTCTTAAATTTAAAAGTGCGGTTTCAGTATCCTTGAAGTGCACGGCTCCCCATCCTCTTGAGGTTGCTGCATCACAATTGACTTTTAGGTCATCAATTAGCAGCATTTGAGAAGGGGCGAAACCTGATTTTTGTTCTGCTAGATAGAAAAACTCAGGCTCTGGTTTACGTCTTCTTTCTTTGCAGGAGTCGATAATAAAATCGGCGCTGGTTTCAAGGTTTAACATGGCTTTCCAATACGGCTCCCACTCAATAACATTGTTGGTAAGTATGCCGACATTAAAGCCTTCATTTTTTAAGCGAATAAACTCATTCACCATCTCTTGATTAGGACTGACATCGGTAAACCATTGTTCGCCAAAGGTTTCTAATCGTGCTTTAGCGGTATTAATATCAGGGTAGTGGGTGTGCAAGCTGTGTCGCAGTGCGGCTCCCCAGTCTGACTCGCTAATCAGTGCATTCTCTATGGGTGATAACATTTCTAAGCCCATTTCGGCCGCGACTTTTTGCATCACATCTTTCAGTGCCGAAGAGGGTATCCCTGTTCTGTTCTGGTAAATATCAAATAGCTCGTCAATGGGCGGTGATAAAACCCCGCCAAAGTCGAACCAGATCATTTGGTAATCCATGGGTAAATCCTTATTTACGTACGATTTTGATGTGGCACTTTGCAGTTGTTGCATTGTTCTGAGATGTTGATAATAAAAGCGATATCTCATGGGTGTTTTCATCTAAAGAAACGCTTTCGATACAACAAGATGAATCAATTTTTAGCTCTGTGAATTTAGTAAATGCGATATCACACTCTTTCATATAAATATCGTCATGGGTTAAGCCATATTTATTATGAATACAGACAAGGGACATTTGTCTGAATGCTTCGATTAATAGCATGCCGGGAACATGGTCTAGAGGGTGATCAAACATGGCTGGGTGAGTGTTATTAACGTAAAGGTTAGCAGTGTATTTTCCTGCAATTTCTTCGACCTTATGTAAGACAACATTCTCAACACTGTTTCTGCCAACGATGTCTTTATTTTCAAGGTGTGAATAAGGGGTTTTATATTCAATCTCAGAAAAGCCTTCGACAAACTTTAGGCCTTTACTTCTTATTTTGTTCCAGATAGAAACATCCATCCAAGAAATATCCATGAGTTTAGTCGCCGCAAGGGAATCATCCACATAGAGCCGCATCTCAAAGGTTAAACCGCATAAATTATCATTTCTAAACTCTTTGGAAATAACATCAACCTCAGTCAACACATAAGAAGGCGTTGTTTTGATTAATAGAGAGTCATTATTTTCGATATGAAATTTTGCTTCATTGAAAATGAATTTAGCATTAAGAGGTACGTTATAAGCATTATGAGCAATGATGATAGAAGATTGTCTGCAGACTTCTAATAAGGCAATATTTTCATAATGTGTTTTACTTGGCGTATCGTTGTAATAAGAATGTGTTCTTGGAAGATGCGCGCCAGTATAGAACTTATCTTTTTCTAAAGTATCAACATCGGTTAGAAATACTTCGCTGACTGCGGCTCTATGAACAAGTTCTTTACTTACTGTATTACCAAATGAACAATGGGCGTGTCTTAGCTCTTTCGGTATCACATTCGCTTGTATTTTGTTCAGTTTTAAACACGTTGTATTACTCTGAAATTCCATACTAATTCCCTCTATTAGTTACAAATCCATGACAGGAAGGTATTTTCTCACTAGAATAGTAAGAAAATAATAATACGTTTATAAAAATGAATACGTATCATAAAAACTAAACGTTCGATTTTTGTCGAACCTTATATTGGCAAGATTCTTGTGTCAATAGTTTGATATGTGTATGAAAAGGAAAAGTCATGCCAAACGACGAAACTAAAACCAGCTCAAAGCGCGATGGGATGTTGCTAATCCTAAAAGCGCTCGCGCATCCGATGCGATTGAAAATTATTGTGGACCTGATTAATGATGAGGATGATGCAGAAAGACACTGCACCTCCTTTGGCTTAACTGTCTCTAAAGCAACGCGCTCTCATCACTTTAAGTTATTGAAAGATGTAGGTTTAATCTCTCATATCGATAGAGGGAATCACTCACTCGCGCTATTAAGGCGAGCAACACTTGAGGAAGAATATCCTGGCCTTATTCGTTTACTAAAAGACTGTTAAGCCACTTAGGGTAGGTTAAGACTAAAACCTATCCTTTTTCTTCAATGTCGAGTTATTTCGCATTAATTTAATTTATAACCCTCTAATTTATTTTTCGTATAGTGAATATTCAGCCCACCTCATCGGCGTATTTAGGCGGATGGTTTTTTCTTTCTAACGGTCTCTCGCTTGCTCTCATTCAGCATTTTGTTTTTAAAGTAACAATGCCTTTACATTTATTTTGAGTAAAACCCTTTGTTAAGTGTCATTAAACAGAATAAATCTTTCAAAATTAACCTGGGTTAATTCCTTCTCCTTGTGACTGTAATATCCTATTTCTCATTGAAGGACATTAAGGGAGTAAATAAGATGACATTATCGATTAGCTTACAGAATTACCTAACAGATTTAGACCTTAGCCAGCCAACAGAACTTTCCTTGAATTTTGTTGAATTATTACAAAAGAAGCACATAGCTAAATACAGTTTTAATAGTTTGGCTGTGGTACTAGGTGAAGACTTATCATTAGAGACCGACGCACTTAGTGAAAAAATAGTGACTAGAGGGCTAGGCGGTTATTGTTTTGAACACAACAAATTGACCTATGAATTACTAAGCGCATTAGGGTATGAGGTGGATTTAAAGCTCGCTCGAGTACTTTATAACCAAGAGAAAAAAGCCCCAAGAACCCACAGGGTGACCCTATTAAAGCACCAAGGATTAGATTATTTAATTGATACAGGTTTTGGCGCTTATGGACCTAGTTATCCGTTATTACTCGAAGTCGATAAAGAACAAGCAGTCGGTGGAGAAATCTATCGTATCATCTCTCTTTCTGCAGAAAAGCAATTGGACACGCTTGAATACGATGTACAAATTTGGAAGCAGGGGGCTTTTTTCACACTATATCGTTTTGATTTAGCTGATTATTCAGACGCGGATTGTCAATTAAGTCATTTCTTTTCGCACAAATACCCTGAAGCAGGCTTCGTCAATAACTTGGTAGTCAGCTTGAAAAATGATGAGCGCATAGTGGCGATAAAAAACCATGAGTTCATCACTCGTTTTGAAGACAGAGGCGAGAGAATAGAAACCATTAATCTGATTAGATCGGCAGACCGTTTATACCAAATCCTTAGCAACACATTTGAGCTTTCAATTGATAAAGCCATTGTGGATCATCTTTTTGAACGTTTTTTGCAGCCTAGATTAGAAAGTGAAAAAGAGATATCAAGCAAGCAAGAAGCGAGTCAGCCGAAATCTCAGCTTGGCGTGAAAACAAAGCAAAATCTGATGGATAAAACCTCATGAAGCTGTGTTCAAGCATACTCTTGTGGGCGTGGTTAATGGCATCTTCTTTTGTGGTATCAGCTAATATGCTCGTCTACGCTAGCCCTATTGCGACCTCGGTGTTTCGCTTTATTTTGGCTTTGTTAATGGTCTTTTTATTACTGATTTTAAAGTGGAAACGCGCTGGTTTGAAGGTGTCGGATCAATTATCTCAATTACTCGGTTCACGCCAACAGTGCCTGCATTACATTATGATAAGTGGCGCATTGGTGGGCTTTTTTATTGGATTATTCGCAGCGTTAGAGTACACCACAGCGTTGAATACCTCTGTACTCTATACCTTGGTGCCACTGATGGGCGTATTGATATCACGCATTTTGTTAAATGAAAGGCTTAACTTTCTCAAGGTAGCGGGTTTTATCATAGGTTCAATCGGGGCGAGTGTTGTCTTGTTTAGTACTCAGAGCATGCTTTCTAATATGTTATCGGTTTCTTCTGGGCAAGGGCTCAATAGGGTTATTGCTGAGATCATGCACTTTGATTGGAATAAAGGTGACCTGATCTTTTTAGCCGCCTGTGTTTTGCTTGCTCTGCATTTGGTTTCTGTACAAAAATGGGGTCGCAGCTTACCCGCCTTATCAGGTGCTTTTATGATCATGTTATTTGGCTCCCTCTGGTTAGTGCCCATTTCTTTGATTTGGGGAAATTTAGACCAGGTACAATGGCAATTGGCTGGGTTTTGGGTCAATGCCTTGTATCTGACAGTATTCGCTACCTTATTCACCTTTGTCTTACAGCAGCGCTTGGTTGTCACAGTGGGTGCTAGTCGGTTATTGGCTTTTTCCTATACCATTCCTGTGTGGGTTGCCTGTTATACCGCGTTCTTCCATGACCAGTTAAAAAGCTTAATGAATTTTGCTTTTATCATAGGGTTGCTGCTTTTATGGTTGGCCTATCTATTGATAGAAGGGACGAGGTTTGGCAAAGTGATTAATATTCAAAGCACGAAAGAGAACCGAGAAGCATAAAGTTTTAAGTGTATTTTAAAAGGATTCAACAATGGACAGGATGCAGTTACAAACTAGCTTTCAACGCTACTTTGATAATATGGGCCATGTTATCGATTGGACCAAGTTTACTCAATCTATGACTATACAGCCTATCCAAAAAGGTGAGTTTCTTTTTCAACAAGGTGAAACATGTGATCGTTTGTTTTATTTACACTCGGGCTTGGTGCGCTATGTAAGCGTGTCTGAAACCGGTAAAGAGTTCACACAAACATTCGCCAAAAGCCCTAGAATCATAGGGTCTACCAGAGCCATGGTGACAAAAAAGCCTCTTCTTTTTGGTATTCAAGCTATCGAAGACTGCATGATTATTTCTTACCATTGGGCGAATTTATTTGATGAAATGCGGCACGATAAAGGTTTTTTAGAATGTTACTGCCATTTTTTAGAACACATTTTCGTTATTAAAGAAGAAAGAGAAAGTGCCTTTGTGAAAGATTCCGCCGAAAAACGCTATCTAGATTTTTGTGTCGACTTTCCAGAATTAAAAGACAATATTCCACAGCAACAAATAGCCTCTTATTTGGGCATTACTCCCGTTGCATTAAGCCGTATTAGACAAAGGTTAAAGCGCAAATAATGAGGTGTTTAGGGGGCTCTGCCTATTTAAGCCGCATTATTAGTTTCTCGGTACCTGTGCACCATAACCGCCCGGTCGATATTTATCCATAATACTGTCTAGCCAATGGTTGGTGATCGCAGGATTGGCTGTTCTTAAGCAACTCAAAAGGACTTTTTTATTGGCATGTACTCGGCTGGATGACTCTGGGTTCAAACCGCCTGGGGTGGGATTTACATGATTAAAGCAGGCAACAAACTGAGCTTGATTGATATTTAACTCGGCGGCAATTTTTGCGGTAGGACGATTAGGATCATTTTTATGTATTGGCGTAGCATAGACAGTTTGCATAGCTAGAGTGCTTATCAAGAGGCAGCTTGTAAGGGGGGATTGAAAATACATTCGGGTGTTTTTTTTAATGTGTTTTAAAATTGTGTGAAAACGCTGGCTCATATTACGCCCTTTATGCGGCATTAGTTTATATTCATCCAGCTTAACATTTCAAATGTCATCTGTTTGTCAGGCGTGTCTTTAGACATTGATTCTTTTCTCATTAAATAAGGTTTGCGGATCAGTAAAGCCACTAGACGAATCAAAAAACCTGTCCTAGCTTTAATAAAAACCAAGATATAAATCTGAATTAAGTGTGACTTAAAGCGCTAAGGTTCAGGCCATTAATGAGAGCTAGATTATGTTTAAAACAATGTTGCGTATTTCCTCTTTATTTTGTTCATCACTTTTCTTTTTCCTAGCAAGCAGCTCCTATGCGCAAACCATTATCGGTATTGATATTCCAGGCTTGCACAGTAACGATGGTCAGGGCTTGTATGATCTGACTATCCAGCAAGCAACGGGACAGAGTGTCTTGATCATGTCACCAGGCAGGGCGGTTAAAGCCTATGAAAGCTGTGCGGATTGCTGTATTTCACCGGCAAATAAGAACCCTGATTTTTATGACTATGATGATGGTCATCTTGTGAGTCAGCCCATGTTTACGGCTAAGGTTTATATATTCTCTAAACCTGGCGATGCAGTGATCGATGATATAACCCTGTTAAAAGGCAAAAAAGTCGGTACTCGTAAAGGCATGCCTTATGGGAATAATGTTGAATCGTCAGGAGCAAGGTTTATGAGGGCGGATA
>Ga0209396_1005429_pt1 | contig 12066 bp, 9 predicted proteins | sample GOMGulsemesocosm_6_FD_184638 | JGI IMG/M metagenome (GOLD analysis project Ga0209396, IMG submission 184638) | Methane-oxidizing microbial communities from mesocosms in the Gulf of Mexico - GOM8C Gulf of Mexico (SPAdes) (version 2) | ecosystem: Environmental > Aquatic > Marine > Cold seeps...
ATTGGGAACATCAAGGTTAGGCTCTGCTGATCTTTTATCGGCTTTATATCCACCTGAGCAGGCAGCATAGAGCTGCGAAACAACGGCTGATCCACAACACGTCGCGCCGCTGGGCGCTGCTCAACCGCCGCAAAGTGCGAACGCACCAAGCTCTCAAGCTGTTCCAAACTTTCGCGCCCAAGCAAGACCAGCGTCATGCGATCGGATGAATAGTGTCGCTCATAAAACGCCAACAAATCATCACGCACAGACGCCTCGGGGCGGTCGGCGAGACTATCCAAACTTCCAACACTGAAACTCGACAGCGGGTGTTTCTTATTCATTAGCTGGCGCAACACATCGAGCTGGCGGCGGTAACCGTTCTGGATCTTGGATTTGTATTCAGAGTCCACCGCATGGCGCTCACGCGAGACATATTCCGCACTAAACAACGGGGTCAGAAAAAATTGCGCAAAGCGATCCAACGCGGGCTCTAGGCTAGATGCTTCAACATCAAAAAAGTAGTTAGTGTGATCGTTGCTGGTGTAAGCATTGTGGCTGCCACCATTCTGGGAAATAAAGCGCTGATAATCATCCGCTTCAGGGTATTTTTCGGTGCCGAGAAACAGCATATGTTCCAAGAAGTGCGCCAAACCCTGTCGATCACGGGGGTCATCACCACTGCCGACCGCAACATCTAGAGCCGCCGCAGCTTTATCGGTACTAGGGTCTGAAACCAACAGCACCTGCAGATCGTTTTCTAAGACTAGGTACTGGTATTCACGCGCATCATTGGTGCTCTGCACAACACTCACTGGCTTTGTCGTAGCGGCTAGACACACAGCACTGACCACAAACATCACCGCGGCGATGGAAACACGCCGACTCGGCACTCGAATACGAGGCAACCAGCGCCCATTCCCACCCATGACTTCGTCTACGCTCTGCAAATCTACCACCTCAGTACCATCAAAAAGAACGACCCCCAACTAAGCTTGGAGGTCAAACACCCACCGAGTCCACAGATACGCTGTCAGCACTGCCATCCATACCTTGGTGCCATGCACTATAAATCGCTTTTAACAAGGTCGCCAAAGGTATCGCGAAAAACACCCCCCAGAAGCCCCACAGCCCACCAAAGAAAAGTACAGCGACGATAATGGCCACAGGGTGTAAATTCACGGCTTCAGAAAACAACAACGGCACCAACAAATTGCCATCCAACGCCTGTATAAAACAGTAGGTAAAAAACACCCAATAAAAGTCAGCGCCAATCCCCCACTGTAAAAAGGCAATCATCACCACGGGCAGCGTCACGACCATGGCCCCAATGTACGGGATCAATACCGACAACCCCACAGCCACACCCAATAGCAGCGCGTAGTTAAGCCCTAACAATAAGAAGGTAAAGTAACTCGCGCCACCGACGACTAAGATCTCAATCACCTTACCGCGTACATAGCTCGCCACCTGCGCGTTCATCTCCAACCAAATCTGCTGCATTCGAGGGCGCTTAGAAGGTAAAAAACTGCCCACCCACTGCAAGATGGTCTCACTGTCCTTGAGGAAAAAAAACACCAATATGGGCACGACCACAAGGTAAATCAAGCCACCCAGCAAGATGGGTAAATTGGATACTGAGAATGACAACACCCCCTGCCCCAACTGCCCGAGCTCACTACCCGCCAACGCGATCAACTCCTCCACCTGTGCACTGGAAACCAACTGCGGATATTGCTCTGGTAACAGCAACAACAAACGCTGCCACTCAATCAGCATGCCAGGGACCTCCGCAAACAACCTCACCAACTGCTGCCAAATCACCGGCAGTAAGAACAGTAACGCACCGATCAGGGCGCTCATTAATATGAGTGTTGTCAGGGAAACGGCAAACCTGTGAGAGAGCCCCCAAGCCCTAAAACGCGACACCATGCCCTGCATAAGAAAAGCAATGATAATACTGGCAATGACCGGCGCCAGAATACTGCCCATGGTCAATACCAGCGTTAAACTGCCCGCCAATAACAACGCCAAGATCACGGCTTCTTCGTCGCCGAAATAACGGTCAGACCAGAGTTTAAAAACCTTCAGCATGTACTACCTCGTCACGCTTTTTGTAAAACATAGATATAACGACTTTCATCGACTCGGGATTCAAGCAAACAATGACCGCTAAGGTCGGCAAAAGATTTGAAATCACGCACGGAGCCTGCGTCCGTCGCCACCACCCGCAAACACTCACCTACGGCCATCTTGTTTAAACACTGCTTGGCCTTCAACAGAGGCATAGGACAATCCAAGCCCGTCGCATCGAGATACTGATCAATTTTCATCCACTTCCGCTTTTATCTACCACTAAATTTGTGACCATTTACATCGCGCCGACTAAGGCACATAGCCTGCTCAGTCGCCCAAACACCCAATCCGCTTCCCCAAGCATTTAAATACCACGGTCAGGGATAATTACTAGGTTCATGCAGTCAAAGTTTAAACGAACTAACCAACACTCACTAATAGCTGGCTAGATAGCCTCGATTAAGTGCGCTAGAGTAAACCCCATTGTCCTCAAGCGAAAGTCCCATGCCCTTTTAAGCGTGCGTAATACACCCATAAATTGGACCACGCATTGATCAACAACAAGCTCGGACTCACAGCATAGCCTCGGTACCCTATTCGTCATGAAACCTTTTTTTCGTCGAAAACTGTTCGCCATCACCATAAGCCTAACGACGGCGCTAATAATGCCTCAGCCAGGACTGGCCGCGAACATCGATCTTCCCGAGCTGGGGGATGCCAGTTCGGCCTTGGTATCGCCGCAAAAAGAACGGGCACTTGGACAAACTTGGCTGAGAATGTATCGCAGCCAGGTCGCCACCTTCTCCGACCCACAGCTCTACACTTACCTGGAGGAGTTGCTCGCTCAGCTGGCTCAACACAGCCAGCTGAGCGATAGGCACCTTGAGTTAATCCTCGTGAAAAACCCCAGCATGAACGCCTTTGCCGTGCCCGGCGGGGTCGTTGGCGTGCACACTGGCCTATTTAACTTTGCCGAGAGTGAAGCGCAATTAGCCTCGGTGTTATCCCACGAGTTGGCTCACTTGAGTCAACGCCACTTTGCCCGAGGCGTCGAGAAACAAAAACAGAATTCCATCCCCACCATGATGGCCATGCTCGGCAGTCTTGTGCTCGCCGCAACCGCAGGGGGAGACGCAGGCCTCGCAGCACTCACGGCCACCCAAGCTGCCGCGCTGGATTCAAAACTGCGCTTTAGCCGTAAAAACGAACAAGAAGCCGATCGTATCGGTATGCTCACCATGGCCGAAGCGCAGTTTGATCCCAACGCCATTCCTGAGATGTTTGAGCGTATGCTGCGCGCCACCCGCTACACACGCAGACCTCCTGAGTTCCTCTTAACGCACCCAGTGACTGAAAGTCGTATAGCGGATTCACGTAACCGCGCCATCAAATACCCTATGCGCCAATACTCAGACTCGCTGGACTACCACCTAATGCGCGCTCGCGCGCTCATGGTGCATGAAACCACACCGCAACAAGCTGTCGCTCGATTTGATAACGAGCTAGAAGGTGACACCCTAAATTCCGACGCCAGTCGCTACGGTTTAGTACTGGCCCTAACCGCCAGCAACCAACTTGAGCGGGCTCAACAAACACTGCACCCGCTGTTGCAACACAGCCCAGAGAAAGTCGCCTACGTCATAGCACAAGCCGATATTAACGCCGCGGCTGAAAACTACGCCACTGCGCTGGCACAACTCAAACAGCAGCTAGACAAACAACCCGAGAACCACGCGCTTAACCTGCGTTATGCCGAGCTATTGATGAAGTCGGGCAACTACCCACTGAGCGAAGAAGTACTCGAAGCCCACGCAAAGCGCCGGCCCAAGAATGACTATGTCTGGTATCTACTGGCTGAAGTACACGGTCTGGCAGGTAATATCCTCAGTGTCCACACCGCTCGAGCAGAGTATTTCATTCTCAACGGGGTCTATGACAAAGCGCAAACACAGCTCAACAACGCGCTTAAACTGGCCAAAGGCAGCTACCACAAAACGGCTCTATTAGAAGAACGCCTAAAAGACATACGCAGCATGCGCGAAAAAAACCAGCTGTAAGGCGTACTGCCTATTCTCACAACTGCGCCAACACCCCGATTAATGCCAGCCCGAATCGCTCAGCCAAGCATCCACTTGAGACACGGGCATAGGCCGCGCAATAAAATACCCCTGCGCCATTTCACAGCCCATCGCCTCCAATTTATCGAGCAACGCTTCCTCCTCTACACCCTCCGCGACGACTTTTAGACCCAGGTTGTGAGCTAAATTAATGGTTGAATTAACGATGATCTCATCCTGCTGATCAGTGAGCATTGAGATGACAAACGAGTAATCTATCTTCAGCGCTTGCACGGGTAAACGCTTTAAGTAAGCCAGCGAGGAATAACCCGTGCCGAAGTCATCAATCGATAGGCCCACACCGAGCGCATTAACCGCATCCAGTGCCCTGCCTGCCCTCTCGGGATTCACCATGATCGCGCTCTCCGTAATCTCCAGCTCTAGAAGTTCTGCCGGCAACTCATAGCGCTCCAAGAGCTCACAAACCTGTTCAGCAAAACCCTCATCCAACAAATTCTGCGCCGACAAGTTAGCGGCCACGGAAAAATCCAAGCCCTGCCGATGCCACTGCGCAGCCTGTTTAACACTCCGCTCCAGTACCCATGAGGTTAACGGTTGGATCAGTTCGGTTACCTCAACCAAAGGAATAAACTCACCTGGGGGAATAAAACCCATCTTCGGGTGATTCCAGCGCAGCAAGGCCTCAAAACCATAAACACGTTTGCTGGCGACATTCACTTTTGGCTGGAAATACAGCTCCAACTGGTCTTCGCGAATCGCCCTGCCTAGCTCACTCAGCAGGGTTAAGCGCTTGGTTGAGTGAGGGTCGTAGCTGGCTTGATACACCGATACCCCCAAGCGCTCCGCCTTCGCGTGATACATAGCCACATCGGCGTAACGCATTAAGGTGCTTATGTCCGAAGCTTGTGCCGGGCAGGTGCTGACACCAATACTGGCACTTATCTCCGCATCCAACCCTTCAAGCTGAAAGGGCTGACGGATCGCATCCAGTATTTTATGCCCAGCCACCACCGCCTGCTGTACGTTGCGTATACGCGGTAAAAGAATGGCAAACTCATCGCCACCTAAACGCGCGACCGTCGCATGATGCTCGGCAACCGCTGAGCCGAGCCTAGGCCCCAACTGCTTCAACAGGCTGTCACCCGCCTGATGCCCCAAGGTGTCATTGATCTCCTTAAAACGATCAAGGTCGATCAGCAGCAATGCAAACGCCTGCCCTTCGCGCTGCGCGTTAAGCTCTGCACTCAAACGGGTATAGAGTAGATTTCGATTGGGCAGAAGGGTGAGAGAGTCGTGATTGGCTTGGTACTCAAGTTTATCGATGTACAAGCGTCGTTCGGTGATGTCTCGGGAAGTTCCCCAGAGACGCGTCAGATACCCATCTTCAATAATACCAATTGCCGAACGCTGGAAAAAAAAGCCATCACTCTGAGGGCCTTCCATATTCGATTCTTTATCGATCAAACGATAACCATTGGCCACAAACTCACGGAGATCATCTTTTAAGTAACCACCGCTCTGGGACATGCCAGACATATCTATGCCTAGCAGGTCCTGCGGCCTGCTCGCGCCAAGCAACCTCGCCATTACCTGATTACACTCCGCCATCACCGCATCGCGAAAAATCAGTGTGGCTTGCTTGTCATAATCCAAGCGAATATCAACTGGGGGGTGAAGATCGAAGCGATACATAGCTTCTGAACTGTTGGCGATAAAAGCACGGTAGCGCGCCTCACTCTCTGCCAGCGCCTGTTCGCGCGCTCGACTTTCTGTGACATCGGTGAGCATCAACAGTAGACCAGTGACATCACCCAAGGTGTTTTTCGTGGGTATCTTATCGACCTTATACCAGGCGATCTCATCCCCGACATGGCAGCTCTCCAGTGTATTAAGAAGCGCTTCACCGCTGCGAATAACCGCCATAATTTCTCTGTGTCGCTCAGCTGGATCATCCCAATGGGGGGCTATTTCTAAAAAGGATTTCCCTGCTGCAACATCCAACGTCATCCATCTAGCGGCTTGATGATTACCCTGCTTAACCATGCCCCAGCGATCTAGATACCAGATAACCGACTGAATAGAGTCGAGGAGCAGCTGCACCTCTTGACTCTGCTGCTGCAATTCCCGTTCGACGTCTATGCGTGGGGTAATATCGGTTAATACACTGCCCACCGCCGCAATGGTCTGGCCGTCAATGCGGATTGGAAAACGCACAACCCAAAATGTTTTCTGCTGACCAGCGGTATCAACCAACACCTCCTCACTAGAGATCGAGCGTCCTTGCTGGACAACTTCACGGTCACGACTGCAACTCAGCTGCGCTGGTTCAGCCGAAAATAACTCATGATCGGTCTGTCCCAGCACATCGCCATGGCGCTCGCCGAGGTAATTGTGAAACTCTCGATTGGCGAGCAGATACTGACCGGCTAAGTTTTTAACCGTAATTAACGAGTGAGCGTTGTCGACAATCGACGACAGCAATTGATCTTGCTCTTTAAGGCTCTGTTCCACCTGACTCTGATAGGACTGATCATCGAATTGCACAAAAACATGCAGCACCCGCCCAAGCTTATCTTTAACCGGTATCACCCGTACGGATAACTCCAACTCACGTACAGGGTGACTCCATGCAACTTGATAGCGAACATCAAATTCCAATTGCTCTCCGGCATGCAGCGCTGCACGATACTTATCCACCTCGATGACCTGAGCAACCCTCGGGTCCAGAAAGAAGTTATAGGGTTTTGAGTGCCCTCGTCGATGGTCGCCCTGAACATGAAACAGCTGCTGAAATGCGGGGTTATAGCGCACTAAGTTCCCATCGCGGTCAATAATGCATGTCGAGGCGCGGGAGAAGTGAAACAGTCGCTCAAACAGTAAATCCGAGCGATGCATCGATACCGCCGACTCTAGGCCATGGGGAGGTAAAAAAATACCGGCAATGGACTGTGCGTCTGGGTTACCCTCAAGCGGCAACCCCCAAGCCAGCAGTGATTGGCTTCTGCCCCCTTGATCTGTGAGCAGCTCACAGCTGAATGGGCGCTGATCACGTAACGAGCCACCGATGCAGGTCAACAATCGCTCGCCAGACTCAGAGGTTAAAATACCCAGCAGGTCTCGCAAACTGCTGATAGCTGGGGCCAAGTTAACCTTAAAATATTCATTAACAATCAGCGTGCCACTGAGCAAATCCCAGTGCCAAGCCGGCGCTTGGGTCGCAAAGAGGCGCTCATACAGCGAAACGTTTGCAATATCAGCTGACATAGCACCGTTAAGCAAGGCTCCAGCAGGAATACCAATAGAGGGTTTATCTCTAAACAGGCTAGTAGAGGGTTGTTCAGGCATGAGGGGCACTACTCCATGACCAGAAACTGCACTTAAGCGATCGAGCCAAAAGCACAGGAAAACTTCCAGTTGTCATTGTCCATTGAGTATAGACAAGCAACCCATAGAGCAAACTTAAAATGTCCTTCGGAAAAGCAGAGGCAGCCTAGACGGGCTGCGGCCATCAAACCCTAGGCCCCAGCATAGAAAGCAGAGCCTGAATTGATATCAATAGTGGGGCGGGCGCTCTTGCGTAGCGCTCGGTTGTGACTGTTCCAGAGAGTAAGAAACGCTCTTGTATTTTTCGACTAAAAAGCGCAGCTGCTCGCGCATTTCAGTGATCTGCTGATCTTGCGTGGATATCACGTCGTTCAATACTTGTAAGGTGTCCTCTTGGAACACCACGCGCATCTGTAAGTCGTCCACCGCCTCGCGTAACTGCGTGATCATTTCCGTCGCGGCTGGGTCTTGCTTCATAGTTTTCTCAGTGTTTAGCAGGCAGTACCGCCATCGGCATTTCCTGTGAAGGTTTATGCTTCGACAAACGGGTTTAGGCACGTTAGCGAACCAACATTCTAACGTGCCAGCCCTTAACAAGGCTACGAATTAAGGCTTTGCTTAGCCCAAGTCACGCTTTATTCACTCGACACGTTTACCCTCGCGATAAATCCAAAGCAGCATAGGTCGCTTCTAACAATCGATCCGCACGGTGATCCAACAAAATCGCCTGCCCCATACAGCGCGTGACATAACCCACCCCCAACTGATGTTTGGCATCGCCATAACCCAACGTGCCCCCTGCACCTGGGTGTCCAAAGCGCTGCAGCTGATCCGAATTCGGCCAACACATAAAGCCTAGGGCAAACGTTATGTCGTTCTTTAGTACGCTGTCCTGCGCTTGACTCTGTGGCGTCCAGCAGCTGGGTTTCATCGCCCTCGCCAGCAGTCTTTCATCCGCAGCATTGCTCAAGCTGCCATAGAATTGAGCCAGAGAGCGAGCCGAGGACTGGGCATTGGCCGCGGGGATTTGCGCCTGACGCCAACTATCCGAATTGGTCCCGAACAGCAAACTCGGCGGGTTGCCAAAAGCTCGATTGGCCAGCCCCCGGGGGTCTGCCCGCATGATTTCCGTCATGCCGTTGCGGTTAAGCTGTGGCAACTTCTCACGATTAGGCACCATGTCCGCCAATCCCGCCAACGCGACATCAGCCACCCCAAACTCCGTGTCCAGCCCCAGCGGTGCCGCGATATGAGTCTGAAAATAATCATTAAAGGACTTTGCACCGCTGACACGCCGAACCAATTCACCCAGCACCCAGCCGTACAGTATCGGCGAGTAACCCTGTGCACTGCCAGGTTCCCACCAAGGCGCTTCGGCCGCCACGCGCTCAACAATGGCCGCCCAGTCAAATATCGCCTGCTCATCCACTGGCTCATGAAACGCGTTAACCCCCGAGCGATGACACAACACCTGCCTCACCGTCACCAGGGCTTTATCCGCCGCCGAAAATTCTGGCCAGTATTGCGCTATCGGCTGATCCAGCTGTATTAACCCACGCTCCACTAGCTGCAGGACACACACTGCGACAAACGCCTTGCCCGCCGAGAATATGGTCGTCCGGGTATCCTCCAGCCAAGGCTGTTGAGCCGCCTTGTCCCGACTTCCCGCCCAAATATCCAGCAGTAATTGCCCTTCGTGTACAACCGAAAATGCCGCACCTTGCTCACCACACTGCTGAAAGTTGTCGGCAAACACCTGCGCAACCGCTTCAAAACCTGACTCTACGTGACCCTCTACTCGAACCGCCGGCATATACCTCATCCCACCCAATAACTCACAACGCCGAGAGTCAAAAAAACACAACACACGACGATAAATTTCATCCTAATACAACACCCAAACACTCTCACCTGAAGCATAAAATCCTAAAACTGAATTCCAATTAGGACAAAACCGCTTCAAATTACGCCTTTAGAGTACAAAAGAACATAAATACACAAGCATATAACCCCTACATCTAAAACCAAACCCTCTGCAATAAGCTCTAACACTATACTCAATACAGGAATGGATACGTACAGCACGACCGGCGAACGACCTCCAATATCAACGGTAGCGGCATCATCATATTCAACCAGCCTAGGGTCGTCGCCTTTAAATTCCAACAGCGAGGTGCACATGTTTAATCTCATGCAACAAGCGCAGCTGGGTGAACTGCATTTTAAAAACGTCCCCCGTGCGCAGCTCAAAGCCATAGTTGCCATCCACTCTAACCGCCGAGGCACGGCCCTTGGCGGCTGCCGCTTACTGCCCTACCAGAGCGACACAGAAGCCGTTCAAGACGCCATTAACCTCGCCCGCAGCATGAGCTATAAAGCCGCCCTCGCAGAGCTTCCTCAAGGCGGAGGCAAGGCGGTCATCATCGAGCCCCAAAAACCCTATGATCGCCAACAACTGCTTTTGGCTTTCGCCGATTTCATCAATGAGTTGGGCGGTCGCTACATCACCGCGGTTGACTCCGGCACCAGCTCCAAGGACATGGACATTCTCGCCAGCCGCAGCCAGTACGTCACCAGCACCAGCGTCGCAGGTAACCCCTCGCGCTATACCGCCCAGGGCGTACTAATAGGAATTAAGGCCGCAGTCACCAGCCGCCTGCAGTACGATTCCCTCAAGGGAGTACACATTGCCATACAGGGACTCGGGCAGGTCGGCATGAACCTCGCAAAAGCGGCCCACGCTCAAGGCGCTCGCCTGACCCTAGCCGATACCAACCCGCAACTCGTCAAGGACGCTCAGGCGCTGCTGCATTGCGATGCCGTCGCAGCAAACGATATCCTAGCGGTCCCCTGTGATGTGCTGGCACCTTGCGCACTGGGCGGCTGCATCAACGAGCAAACCCTGCCGCTGCTGCAATGCGCCGCCATCGCCGGCTCCGCTAACAACCAATTGGCCAGCCCCGCCCTGGCGCAACAGCTGCACCAACGCAACATCCTCTTTGCCCCCGACTACGCCATCAATGCCGGCGGCTTGATATTCGTCAGCCTGCGTCACTACCAGCACGCAGAGCTGGACGCCGTTGACAAGAAAATTCAACAGATAGGCAGCACCCTGCAAGAAATTTTCATACAGGCGCACCACCTAAACAGCGACACCCTCAGCGTCTGCGAGCGACTCGCCGAAGCCAAGCTGCATTTACATGGACCCCATCCAGCCCAGCACACCCAACAAACACTCGCGAGCACGTCTCAGGCATCACTCAACCAAGGCAGCCGTCATGCACCCTTCCACTGATTCAGCTCAAGCCAGACCAAGCGCCGGTGTAGTGTCGCCGGTGCTGCCACAACAGAGCTCGGCTGGAACATCCACCCTGCAGTTCATCGACCCCAGCGGCCAGCTAGCACAAGCGCTGCCTAAAAACCTAACCACCGCACAGCTAATCGACTTCTACAAGGCGATGGTGCTCACCCGCAGCTTCGATAAAAAATGCATCGCCCTGCAGCGCACTGGGCAGATGGGTACCTACCCCTCCTGCCTTGGCCAGGAGGCTGTCGGTGTGGGCCTGGCCAAGGCCATGCGCGACAGCGATGTATTCATCCCCTACTACCGAGATCAAGCCAGCCAATTGATTCGCGGCGTGAGCATGTGTGAAATCATGCAGTACTGGGGCGGCGACGAGCGCGGCAGCAATTACCAGCTAGGCCGTGAAGACCTCCCAAATTGCGTGCCTATTGCTACTCAGTGCAGCCACGCCGTGGGCATTGCCAGCGCTCTAAAACTGCAGCATGAACGCCGAGGGGAATCCCATCAAACCGCGCATGCCGGTGGCCGCGCGGCACTTTGCACCCTCGGTGATGGCGCCAGCGCCAAGGGCGATTTTCTGGAGTCACTCAACGCCGCCAGTGTCTGGGAATTGCCGCTGGTGTTTGTTATCAACAATAACCAATGGGCCATCTCTACCCCCACACACCTAGAACACAAGCTCGCACAATTGTCCGACCTAGCCACAGGGGCTGGCCTACCCGGTGTACAGGTCGATGGTAACGATGTCGTCGCCGTGTATAAATCCGTAGAGCAAGCCCTACAGCGAGCACGAGCGGGCAAGGGGCCCACTCTTATTGAGGCGGTGAGCTATCGCCTGGGTGACCACACCACCGCCGATGACGCCACCCGCTATCGCGACACAGAGCAAGTCAAGAGCGCATGGCGCAAGGAGCCCATCAAGCGCTTGCAGGAATATTTACACAGTCAGCAATTGTGGCAAGCGGGCGATGAGAGCCAACTGCTCAACACCTGCCAACAACTGATCGAGTCCGCGGTACAGGATTACCTGCAGCAACCCCCGCAGCCACCAGAAGCCATGTTCGACTATTTATTTGAGACCCTGCCCGCAGCACTGCAAAAGCAACGCCAGCAGTTATTGCAGCGTTTTGCCAACGCTAACTCCGCTGATCAACGCGCAACCTCTCCTGTTAATCACGATCACAGCCTTGCCTGCCCCGCACTGCCGAGACCTGAGCAATCTAAGCGCTCACGGGACAACCCAGCGGCAGAAAGGATCACCCTCATCGAGTCCATCACCCTGGCCCTGCGATTTGAGATGCAACG
>Ga0209396_1005435_pt1 | contig 12055 bp, 10 predicted proteins | sample GOMGulsemesocosm_6_FD_184638 | JGI IMG/M metagenome (GOLD analysis project Ga0209396, IMG submission 184638) | Methane-oxidizing microbial communities from mesocosms in the Gulf of Mexico - GOM8C Gulf of Mexico (SPAdes) (version 2) | ecosystem: Environmental > Aquatic > Marine > Cold seeps...
ACATTTTTCGTTCACAATTCGCTCAAGCTGCTCATTTTACTTTCTATTTTTGACTGAGCATAACAGCACCTACTCATAAAGGAACATCAATGAAACCTGATAGCAAACCGGCTAATCCTAACTTTTCTTCTGGCCCCTGTACCAAACGCCCCGGCTATAACCTCGCCGCATTAAATACTGATACCCTGGGTCGTTCACACCGTAGTAGCATTGGTAAAGCACGATTGAAAAAAGCCATTGATGATACCGCTCGATTATTAAAACTCCCTGAGGGTTACAAAGTAGGTATTGTGCCCGGCTCAGATACTGGCGCGATGGAAATGGCAATGTGGTCATTATTAGGCCAACGTCCGGTTGATGTTTTCTCGTGGGAGTCTTTCGGCTCGGGTTGGGCATCAGATGTCGCTAAGCAATTAAAACTCGACAATGCCCGTTCTTTTGTTGGCGAATATGGTGAATTACCTGACTTTTCTCAAGCTAACCCTGATCACGATACCATCTTCACTTGGAATGGCACCACCTCAGGGGTGAAAGTTGCCGATGTTGACTGGATCAGCGACCAACGTACTGGCTTAACGATTTGTGATGCTACCAGTGCAGTTTTTGCTATGGAGATTGATTGGCCAAAAATTGATGTCGCAACGTTTAGTTGGCAAAAAGTGCTAGGCGGCGAAGGGGCACATGGCGTACTGATTTTAAGCCCTAGAGCGGTAGCACGTCTTGAGTCCTATACCCCTGAATGGCCGTTGCCAAAGATATTCCGTTTAACTAAAGGCGGAAAATTGATTGATGGTATATTCAAAGGCGCTACCATTAATACCCCTTCAATGCTTTGTGTTGAAGATTATTTAGATGCGTTAAATTGGGTTGAAGAGATTGGCGGCGTGTCGGCTGCGATAGCAAAAAGTGAAGAGAACTTACAAGTACTCACTGAGTTTGTTGCTGAAAATGATTGGATTGAGTTTTTAGCCAAAACGCCAGCAACGTGTTCAAACACCAGTGTTTGCTTTCAATTAAAAGCCGATGCCGAGCAAGTAAAATCAATGATCAAATTATTGGGTGATGAAGAAGTTGCCTTTGATATTGGCGCCTACCGTGATGCCCCTGCCGGGCTTCGTATTTGGTGTGGCGCAACCGTTGAAAAATCAGATGTGGAAGCATTGCTTCCTTGGCTTAGTTGGGCTTATCAACAGGTAGCACAGTAATCTTAGAAGTAAATATAAAGCCATAGCACTTAGAATCAATAAATGATTTAGCTCATTCAATAATCACCTTATTGAATGAGCTACGTAGTAATCAAGCAGTTTGAATTCTCATAATTGACCTAAAGTTTTGAGTAATTTTATTTATATCCTTACTCATTAACTTACTTACAAATTTACTTATAAATCAATTTATAAGTTTACTTAACATTGGAAGCGCAATTGATGAAGAAAATTAGAACCTATAACAATATCGCCGCAAAAGGCCTCAACAAATTTCCTAAAGCTAATTACCAAGTAGACGCTAGTTGTGAATCACCTGACGCTATTTTATTACGTAGTCACAAATTACATAATGAAGTATTACCCGACTCAGTTTTAGCCATTGCCCGTGCTGGTGCTGGCGTAAACAATATCCCTGTGTCTGATTACACCCCACAAGGTATCGTAGTTTTTAATACGCCTGGCGCTAATGCCAATGCCGTTAAAGAATTAGTGTTAGCAAGTTTATTACTCGGCTCTCGAGGCATTACCCAAAGTATGGCGTATGTCGACTCGTTAGCGACAGTAACTGATGCCATTGAACTACATAAAAAAGTAGAAGCGGGTAAAAAACAGTATGGCGGCTCTGAGCTTGAAGGTAAAACCTTAGGTGTGGTTGGCTTAGGCGCAATTGGGGCTAAAATTGCTAATCTAGCGTTAAGTTTAGGAATGAAGGTTATTGGTTATGATCCTAAACTCAGTGTCGAAGCTGCTTGGCAATTGTCATCAAATGTTAATCGCGCTGAAAACTTGAATTCACTATTAGCACGCTCAGATTATGTCACCCTACACGTACCAGTCGTTGAGGCAACACGGGGCTTTATCAACGATGACGCTTTTTCAGCGCTAAAAGAAGGGGCAAAATTAATCAACCTAGCGCGTGGCGAATTGGTTGATGAAAACGCCGTTATTTCTGCATTAGATTCCAATAAACTCGCGCTCTATATTGCCGACTTTCCCAGTGAAAAACTTATTAAACATGACAAAGCGGTGCTGTTTCCACATTTAGGTGCGAGTACGGTAGAAGCTGAAGAGAATTGTGCGGTAATGGGCGCAGAGCAATTAGTTGACTTCCTTGAGCACGGTAATATTATTAATTCTGTAAATTTCCCGGCGGTTTCAATGGAGCGTACGACCGGTTATCGCGTTACTTTTGCCAACGACAATGTGCCAAAAGTGTTAGGTACCGTCTTAAACTTACTCGCAGATCTCAATATTAATGTGCTTGATATTGTTAATAAGAGTCGTGATGAAATTGCTTATACAATTTTAGATATTGAGCAAGAGCCTAACATAGCACTCCTTAATCAAATCGCCGATGTTGAGCATGTCTTCCATGTTAGAAGTGTGTGATAACGATGTGATAGCTGTTTAGCTAGCAAATAATTACGGAGATTAAGATGAAAGCTAATAGCAAGTAACCTATTTTAGTTTAGTTTAGTGAGCATAGTCACCAAACTGGATAACTTGTTATTAGCTCGAGTGCTTATCTACGGTTAATCATCACTACTATAAACACACACTTTATTGCGACCGCTGACTTTTGCTTGATAAAGCGCTAAATCTGCTTTTTTGAAAATACCACTGATGACATCACTTGGTGGCATCACGCAGTATAAGCCAATACTGATGGTGCAGCGTAGCTTTTCGCCTTCATACTCAACGATGGTATTTTCTACATTTTCCCTTAAGCGCTCTAGCACCATTTTAGCCTCAGCTAAATCGGTTTCGGTAAATAACATGGCAAACTCTTCGCCACCGATACGTCCGAAAATATCAAAACCACGAATACTATTAACACAGCTGTGGACAACATTAATCAACACTTGATCGCCTGCGGGGTGCCCGTATTTATCGTTGATTATTTTAAAATGATCGATATCTAGCACTGCAAAACTCATTTTTTTTGAGTTTCTAACATGTTTATTCCATTCTTTTTCTGCGGCAAGAAAAAACGCACCTCTATTGAGTATGCCGGTCAATGGATCAACGCGAGCTATTCTTTTCAACTCTTGTTCTAGGCTTTTTCTAAACTCAATTTCTTCTTTTAACTTAGTGTGCTCCTTTACTAGCTCCGCGCTCACCGCCTTACTTTTATCTAGAAAGAAGTGCCTCGAGCTTTCCAGCCACATCGATATTATTGAGCAAAAAATATAGGTAATAATAAAGCGTATTTTAAAACTTAATGAATAAGCGTATACATCATCAGTGAACATGTGTGGTTGATTAAAGCTAAATACAGCAAAAATCACGACAAAACTAGACCAAATGCCACCTTCTCGAGTGCCAAGCAAAAAACAACAAATCAAGGGAAGCGTGTAAGACCACAAAAGCTTTGAGCCATCTTCACCGCCTATAGCAATCATATAGCAAATTAAACACAAATATAAAAAAGCATTACATCGATAAATCCACTCTCCATTCCTAATATTTTTAAGTAAAAATAGACCGCCAATTAAGCCTGCCGCTGTTGAAAAAGCAAATATCGAGACAAAAAACTGTTGCTGAACTAAATTAATAACGCCAAATGACAGCATGGTTGGAATGCCTAAGATCATAAAAATCATATAATGTTGCAGGCGAGTTTTTTCTTCTTGGGAGATTGGTGCGGAGTCAGTAAACCGGTCAAACTTGTCGTTAAACCAAATAAGTAATTTTGCTAACATTTATGCCCACTTTTTTGATAGGAGAGTGCCATGAGATGGCATTACGCTATCGTAATTTCTTTTAGTGCCTGTGCCAATGAATAATTTTAAAGATAGATAGACTATTCAATGACATTTCCCTAGATCTATATTATTCCATTATAGTCATCGGCAACTTTATTACGAAATCAAAAGCAAAGAATAATATTAATTAGCTCACAGTACGGATAAGTACTAGCAATTCTATGCTATATTTTTCGATAAATACTCGACCAATAACCGAATTTTAGGTGATAAATGACGGTTATGAGGATAAACCGCCCAAATCCCTTCATCGGGCATTCGATAGTTGTCGAGCAAACTGACCAACACTCTATCGTTAAAATATTGTTCTACGTAATAATCAGGTAACTGCACTATACCTAAGCCTTTAAGCGTTGCATCAACCAAACCGACGCCACTGTTATAACGTAGTCCGCCAACCACACGTATATTTTTCTCTTTGCCTGATTCATTAAAACGCCAATAATCTAATGTTCCTAACAAACAATTATGCTGTTCCAATTCAGATAACGTGTGCGGCGTGCCGTATTTTTCCAAATAACGTGGCGATGCACAGACATAGCTTGCTCTTTTACTTAATTTTTTAGCCATGAGCGTTGAGTCATTTAATCGGCCTAACCTGATCGCTAAATCATAACCTTCATCGACCAAGTCTACTTGTTTATTCGTTAGGTACACCGACACTTCAACTTTGCTATATTGAGCAACAAAATCATTAATGAGTGGAATGATATATTGTTCGCCATACGTTACTGGAGCAGTTATTTTTATTTTACCTTGGGGTGTTGATTGCAGATTAGTGATCACTCTTTCTGCTTCATTTAAGCCATCAAGCACGCTACGACAATGTTGATAAAATACTCGTCCCTCTTCAGTCAAAGACACTTTTCGCGTGGTGCGATATAGTAACTTAATATTCAATCTGCTTTCTAATGCGCTGATCTGCCGGCTCACTTGCGCCGTTGAAATAACTAATTTTTTTGATGCCTGCGTAAAACTGCCAAGCTCCGCAACACTGACAAATTCACTAATACCTTCCCATTGCATTGTTACTATCCTGTAAAAGTGTTTTTATATTTACCTATATTATCATCCCGTGAGAAACAAATATAATAGCTTTCATAAGCTAAGTTTTAGTGAATAAATTTTATGTATGAACTAAAGCAAATAAGACTATTCTAGTAATAAGCCTTAGTACAACAAATTAACTACAGCGAGAACACTATGTCAGATAAATTTATAAAATCGAAAGCCGCTATTGCTTGGGGACCTAATCAGCCATTGTCGGTAGAAGAAGTGGATGTAATGCTACCAAGAAAAGGCGAAGTATTAGTGAAAGTCATAGCATCTGGCGTCTGTCATACCGATGCTTTCACTTTATCAGGCGAAGATCCTGAAGGTATTTTCCCCGTTATTTTAGGTCACGAAGGTGGTGGTATTGTTGAGCAAGTGGGCGAAGGCGTAACCAGTGTTGCCGTCGGTGATCACGTGATACCACTGTATACCCCTGAATGCGGTGAGTGTAAATTTTGCTTATCGGGTAAAACGAACCTGTGCCAAAAAATTCGAGAAACACAAGGCAAAGGGGTAATGCCCGACGGTACTACCCGTTTTTATAAAGATGGCGAGCCAATTTATCATTATATGGGCTGCTCAACATTTTCAGAGTACACGGTACTGCCTGAGATCTCTTTAGCGAAAGTAAATAAAGCAGCCCCACTTGAAGAAGTGTGTCTATTAGGTTGTGGCGTTACCACCGGCATGGGCGCGGTGATGAATACCGCCAAAGTTGAAGCGGGTGACACGGTGGCGATTTTCGGCCTGGGTGGAATCGGTTTATCGGCGGTTATCGGAGCCACTATGGCGAAAGCAAGCCGTATCATTGCCATTGATATTAATGAAAGTAAATTTGAATTAGCTAAAAAATTAGGGGCAACCGACTTTATCAACCCCAAAGATCATGACCGACCGATTCAAGAAGTTATTGTTAAGTTAACCGATGGCGGTGTTGATTACTCGTTTGAATGTATTGGCAATGTTAACTTAATGCGTTCAGCATTAGAGTGTTGTCATAAAGGTTGGGGGGAATCGATTATTATTGGGGTTGCCGGTGCTGGCCAAGAAATATCAACCCGCCCGTTCCAACTCGTTACAGGACGAGTATGGCGAGGCACCGCTTTTGGTGGTGTTAAAGGTCGCACTGAGCTACCTGATTATGTTGAGCGCTATTTGCAAGGTGAATTCAAGCTCAGTGATTTTATTACCCACACTATGCCGTTAGAAGATATTAATGAGTCTTTTGAGTTAATGCATCAAGGCAAGAGTATTCGTAGTGTGATTCACTTTTAATCGCCCATTTATAAGAAGCTTACCGCTAATAACGTTACGTTTAGTAACGTTGTTAGCGCTTAATTTCGGTAGCAGTTAATTAACCGACACTCCAATTAGTTACTCAACGGCAAACATAAGGCTTTAACCATGACATTAGAAAATATCAGCGCCAACAAAAGCTATGGCGGCTGGCATAAACAGTATACTCATCAATCAAAAACCTTACATTGTGAAATGAGGTTTGCTATTTATTTACCCCCTCAAGCGGCTAATAACACCAATATTCCGGTACTTTATTGGTTGTCGGGGTTAACCTGTACCGATGAGAACTTTATGCAAAAATCAGGTGTTCAGCAATTTGCCGCCGCATTAGGTATTGCCATTGTAGCCCCTGATACCAGCCCGCGTGGCGAAGGCGTTGCTGACGATGAAAGTTACGATTTAGGTCAAGGGGCAAGTTTTTATGTCAATGCCACTGAGCCGCCGTGGAACCGTCATTATCAAATGTATGATTACCTTGTTGATGAGTTACCTCAGCTAATAGAGTCTACTTTTCCTGTGTCAACAAAACGCGCTATTGCTGGTCACTCTATGGGAGGACATGGCGCGTTAACGTTAGCGCTATTAAACCCTCAGCGTTATTGTTCGGTATCTGCCTTTAGCCCTATTGCCAATCCCAGTAATTGTCCTTGGGGTCAAAAAGCATTTACGGCGTATTTAGGCAATGATACAAGTAAATGGTTAGCACACGATGCCAGTGAATTAATGCGCCAAGCAAAGAATTTTGTTCCCGCTAAAGTCGATCAAGGCGGCGCTGATGATTTTCTAGTCGAGCAATTGAAACCTGAGACGCTAGTGGCATCCGCTAAGGCGAATAGCTATCCGCTAGACATAAACATTCATCCTGGTTACGATCATAGCTATTACTTTATCGCCTCGTTTATCGAAGCACACCTTAAATTTCATGCTAAGCACCTACTATGACCTAAGTGTGATACCTAAGTATGATGACCCGACTGTTAGTACAGTAACAATAATGAATTATTGTTACTGTCGCTGAGTGAATTTCGGTAATGCTCAGTCAGCAAAGTATTCTATGTTCAAAAGTGACTAGCTTCAAAAATGACTAACTTAAAATTATTTTTCTTGCGGTAAAACAAACTAAAAAGTTCAGCAAACCCGGCTTGATTTTAACTAATTACTGCCTTTTCCCTCTAGTCAACAACCTACTATGGCTGATAGAATCTATCCCATTAATTTTTTGGACAAATGAGAAGCAGACCAATGGGCAGAGCTTACCAAAACCGTAAATTATCAATGGCGAAAACCGCCGGACAAAAAACAAAAGTATATTCAAAGTATGGTAAAGCCATCTATGTATGTGCTAAAAATGGCGGTAGCGATCCCGATGGAAATTTATCGCTTCGTAGCCTTATTGATAAAGCTAAAAAAGATCAAGTCCCTACTCATGTAATTGATAATGCGCTAAAAAAAGCTAGCGGCAGTGGTGGGGAAGATTTTGTAGAAGCCCGTTACGAAGGCTTTGGCCCGGGTAACTGTATGGTGATTATTGATTGCTTAACAGATAACGGTAATCGTACCATTAAAGATGTTCGCCAATGCTTTACTAAAACTCACGCAAAAATTGGTTCATCGGGTACCGTATCGCACATGTTTGCTCACCAAGCCGTGTTCGCATTTAAGGGCGAAGATGAAGAAGCGGTATTAGAAAACTTAATGATGGCTGATATTGATGTCACTGACGTTGAGCTAGAAGATGGCATTATCACCGTTTATGCTCCGCACACTGAATTTTTCAAAGTCAAAACTGAATTTGCTAACTCAATGCCAGAGTTTGAATTAGAAGTTGAAGAAATCACTTGGGTGCCACAAATGTACGTGGATATTGAAGGCGAAGAAGACCTTGCTAATTTCGATAAATTTATCGCTATGTTGGAAGATTGTGACGATGTACAGAACATCTATCACAATGCAGAAGTAAAAGCTTAAAGCCCGTAATGTTAGATAATAGTCGCGTAGTAGTTTTATAGAGCCGTCGCGCACTATTGAACTATTGAATAATGTTATTAAAGCCCGTGTAAAGCACGGGTTTTTTGTATTCGTTTGTTAAGCAAAAGTCGAAACGATTAAGGTTAATATTAATTACACAATTTTTATTTCGTCAATAATCCAATCAAGATGCTTACTTAATATTTGGGGATTAAACGGTTTGATGATAAAACCTGACACTTTAGCGGCAATTAAATCTTGTACTTTCTTTTTATCATCTTCACATGACACCATTAGCACCGGTAAGTGCGCTAGTTTATTATCATTACGTACTTTTCGTAATAGCTCCAAGCCATCAACAATAGGCATATGCAGGTCAGTAATTAAGAGATCGTAATCTTGAGTAGAGAGTTTTTTAAAGGCTTCCGAGCCATTCGTCGCTTCACCTAATTCACAAAAGCCTAAGCTACGTAACATATGCATCATCACTTGACGCATAGAGAGCATGTCATCTACTACTAAGATTTTCATTGCTAATCCCTTAGGCACTATAAATTATGAACGTAATAATTATAGTAGAGATTATGTATTTCTCCATTGCTCCCTAGCTAAAAGTCTTCATCAACTTCAAAAGTCATTTTTTCTTGTGTTACCGGGTGAGTAAGTGTTAACTTCTGCGCTTGCAAATGTAGTCGTTTAGCCGGTTCTTTTCCGTATAAATCATCACCAATAATAGGGAAACCCAACCCTTGAAAATGGGCACAATGAACACGTAACTGATGGGTTCTACCTGTTTCAGGGTAAAGATATAACTTGGTTTTACCGTTAATAATTTCAATAACCTGCCATTGTGTTTTCGCCGCTTTACCGTGTTCAAAGCATACTAATTGTCTTGGCCGATCATTAAAATCCCCTCGTAACGGTAATGTTATCTCGCCCGTTAATTGCGGGTACTGCTCGGTAATATCCCCTGCCAATATTGCCAAATAACGCTTTTTTATAGCCCGGTTAATAAATTGATGTTGTAAGTGCTTTTGGGCGCGCTTGGTTAAGGCTAACACCATTAAGCCTGAAGTAGACATATCTATGCGATGAACAATCAATGAGCCGGTCGCGTGTGGAAATTGCTGTTTTATGCGTAAGTACACCGAATCTTCAACATGCCTGCCTGGCACCGATAAAAATTCACTGGGCTTATTAACCACCACAATATGCTCATCTTGATAAACAATTGGCAGTGACTTTCCCTCAGCATGATTTATCAACAAAGGATTGTCATCAAGCGTTATTCCCGCCAGCATATGCTGCAATATGGGTTGGCATTTACCCGAGCAAGCACCATAAAAATTTTTATGCTGCCTAATGGCAGATTTTGGCGATTTTCCCCACCAAAACTCCGCCATCGCGATTGGCGTATAGTGATGAGAAAAAGCAAACTGTAACAGCTTAGGTGCAGCACAATCGCCAGCACCTGATGGCGGCATTGTATGGGGTGCACTAGCAAAAATATCAATTAAGTCTTTTTCTATACCCGCACTATTTAATAATCGATATTGTTTAAAGAGTTTTTTTTGTAATCGTGTCGATAAACGCTTGCGCTGATTTTTTATCGCTTGAATAGCATCGGTTAGCAAGGCAAGTTGGTCAGCTACTTCAGTAATTTTGTCTTGCCAATATTGTTTCAAATCACGCAAAGCGTTTTTATCGGCAACACTTTCTATAGCCAGTTGTTTTAAACGTTGAGCTAATTCATTATCACCTAGTGAATTTTTAGCGTTTTCACGCTGTGCTTTTCTCAGCTGCTTACTCGCCGCCATTTGTGCTCTTAGCTGCGTTAACGCTTGCGATTCTTCAGCCTGCATTGCACTGAGTTGTTGTTGGTATTGGTTTAATTTAGGGTTACTAGCTAACTCATCAAGTTCGCTATTTAACTGGTTGATTATTTTACTTTCGCGATCGTAAAAATCAGCCTTATCATCACTACTTACAATAGGCGGGACAAAGTGAATGTCGCACTCATCTGTTAATTCTTTGCCTGAAAAAGCACAAAGATAGCCCAGTTGCTGCTGTGAGTTTTTAACCACCAATACACCCAACATTTTTCCACTTTCGCTGAGCGCTTGTTGCAATATTTGCTCACGCTGTACCTCTTGTTGCAATTGTTGCACCGCAGCTAAAGATAACGGGCCTGGTTGATAGCAAAAAGGAAAAGTAAAACGCTCAGGTAAGTCAATGTGTTCAATATCAACATTGAAAGGAGTAAAAAAGGTGTCTGCATTAGGCATTAGGATAAATAAAAAATTTTAGCAACATAGCTTATTTTAACGGTATTAGTGCAATTTTAATATTTTTTTGTCGATGAACAGTATTTAATTTTCGTTTACTTAACTTGTATAGAATAACGATAAGCGCACGCTTAGCGTTATCCTATACAAGTAAAAACAAGCTAAAACACGTTAGCACCGCTATAGCGTTCGTCTAAAGAAATCGACTGACATGCTATATACGTGCATCGCTAACGCGGGATCGAAACGATCCCCTTCATCACGCATAAAAGCATGTTGAGCATTAAATTCATGCCACGAAAAATGGTTTTTATTGGCGATTAAATTCAGGTGAACTTTCATTCGCCCTTCGTCAGGCACATGAGGATCTTGTTTTCCCCAAATAAGTAATAACTCGCCATTAATATCTTTAGTACGCGTAAAAGTATCATTACCTTTGGCGCAAGGTAAAGTATCGGAGTGAATGTCGGTAGCATATAAACAGGTCGCCGAAAGCACTTGCTCATTTAATGCCGCTCGATAAGCTAAATGTCCGCCAATACAGACTCCCATCGCCCCCACTTTCCCGGTACAATCGCCATAAGCTTGGGCAAAATCAACTAACGATTGGGTATCACTATCATGCGCTTCTAATGGCTTAGTCCATTTATCTGCATTACCTTTATCTTTACCTGCATCATCGTAACCCAGCACAGTGCCAATAAGGTTTAACTCATGAAAAACTTCGGGAACCAAAACGATAAAGCCATGCCCTGCTAATATTGCTGCGCTTCTAGCAATAGGACTAGTTTGTTGAAAAATTTCTGAATAGAAAATAACACAAGGATAATTCCCCTTCGCTTCAGGGCGATAAAGGTAGGTTCTCATTTCACCGGTAGGGGTTGATAAATCGTGAACTTCTTTGCTGATGATCATACGTAAATTAGCATTTAATAAAATATTATCAACGAGTTTACTTGACCGGTAGAACTACACAATGATTTTGTCACTAAAGCATTCAAATTGCGTAAAAATAAAAAGCCCAAGATTAACAAGTGTTAATCTTGGGCTTTTATAAACAAGGCGGTTTTTCAATCAGGTAACGTTAATAAAAGGCTTATCAGGCCTAACCGTATTGCGGTTAGGCCTGATAAGCCCATGTTAAAAAACGTTTCGAATCTTGTAAATTCGTGAACGATAACCGCTGTGAACCCGATGTATCTTTAATGACAACATTGAATTTATTCACAGAAATTGATTGTATGGGTGAGTGAATTTGGTACTCAACCCCTTTATATGTATAAGACATAATAAACTCTCATAAATGTGCGTTTATTAATAACTAAAGTAGCCAAACAGTATATATGCTGGGCTATCGACTAACAGACCTAAACGAAAGTTAATGGCTTAGTTAAACTACGCATTAATAGTAAAAGCAATATTATTGTTTGAAAAACGCTATGGTTAGAAAACGAATAGATCTAGACAAGGTATTTCA
>Ga0209396_1005440_pt1 | contig 12048 bp, 12 predicted proteins | sample GOMGulsemesocosm_6_FD_184638 | JGI IMG/M metagenome (GOLD analysis project Ga0209396, IMG submission 184638) | Methane-oxidizing microbial communities from mesocosms in the Gulf of Mexico - GOM8C Gulf of Mexico (SPAdes) (version 2) | ecosystem: Environmental > Aquatic > Marine > Cold seeps...
TGCAATCCCTACAGCGCTCACTTGCAGTGTGGCTAACTTGACAAAAAAAGGCTTACTTATAAAAAAATCACATGTGCTCGAAACGCTTACTAAAATTGATTCTTTTGCTTTTGATAAAACAGGAACGCTTACTGAGGGTTGTTTTACAATCAAAAAGGCTCACTATTTAGATAATCAGTATGATGAGAAAACTGTTTTAGCATTAGCTTCAGTATTAGAGTTTCATTCACAACACCCTATTGCAAAGGCATTCAATTTTGATACCTCGTCCATAGAGTCGTTAAGTGATATTACAGTTGAAACTGGTTTTGGCATTAAAGCGAAATATCAAGGTCAAGCTATCGCCATTGGTAAAAATGGTTGGTATGAATCCCTAAACCTACCTGTTCAAGCTGTCGTTTATATTAATGAAAAACCAATCGCAGCATTTGAACTTGAAGATAAAATACGTGATCGTGCCGCCAATTTGATTACCTTTCTTAAAGATAGAAAATTAGATACTCATTTATTAACCGGTGATCCTTCTCAAGCTGGACATGAATTAGCACAAAAACTATCTTTAGATAATGTTAAAACGGGGTGTAGTCCTGAACAAAAGCAGACATACGTTGCTAATATTATAAAACAAAATCATATTGTTGCTATGGTTGGCGATGGTGTTAATGATAGTCCTGTATTTAATACCGCACACTTATCTATCGCGATGGAATCTGGTGCCGATATATCAAAAAATACTGCTGATGTTGTTTTATTAAATAGTGATTTAAGTTCAATTAAACACTTAATTGAAATAAGTCATAAAACACGTCGTATCGTTAAACAAAATTTAGCACTGTCTTTGGCTTATAATGGTTCTATATTACCATTAGCGGCCATGGGCATGGTGCAGCCTTGGATGGCGGTAATTGGCATGTCTGCCAGTTCAATTATTGTTATTACAAATTCATTAAGACTATTAAAACCATTATAAAGGTATTGAAGTAATGAGCATTATTTATGTATTAATCCCAATAGCAATTATATTTGTAATAATTGCTATTGCAGTATTTTTCTGGGCGGTTAAAAGCGAACAATTTTCTGATTTAGACAAACAAGCGCATAGTATCTTATTTGACGACAGTGAAATTAAAAACAAACCAACAAAACCAAAAGATACGAATAATAATCACCCACTATGACTGAAACATTATTTTTAACTGCATTTTTTATGGGCCTTGCGGGTAGCGGTCATTGTATTGCAATGTGTGGTGGTATTGCCTCATCATTACAGTTTGCAATCGAAGATAAAAACAAATCCCAACAATACGCGCTGCTTTATAATATTGGCCGATTAATAAGTTACAGTATTTGTGGCGCTTTAGTCGGTGGCATTAGTGCTATTTTTGCAAAACAATCAAACAACTTTTCTTTAGCTTTATCCTTTATCAGTGGCATATTTATGGTTTTAGTTGGCCTATATATTATGCGATTAGCTGCAAGCTTAAATTGGTTAGAAAAACTTGGTAAATTTGCAGTTTGGCAGCACATAGTTAAACTAAACAAATATCTATTACCGTTAAACTCAAAGAAAAAAGCGGTGGCCTACGGTGCATTATGGGGCTGGTTGCCCTGTGGCTTAGTTTATTCCGCTTTAACTTGGGCAATTACAACGCAAAGTGCATTATCTGGCGCTTTATTTATGGCAAGTTTTGCATTAGGCACATTACCGGCAATGATCGGCTTAAGCTTTGCAGCACAAACACTCAAAAAGTGGCTAAATAACAGCATAATTCGTATTGTTTTAGGGAATATCATAGTATTTTACGGTTTATACCTTTTAACTATTGCAACCAAAAACGCCCTGCATTAATCTATATGTGTAGTGTAAAATAGACGGAATTTCCATGGAACTTAAAAATAAAATACCTGTAGCAGCTGGTTGTCAAATTAGTTGTAATAGTTGTAGTATCAGCCAGTTATGCTTACCTGTAACGCTTAATGAAAGCGAGATGGGTAAACTTGATGATATTATTGAACGTAAAAAACCTTTTCATAAAGGTGATTTATTGTTTGAAGCAGGCAAGAAACTAAATTCTATTTTTGCCGTACGCTCTGGTTCATTTAAATCTTATACCATTTCAGAGCAAGGTGATGAGCAAATCACCGACTTTCATTTAGCCGGTGACATTATCGGTTTTGACGGTATATTTAAAATGGAACACCAAAGCTATGCACAAGCAATGGAAACCGCGATGGTTTGTGAAATACCTTTCACAACCTTAGATGAGCTATCAGGTAAACTACCTAAGTTACGTCAACAAATCATGCGCATGATGAGTAGTGAAATCAATTACGATCAAGAAATGCTTTTACTATTAAACAAGAAAACAGCAGAAGAAAGACTCGCTGCATTTATCAGTAATTTATCTCAGCGATTTGGTGAACGTGGTTTTTCGAAAAAAGAATTTAGATTGACGATGACCCGTGGAGAAATAGGTAACTACCTTGGACTCACAGTTGAAACTATCAGCCGTTTATTAAGCCGTTTTCAAAAATCAGATGTGATCAAAGTTGAAGGTAAATTCATTACTATCTTAGATCTTGATAAATTAAACGCGACTGCTGGAACAAAAACTCAAAACTAGTCAGATAATTGTCTACCCATATTGATCTTAGACAATTTTTTTTCATTTTAACCTGTCAAATTTGTTAACTTCATTTACACTAAAAGTAAGCATATTTGAGAGGTTAAATGATGAATACAATAAAAAAAATACTGGCAGTAGTTGACCCAAGTAAATCAGAACAAACCGCTTTAAAACGTTCATTTGAATTAGCACACAAATCAGGTGCTAAAATTACCGCGTTTCTCACCATTTATGACTTCTCATATGAAATGACAACCATGTTATCGCTAGATGAAAGAGAAGCAATGCGTGCAGCCGTCATCAATGACCGAATTGCCTGGATCAATTCATTAATAGAGGAATTCCAAGAAAACGTCGATATCGATTGCAAGGTGATATGGCATAACCGCCCTTTTGAATCAATCATACAGACAGTGCTTAAAGAAGGTTACGATATTGTTCTAAAAGGTACTCACGAACATGCAACTTTAAAATCAGTTATATTTACACCTACTGACTGGCACTTAATTCGTAAATGCCCTTGCCCTGTATTACTCATAAAAGAACACTTATGGCCCGCAAACGGTAATATAATTGCTGCCGTTAATGCATCAGCTGATGATGAACAGCATCAGGAATTAAACCAAAGAATTATTAATGATGCTAAATTTATCGCAAGTTTAATTGAAGGAAATTTGCATTTAGTTAATTCATTTCCAGGTACACCAGTCAATATCGCCATTGAAATACCGGAGTTTGATCCAACACAATTTAACGAAACGGTAAAAGCACACCATACTCAAACTTGTCATGAATTAGCGCTTCAACACGATATACCTGTAGAACAGTGTCATATCAAAGAAGGTTTACCTGAAGATGTTATTCCCATTGTTGCAAATGATCTTGACGCTGAATTAATTGTAATGGGCACAGTTGGTAGAACGGGCCTCAGTGCTGCATTAATCGGCAATACCGCTGAACATGTAATCGATAGTTTGAATTGTGACGTTCTTGCGTTAAAACCAGATGGCTATATCAGCCCGCTTGATAAATAACTTTGCATTATTGAGATTGGTTATCATAACTGACTACCAATCTCTTTCATTCCCTATTTAATATCCTTCATTAAGACATATTCACCTTTGTTATTTTTGTAACGCTTTGAATTCATAATTTATTATTTTTACTCGCTAACTTTTAAATTTGCTTTATAATATGCCGCTTAATTTTTGCTAGTTTTTTATCATCTTCATAGGGTCCTTAATGTCATCTCCAGCTTCACATTCTGCTCAAACAAAGGCTAAACACACTTTAAATAAATTAGAAAAACGCCTAAGACGTAGCACAGGACAAGCTATTAATGACTTCAATATGATTGAAGATGGTGATCGCATCATGGTATGTTTATCTGGTGGTAAAGATAGCTACGCCATGTTAGACATTTTAATGCAATTAAAACGTGTAGCACCTATCAAATTCGACTTAGTCGCGGTTAACTTAGATCAAAAGCAACCAGGTTTCCCTGAGCATATTTTACCCGAATACCTAGAAACTTTAGGCATTGAATATAAAATTGTTGAAGAGAATACCTATAAAATTGTGACAGATATAATTGAAGAAGGTAAAACAACTTGTTCATTATGTTCTCGATTAAGACGCGGTATATTGTATCGAACTGCTAAAGAATTAAAAGCAACAAAAATAGCCTTAGGTCACCATAGAGATGACATGATAGAAACCATGTTTTTAAATATGTTTTATGGTGGTAAATTAAAAGGTATGCCAGCAAAACTTGCCAGTGATAATGGTGAGCATATGGTTATTCGCCCGCTTGCTTACTGTAAAGAAGAAGAGATAGCACAATACGCCCAACTAAAAGAATTCCCTATCATTCCTTGTAATCTATGTGGTTCACAAGAAAACTTACAAAGACAAAACATTAAAGCAATGTTAGCTCAGTGGGAAGTTGAGCATCCAGGTCGTGTAGCAACTATGTTTACTGCTATGCAAAACGTAGTTCCTTCGCATTTAGCTGATAATGCGATTTTTGATTTTAAAAACTTACAAAAAACAGGCCTACCAAATGAAGATGGTGATGTTGCATTAGATAAACCTGATATCCCTAAAATTCCTGTCGGTTTAAAACAAGAACAAGTTAGTAATGGTGTAGAAATTCAAGCAATTGAACTAAACTAAAACAATTTTATAATCTCAAAGGAATATTCACCGTATTTGGCTATATTCCTTGAGGTTTTCTAGTGCTATAATGTGCGCCTTTAATATTTAGCATTTATTTTAATTACTATGAGCGATAATCACTTGAGCGACTCTTCATCTTCTAATCAAAACACTAAAGTCATCGTTGGCATGTCTGGTGGTGTAGATTCTTCTGTTTCAGCATATTTATTAATACAACAAGGCTATCAGGTTGAAGGCTTGTTTATGAAAAATTGGGAAGAAGACGATACAGATGAATATTGTGCAGCCTCAGATGATTTAAAAGATGCACAAGCCGTTTGTGATAAATTAGGCATTGAATTACATACTGTAAACTTTGCGGCTGAATATTGGGATAATGTGTTTGAATACTTCCTAGCTGAATATAAAGCAGGTCGTACGCCAAACCCTGATATCATGTGTAATAAAGAAATTAAATTTAAAGCATTTTTACAATTTGCAGCACAAGCATTAAAAGCAGATTATATTGCTACAGGTCATTATGTAAGACGCGCTGAAAATAACGGTAAGTTTGAATTATTACGTGGTCTTGATGATAATAAAGATCAAAGCTACTTCTTATATGCTTTAAGTCATGAACATATCGCACAAACATTGTTCCCTGTTGGTGAATTAGAAAAACCTGAAGTACGTCGTATTGCCGAAGAGCAAAACTTAATCACACATAATAAAAAAGATAGCACAGGCATCTGTTTTATTGGCGAGCGCAAATTTAAAGACTTCCTACAAAAATATCTACCAGCACAACCCGGTAAAATTGAAGATACCGATGGCAATCAAGTTGGCGACCATGAAGGATTAATGTATCACACGTTAGGTCAACGAAAAGGCTTAATGATAGGTGGTATGAAAGAAGGTTCTGGTGAGCCTTGGTATGTTGTTGATAAAGACATGGACCGCAACGTATTAGTTGTTGGCCAAGGTAAAAATCATCCACGTCTATTTTCAAATGGTTTAATGGCTAATCAACTTGATTGGCTTGATAGAGCGGGTCCAAAAGGGACTAAACGCTGTACAGTTAAAACACGTTACCGCCAAATCGATCTCCCTTGTACTTTACTTGTAAGTGAAGATGGTTATGCCCGAGTTCTATTTGATGAACCGCAATCATCTGTTACTCCCGGACAATCTGCTGTGTTCTATGATGGCGAGGTCTGTCTAGGCGGTGGTATTATAGATTCTGTGATTAAATAAGGTCATACTTAAAATGCAATATCAAGTTATGGCACTTGCTGCCATGTGCCAAGCGGCACAAATGGTGCAAAAAATAGCGCAAGGTAAATCTGTTAATTCTTATGACTTAGAAATGATGCTTTCTTCTTTAGTTGTCACTGATCCAAACAGCCCAGAAGATATCTACCGCAGTCAAGCTGATTTAAAAACGGGTTACCAATTAGTTGTTCAACAGCTAGATTCGGGACCAGAAAAAAGTGTCGAATTAGTAAAATATGTGGGTGGTTTAATACAATTAGAACGTGCATTAAATAGTAAACCACAGCAATTAAATTTATTAGGCACAAAAATAGAAGATATTAAGCGCCGCCTTGCTCATTTTGAAATAACTGATGAGTCTGTTGTAGCCGGCTTAGCAGATATTTATGCTGAAGTTGTAAGTCCTTTAGGGCAACGCATTCAAGTATTTGGCGACCCGAGCTTATTGCAACAAAAACAAACCCAAAATAAAATCCGTGCTTTGTTGCTAGTTGGCATTCGTGCTGCTGTTTTATGGCGACAAATGGGCGGTAAACGTCGTCAATTTATTCTTTCAAAGGGTAAATTGGTACGTACAGCAAAATCTATGATTTAAATTATCTTATGCCTAACGATAGGCGTAAGACTCTTCGTATATTTAATTAGGAGTTATAATGGAACTTTCAGCATTAACCGCGATCTCACCTGTTGATGGGCGTTACGGTAGTAAAACTAAAGAACTACGTAGCATATTCAGTGAGTTCGGTTTAATAAAGTACCGTGTAACGGTAGAAGTTCGTTGGCTACAAGCGCTTTCACGCGCTGAAGCGATTGCTGAAGTACCTAGTTTTAGTGATGAAGCAAATGCAGTATTAGATGCGATTGTTACTAATTTTAGCGAAGCTGATGCACAACGCGTTAAAGACATCGAAAGCACAACAAATCACGATGTTAAAGCAGTTGAATACCTATTAAAAGAAAAAGTAGCTGATAACGCTGAATTAAACGCTGTAAATGAATTCATTCACTTTGCATGTACTTCAGAAGATATCAATAACTTATCTCACGCGTTAATGTTAACTGAAGCCCGTGACGAAGTAATACTACCTTACTGTGACAAGTTATTATCAGGCCTGAAAGACTTAGCAGTTGAATACAAAAGCATTCCAATGATGGCACGTACACACGGCCAGCCTGCTTCACCTTCAACTATGGGTAAAGAAATGGCGAATGTTTACATGCGCCTTAAACGTCAACGTGATCAAATCGCTCAAGTTGAAATGTTAGGTAAAGCAAATGGTGCTGTTGGTAACTACAATGCTCACCTAAGTGCATACCCTACATATGATTGGCATCAGCATGCACAAGATTTTGTGACTAGCCTTGGTATCACATTAAACCCTTACACGACTCAAATAGAACCGCATGATTACATTGCTGAGTTATTTGATGCTATCGCACGTTTCAATACTATCTTATTAGATTTTGACCGTGACGTATGGGGTTACATCGCACTTGGTCACTTCAAGCAAAAAACAATTGCTGGTGAAATCGGTTCTTCAACAATGCCACATAAAGTTAACCCAATTGACTTTGAAAACTCTGAAGGTAATTTAGGTTTAGCAAATGCTATTTTTGCTCACCTAGCACAAAAATTACCTTTATCTCGCTGGCAACGTGATTTAACAGATTCTACTGTTTTACGTAATCTAGGTGTAGGTATGGGTTATGCAGTAATTGCATACCAATCAACACTTAAAGGTATGAGTAAACTTGAAGTAAATGAGCCTAAGTTACTTGAAGAACTAGATCAAAACTGGGAACTACTTGCTGAGCCGATTCAAACGGTTATGCGTAAGTACGGAATCGAGAAACCATATGAAAAACTTAAAGATTTAACACGTGGTAAACGTGTAAATCAAGAAATCATGGCTGATTTCATCGATGGTTTAGAGCTTCCTGATTCAGCTAAAGCTGAAATGAAGCTTATGACACCTGCTAACTACATTGGCCGTGCAATTGCTTTTGTAGATGAGCTATAAATTCACTAAACGAATTTATTAAAGCTAAAAAGTAATAAATAAAAGCGAATATGATAATACATATTCGCTTTTTTGTTACAAGAACACTAAATAAAGTTATAGCACCTCTGCATGTGATTTTAATAAACAATAAATATCTATTATTAATTTCAACTTGAAGAATAAATTTAAATTATGCCACTGTGTGGCCTCAATAGAGATGCGGAGCAGATCTATGTATCAACTTAATATCAATAATCTAAGCCACAGCGAGTTTTTATCTCAGTATTGGCAAAAAAAACCATTATTAATAAAAAATGGGTTCAAAGATTTCCAAGATCCTATTACAGCTGAAGAACTTGCTGGTTTAGCGATGGAAGAAAGCATTGAATCTCGCATCATCACTAATCAAAATAATAAGTGGGATTCGCATCATGGTCCATTTGAAGAGTTTTCACATCTTAAACCAAGCCATTCAACTTTATTAGTACAAGCCGTTGACCATTGGCATCCAGAATCTGCACAGTTACTCGAACCATTCAGGTTTATTCCAAATTGGCGAATAGATGATCTGATGATCAGTTTCTCAAGCCCAAAAGGTGGTGTTGGACCACATTTAGATCAATATGATGTCTTTATTATACAAGGTGAAGGTAAAAGGCACTGGCGTGTCGGTATGCCACAACCAGCACTAAAAGAAGTGATCCCTTGTAAAAGTTTACTTCAGATTGAAAACTTTGAAGCCTGCATTGATGTTGTCTTAGAGCCTGGTGATATTTTATATATTCCACCGGGATGCCCTCATGAAGGCTATGCGGTAGAGAATGCGATTAACTACTCCGTCGGTTTTAGAGCGCCGAATCAAACTGATATGCTTTCTTCATTCGCAGACCATCTAATTGATAATGATCTTGGTAAAACCCGTTACAGTGACCCTCAACTACAAATTAGAGACTCTATTGGTGAAATTAAAGTTAATGAATTGACACACATCAAAAATTTATTGCTTGATGTCATTAACGATGAAAGTGCATTACAAGCATGGTTAGGCAGTAATATGTCACAAGCAAAACACGACCTTGATATTGCACCGCTTGAAGACCTTTACACTTGCGACGAAATTATTGACCTTATAAATCAAGAAGATGTTGGTTTTGTACGTATTGGTGGTTTAAGAGCTTTATATCAAGTTAACACCGATAAAGTGATATTGAGCATTCAAGGCGAAAATACTTTTTTTCCAATTGAGATGCGCGAGAGTATTCAATTACTCACAGATAACACTTACATAACATCCGACCAGTTAAAAAGTTCAATTAATTTTTCACTGTTTATCGAAACTTTGACTAAGATCATAAATGAGGGTTACTGGTACGTTGAATAAAGTTTAGACCTATACCCTAAATCAGAACATAAAAGGCCGCAGAGTTTTTTCTGATATTTATGCTAATGCAAAATGTGCTGAATTTAGGGTCAATAAATGGGGTTTTTAACATGTCATATCAGCTACAACAAGTAAACTGGTTAAAAAACAGAGAACGCTTAAAGGCCTTAAGGGAAAAGGTTTTTGTATGCGAATACCACATCCCTAAACATATAGAATTCGATCAACAAGACCGTACAGCACAACATATCGTACTTTTAAATGAACAAAATATCATTATTGCGTCAGCTCGCTTATCACAAGATGGTTTAATGAGTAGAGTTGCCGTATTACCGGAGTTTAGAACTGAAGATATCTATCAAAACTTATTTTCTTATTTAGTATCAGTAGCAAAAGAGCAAGGTGCTGTTGAGATGAGTTTTAACTGTATTTTACAAGAAAAAGATAAATTTCTAAAAGCAGGCTTTTATCCAAAAGGACCCGTTTTTATGGAAGCAGGTATTGCCAGACAACGCTTATGCTGCCCAATTGAGAGTTTTACCACTTCAGAGTTTAGTTTAGTTCATTAATAAATCATTAAATACAAAAAAACGAATATACCTTAAGTATATTCGTTTTTTATATATCTAAATTAATACAACTTCAATTAGAATTTCAGTTGTTCAATTAATATAATTGATTATTCGTTGCCCCAAAGCTCATCTTTTTCATAAAACTCATAGATGCCTTGAGCACGATTTACTAAAAGGTTTGCAAAATCAACTTGCGTTTTGTCTTTAGCGCCAGCCTGCATTATTTGTTCAGCTTTCATTTGCCATTGAAATGAAAAATAACGGATTGCTTCACGGGCACTTGGAGCTGCACTTATTTCTACATGATCAGTTGGCAGTTGACCTGATATCACCCAATATGTTTTGCCATTTTCTGATTTAATTTTCCATACAGCAAAAAGTGGTGATAAATAGCGACTGTCTTTTTCTATAATCGTTTTTGGCATTATGCCTTTGCCCGCTAAATGCTTTTGTGCATTTTGAAATGCTTCACGCTGCCATGCGATATTTTCTTCTTGTGTTAGCTCTTTACGTTTTTCTTGTTGTGGTTTTTGCTCTGTTTCTGACATGATTACTTCCTAAATATTATTCTTTTATATAAACCCTGAGGAATATTTTATTAGTGAGCTCAGCTCTTATTTTTCATTACTCTATGTTGTAATGAGTCACTACGCAAGCATATATCACCATTTAATAAACTGACCGTTTAAATTATCAGCATTATTAAATGATTTATTGGCCTAATACTTTTGCAGGATCTATGCGACTTGCCTGCCAAGCAGGATATGCCGTCGCGATTATTGTCATCACTAAAGTGATAGAAACAGTGATAACAACATCTTTATAATCTAATTTTGATGGTAAAAATTCGACAAAATAAATACCGGTTAAAACATTTTTTCCCGATATTTCACTGTACCAATTAAAAATATCAGGAATATTTAATGCCAATAACACGCCAACTAAGGTTCCTACAAAAATACCGCTTAGTGACTGCCCTAACCCTTGCAGCATAAAGGTAGTAATAATCGTGCTATCTTTTGCGCCCATGGTTTTCAATATGGCGATATCAGACTGTTTTTCTTTAACTTCCATCACTAAAGTCGATACAATATTGAAACTCGCCACCGCGATAATGAGTAAAACAACTAAATAAACAATGGTACGAACCATCTGAATATCTTGATACAAATTTCGGTGTTTTATATACCAACTACTCACATACACATAATCATCTAACTGATAGCCTAATGTCATGGATAAAGTATTAGCAGCAAAAACATCATCAATTTTAAGTCTTAAACCTTTTGTTTCATTTTCCTCAAAGCCTAAAATATCTTGGGTCTTAGATATATTGACTAAAGCGGTGATTCTATCAATCGGACCACCCATTTTTATAATACCAACTAACTCTAACTTAATTTTTTTTGCTGCTTTTAAAGCTTTACTTCCAGCACTGACTTGTGGGATCAGTAAAGTAATAAGATCACCTTTTTTAGCGCCAATTTCTTTGGCGATTTGGCTGCCTATCACCACTTGATTATTTTTAAGAGATGTTAAATCAAAGCCCTTTATAAATTCTTGTACACCGGAAACTTTCACTTCAAGTAAAGGATCAATGCCTCTTACTTCAACCGCTTTAAGTTTACCTTTAAACTGTGCCATGCCATTAAGTGCAATATAAGGCGCACCTGCGATAACAGAATCATGTTTTTCAAAATTTTGTATTTTATCCTGCCAATTTCTAATGGGCGAATTAGGGGCTTCATATTCAATATGAGGCACAACATTTAATAACCTGTTGACCATTTGATATTCAAAACCATTAATAACCGATAATGCGATTATTAATACAGCAATACCTAAACCAATGCCAATACTAGACGCTTTGCCGATAAAACCAATAAAGCCATTTTCATGTTTTGCATGCCTAAATCTTTTACTTAAAAATAAACTAAATTTCACAGTGAACTCTTTTTAAGCGTTAAAATACCATCATCTAAATGAGCCGTTTTCCCAAGCTTTGCCGCTAACTCTAAATCATGTGTTACCACCAC
>Ga0209396_1005443_pt1 | contig 12037 bp, 9 predicted proteins | sample GOMGulsemesocosm_6_FD_184638 | JGI IMG/M metagenome (GOLD analysis project Ga0209396, IMG submission 184638) | Methane-oxidizing microbial communities from mesocosms in the Gulf of Mexico - GOM8C Gulf of Mexico (SPAdes) (version 2) | ecosystem: Environmental > Aquatic > Marine > Cold seeps...
TAGTGGCAATAATAGAAAACTACCAACAAGCAGATGGTAGCATTGATATTCCAACAGCATTGCAACCTTACATGAATGGTTTAACCAATATTTCTTAAGCTAAGATCTACGCTAATATAGGTGTAATCGTAGGATTAGTTAATTCGCTTTATTGTATATATATGAGCTACCATCACCTAAAAAACGCGGTTGTGCCGCGTTTTTTTATGGCTAAAATTCATCAAAGAAATTATTTAACTAATAATCTCAACTTTTATGTAATTATTTTTTGATGATCGGGTCTGTTAATTTATAACCCTAACCAAGTAAAGGAAGTACTCTTGCTTCGTAGTCTCATTATTCAGGCCTGTATATTTTTCATCGCTTTTCAAAGCCTTTCTTTTTTTCGTGAAACTACAATGCTGCCAACTGAGCAGACTATTTCGAGCAGTGACGCGAGATTAACGTTACCTAGCCTAACGGGGGAGCCGGTAAGTTTAAGCGCCCAAGGAAAAACGACGGTATTTTACTTTTTTGCCCCGTGGTGCAGTATTTGTCATGCCAGTATTAGTAACTTACAAACACTTTATCAAAATAATCAACATCTTGATGTGATAGCCATTGCGCTCGATTATAACGATAAAGAAGAAATCACTGAATTTACCAAACAACATCAGCTGACTTTCCCGGTGACACTCGGCAATCAAGCGGTAAAAAAGCATTTCTTAATTAGTGGCTATCCAAGTTACTATGTTATTGATAAAGATAATGTGATTATTGCTAAATCGATGGGTTACTCTTCACAGCTGGGGCTTTTTCTGAGAACCTTATAGTGATCTCATTGTTGTTTGTGTACACTGTCACTTTTATTCGTTCCTAGTAAAACCTATAGGCGACTCTTATGCAGACTCCAGCAGTGCAAATCACTGATAACTTTGACAGTGGTAATATTCGCGTTATTGACGCCACCGATATTACTAATATTCAGTGTGAAATTAAGCACGATAATCAATCTGAATTTTATCAATGGTTTCATTTTAAATTACAAACCTCAGCTGATCGTGCGAATGAATATCAACAGCATGTTATACACTTAACCAATGCCGGAAAAGCTGCCTACGTCGAAGGCTGGGAAGATTATCAAGCGGTTGCATCTTACGACCGTGAACACTGGTTTCGCGTGCCGACCACATATGATGGTGAAAAATTATCGATAACCCTAACACCAGAATTCGACTCGGTATACTTTGCCTATTTCTCGCCGTACAGTTACGAGCGTCACCAAGACTTATTACATAGCGCGCAACTTCACCCTGATTGCCAATTACAAGTGCTGGGGCAAACCATTGATGGCCGTGATCTTAGCTTATTGAAAATTGGTGAGGCCGGTGAAGGTAAACCGGTTATTTGGTTAACGGCACGCCAACATCCCGGTGAAACCATGGCCGAATGGTTTATTGAAGGCTTTATCGACCGTTTATTAGATGAAGATGATGGTGTTGCACGTACGTTATTAAACCAAGCGGTGTTCTATATTGTGCCAAATATGAATCCAGATGGGAGTGTTCGTGGTCACTTGCGCACTAACGCGGTTGGCACTAACTTAAACCGTGAATGGCTTGAGCCAAGTATGGAATCTAGCCCTGAAGTGTACTTAGTGCGTCAATTAATGCTTGAAACCGGTGTTGATATGTTTCTTGATGTTCATGGTGATGAAGCCTTACCGGTTAATTTTGTTGCCGGTTGTGAGGGCGTTGTAAACTATGATGAACGTCATCAGCATTTAGAAGATAAATTTAAACGCATTTTATTGGCAATTACCCCTGAATTTCAAGATGATCGTGGTTACGACAAAGATGAGCCAGGTAAAGCAGAGCCAACGGTCGGAACAAACTGGGTCGGTAACCATTTTAAATGTTTAGCCTATACCATTGAAATGCCCTTTAAAGATAATGATCTGCTACCGGATCACAGTGTTGGTTGGTCTGACCGACGCAGTAGTTTGTTTGGACGTGATTTTCTTGGTGCTATTTATCAGATGATTGATCATTTAAGATAAGGTCAATATTTTGAGTAAACAGCTTGGTGAGTAAAAGAGTTATTGGTTAACAACAGTATCGTTCAACAATACTGTTAGATAAATTACATTATAAAAATAATATAAGAGGAAGATTAAGTGCAAGAACTTGTCAATACTATTAATGGTTATATTTGGAGCTCAGCGCTCATCTATTTATGCTTAGGTGCAGGGTTATTTTTTACCGTGCTGACCCGTTTTGTTCAAATTCGTCAATTTTCAGAAATGTGGCGTTTACTCGTTTCAGGAAAAAGCTCTGAGCAAGGTATTTCATCGTTTCAAGCATTAGCCGTTTCATTATCCGGTCGTGTTGGCGCAGGTAATATTGCGGGGGTTGCTGCCGCGATAGGTTTTGGTGGTCCAGGGGCTGTTTTTTGGATGTGGGTGGTAGCCTTTTTTGGCGCTGCAACCGCCTATGTTGAATCAACTAATGCGCAAATTTACAAAGAAGAGCACGACAATAAATATTATGGTGGACCCGCTTACTACATTGAAAAAGCGATGGGGCAAAAGTGGTATGCGTGGACATTTGCTATCGCCACCATTATCGCTACCAGTATCTTACTCCCCACCGTACAATCAAATACTATCGGTAATGCCGTCGAACAAGTATTTAGTAATAGTGGCACTATCGATACTGCTATTGGTGTACTGAGCTTAACCAAAGTTTACACCGCCACTATTATTGTGTTAATGCTTGGCTTTATTATTTTTGGTGGTATTAAACGTATCGCTAGCTTCACTCAAGTGGTGGTGCCGTTTATGGCGCTTGCCTATATCTTAATTTCATTGATTATTATTGGTTTAAATATCACCCAATTACCGGGTGTCTTTATGATGATCATTAGTGATGCTTTTACGCCGATGGCGGGTTTTGGTGCGGCGATAGGTTGGGGAGTTAAACGTGGTGTTTATTCTAATGAAGCCGGTCAAGGTACCGGACCACATGCAGCCGCTGCAGCTGAGGTAGAACATCCTGCACAACAAGGTTTAGTGCAAGCCTTTTCTGTTTACATTGATACACTGTTTGTGTGTTCGGCGACTGCGTTTATGATTTTAATTACCGGTGTTTATAATGTTCATGGTGCTGGTGACACTTTCGTGGTACAAAATATAGCCAGTGACGTAGTGGCCAATGGTCCCGCATTTACGCAATTAGCGGTAGATAGCGTGTTCACCGGTGTAGGTAAGCCTTTTGTGGCAATAGCCTTGTTCTTCTTTGCTTTTACTACTACCTTAGCGTATTACTTCATTGCCGAAAATAATGTTTATTATATTAAACGGACATTCAAATTACCCGGCGCTATTGTTGTGCTAAAAGTCGTTATTATGTGTGCTACCTTCTACGGTACTGTTAAAGCCGCTAACGTTGCATGGGGCCTGGGTGATATTGGTGTTGGCATTATGGCTTGGTTAAACATTATTGGTATTATCATTATTTTCTTTATGTCAAAGCCAGCAATTAAAGCATTAAAAGATTATGAGGCTCAACAAAAGGCAGGTGTTAAAAAGTTCACCTTTGACCCAATAAAACTAGGTATTAAAAAAGCCACTTTTTGGGAAGATAGGTTAGCCAAGCAGTCTAAAGAGCAATAATTGCGTCATTGATAGAAAAAACGTCTTTATAGACGTTTTTTTTTGCTTATTTTTCAGTGAAAATTAGGTAAAATAACCACAACTAAACAATGTGGTGAAGAGTGAGTCAATGGCAGTAATTAATTGTCCTAGTTGTAAAAAAAAGATCTCCGACAAAGCTAAGCAGTGTAGCCACTGTGATATTAACCTTACCGAGCTTGATACGGATAAAATAGCGAACTTGGGTAAAGTAAATCGTATTCATCAAGCACAGCGGTTAATGAACTACTCTTTTGTCGCGATGTTATTATTTTGCGGTGGTTTCTTAACGATGTTTTGGGATAATGTTGAACCCGGCTCATGGCAGCACAACAGTGCTATGGTAGCTAGCGTGATTGGTTTTGTTTTATATATCATTATACGAATTAAGCTTTTGTTTTTTAAACGTAGCAAGTAATTCTTCTATTTCGTCCATTAACTACCGATTAATTAGCTACCGGTTAACCAGAGAGAAAAATGAATTTAAATAGCACCATTGAACACATGCCTAAAGAAATGTATCTTCGCTTAAAATGCGCCGCAGAAACTGGAAAATGGCCTGAAGGAACTGTGGTTGATAAAGCACAACGTGATACCGCATTACAGTTAATCATGGCCTACCAAGCGTTTCATTTAGATAATGATGACATGCTTACCATTGGCAGCGACGGTAATATTGTTAACAAAACTAAGCGACAGTTAAAAGAGCAATTTTCTTCAGCGGCTAAAAATGAGCCTATTACACCTTGTATTAAACCAGATATTGCCCATTTTACTGAGCTATAAACTTTTATTAATGATAAACCTCCATTATTGATTCATTTTAATCTAACAATAAGTAACGACTCCTTATGATTTTTTCTCGTTTATTTACCACCAAGAACAAATGGCAAGCTAAAGATAGTAACGTTCGCATTGCGGCAATTAATGAAGAGCTAAGTAGTGCCGAGCCAGAGCAAAGAGGAATATTACTTTCCCTTTGCCAGCAAGATGAAAGTGATTTAGTTCGCCGAGCCGCCTTACAAAAGTTAAATGATTTTGAATCCTATCTCGCGGCAAGTGATGATAATAATAACGCGAGTATTAAAAAGTTTGCTAACGCTCAAGTAAATTCTATTTTAACTAATCAACATAGTATCCGCTTAAGTTCAGTTCAAAAGATTGACTTCATTGAAAAAAATCAACGTTCAGATTTATTTACTCATTGGCTTGGTTACGAACAAGAATCAAATTTAGTGATGGCACTCGTCGATAAGCTTATCGAGCATAAAAATACCGCCCACTTTTTCGCACAAGTATTTAACCAAAAACAAAACCAAGAGCTGCAATTACAATTGCTTACGCTAGACTTACCTGAATTAGCTGAACTTAATTTACTGGCTAAATTGCTTAAGAGCTCCGCGTCAGCAACCGTAACTGAATACCTTGAAAATAAAATTCAAGGTATTCAAATACAAAAAGACAAGCCAATTAAATTGCAAAAGCACATGCAATTAGTGCTGTCGAAGTTACTGGCATTAAAAGGAGTTGTAGATTTTGAAGCTTATCAAGACAAACGTACGACACTTGAGCAAGAGTGGCACAGTAGTGTTGATGCGATAGCTTGTCTTGATGTTAACCAACAAGCATTATTAACACAAAAATTTAGCACGATCACCGTACAATTAAACAAAATTTTTTCGCCAAAAGAAGAAGCGTATCAGCAAGCTAAAATAGCACAGCAGTTAGTTGTTGCCAAACAACAAGCTAATGACAGCTTTACTATTATTTTAACCAGCCTTAATCAAGAAATAACCACCGCAGTATTCGAAAATACCCAATTAGAACAACCACAATACCAGGCTAAATTAACGAGTATTGCTAGTGATGTGACGGATAGTGTTTTATCCAAAAAGGAGCAAGCGGTATTAATCGAGCAGATAGCCTCATTAACAGACCGGTTAACCAAATTACCGCAGATTGCCGAATCAGTCTCACAGGCAACCCATTTAATTTCTAGAATATCTCAATTAAGTTTACCTGTTACTATTAACGAGTTAGCCGATAAGCAAATAACCTATCAACAATGGTTAAGTCAATGGAAAACAGTAGAGCAGAATGCCGCAGGCGTTTTACCTGAGTCTATTAAGAGTGCCCATCAAGAAATTACTCGTATGTGGAGTAAGGGGTTAAAACCACTGCAAGCTGAGCAAAAGAAAGCATTCAATTTAACCAAGAAAAAGCTTATTGATATAAAACGGCTATTAATCAATGGTAAATATAAAGTTTGTTTTGGTTTATTTAAAGGGGTTAAACAGAGTTTGCCACTATTCTCTCAATCTCAGCAACAACAATTACAGCGAGATTTTGATGAAGTGGCGGTTAAAATGGCTGAAGTAAGTGACTGGGAGCATTATATTGCTACCCCAAGAAAACAACAGTTACTTAGCGAGATCTCTACATTAGTTAAAACGCCACTAGATAATCCCAATGAACAGGCTGATAAGGTAAAGCAGTATCGAAAACTCTGGAATTCATTAGGCCATGCTGATGAAGCGCTCGATAAAGACTTAAATGAACAATTTAATCTTGCCTGTGAACAAGCGTTTGCGCCATGTCGACAATTTTATGCCGAGCAAGAACAACTACGCGCTGCACACGTCGTAAAAAGACAAAAAGTTATTGCCCAAGCAGAGCAATTAGCGAGTAATTATAGTACGCAATTAGCTAATGATAATACTGAACAAGTCATAAATGCGATATTTAAGCGCCTTGATGGTCAATTAACTAAACTACAACAAACGTGGAATCAAACGGGTGAAGTGGATCGTAAACAATATCAAGTATTACAACAACAATTCAAACAAACACTGCAGCCTATCAAGGAAAAAATAAAAAGCTTTCACGAAGAAAACACCCTTAAAAAACAAGTGTTAATTGCTCAAGCTGAGCAACAGCTTACTGTTGAAGATATCTATCAAGCGATAGAGCAGGTGAAAAAATTACAGCAACAATGGCGTGATATTGGCTTTGCGGGCTCCAAGCATGAAAACCAACTTTGGCAAACGTTTAGAGCGATTAATGATAAAATATTCGAAAAACGTGCGCAGTTAAAAAATGCACAACAGCATGCACAATCCGAATTAATTGCGCAACACCAGCTGTGCTTAAATATACTTAAAGGGCGTGTTACGCTTGAGTCTAGTGGTGCTGAATTATCAGCAATTAAAACGGAAGCATTGCAGTTATTAGTCACTATTGTTGATAATAAACCGGTGAATAAACCGCTAGCGAGTGCTATTGAAGTATTTATTGATAGCTTAACCGCACAAGTTAAACAAAATGCTGAGCTAGTCGAACGCAAAGGTTGGTTAGCTCTTTTTGATATGCTTGATAACTTGGCACAATGTACAGACAGTGATAGTGGTGAACAAGCCGTTAGCTATGAGCAAATATTAAGCTCAGCACTCTTTGCTCAATTAACGACTTTTTGGCAAAAACGTGTCCGTGAATTAGTTGCTGTATCTACTAATTCAGTGACTAATACAGCAATAAAGACAGCTAGTGAAGCACGTCAAAATAAAACCTTAGCAATAGAAATACTGGCTCAAGTTGACTCTCCTGCTGAATATTCTCAACAACGACTAGCAGTACAAGTTGCGCTAATGCAAGAGCAAATGCAATCGGCTAATCAAATCGATTTATCGAGTCAGCTGGTTGAATGGCTACAGTTAGGTAAACTTACTGCAGCAGATGGTAGCTTACTAACGCGTTTAAAGGCAGTTTATAGTCAATAGCGAGTTCAAACGTACCTTTTCTAGATTACGGTAAACAAGGGAGTTTGAGAAATGACCTTTGAACGACTGAGTTATTAAGGAATGAACCTCTAGTAATGAATATAATGAGAGAGTTCAAATGTTAAGTTTACGCTAGCGTTAATTGCCACTACGTTATCTTTTGTCGGCGGTTGCTCTTCAGTAGAAGGGTAATCCCCCCTAAAAATAATCGAGCGCTTGCTGAAGTGGCTGTTGAAGTATTAGCTGATACACAAATTAGCCATCAAGGAATGCAGTGTCCGACCATTAAAAATAATTGTGGGGTAAATGGACATTATGAACAATGGGAGCAGGATGATGGACAATTAGCTTGCGCTTGTAATTACTAATTTTGTGATTTGGTTGTAACAGCTAGTGTTGGCGACCCCCTTTGATGTCGCCAATTGTAGAGTAAACATAGCAACTATGTGTGCTATGTTCACTCTTCATTATTTATTTTACTAATATTTATATGGCTAGTTTTATTTAGCCAAGTGTCGTTAACTCGCCGCGTAGGCTCTCTTCCATTAGCCGACAAGTATCTTGGTAGCTCAAATTTTGGCTTAGTAAATAATGTAATTTAGTCAGTGTTGCTTCTAAGGTCATATCATGGCCACTGATCACACCGGCTAAACTAAGTGCATTTCCGGTTGCATAACCTGCCATATTCACTGTGCCTTTCACACATTGACTGCAATTAATCACAATAATCTCTTGCTCTTTTGCTTTAGATAAGCAAGCAAGCAGGGCACTATCTTGTGGCGCATTACCCACCCCATAGCTGCGTATGATCAACGCTTTTACCGGCTGTCTAATGACATTTTCAATGACTTCAGCACTGATACCTGGATAAAGGTGTACTACACCGATAGGTTGCGGCGTAATAGCTCGAACAGTAACGGGTTTGTCAGTAGTTACTGCTGGTGATATTTCCCCTGCGATAACATTTATGTTGATACCCGCTTCAAGTAACGGTGGCATATTAGGAGAATCAAAAGCATTAAAACCATCGGCATAGGCTTTGATGGAGCGATTACCACGAAAAAGTTTATTATTAAAAAACAAACCTACTTCGTTAATTGGGTAACTCGCGGCAATAAATAATGAATTTAACACATTCACTTGTCCATCAGAGCGCAATTGACTCAGTGGTATTTGTGAACCAGTAACAATAATAGGCTTCGTTAAATTTTCAAACATAAATGACAGGGCAGAGCTGGTATACGCCATGGTGTCGGTACCATGTAACACCACGAAACCATCATAGTCGTCATAGTTTGCTTTTATATCATCTGCGATACGTTGCCAATCACTGGGCGTCATGTTCGATGAGTCAATTAATGGTTGATATTCATTAATGGTAAAGTATGGCATTTCCTCACGATGAAATTCAGGTAATGCTTTTATCGAAGCGGTTAAGTGACCTTTGTTAGGCACGTAACCTGCGTCGCTTTTTTTCATTCCGATAGTGCCGCCAGTATAGGCGACATAGATATTTTTACGATTTGTCATTACGTTTTATTCACTACAAGCTAAGCACAAGGTGTATTTCCCTTGTGGATCATTAAATTGGTTCATTTTACTAAGTTCAGTTTGTATGGTGCCCATCAACTGGCTAACACCTTGATTACCTGCTTTAGTGCCGAGCATAATATCATGCCCTGCAGTAAGTGATGACCAAGAAAGTAGTGTTTGTGCTTCACCTAACAATTGTTGTAAAAACTTATTACGTGACGATGGTTCTTTTTCTACTAGCCAAGTATCGTAGTCTTCTAAATCAGCTAATGTAGCAGCGGCCGCTATCGCATCATCTAAATCGCCTAACTCATCAACTAACCCTAATTCTTTTGCTTTTGTACCTGACCATACGCGCCCTTGGGCAACGGCATCCACTTCTTCTATAGTCATGTTTCGGTTAGCCGCCACTAAACCAATAAAGTCTTGATAACCTTTATTGATACTTAATTGAAACAATTTCGACATACCATCAGTAAGTGGCTGTGTAGGACCAAATCCTGCGATATCCGTAGTACCAACACCATCAGTGTAAATACCTAAGTTACTTAAGGAGTCTTCAAAAGTCATCATCATGCCGAAAATACCAATTGATCCAGTGATGGTTGAAGGCGCAGCATAAATTTTATCCGCAGGGGCAGAAATCCAATAGCCACCTGACGCGGCATAAGTGCCCATAGAGGCAATAACAGGTTTTCCGGCTGTTTTTAATAACTCGATTTCTTGACGAATTATTTCTGAAGCAAATGCACTGCCGCCGGGACTATCAACGCGTAACACCACTGATTTTACTTGTTCATCTAAACGCGCTTTGCGTAATAATTTTGCGGTGGAATCACCTCCAATTTTTCCTGGCTCTTGGTTGCCATTTAAAATAGTACCTTTGGCAACAACAATCGCAACTTTGCTGGTTGATTTATTATTGATTGCTGACAGGGGAGTACTTACTGCAAGGTAATTTTTATAACCGATATGACTAAAACTATCGCCTTTTTCATTTTTACCAACCATTTCAATCAGTTTAGTGCGCATTTTTTCGCGAGACATTAATTTATCGACCCAATGATTCGCTAACGCATATTGCGCAAAACTACTGCTTGATAGGGTAAATTTATCAAGTAAATCATTAATACTTTCATCAAAATTATCAACGCTAAATTCACGTTGGCTAGCAACATCGTGTTTATATTGTCCCCATAAATCATTTAACCATAATTTATTGGCTTCTTTTGCCGCATCAGACATGTCATCACGTAAAAAAGGTTCAACTGCCGATTTGAAGGTGCCAACACGGAAAATATGCTGTTTAATTTCAAGTTTCTCTAGTGCAGATTTAAAAAACAATTTATATCGACCATAGCCGTCTAAGATCATAAAGCCTTGTGGGTTCAACCAAATATCATCCGCGTAACTCGCAAGGTAGTATTGATCTTGGCTGTATTGATCGCCAAGTGCGATAACTTGTTTACCAGAGGTTTTAAAATCGGTTAGGGCTTTGCCGACATCTTGTAATTTAGTTAGACCAGTATTATTGAGGCCTTGCAGTTGCAGCAACAATATTTCTACCCGATCATCATTTTTAGCCTGGTTAATAACCTTGATAACATCCGCTAATAACACTTCAGGTTTGTCTTCTTCTTGGCCTAATGCTTCATTGATAAAAGCATCAACCGGGTTTATTTCATATTTCTGCTCAACAATATCACCAACTAAGTTCAGCACCAACGCTGATTTTTCTGGCACTATCACGGCTTCTTTGTCACCACTGATCACAACAATAAAACCAATAAAGAGGACAACAAACATGACGTTCAAAATAATGGCACGGGTAGTAGTAAACAACCACCAGCAACCGGCCAAAATGCGTTTTATTAAATTTGTTACAGCACTCATCAATATTATCTATATTTAATTTAAATCGTACTATTATCTTACCTTAAACCCCGTAAAATTTGACTATAAGATTGTAAATAAATAAGTATTTGTATGCGATATCAGCACTCAACGCTATTTTTTGAAAGTATTTTAACGATTGTTAGTTCTAATGCTGTAATTACTTATTCTTTTGCACACTGTTGAGAACAATCACTATGACGATATTGCTAACGTATTACCAAAAATTCCTTCATAAACTGCCTAGCTTTGATGGGATACCGGCGTTGTTATTGCGTTTATACCTTGGTCCTATTTTTATCATGGCCGGTTTTAGTAAAACGCAGCTGCTCAATGATGATGTTCAGGGTATTGCTGCTTTGATGGCTGATCCCAACATTGTTGCTTGGTTTGGTAATGCTGATTGGGGATTAGGTTTACCGTTCCCGAGTTTATTAGCCAATTTGGTTATTCTCGTTGAATTTTTCGGTGGTTGGTTATTGTTGCTGGGCGCATTAACGCGCCTTATTTCAATCCCTTTAATGTTTACTATGCTCGTTGCCGCAACCACAGTACATGCAGATAATGGCTGGTTTGCCATTACGCCTACCAATGCAGAGATTAGTGCAGCCAACGTGCTTGATTGGGTTGGTATTGAGCAAGCACAGGCCAGCCTTGACAACAGTGCTGAAACCGCTAATAAGTTATCGATAATGCGTAATATTCTAGAGGAAAATGGTAATACCGAGTGGCTCTATGAAAATGGCAGTATTGTGGTACTTAATAATGGTATTGAATTTTCAGCAACGTATTTTATTATGTTACTGGCATTGTTTTTTATTGGTGCAGGGCGTTACACCAGTGTTGATTATTATCTGTGGCAGCAGTTACGTAAAAGAATTCCTATTGATAGCACAGCCAACTAGCAGTGTCTGGCGCTAAAAATAGTAAAAAAAAGCAGTGTTCATCACTGCTTTTTTTTATGGCGTTTGTCAATAACTCTAATGATGGTCACTAGATTAACTAGGTCGAGTAACCGAGGCTTTGTGGGTGATTTTGTTATAAACCGACTCTCCCCAATGATAAATAGCTAACCCAGTAATAATCAGAGCTGCACCCATCAATATTCTTATCGTTAGTTCTTCATTATTTAGCACACTGCCCAAAGTTAACGAAACAACTGGCG
>Ga0209396_1005449_pt1 | contig 12028 bp, 9 predicted proteins | sample GOMGulsemesocosm_6_FD_184638 | JGI IMG/M metagenome (GOLD analysis project Ga0209396, IMG submission 184638) | Methane-oxidizing microbial communities from mesocosms in the Gulf of Mexico - GOM8C Gulf of Mexico (SPAdes) (version 2) | ecosystem: Environmental > Aquatic > Marine > Cold seeps...
CGGTGATGGCGGTGACGTTTATCTTATTGCTGATGAAGGTTTAAATACCCTGATTGATTATCGGTTTGAACGATTTCATCGAGCAAAACGTGGTGAAAATGGTAAAAGCCGCGACTGTACTGGTAAAGGTGCTGGTGATTTATATTTAAAAGTTCCCGTGGGTACACGTGCCGTTGATGTTGATACCGATGAGCTTATTGGTGATTTAACTGCGCACGAGCAAAGCTTAATGGTTGCTAAAGGTGGTTGGCATGGTTTGGGCAATACCCGATTTAAAAGTAGTACCAACCGAGCACCTCGCCAGAAAACCGATGGGACACCAGGTGAAATTCGTAGTTTAAAACTCGAATTATTATTATTAGCTGATGTTGGTTTACTCGGTTTGCCAAATGCAGGTAAATCCACACTTATCCGCAGTGTTTCTGCCGCTAAACCTAAAGTAGCAGATTATCCATTCACCACTTTAGTGCCTAATTTGGGGGTAGTACGTGTAAATACCCAAAGTAGTTTTGTGATTGCTGATATCCCTGGTTTAATCGAAGGTGCTGCAGATGGTGCTGGTTTAGGAACTCAGTTTCTGAAACACTTAGAACGTTGTCGAATTTTATTACATGTTATTGATTTACTGCCTGCAGATGGTTCTGATCCATTAGAAAATGCAAAAACGATAATTCGTGAGCTTGAAATACATTCAGGTAAATTGGCTGATAAGCCTAGATGGTTAGTTTTTAATAAGCTTGATTTATTATTAGAAGATGAAGCCAAAGAACTAACTGACAGTATTGTTGCTGGTCTTGATTGGCAAGGCGAAGTTAGATCAATTTCAGCCTTTAATAAAATGGGCACTGAAGATCTTTGCCAAGGGGTGATGAAATTTATTGATGAATTACCTGAAGAGCTAGAAGAAACGCCAGAAGAAAAATCTGTTGAGTTTAAGTGGGATAGTTATCATCAAGAAACTGTAGAAGAGTTAGAGGATGATCTAGACGATGAAGACTGGGATGAAGATGATTACGATGTTGAAGTAGAGTACCGTAAATAAACACAAATAATCGTTATATAACAACTTTAAGATCAATACTTTCAACTTTTTTAAAAGGCATGCTAGCTTTAGCATGCCTTTTTTCATTAAAATAGCTTAACACCAATTTTATAATTAAGATCCTATGACTATTCTTTCCCTGATTGTAGCTCACGCTAATAACCGTATTATTGGTCGAGACAATGATATGCCTTGGCATTTACCTGCAGATTTAGCTTATTTCAAAAAAACCACCTTAGGTAAACCGGTAATAATGGGGCGGAAAACCTATGAATCGATCGGGCGTCCTCTTCCTGGCAGGAAAAATATAGTTATCTCTCGAGATAAAAACTATCAGGCAGCAGGTGTTGAAACTGCAACCTCAGTAGAGTTCGCACTTGCATTAGCGGGTGATGTAGATGAAGTCATGGTTATTGGTGGTGGCGCTATATATGCCCACTGTTTATCGTCAGCAAAGCGTTTGTATATCACTCATATTGATGGTGATATTGAAGGCGATACTCAATTTCCTAGCTACGACTTGGAAAACGACTGGCAAAAAATAACGAGTGAGAAGTTTACCGCTAATGAAAAAAATGACTACGACCTAGACTTCTGCATCTATCAACGTAAGTAAAATTTAGCTTGAATATAAACAAAAAAACCGCCTATTGGCGGTTTTTTTGAACATATTAATCGTTCAACTAAAGCTTGAATTCTTGAACTGATAATTGTAGTTCTTCAGCTAGTTTAGCGACTTCACTACTAGACTCAGCAGTTTGTTTAGAGCCAGAAGATGTTTGTTCTGCAATGGCAACAATAGATTCCAAATTCTCGCTAATTTCATGGGCAACGACACTTTGTTCTTCTGCAGCCGTAGCGATTTGAGAGCTTCTGTCATATGCTTCATGCACTGCATGGGTGATTGTTTCAAGTGCTTTATCAGCCTCTTCACTTTGTTTTACACAATCAGAAGCTTGTTTTTTACCTGTTTCCATGACGGATACTGCTTTTTCAGCGCCGATTTGTAATGCTTCGATCATCTTGTGAATTTCTTGGGTAGACTCTTGGGTGCGGCTTGCTAATGTTCTGACTTCATCAGCAACAACGGCAAAGCCTCTACCTTGTTCTCCTGCTCGTGCTGCTTCAATAGCTGCATTTAACGCTAAAAGATTGGTTTGATCAGCAATGCCTCTAATGACATCTAAAATGCCACCAATTGAAGCACTATCTTGTTGTAACTTGTTGATCACTTGAGAAGCATCATCTACTTCACTGGCAAGTAACTCAATGGTTTGGCGATTTCGTTCAGAAATATTTTTAACTCGCTCAGCTTCGTCATCAGCTTGCTTTATCTCGCCGAGTGCATCATTGACACTTGAAAGCACACTCTGAGCTGTGCTGCTCATTTCGGTTGTTGCTGAAGCGGCTTGTTCAACTTGCTGACGCTGTTCTTCTATCGCGGTGGTACTTTGAGAGGTTACCGCTGATGTTTGTTCTGCAGCTGTTGCCAGTTGGGTTGAGCGACTCACTATTCCATTGATTAGTGTCCGTAAACTTTCAATCAATAAATTACAATTGCGGGATAATTGGGCAAATTCATCGTTGCCACTTTCATCTAATTTACTCGATAAGTCACCAGAAGAAACTACATTTAACATGTCATTTACGCGAGCAAGTGGTCGGGTAATGCTGATCAAGGTAAACCAAGCTATCACCACAGCTAAACCAATAGAAACAATTAGGATAAAGATGGTTTGAGTACTACCGCTAGATACCGATTCATCAACTAAAATAACCGTTGCTTTGGTAGTTTTATCGGCTAAATCAACTTGGGTATTCAATATTTCACTTGCTGACACAATGTCTTTGTCAGCTGAGGCTAATTTTTCTGTGGCGGTCGAAATAGCCGTTAGTTGTGCAGATTTATGGCTGAAAATACTTTGGCTATTCGCTAACAAATCATCCAATGCTGTCATTATTTCGGCGACTTCATCGGCAATATCATCAACGTTGTTTGCTGTTAATTCGTTATTAATTTGTGTGATGGTACTTTTTACTTCGACATAGGCGTTGTTAATTTCTTTTTCAACTAAATTAGTTGATTGAATATCGAGTAAATCTCGGTATTCAAAACCAGAAGCAACGATACCATTTAATAGGGTTTCAATTTCCTCACCTAAACTTACAGCGTTTTCTAATTTACTATCCGCTAAATCATGATCGGCAAGGTCCAACATTAACGTTGCGGCATCATCGGCTTTTTCTTCTAAAACATCGATTTTTTCAAATAAAATGTCGAGTTGTTCAATGCTTATTTTACGGTTGTTAAACACATCATTAATGTTGGTTTGTAGTGAAGCATAGACACTATCGACTTTATTCAGGTTGTTTAACAAAGAACGTTCGCCTTTGACCACTGATTTAAGGCTTTTTAAGTGTTTGTTAAACGTTGATTCTAACTTTTTAAATTCGGCTAAGTTGTTACTTAAAGGAGAAAGCTCGCTTTGGTAATAGCCTCTTAATGTCTGGTTGCCTATTTGCATTAATTCATTGGCTAATTCGTTACTACCACTTAAGGTTGGAATTGCTAAATCACTTTGTTTTAATGTCGCAGTATTTATACTAGATAAATTGCTCAGCGATATGACACTGGTTAAAACAAGTAAGATTGTCATGATGGTAAAACCACCAATTATTTTCATTGCAACAGTTAAGTTCATCGATACCACCAATTATTATAAAGTCAGGGTGTTGTTAAGGAGTTTTGAGTATATTATTCGTCATTACATTATCGACAGATAACAGAAAAACCTTAATTAGACTCAGTATAACAAGCTTAATAAGAATTTCACCTTTAGTTATTGCTTTAACGTAACTTTTTGTGGGATTGTTCAATAAAAAGACGTTTGTCATGCCAACGTAATAAGGATAAATGTCCACCCCAAACGCATCCTGTATCAAGGGCATGAAGGTTTTCGCCTGTTGTTTTTCCCATTAAAGCCGCCCAATGACCAAAAATCCAAGCTGTTTTTTGTTGTTGATTATTTGCGATCTCAAACCAAGGTTTAATGTTGTTTGGAGCATGTTCTGGGGATTCTTTGCAGGCAAACTCTAATGTACCATCATGATAACAATATCGCATCCGGGTAAAGGCATTGATAGTATAGCGAAACTTATCTTCCTTTGTTCTTACTTGCCTCCAATCATTGGGCTTTTCTCCGTACATGACAGCTAGCCATTGATTCCTTTCAGCTGAACTCAATTTTTTCTGTACAAAATTTGCCATTTCAATGGCTTGAGATAATTGCCATTGTGGAGCAAAGCCAGCGTGTGACATATAAACTTCTTCATCAGGAAGTTTGCGAAGTAAGGGTTGTTGTGCGAGCCAATGGAGTAATTCATCGACGTCAGGGGCCTTTAAAAGCTCATCGAAAAAATCACTCTGTTTTGCTTTTTTGATGCCGGCATATATCGCTAATAGGTGTAAGTCATGATTGCCTAAAACGGCTTTAACGCTATCACCTAATGATTTTAAGTATTTTAATGTTTGGTAAGAATCAGGGCCGCGAGCCACAAGGTCTCCTGCAACCCAGAGTTGATCTCGCTGTTTTTGAAAGTCAACTTGCTTAAGTAATGCAATAAGTTCGTTGTAACAGCCTTGAATATCACCAACAAAGTATACTGACATGTTTAATTCAGAATATTAGGAAGCGCTAGACCAAAAACAGGGATTTCTACCTGAATAGTTTTATTTTCCTGTTCATCAATCATCTGGTAATGACCTTGCATAGTGCCAACCGGAGTTTTGAGAATACAACCACTGCTATATTGAAAAGCGTGTCCAGGGGAAATTGTAGGTTGTTTTCCTATGACTCCATCGCCAACTACTGTCGACTTATCACCATTTGCGTCGGTGATAAGCCAATAACGAGATAATAATTTAACAGCATGTTGGCCATTGTTTTTAACCGTAATGGTGTAACTAAAAACGAAGCGCTGTTCTCTTTCATTCGATTGCTCAGCAATGAAAGCCGTTTGTACTTCAACCTCAATAGCATAGCTAATTGGCATGACGGTTTTATCCATTTGTTGGCCTATTCTGGCGTTGGATTGTCGGTAACATAGTTGGCGAGTGTTATATAATTATCTAAAGATAAATTTTCTGGTCGCAGCGTAGGGTCTAGGCCTAGTTCGATTAATTGCTCAGCAGCAATGAGCTTTTTAAAGCTGTTTCTAATGGTTTTTCTACGTTGATTAAACGCAGTTAAACAAACATGATTGAGTGCCTTAATATCTTTCACTGGATTTTTAATGGTCTTATGCGGTATCAATCTGACAATCGCTGAGTCAACTTTCGGTGGCGGTTGAAAGGCTTCTGGGCCAATTTCCATCACAGGGATCACTTGGCATTGATACTGGGTCATAATGGACAAACGGCCAAAAGCTTTACAGTTATGCCCTGAAGCCATACGCTGAACCACTTCTTTTTGTAGCATAAAGTGCATATCTTTCACTTTATCTTTAAACGATAAAAGATGAAAAATAAGCGGTGTTGAGATGTTATACGGTAGATTACCAAAAATCCGTAAAGGTCGCTCTGCCGTTGCTAAACTGGCAAAATCAAATTTCAAAGCATCTTGTTCGTAAATGGTAAGGTGCTTGGCAAGGAACGGGTGATGACGTAATCGATGAGCGAGATCTCTATCGAGTTCTACCACGGCTATATCGCCAGCTCTTTCTATAACGGGCTCTGTTAAGGCACCTAAACCCGGACCTATCTCTACCAAGTTTTCATTTGGCTCTGGATTAATAGCATCAACGATTTGACTGATGATGGCTTCATTATGGAGAAAATTTTGGCCAAATCTTTTTTTGGCTTGATGACCTAAATGAGAGTTTTTACTCATGATGATTTATTACTCTAATGCTTAAACGAATTAAGCTTGGTTATTGACTAAGTCTATTGCGGTAGTGATCGCTTGATAAAAGCTGCCAGAGTCTGCTTTGTTGGTGCCTGCTAACTCAACGGCGGTACCATGATCAACAGAAGTTCTAATAAAGGGTAGCCCTAAGGTAATATTCACTGAGTTACCGAAGCCTTTATATTTTAAAACCGGTAATCCTTGATCATGATACATGCTTAAAACAGCATCTGCGTGCTTTAAGTATTTATCTTGGAAGATAGTATCTGCGGGCAATGGACCGATGACATTAATGCCTTCTTGTCGTAATTCTTCAAGTGCAGGGTTCATGACTTCAATTTCTTCTCTACCTAAATGCCCATCTTCTCCTGCATGTGGGTTAATGCCACAAACGTAAATGGTAGGTTCGCTAATGCCAAACTTTTGAATTAAGTCTTGATTGAGAATATGAGTGACTTTTTTAAGTCGCTCAGGGGTGATTGCTTTAGCGACATAAGCGAGAGGAATATGAGTGGTAACTAAAGCGACCCTTAATCCTTCTGTGGCTAACATCATGACAACGTCAGAACAATTAGCTTGATGGGCAAAGTATTCAGTATGACCACTAAAAGCAATGCCCGATTTGTTAATCAAGCCTTTATGAACCGGTCCAGTTACTACCGCGTCAAACTCACCGGTGATATTTTTATCACAAGCAATACGAAGTGTTTCAAGAACATATTGTCCATTGGCTGAATTAAGTTCGCCTGCTATACAAGGCTCAGCTAACTCGACTGGTAGGATAGTGATGCAATTAGCCTGTTGCGGTGTGGCAACTGCATTTTCATCGTAATGTTGAAATTGTAAGTTGACCCCCAGCTCATCTGCTCTTTGTCTTAAAAGTGCTTCCGATGCAACTACCACCATTTGAATAGGCCATGCTTTTTGAGCCATGGCAATAACAAGATCCGGACCTATGCCCGCAGGCTCTCCGGGGGTAATTGCAATACGTTTTACCATTATTCCGAGTCCTGTTCCATAATTTCTATGTAAGCTTCATCACGTAACTCTTTGAGCCAACGAGCGCTTTCCATGCCGAACTTTCTTTGGTAAAGCATTTGGTGAGCACGATTTTCATTCATTTGTTTAGTGGCGTCTAAAGTACGTCGACCCGTTAATTCGGTGATATGCCAACCAAAAGATGAACGAAATGGTGGCGAAATCTCATTGATTTTTAGTTTTGCTAATTCCGAAGAAAAGGCTTGGTCGTAAGATTTTGGGTCTACCCAACCCAAATCTCCGCCTTTCACTGCCGATGGGCCGTCTGAATGTTCTTTAGCTAATTCCGCAAAATCAGCACCATCCTCAAGTTGCTTTAATATATCGTGCAACGCTGCTTCCGCTTTGGCCTCACTTAATATGATGGTTGGGGTGATCAGAATGTGGCGAGATTTTACTTCTTCAACTTCAACAACTTGACGACCACGAATATCAACAACTTTGACGATACTGAAACCTAAACCGGTACGGATAGGTCCTAATATTGTACCTTTATCTTCGCCTTCAATAATTTCTGAAAATAAAGTAGGCATTTCATTGATGTTCTTCCAACCTAAATCACCACCTTCTAAGGCTTTAGCGCCACCTGAAGATGCGATGGCAATACGAGAAAAGTCACTGCCATCATTTAATAACCCGATAACTTTCTCTGCTCTTGTTTTAGCTGCAGTCATATCATCTTGCGTAGGCTCTTGTGGAAATTCAATTAAGATATGACCTAAACGGTATTCAACGTCGTTGTTGGTTTGTTTCTTCATCATTGTGATTAAATTCATTATTTCTTGGGGAGAAACATAAATACGACGACTGACACTACTACGTCTTACTTCGCCGGATATAAGTTCTTTGCGAACACCTTCACGATATTTCTCGTAATCTAAATCATCACTAACAATAGATTGACGAAATTCCTCTAGCGATAAATTATTTTCTTGCGCCATATTGCTTATTGTTTCGTCTAGTTGTGCATCACTGATCTGCACCCCGATACGATCACCAATTTGTGTGACTAAGCTGTCATCAATTAATTTATCGAGGACTTGAATACGAAGTGCTTTGTCCCTTGGTAAACTTTGATTGTTTTTTTCGGCTTGTTTTTTGATTGTCTGAATAAAATCAACAATTTCTGATTCTAGTACTACTCCGCCATTAACAATAGCAGCCACGCGGTCTAACTCTATTTCTTCAGCGTTAATCGTCGGCGTAAGAATAAGGGTAACTAAGGTAAAAAGTTTTAATAAGATTTTCATTTAATTTATATTTCTTTTCTAGTTGTTGAGATAATAAGGGCGTTTATAACCAAAAATACTTGAGTTAAACATTTCTGAGGTATTAATTGGCTTTTGTCCGCCACCCAATCCTTTAAAGACAAACTCTACCATGAAACCACTATCAAATTCATCGCGGTTTTCATTATTAAAGTCTTGATTGTCCAAATTCGAGTTAATATGGCGATGATAAGCAAAACGAATTGCCCAGCAACAGCTTTCATATTGCAAGCCTGCGTAACTTTCGATACTACGTTCATTTTGTAGATCTTGCGTAACGCGGCCAACTAGTTGCCAATTTTTACTTATGGCAACGTTAGCCAGTAATGAAACTTGTTCTAAACTCGTACCTGAGACATTACGACTGTACCTATGGTTCAATTGAATTGATTGTTTTTCTGAAAAAAAGTAATCCAAGCGGCTCTGAGCCTTGTTGGTTAGGTTGTCTTTAGTATTGTATTGAATATCACCACTAAACTGCCAGTTTCTGTTAAGTCGTACAAAAACTTCTGTTGCAAGCGCTGAAACATCGGCTGCAATATCATGTTCTTCACTTGAAGCGATATTACTATTATTGAGGTAAACAATTCTGCCAAGACTTAAACGGAACACTTCGGTGCTTTCAGGATTTAATATTCGGCTGGTGACACCCCATGAATATTGATTTGCTTCGGCTATTCGATCTAAGCCACTAAAACGCCTATCCCTAAATAAACCATCATAATCATCTTGTAAGGTTGTTGTATCATAAACACCAATATTGCTCTGATCTTCATCAGGAATATAGAGGTATTGTAGTTGTGGCTCTAACGTTTGAGTATATTGGTTATCGAATAACGTCATCTCTCGGTCTAGATTGACACCACTGTGAAAGCGTACTTTAGGTAAAGTTCGACTGACATTTTTATCAAGTTTGCTAAACTGCTCAATTCGCGTTTGGTGATAGTTAGTTTGTAATAGTTTAAATTCTGAATTTAAGAACCAAGCCGGAGTTGATATTGGAAACATCATACCAGCTTCAACATGATATCGGTCTGCTTGTGGTAGCGCTTTGTTTGACGTTTCAAAGCGAGTGATTTCAGAATATAACTCAAATTGGCCATCTAAAAACGGTAGTTCAGAGAAGCTATTCAGTTCAATATGTGGAATGGTTTTATAACTGGTTTTATGATCGCCGAGTACTTCAAAATCTTGCAGCTGAACTTTTGCCTGCCAACTCTCGCTGAAATAAGCAAGTTCACCTATTTGATAAAGGTAAGCATCGTTTGAATTGTATTGAGTACTTTCAATATCAACTAAATAATTATCATCGCTGATGGTGGTGTAATCAACATAAGCACGATAATTATCAGAAAAGGTACCAACATGTTGTAGTCTTGCTAAATATCTTGGGTCGTCATTGGCTTTTAATTCATTGTCTTTGTTTAAATACTCTATATTGACAGAGCCATTTTGCAATCCAGATAAATAACGAAACTCGGTTAAAAGTTGCATGCCACGTTTTGACATATATCTAGGCGTAAGTGTGGCATCCATATTGGGGGCAATATTCCAATAATAGGGCAACTTAATTTCAAAGCCAGAACGTGCCGAAGTACTAATTTTAGGATACAAGAAACCCGATTTCCGTTCTTTACTGAGTGGAAATGTAAAGTAGGGGATATATAGCACGGGTACATCAAAAATCTTAAAGCGGGCATGATACGCTTCACCATAGTTTTCGGCGACGGAAAGGTTGATCTCGCTCGCTTGCATTTGCCAATCAGGTACTTGGTCATAACAGGTAGTAAAGTTGGCATCAACTAAGCTTAATGTGCCTTCAGCATTGACAGAAATCTTGCCAGCACTGCCATGACCGGGATTATTTACTAATTGGTAAGAAGAGTCTGATAGTACCGTTGCTTGTAACTCTTTACTGGCTTTCAATTGCGAGGCAAAAATGTCGATGCCTTGATTTTGAAAGTGAATATCACCTTTAGCATTAATCAGTGAGGTCAGGCGATTTATTTCAATTTCGTCAGCGGTAACGGTGTGATCTTGTCGATATAAGGTTACCCCACCAGAAAACTTTGCCAACTGGTCTTTTTCGATATTTGACGATTTAGATAAAATATTCAGCGCATCAAGATTAAGATTATTATCGTTTGTATTAATGCGTGCATATGTTGGAATAGGGCAGCTGTTTATCGGTGCTATTGTTGCTATCTCTTGAGCAAAAACATTGCTTGTTATCAGGTAGCCAATAAAAAATAATAGCGATGTACGAAATAAGGGCATCAACAGTCCGAGAATAATAATTTTTAGATAATACCAAGTTGATTAATACAGAGTTAAGTTGAACATAAGTTGAACAATTAAACGTCAAATTGGTATCAGACACAAGAAAAGTTATTTTACCGTTAAATAGCAAAATAATATAGCAATTTTCTTTATCCCTTTAATTGGTTATATTGCGTATATATTTGATAAAAGGCGTTCATTTTTTGGAAGACACTAGACGATTGCTATTATTGCGTTGGTTAACAGCACAATGTAGCGATGAAAGTATTGATTTAATTGCGATGAGTGGTGATGCAGGCTTTCGCCGCTATTTTCGGTTTACTACTAACAATCAATCGTTTATTGCGGTTGATTCACCACCCGATAAATGTAATAACGAAGCTTTTGAATTTATTCAACAGCGCTTTTTGGCCGCAGAACTTTGTGTACCTGAGATACATGCTTATGAGCAACAACAAGGATTTTTTTGGTTAGCTGATTTAGGTGATGATTTATTAGCGGATCAGTTAAATGAATCAAATATGCAGTTGTGCTATCAGCAAGCCATAAGTTTATTGCCGCGAATTTCTCAGCTGCCAACTCAAGGGTTGCCTGTCTATGATCAAGCATTTGTTCAATTAGAATTAAGCATTTTTACCGAGTGGTTATTGGAATATCACCTTGATATTCATATATCTGTAACGGACAAACAACAATTACAAGCTTGTTTTGACTTGCTAATTGCTAATGCGCTTGAACAACCACAAGTGGTAATGCACCGAGACTTTCATAGTAGAAACTTAATGCGCGTTGATGATCAACTGGCCGTCATTGACTTTCAAGATGCAGTGGTTGGCCCAATTACCTATGATATTGTTTCATTGTTGCGAGATTGCTATATCAAATGGCCGAATGAAAAAGTTATGTTGTTATTGCAAGAGTACATTGCAGTTATGAATCAACAACTCTCACTTAAAGCTTATTCCCAAGAACAATGGCAACGGTGGTTTGATTTAATGGGTTTGCAGCGACACATCAAAGCGAGTGGAATTTTTGCCAGACTTCATCATCGCGATGGAAAGTCAGGCTATTTAGCTGATATACCATTAACACTGTCTTATATAGTGGATATCAGCGCTAATTACTCTGAATTAAGCTTTTTACATGATTTAGTTAAAATCAAGGTGATGCCAAAGATGATGGCTAAGAAGGAACACTCTAACTAATGAAAGCGATGATTTTGGCTGCAGGTCGTGGCGAAAGAATGCGACCACTCACTGACAATACCCCTAAACCTTTACTAAAAATTTCAGGTATACCATTAATCGAACATCATCTTCGTAAACTTGCCGAAGTAGGTATTACAGATATTGTGATAAACCTTGCATGGTTGGGGGATAAAATTGTTGAATATTTTCAGGATGGCTCATCGCTTGGAGTTAATATATGTTATAGCTGGGAACGAGGTGGTGCGTTAGAAACCGCAGGGGGCATCATTAAAGCATTGCCCTTGTTAT
>Ga0209396_1005453_pt1 | contig 12021 bp, 13 predicted proteins | sample GOMGulsemesocosm_6_FD_184638 | JGI IMG/M metagenome (GOLD analysis project Ga0209396, IMG submission 184638) | Methane-oxidizing microbial communities from mesocosms in the Gulf of Mexico - GOM8C Gulf of Mexico (SPAdes) (version 2) | ecosystem: Environmental > Aquatic > Marine > Cold seeps...
AGTAAAATGGTGGCTACACCGGGACTCGAACCTGGGACCCCATCATTATGAGTGATGTGCTCTAACCAACTGAGCTATGTAGCCTTTACCAACCTGCTCTGTAGCAAGTGCGGCGTATTATGCGGACCTACCTTACTTTCGTCAACAGTTTTTTTCGAAAAAGTTGCTCTTTTTATTTGTTTGGCTATTGCTTGTTCAATTTGACGCATAACTATGCGAGAAAATAGCAAAAACGCATTATCTCTATTAGAGAATAATGCGTTTTGGTTGGAAACAAAGAGATGAACTTATCTTTCTTTTGCTTCTTCAGCTAAATGTGCAGAATATTTAGCTAGGTTTTCTATCTCTGGTTTCACTTTTTTGGCTGGTAATTTACCAATAATGAATTCGCCAACTTCTAACGCGTTAGATTTTGCAGCAAAAATTAGTAAATTATCACCATTACACTCTAGTCCTTTATAAATATTACGAATTTTAAGTTTGTTTTGCTTTAAAAATGATCTTAGTCGACTTTTGTCGTTTGCTTGAACATACTCACAAACGCGTAAGGTTAGGTTATCAGCTTGAGCAGGGGCGGCTGTAATGATACTTGAGGCCAGTAGAATAGGTAATAAAATAATTTTTTTCATTATAATGCCTTTTTATTGTTTTGATTAGAGTATTAATTTATTTAGTTTAAACAAAGAAAGTGTAGCTCATAACCTTAGTTATTGTATTTATGAGCAGAATGAAGCTTGGGTGTATTGTTATTTTCTTTGATATTTCGGCGGGGATTTTAGTTGTATATACAATTTAAGCAAGTGTTTATTCATATATTTCTATAGCTTAACTTTATATTTGTTAGTGGTTTACAGTTCTGTAACAATCATGGGGTTTGATTTTACTAAGCAAAAAAAAACCCATCAGAGATGGGCTTTAATATGGTGGAATTGTTAAACGTTAGCTAAACATTAAAGCGGAAGTGAATTACATCGCCATCTTTAACGCGGTACTCTTTGCCTTCTAAGCGCCATTTCCCAGCTTCTTTAGCACCAGACTCACCGCTGAACTCGATAAAGTCATCATAACCAACGATTTCAGCACGGATAAAGCCTTTTTCAAAGTCAGTATGAATTACACCTGCAGCTTGTGGTGCAGTGGCATTTTGTTTGACTGTCCATGCGCGTACTTCTTTAACACCCGCAGTGAAATAAGTTTGTAAGTGAAGTAAAGAATAACCGGCATTGATAACACGGTTAAGACCTGGCTCTTCTAAACCAAGATCAGCCATGAACTCTTCTCTGTCGTCGTCATCCATTTCAGACAACTCGCTTTCAATTTCAGCACAAACAGCAACAACGATAGCACCTTCTGCATCAGCTATCTTTTGTACTTCATCAAGGTAAGGGTTATTTTCAAAGCCATCATCATTTACGTTAGCAATGTACATAGTTGGCTTGATTGTTAAGAAGTTTAAGTAATCAACAGCTGCTTTTTCTTCTTTAGTTAACTCTAAAGAGCGAACCATGTGACCATCTTCAACATGCTTTAATATTTTTTGTAATACAGGCATTTCAAATTTAGCATCTTTATCGCCACCTTTAGCTTTCTTGGCTAAACGGAAAATAGCGCGCTCAGCAGTATCCATATCAGATAAAGCTAATTCAGTATTAATTACATCGATATCATCAACAGGGCTTACTTTATTTGCAACATGAATGATGTTGTCATTTTCAAAACAACGTACAACATGACCAATGGCATCAGTCTCACGAATGTTTGCTAAGAATTTATTACCTAAACCTTCACCTTTTGATGCACCAGCAACTAAACCAGCAATATCAACAAATTCCATGGTAGTAGCTAATACACGCTCAGGCTTTACTATCGCTGTTAGTTTATCCAAGCGAGGATCGGGTACAGGTACTACACCAGTGTTTGGTTCAATAGTACAAAACGGGAAGTTTGCCGCTTCAATACCTGCTTTGGTAAGTGCATTGAATAGTGTTGATTTACCGACGTTAGGCAAGCCAACGATACCACATTTAAAACCCATAATTTTTTACCTATTGATTAGTTAACCTGTACAATTAAATAGCGTTCAGATTACGTACTTTTATATGTAATCCGCGTGTATTTACTTATCTATATTTATTCGGATTTAAAAGAGTGTAAGCGATTTTGCGCTTTCTTTAAGTCGTCTTTTAACCAAATATCCAAACAACGACTGGCTTCGTCTATTGCTTGTTCAATTCTTTCTTGCTCTGCTTTAGGTGCTTTACCTAAAACATGACCTGTTACTTTATCGCGATGACCTGGATGATCAATGCCAATACGCAACCGGTAAAAATCTTTATTATTAGCCATACGAGCGATAATATCGCGCAAGCCATTATGTCCGCCGTGTCCGCCACCTTTTTTAATTTTACAAATACCAGGTAACATATCTAATTCATCATGCGCAACGAGAATCTCGTCTACAGAAATTTTAAAGAAATTAGCCAGCGGGGCAACTGCTTGACCGCTACGATTCATAAAGGTAGTTGGTATTATTAGGTGGACCAGGTTTCCTGAGATCATTCCTTTGCCGTAAAGGCCGGAGTATTTTTTTTCAGGACGGAGAGATATATTGTGACAACGTGCTAGTTCTTCGACGAACCAAACACCTGCATTGTGGCGTGTTTTACTATATTCGGGACCAGGATTACCCAGCCCCGCAATTAACTTAATTGTCATCACTATTTACCTTGTCGTTGTACCGCCCGATTAAGGCGTCAAAAGTACTCATTGATAGTCATCAACTCAGTGCTTTTTCTTTTAATAGAACGATACATCTTAAAGTTAAATAGCTATCTGAAAAAGTTTAATTATTCAGCAGCTGGAGCTTCTTCTGCAGGAGCAGCGTCGTCTTCAGTAGCTTTAGCCGCTTTAGGAGCGTTAGCTGAAACAACTGCTAAATCGTGATCTTCGCCTTTTGCTAATTCGTCAGAAGTAACGCCCGCAGGGAATGTAACGTCTGATAAATGTAAAGTTTGGCCAAGTTCTAAACCAGCTAAGTCAATTGAAATGAACTCAGGTAAGTCTTTTGGTAAACAAGTAATAGCGATTTCGTTCATGTGGTGAGAAATGTTAGCACCAGTTTTTGCTGCTTCATCTTCATTAATGAAGTGAATAGGAGCGTTTGCATGAACAACGTGGTTTGCATCAATGCGCATGAAATCTAAGTGCATAACTACTTGTTTAAACGGGTGACGTTGCATGTCTTTGATTAAACACTCAACTGGCTTGCCAGCGATGTTTAAAGTTAAAACTTGCGAGTAGAACGCTTCTTCTTGCTGAGCACGGAAAACGTTTTTGTGCTCTAAAGTTAAAGATACAGGTTCTTGGTTCTCACCGTAAAGGATTGCAGGAACTTTGTTCGCGTGACGTAGGCGGCGGCTCGCACCTTTCCCTAAATCAGTACGTACTTCAGCTTCTAATGTTAAAAAATCAGTCATTTTAATTCTCTTCTGTTATATAAGTTATAAAACTTAAAAATTAAGTCTTGTTTTTTGCGACCAAAAACAAGGGTATTCCTTTATAAACCTATGATTAGTTATAAATAACATAGTCATTAGATAAAAAAGGCGCGGCATAATAACATTTTGACTTAATTAAAGCTAGTAAAGAGAGCTTTTAATTACTTGACTTAAACTATGGGGTGAAGAGCTTTTAATATACAAAAGTAGGGGGGGAGCCTGTCTATAAGATAGATAGGTATAATAAAATAGAATAAAAGAAAAAAGCAGCCGAGTTAGGCTGCTTTTACTAATGTAGAATTAATTGCTAGGAATTAATCGAACATTGCAGAAATTGATTCTTCATTGCTAACGCGACGAATTGCTTCACTTAACATACCACTTAATGTTAATTGACGAACCATTTTAAGTTCTTTGATTTCTGGTGATAGTGGAATTGAGTCAGTCACTACTACTTCATCAATTACAGAATCTTTAAGGTTTTGTGCAGCATTACCAGATAAAACTGGGTGAGTAGCATAAGCAATTACACGTTTTGCACCGTGCTCTTTTAATGCTTCAGCCGCTTTAGCTAAAGTGCCACCAGTATCAATCATGTCATCAACAATAATACAGTCACGACCTTCAACTTCACCAATAATATGCATTACTTGTGCAACGTTCGCTTTAGGGCGACGTTTATCAATGATGGCAAGATCTGCATCATCAAGTAATTTAGCAACAGCACGGGCACGAACAACACCACCAATATCAGGAGACACAACAACAGGGTTGTCTAATTCACGACTTAGCATGTCATCTAATAAAATAGGCGTGCCAAAAGCGTTATCAACAGGCACATCAAAGAAACCCTGAATTTGCTCTGCGTGTAAATCAACCGTTAAAACACGGTCAACACCAACACTTGATAGGAAGTCAGCAACTACTTTTGCGGTAATTGGCACACGAGCACTACGTACACGTCTGTCTTGGCGAGCGTAACCAAAATAAGGGATTACTGCAGTGATACGGCCAGCTGAGGCACGACGCAATGCGTCTATCATTACAATTAATTCCATTAAGTTATTGTTGGTTGGAGCACAAGTCGATTGAATAATAAAAACATCAGCACCACGGACGTTTTCATTGATTTCAACACTTATTTCACCATCACTAAAACTACCGACTTTAGCATCACCTAGAGGCATATATAGGCGATTAGCAATTTTCTTGGCCAGTTCAGGGGTGGCATTACCCGCAAAAATCTTCATGTCAGGCACTGTAGATTCCTCAGAAACATTTGACATTAATAGTAGACTCTTTGATTGATGTTCAATCAATGAGCAGTATATACGCTAAAATAATAGCATTTAATTTTAAACACAAAATTAAGTGTAAAAATAACTTTATAAGTTACTTTAGCAAATTTTTGTAAATATTTAGTTGTTCAAGCTTAGCTGAGCCAATGCTTTACTTAACGGGGACTGATTAAGTCCCTGCGCAACAAAAGAGCTTATTCCTTTAGGGAGTTTTGCTTGTAATGTTAACGCCTCATCCTGACTAGAAAAGCGGGTAAAAACACACGCACCTGTTCCTGTCATTCTTGAGGGTGCGTATTCTACCAACCAAGCCAGCAACTTGGCAACCTCAGGATAGTGTTTTATTACTAAAGTTTGACAATCATTATGAAAGTTATCATTGATGAAATTATTAGTTTTTAGGGCGTTAGCGGGTAATCTTTCAGTATTTCTGGGTAGATCTTCAGCGGTAAAAACCTGTTGAGTTGAAATGCTGCATTCGGGTTTAGTGATTAAATACCAGCTCTCAAGCGGATGTATTGCACTTAACTGCTCGCCAACACCTTGGGCAAAAGCGGAAAAACCATGAATAAATATGGGCACGTCAGCACCTAAGCTTAGACCAAGTGTTGCAAGTTCATTGGTTGAAAGTTTGCACTGCCATAATGTATTTAAGGCAACTAAGATGGTTGCTGCATTAGAAGAGCCGCCACCTAGGCCGCCACCCATTGGTAGAATTTTGTTAATACTGATTTTAACGCCAAAAGGAGTGCTAGTTTTATTTTTCAGTAATAGTGCTGCTTTTACGATTAAGTTATCTTTATCAGGTACACCTTTGATAGGTGTTAATAGTTCTATATCACCTTGTTCAGTTGCGGTTAATGCAATGGTATCGCTATGGTCAAGGAATTGAAAAAGTGTTTCTAAATTATGGTAACCATCATCACGTTGACCAACGATATGTAAAAATAAATTAATTTTGGCAGGGGATGGAAATTCAATGGTTTTGTTGAGAAAAGAGTTTGTGTAATAAGTGCTAGTCATTAATATCTTCAACTTATAGGGTTGAGTGAGTCTTTGGGTGAATAGTATGGCTAATTAACAGACCATTGATTTATTGCTATTTTAATTTTTAAACCCTCTTTTTCAATAGAGAATTTAGTCGGTAAGCTATAGTCATCAATTTGTTTGTAGTGACTATAGTTAACTTGCCATAATTGATTATTATAATGGCTTGTTAAACGTTGTGGAAGTTGTGTGTCTTTTTGGTAAGTAATAGTATCACTATCAAGATAAGGTATGCCCTTGAGCCAAAAGCTTAATGCTTGTGCTGGTAGCGTAAACCCAGAGAGAGAGTATATTAATGTTTCTAAATCACGGTCCTGGTAAGTTTTGCCATCTAGGTGAATTTTATGATTGTTACCACTCGAGTCGAGTTGTAATACATTAATACCTAAATAACTGGTTAAATTTAGTTGCTGAGTTTTATTTTCTTCGTCTACTTGCCAGCTTAATGTTGCGCTATTACGGTCACCTTTTTCAAAAAAGGCTATTTTTCCTTGCACCTTCCATTGTTGTAATTGTGCTATTTGAGCGATTCGTTGATCAGGCTTTTGCTTAATAAGTACTTTAGCCGGATTTGTGGGAGTGGTACTACAGCCAGATAACAATACTGTGCATAAGGAGAGTAGGGCAATTGTCGTTTTAATAAAATGGTTCATTAAGGCTTTAACTTTAAAACAATGAGTGTTTGAGATAGCTTATTGGAACATAGCTTTTTGTTGAATGTAAATAGTAGTATTATTTTTAGGGACTTTTATCCCAGATCATATTTTAATAGCAGCGCTTAGGTTATACTTATGTTACGAGTCAAAACAAGTTTAAAACACTTGTCGAAAATGTTTACATATATAGGTTATTACTTTGTCCATTGTTGCTGTTGGAATTAATCATAAAACTGCCCCTGTTGCTGTAAGAGAAAAAATATCTTTTAATCCAGATAAACTCTCTATTGCCCTGCAGGAGATGCTTAATGCTGTACAGTGCCGTGAAGTGGCTATTCTTTCTACTTGTAATAGGACTGAGTTATATTTAGTTCAAGACGGTGATTTTGAAGTTACTCAGCAACGTTTAGTGCAATGGTTAGAAACATTTCATAGCGTACCTGCTTCTACCATCCTACCTAGCCTTTATTGGCACCAAGACCAACAAGCTGTTAACCATATGATGCGTGTTGCCTGTGGTTTAGATTCCTTAGTTTTAGGTGAACCTCAGATCCTTGGGCAAATGAAACAAGCTTATAGCCACGCTAAAGCCGCTGGTTCATTGTCACTGGTTATGGATAGACTATTTCAACGTACTTTTGGTGTTGCTAAGCAGGTCAGAACGGAAACAGATATAGGTGCTAGTGCAGTATCTGTAGCTTTTGCTTCAGTAAACTTGGCTAAGCATATTTTTGGGAGCCTTGAAAAAACTAAGGTGTTACTTGTTGGCGCAGGAGAAACTATTGAACTTGTTGCCAAGCATTTATATGAAAATAATGTTGGTAAAATTACTGTAGCTAATAGAACTATTGCTCGTGCTGAAAATATGGCAAAGCAAATAGGTGCTGATGTTATTACATTAGCGCAAATACCTGAACATATGTGTAATGCCGATATTGTTATCAGTTCCACCGGCTCTACTCTACCGATTATTGGTAAAGGTATGGTTGAACAAGCCTTAGTGTCACGCAAACACCAACCTATTTTTATGGTTGATCTTGCTGTTCCTCGTGATATTGAAGAACAAGTATCAGAGCTTGAAGATGTATTTCTTTATACGGTAGATGACTTGCAAAGCATTATTGCCAAGAATATGGACAATCGTCGCAAGGCTGCCGTTCAGGCTGAAGGGCTTGTTAATACGCAGTCTGATAGTTTTATGGCGTGGTTACGTGGCTTAAATACTCAAGATACGGTTGTTAGTTATCGTAAACAATGTTTAAACAACCGTGACCTTTTACTTGATAAAGCTTTAGTTCAATTAAAAAACGGTAAGGATTCTGAAGCTGTCTTGGCAGAATTTGCCACTAAACTTACTAATAAATTCATGCATGCTCCTACCAGCGCATTACAATCCGCTGCTCAAGGCGGCGAACTCGATAAATTATTATACTTGCGTGATATTTTTAATATCGATTCACAAGATTAATTCCCTTAATCATCGAGCTCATTTAATTATCCGTCGATAAGATAGCTTTCACATGTTCGACATTTTTTCTCGAGCATGGTCGATCGCGTTATTACTGTGTTAGAATAGCGCCAATTTAGTTTTTCCTCATCTAAAATATAAGAACATTTTAATGAAATCATCAGTTTATCAAAAGCTTGAAGTATTAGTAGAGCGTTTCGAAGAAGTGCAAGCCTTATTATCCGATCCTGCAACTATCGCAGATCAAGACAAATTCCGTGCCTTATCACAAGAATTTAAACAGCTTGATGAAGTAACGTCAGTCTTTAACAACTATAAAAGTGCTGAAGATGATTTTTCTACCGCTGAAATGATGCTTAAAGATGATGATCCTGACATGCGAGAAATGGCTCAGGAAGAATTCAAAGAAGCAAAAAAAGCGGTTGCAGATATTGCAGACGAGCTACAAGTATTATTACTTCCACGTGACCCTAACGACGATAATAACTGTTTTGTTGAAATACGTGCAGGTGCTGGTGGTGATGAAGCTGCTATTTTTGCTGGTGACTTGTTCAGGATGTACAGTCGTTATGCTGAAAAGAAAGGCTGGAAGATCGAAGTGATGAACACCAATGAAAGTGAGCAGGGCGGTTATAAAGAACTGATCATGAAAATCAATGGTGAAGGTGTTTATGGTCATATGAAATTTGAATCAGGTGGACACCGTGTTCAACGTGTTCCTGAAACCGAATCACAAGGCCGAGTTCATACTTCTGCTTGTACGGTAGTTTGTATGCCAGAAATTCCTGAATCAGATGCTATTGAAATTAATAAGGCTGATTTGAAAGTTGATACATTCCGTGCATCAGGTGCGGGTGGTCAGCATGTTAACAAAACTGACTCTGCAATTCGTATTACCCATATCCCCTCAGGTGTAGTTGTTGAGTGCCAAGATCAGCGTTCACAGCACAAAAACAGAGCGCAAGCAATGTCAGTTCTGCAAGCTCGTCTTCAACAAGCTGAAGATGAAAAGCGTAGAAGTGAAGAAGAATCATCACGTCGTAATTTAGTTGCCAGTGGTGATCGTTCAGAGCGTATTCGTACTTATAACTTCCCACAAGGTCGTATGAGTGATCATCGTATTAACCTAACCTTATATCGTTTAAATGAAATCATGCAAGAGAACCAAGCTGATTTGTTGGCTGAATTAGCTGAACAAAACTAGGGTTAAGTTTTGTCTGCTCTATCAAATGAAAATACCACTTTAGTTAGTTGGGTAGCACATGGACAGGAACTATTAAGTTCCTGTTCAGACAGTGCCAAACTTGATGCACAAATACTCTTAACCTTTGTACTGGGTAAAGAGCGAAGTTACTTACTTACCTGGCCAGAAAGAGTCCTTGATAAGAGCGATGAGCAGCAATACCTAACTTTATTAAACCGAAGACTTATCGGTGAGCCCATTGCCTATATCGTTGGTGTTAAAGAATTCTGGTCACTGCCTTTAAAAGTATCAACTGCAACACTTATTCCCCGTCCAGATACTGAAATTCTAGTAGAATTAGTGCTTGATAATTTTGCTGAAGTTAACAAGTTACATTGTTTAGATCTGGGTACTGGCACAGGGGCAATTGCTTTAGCACTTGCCTCTGAAAAGCCTAGCTGGAAAATCGATGCGATTGATTTTAGTCTTGACGCCGTGAAGTTAGCACAACAAAATGCACAAGATTTAGGCCTCACACAAGTTGATATCTTTCAAAGTGATTGGTTTAGTGCCGTTAGTACCGACAACGATAAAAAATTAGATGTAATTGTCTCAAATCCTCCTTATATTGATATCTTGGATGAAAACTTAAGCCAAGGAGATGTGCGCTTTGAGCCTAAATCAGCTTTAGTTGCTAATGAGCAAGGGCTTGCAGACATCAGACACATTGCCAAAGAAGCATTAAAATACCTGTCAGACCAAGGTTCGATATTTTTTGAACATGGTTTTGAGCAAGGTGTTGCAGTGCGAAACATTCTAACTAGCTTTGGTTATGCTCATGTCCAAACCGTAAAAGATCTCAATGGTCATGATAGAGTTACTTGGGCGACTTTATCAGCACATTTATAAAGTAATTAGCTAAATTTATTGTGTTGGCAATGACGGTTACATACCAAGGTTACACTTTAAAACGGTTTGATTACCAAAAATCGCTACACTATGCACAAAATAGTTGTAATAACAGGAAGAAACATTGAAACATTTACATATCACTCTTGCAGTAATAAGCATTAGCTTATTTACCTACCGCTTTATTTTGACGTTGATCGCCTCAAAGAAATTAGAAAAGAAGTGGCTGAAAATTAGTCCACATGTAATCGATACTTTTTTGCTTGTTGCGGGTATTTCACTTGCAATAAAGTTTCACTTTAATCCGCTAGAGCAATTATGGTTAGCTGAAAAGATTTTAGCTTTGTTTGCTTATATATTTACTGGCTATTATACCCTGAAATTAGCGCGCAATAAGCCAATGCAAATTCTAGGTTACTTAGGAGCCATGGGCTGGGTTATGTTGATAGTGCGTTTAGCAATGACAAGAGAAGCTTTGTTTCTTAGCTAAAGCTACTCAAAAAGGCAGCTAGAACTAAAAAGCGAGAAGCTTTGGCGTAGAAGTCGAGTTTAATTAAAACATAAGCAAACACGGAGTTAAGTAAATAAACTGTCATGAATGAATTGTTTTTATCAGAGTTAACATCAGTAGATAAAGATTTACTGCAAAAGCTAGTATTGCTTGAAGAGTATATTTTAGTTGATAAAGCTGAATTGAGTGCAAATAAGTCGGCTTCTCTCGATAGTTTAGAAACTATTATTAGCCAATGTATTGCTGTGATAAGTGAAATAGAATCACCCTTAGAGAAAGCTGAAGCTTTGCTCAATGAACTATACTTTCAGCATTTATTCATTGACAGGTATCAAACCCGCTGGCCTCTTTCTGCTTATAGTGTTGCTAGAAGCCTAAATCAACGGGCTATGTCACCGATTATCAAGGCTGCTTTGGTAAAAGAAATTATTACTGCGTGTGGTATTGAAACTGATCTGGTGTTTATTCCCAATAAGGTAATGTTGCGACTGTGTTGTGATGAACAATACGCTATCATTTTTGATGCGGTTACTGGCGAGTCTTTAGACTGGGCAGAACTTGACTCTCGCTTAGATGACCTTGAAGGCGATCCAAGTAGTGCAGATTTGATGGCTATTGATGACAATGTTGCATTAGTTGAGTATTTGTCATCACTTAAGAATACGCTTATTCGCGAGCAGATGTTTGACAAAGCATTAACTTGTGTTGATGTTATCTTGTCACTAAATCCTGACGATCCACTGCAACGCCGAGACCGCGGATTTTTGCTTCATCAACTTGATTGCTTTAAAGTAGCCGTCGATGATTATCGCTACTTCGTTGAGCAATGTCCTAAAGATCCCGCAGCGAAGATATTAAAACTCCAGTTAGAAAATATTGATGTAGTTAATAACGTACTTCATTAAATATTTTTAGAACATCAAAAAAAAGAGAAAAGGTAAAGTAATGCAAGAAAATATTGTGGCGAATGCGCCATTAATAACCAATGATTCAGTAGTGTTGGGATTATTAGCACTCATTTTAGGTTTTGTGTTTTACACTTCAAATAGTAAAAATTCAGCCTGTCAAAAATTCTACAAATACGTTCCCGCTTTATTAATGTGTTATTTATTACCATCACTATTAAATACCTTTGGTATTGTCAGTGCTGAGATTAGCCAAGTTGATGAAGTGGCAAAATATTATTTATTGCCCGCTTGTTTAGTTCTTTTAACGTTAAGCATTGATATAAAAGCGATTGGCGGATTGGGTAGCAAAGCGCTTATTATGTTTTTAACGGGTACCGTTGGTGTTGTTATTGGTGGTCCAATTGCCTTATTAATCGTGTCCGCTATTTGGCCTGAATTACTTGGTGTTACAGGACCGGAAGCTGTTTGGCGTGGTATGGCTGCACTTGCGGGTAGCTGGATTGGCGGCGGCGCTAATATGTTAGCAATGAAGGAAATCTATGGT
>Ga0209396_1005457_pt1 | contig 12015 bp, 7 predicted proteins | sample GOMGulsemesocosm_6_FD_184638 | JGI IMG/M metagenome (GOLD analysis project Ga0209396, IMG submission 184638) | Methane-oxidizing microbial communities from mesocosms in the Gulf of Mexico - GOM8C Gulf of Mexico (SPAdes) (version 2) | ecosystem: Environmental > Aquatic > Marine > Cold seeps...
TTAAGTTAACAAAGGTATATACCGCTAACCAGAAAATGGCCATGGTAGTTTTTACTTTGTTATCGAAGCGCTGTTCAAGGTATTGCGGCATGGTGAATATTTCATTTTTCAAGAATATCGGTAACATGTATTTACCGACAATAATCAAGGTAATAGCCGCCATCCACTCGTAAGAAGCAATCGCTAAACCAATGGCATAACCAGAGCCTGACATACCAATAATTTGTTCAGCCGAAATATTGGCTGCAATTAAAGAAGCACCTATAGCCCACCAAGGTAATGATTTACTGGCTAAAAAGTAATCTTCGGTATTCGCTCCTTCTTTTTTCTCATTACGAGAAATCCACAAAGCAAGACACAAAAGCCCTATTACGTAGACAACAAAGATTGTACTGTCTATCGTCCCCAATTTATTTGCAAAATCCATCAGTTTTTCACCTATTATTAGTTATAATTATTTGTCTTATTAAACTCTTTCAATTATCTAAATGCGCCTTGAGAAGCCGTACATAAATATATACTTGCCTTTAAACCAAATTTATTCTCATATTGATTATCAATAGCATCTTTTACTTGGTCCACCATGATAGATGGTACCAAGGCAACAACACAACCACCAAAACCACCACCAGTCATTCGAACACCTCCTTCATCACCCAAAACACTGTCAATGATCTCAACTAGGCCATCCATTTCCTTAGTTGTCACTTCAAAATCATCACGCAAGGAAGCATGTGATGCCTTCATCGCCTTACTAATAGCCAGCATATCATTGTTTTTTAGTGCGTTTAGAGTTGTGACAGCGCGGGTATTTTCACTAATGACATGATGAGCACGTTTAAATAAAACGGGATCAATTTGCTCTTTAGCCCCAATAAGCTGCTCTATAGTTACATCACGTAAAGCAGAAACGCCAAAATAACGAGCAACAGCTTCACATTGTTCACGCCTTAAATTGTATTCACTATCAACTAAACCACGTTTAACATTTGAATTGACAATAAACAACGATAAATTATCAGGAATTGGCGCATCTTCAAAGGATAAATCTTTGCAATCTAATAACATAGCATGATTTTTTTGTCCCATCGCTGAGATAAGTTGATCCATGATGCCGCAATTACACCCAACAAAATCATTTTCGGCTTGTTGACCTAGGAGTGCAGCATCAATACCATTTAAGTTTAATTGATAAAGCTGTTTGAATACTTTTAAGATGGCAACTTCAAAACTGGCAGAAGAGCTTAATCCTGCCCCTTGTGGAACATTACCAGTAACAACTAGATTTGCCCCTTTTATTTCAGGGTGTTTTATCATTAACGCTTGTAAAGTACCTTTGACATAGTTACTCCACATCATTTCTTGATCAAAAGATATATCATCAAGAGAAAACTCATTACTTTGTTGGTCACAGTCATGGGCATAGACTATTACTTGATTATCATCACGAAGTGAAGCGGCAATCGTAGTACCATAATTAATAGCGGCGGGGAATACAAACCCATCATTATAATCAGTATGATCGCCAATTAAGTTAACTCGTCCAGGCGCGTGACAAATTATTTCAGCTGATTTTTTAAATTGCTGCTCAAATAATTTCAAAGCAAGCATTTGTAATTCATTAGCTTGTTGAGTCATTACTTTTGTTCCTTATAATGAATATTTGATACATCACGTAATTTTTGTGCTGCTTGTTCAGGCGTAAGATCCCGTTGCGCTTCAGCCATCATTTCATAGCCGACCATAAATTTACGCACCGTGGCAGATCTCAAAAGTGGTGGAAAGAAGCTGGCATGTAATGTCCATTCACTATGCAATTCACCATCAAAGGGAGCTCCGTGCCATCCCATTGAATAAGGGAAAGAACAATTAAATAGATTGTCATACCTGATGGTAATTTGTTTCAGGATATCAGCGAGTGATAACTGTTGTTGCTCATTCAATTCAGTGATTCGAGAGACAGCAAAACGAGGGAGCAATAAAGTTTCAAATGGCCATGCCGCCCAATAAGGAACAACCACTAACCAATCATCATTTATCACCACAATTCGTTCTTCGTTTGCAACTTCTCTGACAACATAATCTTGTAATAAATTACTGTTATGAAGGTTTAAATATGCCCGCTGTGCTTGTTGTTTTTTCATCACCAACGTCGGTAATTGTTGTTGTGCCCATATCTGCCCATGTGGATGAGGATTAGAGCACCCCATTACACTACCTTTATTTTCAAAGACTTGAACCGATGAATAAATCTTCCCTAATTCTGAACATTGTTGTTGCCAGGTATTAACAACAGTCGCAATTTCCTTAACAGAAAGCTGGGGCAACGTTTTGCTGTGATCGGGTGAAAAACATATCACACGACTTTCACCCTGCTCTGTTGCCATTTTAAAAAGTGGATCATCATTACTAACAACAGGAGTGTCCTGCTTCATTGCCGCGAAATCATTGGTAAAGACGAATGTTTCTTTATAGGTATCATTCACTTCGCCATTGATTCGGGTATTACCCGCACATAAGAAACACTCTGAGTCATAGGCTGGTTTTTCTTGTTCATCAAGCTTTTCTACCTGGCCCTGCCAAGGTCGCTTTGCTCTATGAGGAGAAACTAACACCCATTCATTAATAAGCGGGTTATATCTACGATGAGGGTGTTCTGTTGGATCAAATTCAATAGTCATAAAAATTATCGAGAGTTAGCATTGGAAATTCAAGATAAAGGGTAAACGTTTACATTTTATAGTGCAAGAACTAAATTAAAATAACTCTCACTTGTTAAGTCAACTGTATGTAGTGTATATTCACCGTAACGCATAAAAAAACAATAAATGTAAACAGTTACCCTATGGCAACAATTAAAGACGTAGCAAGACTCGCTGGCGTATCAGTAGCATCCGTATCACGGGTGTTAAACAATGGTCCCAAAGTCAGTAAAAAAACTATTGAAAAAGTCACCAAGGTCATTAAAGAGCTAAATTACACACCAAATGCCAATGCCCGTGCATTAGTTACTCAAAAAAGTAGCACCCTTGGTGTTGTGATCCCTGACCTCATTGACCCGTTTTTTGCCTCTTTAGCTAATGGTGTAGAAAAAGTTGCACGTCAAAATAATATGCAATTGCTATTAAGTACCGGCTTAGTTAGTGCAGACTCTGAAATGCAAGCGATTAACTTACTTATTGAAAGACAATGCGACGTTATGGTGGTTCATAGTAAAAAGTTATCAGATCAAGTTTTAATAGATTTATCAACCAAAGTTACAGGTTTGGTGCTAATTGATCGCTATATAGAAGCTATATCACACCGTTGTGTATGGTTAGATAATATTGAAGGTGGAAAAATTGCCGCTCGCCATTTATTGTCTCTAAACCATAAAAGCTTTGCCTGTATATCAAGCAAACATCAAATAGATGACCCTCTTCTTAGGCTGCAAGGATTTAAAAACGAGTTACAAAAGACCGGTGCTGATATTGAACCAAGCCTTGTCGAATTTGGTGATCCGACACTGCAAGGAGGTGAACTTGCTACTCAAAAGCTTTTAGCTTCCGGCAAAAGTTTTACGGCGCTCTTTGTTTATAACGACGCTATGGCAATTGGAGCAATATCTACACTAGAAGATAACGGTTTCAAAGTACCATTTGATATATCGGTTATAGGATTCGATGATGTTTTATTGTCGAGTTACTCAAGACCAAAATTAAGTACGCTAAATTACCCTATCGAAGAAATGGCAATGAAAGCTGCTAGAATAGCGATAAGTTTATCAAATGACGTATCCGAAGTGTCTCAAGCCAAAGATTACAAACACATACCTATGTTAATTAAAAGGGAATCAACTAGCTTTAAAAACAATTAAAAGTTGGTTAGCACCAGTGTCTAAATATATGGTGTGATGAAACTTACTAGTTGAGTGCGTTTTTAAATGTTGTACCTAACATTTACTATTCAAATGCACATAAAATGTTTTCATCATGCAAGTGTGTACTCTAGCTCAATAACAACACCTACTCATGACTTTCCACGTTTAAAATGTTTTGCCCCTTACTAGCTTTCAATGCTAAAAGACCAACCAGAAACAAGGTAAACGTTTCCCTCTCATAAAAGTTCAAATTTAATTAATGCTTGCATAGCACAGTGTAATTAGCGTAAATTTAATTTAAGCCACAAGGTAAACGTTACCACACACTCTATTGATATATATTGAGTCGGGAAAATATAATGAAACATACTCTGCTGTTAACTCTATTAGCGATAACCAGCATTAACGGGTGTTTTGCTCAAGAGCCACCCTCAAAGCAAACTCAACCGAATATTATTGTCTTTCTAGTTGACGACATGGGGTTAATGGATACATCAGTCCCCTTTATAACCGATAACAATGGCAAAGCAATCGCGCAACCACTTAATCGCTGGTATCACACACCCAATATGGAAAACCTTGCCGCTAAAGGCATGCGATTTAGTCAATTTTATGCACAAAGTGTCTGCTCCCCTACCCGAGCAACTTTGTTAACCGGTCAAAATGCAACACGCCATCACACCACCACTTGGATAAAACCTGATGAAAATAATCGTGGTGTATTTGGTCCAAAAGACTGGAATTGGCAAGGTCTAACAAAATCATCAACTACCTTTCCTAAGTTATTAAAAAATGCTGGTTATAAAACCATTCACATTGGTAAAGGTCATTTTGGCCCACTAGAAAGTGAAGGTGCAGATCCTGAAAATATCGGCTTTGATGTTAATATCGCCGGTGCTCCTTGGGGGCGTCCAAAAAGTTACTATGGTCAAAATAATTATGGTAACCACCCTAAGTATAAAAGGAAAAATAAGCCTCTAACTCACAACATACCCCATTTAGAAGCGTACCATGGCAAAGATGTATTTTTAACAGAAGCCCTCACCCTTGAAGCCAAAAAACAAATAGCAATAGCTTCAGCTGAGCAAAAGCCCTTTATGCTTTATATGTCACATTATGCGGTTCATGCACCATTTGATAGTGACCCACGCTTTGCAAAACGTTATCAAAACCGAGAAAAAACTGTAAAAGCGCAAGCTTATGCCACTTTGATGGAAGGCATGGACAAATCATTAGGGGATATTACCGCCGAGCTTGAAAATTTAGCAATTGCTGAAAATACCTTAATACTGTTTTTAGGCGATAACGGCGGTGATGCTCCATTAGGTGGAAATGATGCCATAGCCAGCTCCGCGCCATTAAAAGGAAAAAAGGGCACGAGTTGGGAAGGTGGTATGCGTGCGCCATTAATTGTCGCTTGGGCTAAACCTAACGCCAATATTGCCGTACAACAAGAATTACCTATTGCGCAAAATCAAATAAACAATCAAATTGCCACCGTGTTAGATATTTACCCAACCATATTATCTGCAGCCTATGTGAAAAATCCTTCAATACAAGCAATAGACGGATTTAGTCTAGCAGAGCAGTTAGCAGGGAAAAACAATACACAACGTGAAAACAGCTTTTTAATGCATTTTCCACATGAACACAGGCATTCATATTTTACCAGCTATCGATTAGATGATTGGAAAGTTATTTATCATTATCAGCCGGAAGGAAAAACTAAAAAGAATAAAAACATAAAACGCTACCAGCTTTTTAATTTGGCTAATGATACCACTGAGTCAGATGATTTATCGTCATCACAGCCCAAAGTACTGCTTAAGATGATGAAAGCAATGATAGTTGAATTAGAGAGTCAAAACGCACAGTACCCAACAGATAAAAATGGCCAAGTTTTAAAACCCTTGTTACCTACAACAATACCAACTTCAGTTTCTTCAATGTAGAGTGCTGACAATATTATGAAAAAGTATTTTTTAATCATCACTGTTTTTAGTTTTGTTATAAGTTTGATGGCTTGTTCAACTAAGCAGAAACAACTCGTAAGTCAATTAGTTACTAAGAGTGAAAAAAAAGATGGCGTTATGGCTGTTGAAGAAATAGCGCCAACTAAGATCATCGAGTACAAACATATAAACGGTATTCCACTTTCCTTACATGTTTTCAATCCTGAAGGCCATAAAAATAGTGATAACCGCCCTGCTATTGTATTTTTTCATGGTGGTGGTTGGAATGGCGGATCGCCCTCTCACTTTTACCGACAAAGTCAATATTTAGCAAATAAAGGTATGGTAGCAATAAGTGCCCAATACCGCGTAAAGAAACAACATGGCACTAGCCCAATAGAAAGCGTAAAAGATGGTAAATCTGCCATGCGCTGGGTAAGAACTCACGCTAAAGAACTAGGTATTAACCCTAAGATGATAGCGGCTGGTGGTGGTTCTGCTGGTGGACACGTTGCCACGGCTACAGGTACAGCAACAGCCTTTGAAGAAGCAGGAGAAGATAATACTGTTAGTTTTAGACCCGATGTTTTAGTGCTATTTAATCCAGTCTTTGATAATAGTTCTACAGGTTACGGTTATGATCGAGTTAAAGACTATTGGCAACAAATTTCACCGCTTCATAATATCACCAAAGACACACCTCCCATGGTTGGATTTTTTGGCGAATTAGACACGGCTATCAAGCTGCCAGCAGTTTATAAATTTAAGCAACAAGTAGAAAGTTTTGGGGGGGTATTTGAATTACATGTTTATAAAAACCAACCCCATGGTTTTTTTAATAAAGCCAAGTACGCTGAAACCGTTTTGGCAATGGACAAATTCCTAACTTCACAGGGTTATATTCAATGAGGCTTTTATTTTTTACATTTGTCTTATTGTTAACGGTTACTGAATCGTTTGCTACAACTTATTATATTGATGCTAAAACTGGCAAAGATAACAATAATGGTCAATCTAAAAAACAACCTTGGGCAAGTATATTTAAGGTCAATAAACAAACGTTCAATGCTGGTGATAAAATATTATTTAAAGCTGGACATCAATATAGCGGTGTACTTGAACCAAAAGGCAGTGGTAAACCCAATGCTCCCATCATCATTGACTCTTACGGTGAAGGGACTAAACCACAAATTAATGGTAATGGTTGGAAGCCTCATGCCTTGTTACTTCATAATATCCAATATTGGGAAGTAAACAATCTCGCTATTACCAACCATGGTAAAAAATCCAAAGCGAGGCGCAGAGGCGTAATTGTCAGTGCCGAAAACATTGGTGAATTACACCATATCGTTTTACGGAATTTAAGCATTCACCACGTAAATGGCTCATTAGTTAAAAAAGAAGGCGCTGGTAGCGGAATTCTTATCAAAAATGGCGGTGATAAAGTACCTTCAAGATTTATCGACCTACAAATTCTTGATAATCATATTCATCATACCGAGCGAAATGGGATTAACTTTAATGGCAACTCTAGCAGGAAAAAATGGTTTCCTAGCCTAAACGTTGTTATTAAAGGCAATTTAATTGAGGATGTTCCTGGTGATGGAATTGTTGTTATTGGTACTGATGGCGCTTTAATTGAAGGCAACCTATTACGAAATTTTCCTGATATTTTACCTCAGGGTGACGCTGCAGCAGGTATATGGCCATGGAGTGCCGACAATACCCTAATTCAATACAACGAAGTCAGTGGTCATAAAGCCAAATGGGATGGACAAGGCTTTGATTCAGATTTTAATTCTATAGGCACAATCATTCAGCATAACTACAGTCACGATAATTATGGCGGATTTTTGTTGGTCTGTAATAAAGGGAATACGTACAAACAAGATCGAAACATCGGCACTCTCAATACCATTGTTCGTGGCAATGTCAGTATAAACGACGGCATTCGCCCCTACCCAACACATCGTGGTATTTTCTCGCCAACCTTCCACTTAACTGGCCCGATCGAAAATACCCATATTTATGACAATATGATCATCATCCCTAAAAAACCTGATGGTGTAGACAATACCTTAGTTGATATAGATAACTGGGGCGGTCCTTGGCCAATGAAGACCTTATTCGAAAACAATGAGGTCTATTTTGAAGATCAAATTCAAGTAAAACTAAAAGCAATAAAAGATGTGCTTTTTAAAAATAATACCTTTTCTAGCAAGGTAGTCGATTTAGATCCAACGACAAATGATTTTAAAGAAAAGACTCCTTTCGATTTAACAGAATTAGAACGTTTAGCTCAACAAAAACTCAGTGAGAATAAAAACTATGAATAAAAACAAAGTCACCATTGCCATTTTAACTGGCTTATTGGCGCTATCTGGCTGTAACAACAATCAAGAAAACACCGAAAGTGAAATTGCCGTTAAAAAGGTTACTGAACAAGCGGTTTATTGGCAAGATCTTAGTGTCTTTAAAGTCAATACTGAAGAGCCAAGAGCTACCTTTATTGCTTATGATGATAAGAGTAAAGTCAGTACTGATGATTACGCTAGCTCTCCTTATTACCAATTACTTAATGGTGACTGGAAGTTTAACTGGTCAGCTAACCCTGCTTCAGTACCAGAAGATTTTTTCAATCCTGAGTTTGACGTAACAAAATGGGATAACTTACCCGTACCTAGCAACTGGCAAATGCATGGTTACGACTACCCTATTTACACCAACATTCCTTATCCTTTCCCAAAGAACCCTCCGTTTGTCCCTGAAGATGATAACCCTACCGGTGCTTATAGAACTAACTTTACCGTACCTAGTGATTGGGATGGACAACAAGTATTTCTACATTTTGGCGGGGTAAATTCAGGTTTTTATTTATGGATAAACGGTCAAGAAGTAGGTTATAGCGAAGGAACTAAAACCGCAGCAGAGTTTAATATCACTCAATATTTAACAGCGGGTGACAACGTATTAGCGGCGAAAGTCATTCGTCATACCGATGGTAGTTACTTAGAAGATCAAGATTTTTGGCGTGTCAGTGGCATAGAGCGTGATGTTTACTTGCATACCGCCCCTAACACTCATGTTAGAGACTTCTTTGCTAAAACCACCTTGGACAATAACTACCAAGATGGTGTGCTAAATTTAGCGGTTGATGTTGCTAACAAAGATGAGTTTGCTCAATCAGTTAATGTAAAAGTAACCTTAAGCGATGCTGACTCAAATGTAGTCGCCGAACAAAATAGTTCAGTTATTGTCATGCCAGGAAAAGAACAAACCATTAACCAAGTATTCAATATCAAAAATGTTGCTGCCTGGTCTGCAGAAACGCCTAATTTATATCAACTTAGCATTGCTACTGAATACAGTGACGGCACGCCAACTCAACACTTAGGTGAGCAAATTGGTTTTAAATCCGTTGAATTATCCAATGGTCAATTTTTAGTTAATGGTCAGCCAATTTTATTTAAAGGAGTTAATCGTCATGAGCACGACGAACACACTGCACATGTGGTAACCCGTGAAGCCATGCTTGCTGATGTAAAATTACTCAAAGAAAATAATATTAATGCGGTAAGAACTTCCCATTATCCCAATGACCCCTACTTCTACCATTTAGCAGATAAATACGGGCTCTATGTGATTGATGAAGCCAATATAGAATCTCATGGTTTTGGCTATGCTCCTAAAGACACCCCTGCTAATAAACCTGAATTTGAAGGCATGCACCTTGATCGTTTAAAACGCATGGTTGAACGAGATAAAAATCACCCTTCTATTACTTTTTGGTCAATGGGTAATGAAGCCGGTGATGGTATCAACTATGTTAAAGGCTACGATTGGATCAAACAGCGTGACGATTCACGTTTAGTAAAATATGAACGTGCAGAGCTACAATCAGCTTATAACAAAGAAACACGTCCTCATACTGATGCAATGACTTGGATGTATCACAAAGTAGATAAAATCAAAAAAGAATACTTAGGCCAATATCCAAATCGCCCGTTTTTCTGGGCTGAATATTCTCATGCCATGGGTAACTCTAATGGTAACTTTAAAGAATACTGGGACATGGTGCGCAGTGAACGCCAAATGCAAGGGGGTTTCATTTGGGATTGGATGGATCAAGGTTTAGTTAAAAAAGATGAAAACGGCAACGAATTTTGGGCTTATGGCGGTGACTTTGAACCTGAAGGCGTTTATAACGATGGAAATTTTGTTTTAAATGGCTTGATCAACCCTGATAGAACCCCTCATCCGGGTTTATTCGAAGTTAAAAAAGTCTATCAAGATTTACATATATCTAAAGTCGGTAAAAGTGAATATCAGTTATACAATGAAAACTTTTTTGTTGATTCTTCAAGCAACGACATTGCTTGGCGTTTAATTGAAGATGGTATTGTTGTTAAAACAGGACAAGTAAGTGCAGTAGCCGATGCACAAAGTAAAACAACCTTTGATTTAAGCCAACAATTACCTGCTCTAACCGCTGGTAAAGAATACTTCATTAACTTTTATGCCACGGCCAAAGGTGAACATCCTTTAGTTGAAAAAGGTCACTTATTAGCTAGTGAGCAAATATTATTGCAAAAAGGTGATGTAGCTGAATTTGACCAACAAGTTAACGGAAGCGTTTCGCTTGTCTCAAATGCTGATAGTACGGTTGTTAATGCGGGTCATGCACAACTTAGCTTTGATAAAGCAGGTTACTTAACCTCTTACCAAGTAAAACAAACTGAGCTATTAAAAGAGCCACTCAAGTTTAATTTATGGCGTGCCCCAACAGATAACGACTTTGGTGGTAAAAAGAAAGCTTACGTAATACTTGCCAAATTATGGAAAGAAGCAACACTTAACCAATTGGGTAAAGGTATTAAAGTCATTTCACAAAACCCTAATTCACTGGTACTAGAACAAACTGTAGCACTAGCTGATGCTGAATCTTCAGTTGTCTATCAATATACCATTAATGGTCAAGGTGAATTAAAAGTAGATGTTGCTTTTGAGTTTGCTGGTGATGCTAATGCAAAAGTAAAACTTAAAGATGTAAAAGGTAAAGTGAACAAATTCACGGCCATCCCTCGTATAGGTACTAACTTTCAAATGCCGGTACAGTTTGATCAGGTGACCTACTATGGCCGTGGTCCTCATGAAAATTACTGGGATCGAAAAACTTCCGCCTTTATTGGTATTTACCAAGGCGAAGTAAAAGATGTTGCTTTTGACTATATCCGACCACAAGAAAATGGTAACCGTAGTGACCTAAGATGGGCAACACTCACTAATGAAAACGGCATCGGACTTAAAATTTCTGGTTCACCGGCTTTTGACTTTAGTGTGCATCATCAACCACAAAGTGACTTTGATCCGGGCTTCGAAAAAGCACAACGACACCATACTGATATAATCAAACAAGACTTAGTTAATGTTAATGTTGATTTTAAACAAACAGGTGTAGGTGGGGATAATAGTTGGGGGGCACATGCATGGAAAAAGTATCAACTAAAAGCGAAAGACTATAGCTACTCTTTTACTTTAACTCCTATTAGCGAAGCTCCTTCGTATAGCGCTGATAAAACGATAAAAATAGGCACTCATAACGAGTTATAACGCCTATTAAAAACTGTTTAAAAGGGTTAGGTGGTTCATAACAAAGCTAACCTGCCCTTTTTACATACTCAAGCAACAAAAACTATGACATCAAAACAGACAATGATTAATGGTGCCTCATCTGGCATAGGTGCCGCATTAAGCCCAGTGCTTGCAAAACAAGGTCACAAGTTGAGTGCTAGCCCATTATTATTCCTTTGCATCATCCTCTTATTCACAACAAGTTGTGGGGAATATAAATTCTCTTCTAATAACAGCAGTATTAGCGCATTAGATAAACATAGCCAGCAAATACAAACGAGCAGTGGTAAACATCGTCTTTGGTATAAACAACCTGCAACCGATTGGATGAGCCAAGCATTACCCATTGGTAATGGCTTTATGGGGGCAATGATCTTTGGTGGAGTTAATGAAGACAGGATCCAATTTAATGAACAGTCCTTATGGGCGGGTGGTCCAGGTAGTAGCGATAATTACAACAGTGGGAATCGTAAAAATGCCCATCAAGCACTCCCTGAAGTACGAAAATTATTGAAGGATGGCAAATTTGAGCAAGCACATGCTTTAGCAAAAAATGAATTAACCGGTAGCATC
>Ga0209396_1005458_pt1 | contig 12014 bp, 9 predicted proteins | sample GOMGulsemesocosm_6_FD_184638 | JGI IMG/M metagenome (GOLD analysis project Ga0209396, IMG submission 184638) | Methane-oxidizing microbial communities from mesocosms in the Gulf of Mexico - GOM8C Gulf of Mexico (SPAdes) (version 2) | ecosystem: Environmental > Aquatic > Marine > Cold seeps...
ATAATAGCGCGTTCTGATCAGCATCTAAAATACCAAGCCAACCTTGACCAGGATGTTTACCTACCGCGTTATCCTTAAATGAATCATCAACGTACCAAATAATCAGTCCAGGTTCGAAAGTCACTAGTTGACCCATACGTTTAATATTGTTTAAGCCTTCATCAACGTCGTTATGACTACGCCATTGCAGTAAATAATAGTGGTTAGACTCGTAGAAACCTGTGTTGCTCTTGAAGCCATCAAGAGTAAATGTCGACGTTGATTCTGCATCATCAATCAGCGTACGGTCACCATCACTAATCAGAGCAATGTTATCAAGGAATAGTCCTTTCATTGCTAGGCCACCATCCGTGATGTAATCAAAACCAAGCGTAACAGTTTGCCCAGCGTAATCCGACAGATCAAATTCAGCATCGATCCAACCATCAGATTCACCACCAATCGCTGGCGCTAAACCAGTATTAAGCGGATCATCTAGAGTAGTAATATTACCAGAGATTGGTTTACCGTTAATCAGCACACGTGCAAAGTCATAATCCTTTTCTATTTGATACCAAGCTTTAAATACCAGTTTAACGGCATCTGCCGCTGGAATATCTAAGCTTCTGCTCATCGAATTGTTCAGACTGTCACCCTGTTCGGAATGGAACTGAGCAGTCCCTTCGAACGGTTTTAATCCTTCACTTTTCTTCATCGGTAAGTCAATGCGTACCATGTTAGGGCGATCGTTATCTGTAGTTTGGAACAAGGTAAAGAATAAATCTTTCTCCTTTAGCTCTTCAATAGACAATCGTTCGTCATTGATCCAGCGGCCACCAATTGCGTTTTGCAAGAAGGTTTTGGCCCATGAACTGAATGCTGTCGGTTGAGTGCCACCAATTTTACCAGCCCAACTACCAGAAGACATGATTGACCAGTAAGAAACAGGTTCGCCAGCGCCAGTATACTGAGTATCATACTCATCAGGCAGGCCTAAATCGTGACCATATTCGTGCGCACAAACCCCTGCTGCAGCGTCTATTGGCTGCATCGTATAATCAAACGCTGCATAGTTACCATTGAATTGTTCCGGTACAGAACTCGTCGTTCCTTCAAGCACATATGGCTGACCCAGATTAAAGCGGTGTGACCAAATCGCATCAGGACCCAGTACACCACCACCCGCTTCTTCGCCAACAGAGGCATGGAATACCATGAGATGATCGATAACACCATCAGGTTCACGGAAGTTACCGTCACCGTCAAAGTCATAACGATCTTCGATATCATAATCGGCCAGATTCACACTCGGATCTTTAGCGAGCTGTGCCAGGGCCTCGCGCACTAACGCTTGTGCATTTTTGTCATTGTCGGTCGTTTCAGAGTTACCACCGTAATACGCAGCATTCTTTTCTGCTCGATACCAGCCTGTAGCTTGACCAGAAACACTATAACTATCTCCAGATTCTTGCTCATAATATTGACGCATAGAGATTAAGTTATTGCCTTTCGGGCCAGTGTAGCCTGTATCTGAGAATAACAGGGTCTGATAATGTTCTGGTGGATAGCTAGGATAAAGCATCGAAGTATGCTCTTCAGTCAGCTTGTTATCATCCCATGGAAGGTCGGGGAAATCGACTAAAAGAGCCAACACTTTATCGGTACGCTTATTCGTAACTTCCAGTGCAAAGACACTCGATTTTTTCAATCCCTGTTGTTTCTCGATAACATTAATAATGCGACTTTGGTGATGTTTGGCTTGTTTACCAAATTGAGCATCACCACTAAATCCATGTTTTATTTTATTATCTAAGTAACTTTTTACTGCATCAGACCTTTCCTGTAATGACGCTGAATCATCAAGTAATCCCCTGCGAACCAGCATTTCGGCCAACTTATCCTCATTAACGACCCCCAAGTCTACTGGTGTTTTTGCATGTACAGCATTGACACCAAGTAAGCTGATGATCGCGGTTGCAACCAGTGTATGTTTGAGTTTTTTCATTATATTTCCTTGTTATTATTTTCCATTTTAATATCACTACACTCCGCAGAACCTATTCATGAGGATTCAGCAAACATGTTGATTGAATCCTTATGAGCATTCTCAATCGGGATTATTCAGGCGGTAGAATGCAGGCATTTTCTTTATTAGAATTTTCAGGTTCCGAATTAGGCATTACTGCGTGTAAGTCGTTAGCAGTATTGATGTTAGGAGCATCACTGTCGGGATACACCAAATGCTTTCGATTACTCGGTTTATTCATGCTGCTATGCCGCTGTTTACGCTGTAAATATATTGTCAAAGCCTTTTGTTGCTGTTCGCGGTTAAGGCCTTCGCAAATGACACCTCTGGCTATCAAGGCACCGAGTAACCTTTCATTTTCATCCGCAGGAACAGAAGCAAACACCAAGTGACTAATAAGCGACATCGCCAAACAAAAGACTATTTTCATTTAACCACCCTTTATTTGTAAATTATTTGTAAAGATACTGTTAAGTTATTACCCATGTTTTTTTTTGCAAAATAAATAAACTAAACTTGAGAGGTATTCCATAAGTAATAGATATGATTCGTGCGCACGTCACACTTTAAGTATTTTCATAGCTATGATTCATAACACTGCAATCATAAACACGCCCTAAAACGATTAATAATTAACCACTTAATATATATTCATAGGCGATATCATCTATCGGAAATATAAATTTCTCAGCTTGGGCTTCATCAGTCAGATCATGGGATATTTAAAATAAGAGGGAGGAGAAGTAATAATGGCGGATATGACTAGATTTTAACTATTCAACCAGATAACAAACGAGTTAATGATAGATTGGGTTACACTAAATTAAACTCTTATAATGATATTTATTCCTGTATTGACACATACTCTAATGCTTGTGAATATTAATATTCAAAGGTTACATTATGAAAATGTTTGCTATCTATTATATTGGTGTGTATTTTTCAAACGTCAGCAATGCTGTCGTTCGATGAAAGCATAAAAGCAGGAGCAGGAGCTTATAACAGAGTGTATGAATAAGGATGATTAAATTTAAATGGGGTGCAAGAAAGGGGGGGGATCAGTCATTGATAAAATTAAGTCTGAGCTTCTATATAAATACAGTTGAGTTTAAAAAAATAAAAGTCCATTCAGCTCAAAACATGGACTTATTTATGTCAATATGACCTTCATAAACGGCCTCTAAGTTCGTTGTTATTATCGAACTTATATTCGATAATAATTAACCCGCTTTAAGCTTGAACACATTACCGCAGTGATTACATTTATAAATACTGCTATATAATAATTTTTCAAACCAATTTCGATTCACTCTCTTCACTATCGCGTTTTCACAACACTTCATCTTTAATCCTCTTTCCCAAATGCACCTATACAACCTGACTATAAAACCATCTCTTTGATCCTTTAATTTTAAACATAATTAACTAGAATAAAAATTCAAATATTCAAAGACTTACTTATTATGTTACATTTAACAATAGGACAGATAGTCATATTAAATGCAATAAAGTGCACTTGAAAACAACGGAGAAGTTAATGGACAAAACAGACCTGAAAGTAGCGATTGTAGGAGCAGGATTAAATGGCCTTGCCCTTGCATTATCCCTACGAACCTTTGGCATTGAAGCAAGTATTTATGAAAAAGCAGATAAACCACGAGTCGATGGAACAGGTATTATCATGTGGCCAGAAGGCATGCAAATCTTGGCCGCACTGACCGATGCCGAAAAAGTTAAAGCTGCAGGTAACAATGTTGACCTTGTAACGACATTAACTGCGACATCAGAAATGATTAACCAATTATCGGTGCAAGCAATAGACAGTAATGTTAACGCCCCTATCGGCCTATTTCACCGTCGCGATCTCTATCAACTGCTATTAGACGCTTACGGGGAAGATAACATCCAGACAGGTCAACACTGCAGCGTTGAAAACGAAGTCATCCTCATTAATGGTAAGCCACTTATTGCCGATGTGATCGTAGGTGCAGATGGTTTATTTTCTAACGTTCGTCAGTTTGTCGCACCAGAAGTAAATATACGCCAACCGGGTGTGTACTGCTGTCGTGGGATTGTTGACTTTAACACTCCTGAGATCAGTGATGAAGAATGTTACGTCTTTGCGGGCATGCAATCTCGAATTGTGACCTATACTTATGACCGAGGTAATAATTCTAAATATTGGTTTGCAGCATGTCCAGTAGCGGAAGGTGAAACGCTTAATAAAGCGTGTATTTTAGAACAATTTGCCCACTACCCACCCTTTCTACTTAAGATGATAAAAAGCACACCTGAATCACAAATTATGCCATCGCCTTTAGCAGATATTGCCCCATTTTCACAATGGAGTCGAGACAACGCGGTGCTACTAGGAGACTCATGCTGTTCGGTATTACCAACCATGGGAATAGGCTTTAGCTTAGGTATTGAAAATGCCTATATTCTCGCGCAAAGTCTAGCGGCTAACTTTAATCATATCCCACATGCACTACAGCGTTATCAGCATCGCGCGCAACAACGCTCACACGATTTGCAAAATATTACGCATCGATTGAGCCAACTGACTTATACCGAAGCGTTTAACCCAGCTGAAGTACAATCGCTGTATCAGCAATTTATAGCAGTAAACAGTCACTCCGTATTTTAACTTTAGATGTAAAAAAGCCTATTGAAATTCCACATCAATAGGCGCTCTTCTAACCTTAACTAATTTAATGCTTTAACACTATCACGTTCGACTAAAGTCGGTTCTAATTCAATAATCTGATTACTTTCAATCTTTGACTTAATTTGTTCCAGCAACATATCGACCGCTTTTTGTCCTAAGCGATGTTTCGGCTGGTGAATCGTCGTTAGTGAGGGGGTAATGTATTTAGCGAGTTTAATATCATCGTAACCGATAATAGATAAATCTTCCGGTACTGAAATACCCTTTTTACTGGCGCTATTGATCACACTCATCGCCATCATATCGTTACAAACAAATAATGCAGAGGGTAATGGGCCGTTGGCAACCATTTCGGCAAACGCTTTTTCACCGCCTTCGCATTCAAAGTCACCCGCTGTAATCCATTTCGGATTAATGGCTAAGCCCGCTTCTTCCATGGCTTGAGTAAACCCAGCAAAACGCTGCTGTGCGGTTAATTTATCTAATACACCAGTAATACAACCGATCTCGGTATGACCTTTAGCAATAAGATGTTGTGTAGCCATATAACCACCGCGATGAGAGTTATCTTGGATCTTATCGCAAGGAAAATTGGTTGGGCCCCAATCCATCACGACTGTCGGTACTGGTTTGTGACGTTCAAATAGATTAAAACCTTGGCTTTCAACTTCACTACACATCAACATTAAACCATCGACACGCTTTTGTAATAAGATATCAAGATTAGCATGCATACGTGTAACATCACCTTCGGTATTACACAGAATTAAATTATAACCATGCTCATAGCAACGACGTTCAACACCTTTCAATACTTCACCAAAAAACGGATTGGTCGAGGTCGTTACCAGCATGCCAAATGTTTTGGTACTTTGGACTTTAAGACTACGCGCCAATGCCGACGGTGCATAACGTAACTCTTCAACAGCCGTTCGCACTCGCGCAGACACATCGTCACTGACATAGCGTGTATTATTTAATACATGACTCACTGTTGACGTTGATACACCTGCATGTCTTGCTACGTCTTTAATTGTTGCCATTAGCTAATTTTGTCCATCATCTTGTATTATGAAAGTAAAGTATTGTTCGCGTTAACCTTGTAACGCTAAAAAAGCATCAACATCCGACTTAGTTGGTATCGATGTTTGTGCACCGACACGCGTCACTGAAATTGCAGCCGCAGCATGAGCAAAACGAATCGCATCATCCAATACTAAGCCCGCTTGCAGTCCTGCTAACAAACCGCCATTAAAAGTATCACCTGCAGCCGTGGTATCTACAGCATCAACACGGAAACCTTTAACTTGTTTACCCTTGCCTTCTCGACTGATCCACACACCTTGGCTACCTAAAGTGATCATTACCTCAGCAATGCCTTTATTATGTAATACATCCGCAGCCACTTGCGCCGATACCATATCGATCACTTTAATGCCCGTTAATAATTCCGCTTCGGTTTCATTTGGGGTGATCAAATCAATAACCGATAATAACTCATCGTTTAATGACTGTGCAGGAGCCGGATTTAATACGACTCGTGTACCCGCTTTTTTTGCTATTTTAGCGGCTTGAGTAATAGTTGCAATCGGCGTTTCTAATTGCATCAATAATGTATCAGCTTGCGCAATTAACTCGCGATGTGGGTTAAGTCGTTCTGGGGTTAAGCAAGCATTCGCTTCTGCCGAAATACAAATACTGTTTTCACCAGTTGCCGCTACTTGGATCATCGCGATCCCAGTCGGTGTATCTTGTTCCACCATCACAGCTTGGGTATTGATACCATCACGATCAAATTCGTTAATCATATTACGGCCAAAGCTATCATCACCAACACAGGCAATAAATGCAATATCGGCACCTAAACGCGCGGCGGCAACGGCTTGATTCGCCCCTTTACCACCTGGGATCACGGCATAACTATGGCCAAGTAAAGTTTCGCCTGGACGCGGAAAAGAAGCCACTTGTAAAACATGATCAGCGTTAACGCTACCTAACACAACTAATTTATTCATAAAGAAGCCTTAATACTTTGTAACTGATGAGAATAAAACATGACTTAATTGCACTATCTTAATAAGACGCTATTAATAAAACGAAACTATCCACAGATGCGATTAAGTCATATTTTTCAATATTGAATTGATAGGAGTAAAGGGAATAACGGTTAACGTTATCCCCTTTTGGTCATTTTATGACTTAGTGATCACTTTTAACGGTACAGCGATGCTCTTCTCTACAGACTGACCTTTAAGTATTTTATCAGCAGTTACAACACCAAGAGCACCAATTAACGCAGGTTGTTGTGCAATTGTCGCACCTAAGATACCGCGATTAACGGCAGCAATACCATCTTTAGTGCCATCAAAACCAACGATTAATACGTCTTTACCTGATGCTTGAACGGCACGTAATGCACCTAATGCCATTTCATCATTTTGCGCGAATACAGCTTGTACGTCTGAGTTAGCAGCAAGCATGTTTTCCATTACGTTAAGGCCTTTAGTACGATCAAAGTCAGCGGGTTGGCTACCTAGCAAATTCATTTTATTTTTATCAACCGCTTGCATGAAGCCTTGACCACGTTCACGTGCCGCAGATGTACCTGCGATGCCTTCTAGTTGGATAACTTTTGCATTAGCGCCAATCGTATCATTTATATATTGACCGGCCATTTCGCCACCAGCAACGTTATCAGAAGCAATGTGGCTCACCACTTTACCACGACTCGCACCACGGTCTAATGTGATAACTGGAATATTAGAACGGTTAGCCATACGGATCGCATTCGATACTGCGTCTGAATCCGTTGGGTTAATTAAGATCGCTTTTACGCCACGTACAGTCAGGTCTTCAACGTTCGATAATTCTTTGCTTGGATCGTTCTGTGAATCCAGCACAATTAACTTATAACCTAATGTTTTTGCTTTCGCTTCCGCACCTTCTTTCATTGTTACAAAGAAAGGGTTATTTAACGTCGACACCACCATTGCAATCGTATCTTGCGCCATTACCGTTGCACTGAAAGATGCTGAAACTACAGCAGCAGAGATCAAGGTTGCTAATTTTTTCATTACATATACCTTCTTTTACGTTAATTCTGCTGCCTCAGATAGGGTATTGAGGTTCACAGGTTATGTATTACGACTCTTTTATCGTACTTTTATTGTTATTATTGTTATTCTTCTGTTTCTTATTTCTTTTTCGTTTCAACTAATACTGCAAGTAAGATCACTACAGCTTTAGCAATCATCTGGAAGTATGAAGATACATCCAATAGATTTAATGCATTATTTAGGAAGCCGATAATTAATGCTCCGATCAGCGTACCCATAATACGACCTTTACCACCAGCAAGACTGGTGCCGCCGACGACTACAGCTGCAATCGCATCTAATTCATAACCCATACCAGCGGTAGGTTGTGCAGATGATAAACGTGATGTCACAATCAAACCAGCTAATGCAGCCAGTGCACCACAGATGGCATAAACACCCATCTTCACTTTATCTACGTTAATACCTGATAGACGTGTCGCTGCTTCGTTGCCACCAAGAGCATAAACATAACGACCAAAACGCGTATGATTAAGTAAGTACCATGCCGAAGCAAATACCATCACCATTAACCAGATTGGTACAGGCACACCTAATAAATAACCCGTACCGATCCATGAAAAACTATCGGCAACATCAGTAAAACCGGTTGAGATTGGACGACCGTCGGTATATACCATGGTTACACCACGCAATAATGTCATGGTCACCAGCGTCGCAATAAAGGCTTGCACCTTACCGATGGCAATAATCATACCGCTCATCGCACCTAATGCTGCACCTGCAAATAATGCCACAGGAACGGCTATCATCACTGATACTTCCATTGCTATTAATGACGCTGCAAAGGCACCACACAGGGCTAATACTGAGCCAACACCTAAGTCAATACCGCCAGTTAAGATCACTAAGGTCATACCCACAGCGATGATCGCGCTCACCGATGTTTGACGTAATATGTTTAAAATATTCCCCACAGTGAAAAAGTGAGGGTTTAAGAAAGACACCACCACAATCAACAAAATTAAAGCGATTAATGATTTTTGTTCAAACAACCATTCTTTAGTGAAAAATTTTCTGGTTAAAGTTTTCGTCATAACATCACCGTTCACATTGTTACTGGAATTTGTATTAACTGCTTGGTTCTGGCTCATAGCCCTGCCTCATTCATTTTTTTTCCAACGGCACACGCCATTAGTTTTTCTTGGTTAGCATGTTCAGCCATAAACTCACCGCTGATGCGGCCTTCGTGCATCACTAAAATTCGGTCACTCATGCCCAATACTTCTGGCATTTCTGACGACACGAGAATGATACTCATGCCTTCGACTTTAAATTGATTGATTAACTCGTAGATCTCTTTTTTAGCGCCGACATCAACACCGCGGGTAGGCTCATCTAAAATAAGTACTTTAGGGCGGGTAATTAAACCTTTGGCTATCGCCACTTTCTGCTGGTTACCACCAGATAAGTTACCAATAATCTGATCGCGGCTTGGGGTTTTAACATTAAACTGACGCATGAAGTCTTCTACTGCAGTCGCTTCTTTCGCGTGATCTAATTGCAGGCCTTGTGACAGTTGGTCTAATGCGCACAAGGTCATATTTTCTTTTACCGACAAACCAAGAACTAGCCCATCACCTTTACGATCTTCAGAAATATAGGCTATACCATTAGCCAAGCCGTCGCGTGGGGTTACTGGACTAACAACCTTACCGTCTAAAATCACATCACCCGAATCACGTGGTAATGCCCCGTAAATGGCTTTCATTAATTCAGTACGGCCAGCGCCCATTAAGCCCGAGATACCTAATATTTCACCATGGTCTAATTTGAAACTAACGTCACGTACGCCTGGTGCCACAATATTTTCAACTTCCATGCATGTTGTGCCATGTATTGCGCCGATACGTGGATAGATCTCGTCTAAACGACGACCCACCATTTTCTCAATCAGACTATCTTCGTCAATATCAGTCACCGCTATTTCGTCAATAAATTTACCATCACGCAATACAGTAATATCATCACAAATCTCGAAAATCTCTTTTAAACGATGAGAAATATAAACAATGCCGCAGCCTTCATTACGCAGTTCATTAATCACGCTGAATAATGATTTAGTTTCGCTCTCCGTCAAGGCATCGGTCGGTTCATCCATCACGATAACTTGGGATTGAAATGACAGCGCTTTGGCAATTTCGACCATTTGCTGCTCACCTAAACTTAGCTCACCCAATAATTGACGCGAACTGTGTTTGACGTTTAAGCGTAGTAATAAGGCATCGGCATCGCGATACATCTCAGCCCATTTAATACCGCCAAACGCATTGGTTTTTTCGCGGCCTAAATAGATATTTTCAGCAATCGTTAACTCAGGGATCAAGTTTAATTCTTGGTGAATTATACTAATGCCCACTTCTTGAGAATGACGCGGGCCATTAAAGCTAACATCACTACCTTGGTAGTTAATACTACCTTTATCCATGTGATAGATACCGGTTAATACCTTCATCAACGTCGACTTACCGGCACCATTTTCGCCCAGTAATGCCATTACCTTACCTGGGTATACATTCAAACAAGCATTATCTAGCGCTTTCACACCAGGAAATGATTTTTCGATACCACTGAGTTTTAAAATTGCTTGCGTCATGTCAGTTCCTACTTTATTCCGCATAAATCGCTATTCTTACGTGTCGTACAATCACTGCTGAGCGAGATTAAAACACCACGCCAGATTGGAAGATCACATTAGCATAAGGTGTACATTCACCCGTGCGTACAACGGCTTTGCTATGGTGTGTTCGTTGCTTAAATGCTTCGTGGTCAATATAAGTGATTGTAATTATTTTATTGGTGAGTTGTTCCTCATTGGCAATCACATCAAGTAAGGCCGTGTGTAACTCAGGGCTAACCGTAGCAAACTCTTCTGCAAGTACGATGCCTTCAATTTGCATTTCGCCGAGTATCGCTTTAACGGTCGCGATGAATGTTGGTACACCCGGAATCAACGCAAGATCGATACGCAGTGTTGAGTCTGGAACAGGTAAACCAGCATCACAAATGGTGATCTCGTTAGTATGTCCAAGCGTCGCAACTAAATAAGATAAGTCTGCGTTGATAAGTGCATTTTTCTTCATGGTTCACGCCTTACAAGGTGAAAATAGCTAAATATAAGTCTTCGATTAAATGGATATTAACGCTATCGAAACGATTGCGCAAACGTTTCGATAGCGTTGAATATAGTTAAAAATGAGGATAATTCTAGTATTTAAGTATAAAAATGCGAGTTAGATCGAAGAACGAGTTGAATTTCTTTCATCTGAAATGGAGGTGTTATTTTTACGAAGAAAATCACTTATATCGAAAGTAATAGAGCAAATTAAATGGAGTAGAAAATAAAATAGTGAATATATTATTTAAACCGTATCATCACAAAAAACGGCTATATTTTAAGCATATTGATTCGAGAATATAAATTACATCAAAATAATAATACACCGAGCATTACCGTAATAAGTTAGATTTTTATATCGCATTTTAGAGCAGGTTCATGTTTTTATTCTTGCATATAATGTAATTTATGCATCAATATTATTTATACGTAATAGAGTTAAAAAATGAAAGATCGTTATCAAGTAGCCACTTCCGCAGGTCTACTTGCTGCGCTGTGGTGTGGTATAGCCGATACATTCCATCTAACCACCTGGATCGGTTTTTTAAGTTGCAGCACTTATTTTGCACAACCAAAAACGGGGTTTCAGGGCATACTAATGACTTGGTTCACTAATCTATCTGGGGTTTTCTGGGCTTGGTTGGTCATCTTCGCCAGCAGCTTTGTCGATACACCACTACTGGGTTATTTCCTCACAGGTATAATCACCAGCGTCATGTGTTTGCAAGCCAGCTATGCCAAACTAGCATTTATCCCCGGCGCTTTTATCGGTTGCTGTATTACTTTTGCTATGGCCGGTAATATTACCCATATTATTCCCCCATTGCTAATCGGTGGTCTATTAGGTTACGCCATGACACAATTAACCGCCTGGTTTGTTAGCCTTAAAGCAGCTCCTCAACACGCTTCTATCAGTTAACCGTTTACGCTACCTCCAAAACAGGTATGAGAGCTAGATTATGACTAGCTCTTTAGCGTAAATTAAAATTTATAAATAGCAGCAAAATAATGGGCAAAACCAGACGAGTCTAAAGCAGTTAGACCCCCACCATCTTCAATGGTGTAGACGTCATTGTATATTTTCACCCCATAACCTAATGCGTAGCG
>Ga0209396_1005469_pt1 | contig 12000 bp, 10 predicted proteins | sample GOMGulsemesocosm_6_FD_184638 | JGI IMG/M metagenome (GOLD analysis project Ga0209396, IMG submission 184638) | Methane-oxidizing microbial communities from mesocosms in the Gulf of Mexico - GOM8C Gulf of Mexico (SPAdes) (version 2) | ecosystem: Environmental > Aquatic > Marine > Cold seeps...
GCTATATGCTATATGCTATATGGAGTCTACACAGCTGTATGGATCATCGGACTTGGAATCAAATAATTTTTTCGCTACAGGAAACTTATACTTTTCCGTTATATTCCTTAATTCCCCTGAACGCCTTAAATCAGTAAGCGCTTTAGCGAATAACCGACAATGCTCCTCAGCACGTTCCCCCAAAGTCTTAACATTAAACAAAAATGAGATTTGATTAGAGCCAAAAGGATAGACTTTCTTTAAGCGAGCACCGTACAATTTTTGCCAGTAGGTTACCCCCAAATCACCAATAAGAATCAAATCTACTCGTCCGGTTTTAAGCGCCTTGACCTGATGACCTGGTGCTTTATAAAACTGCTGTTTTATGCCTTGGTATTGTAACTCAGGGATTACGCGAGCGCTGCCTATTCTATACTGCAAGAGATCACTATCTTGATGTATTTCTATATCGCTATCTTCCCGTGAGTAAAAACTAACCTTAAGTTTCTGGGAAAAAGGAAGGTAGATAGCATCCGGCATTTCCGTATTAACAATGGTATACGCTACAGAGAGATCAGCGCTTGAGTTGAGCATTAATTGATGAGCTCGGTCAAGCGACACCAACTGTATGCCCAACTCAATGCCTTGGCTGTCAGCAATATGTTCCAGTACATCGACATAAATTCCTCGAGTTTCATTCTCATGAATATAAGCCATCGGCTTAGTATTTTGAGGTAAAACCACACGTAGAAATTTCTGCTTATCTCCCCCCAGCAGATCAGCTGCTTCAGAAAACGCCGCAAAAGTACCCGTAACCAGAAAAACCATCACGATCAAGCAGCGACTCAAATCCAGTACTTTGGCCATAATAACTATACCCGCACATCTGTTATGGTCTTATTTTTTCAATATATTTGTAATAGTAGAAGAATAGACAATTAGCACTGAACTCTCGTGCTTGTATCAACCTTAACATAGCCGCATCTGTCTCCTCTAGGCTTGGAAAGCTTGTGCTCAGAAGGCAACGGTAAATGTCTATAATCAGAATTATTACCTTTGAGTATGTTATAGCTTGCTTGCCACTGCCGTCCAATTCCGGAAGCTCACAGTAATTAATCGCAGCACCATCACCAGCCAGGGTTGCTGGCTCCACCACTAAAGATTGTGAAACACAAAAAACATCTCAGTCACCGTAGCACTGATGCACAATATCCATTGTAGTCGGTATTGCGCTTGAGCCTATTCAACCGATGAGTTGAACCATTTTGACAGGTCTATTAAAAGGGCTTGAGTTAATATTTTCCAATTGCCAGGCTGATTTCAGCCAGAACTTTAAGATGATCATGGCACACGGCAGCCCGTTATAGCCTTAGGTTATAAAAGCACTCATCTGAACTGAGTAGAGTAACGGCGCTTTTTCGTAGACACCATAAAAGGAAAAACCATGACGTATAACACCTTGGATTACCAGGTCAGTGAACATATCCTCACGCTAACACTTAACCGCCCGAACCACATGAACGCTTATACCATTGAAATGGCTCGAGAAATAATTGAGGCCTTTAAGCGTGCCAGTGATGATGACGAAGTGCGCGTGGTGGTGGTGACTGGGGCGGGACGCGCTTTTTGTGCGGGTATGGATTTGTCAACCGATGGCAATGTTTTTGGCTTTGATGAATCACTGCAACCGACCATTAAAGATGTAGAGCGGCAACTCGAGGGTCCCGATCTTATCGACGGCATTCGGGATGCTGGCGGAACCATGGCTCTGGCTATCTACGATTGCAAAAAGCCAGTGATCGCAGCGATTAATGGTGCGGCCGTCGGCGTCGGCGCCACCATGACCTGCGCAATGGATATTCGAATAGCGTCGGAGAAGGCGAAAATCGGATTCGTATTTAATAAAATTGGTATTACGCCCGAATCTTGTTCCAGCTGGTTTTTACCTAAAATTGTGGGGATTTCAAAGGCGCTGGAGTGGACTTATACCGGTGATATATTAACTGCAGAGCAGGCGCTCGCAGGGGGGTTGGTGAGATCGGTGGTGCCGGCGGAGCAGTTGCTTGAAGAAGCCTACAAAATAGCCCGCAAAATAGCCCAGCACAGCCCTGTGGCGATCACGCTGACACGGCATATGATGTACCGAAATTCGACGCTAGATCACCCCTTGGAAGCTCACAAGATTGATTCACTGGCTATCTATTACACCAGCTCAAACAGTGGCAAGGAAGGAGTGCAATCCTTTTTGGAAAAGCGCGCCCCCGAATACACCGATACCTCTTCTGAAAATATGCCTCCGTTTTATCCGTGGTGGAAATAATGCGTAATGGGATGGTTCAAAGCCTGCTATCCGGTATTGCTATGCCCATTTTTTCAGCTGATGGGTCAACCCAATTTTATAAGAATAAAAAGTACTAGAGGAACTTAGTGATGCCCCATGTTTTTTCCAGTAAACAAATTTCCTATGCTGTGGCCTCAGAGATGGTGGCCGCGGCGGTAAAGCAGGCCAATTCCGCAGGCATTGCTGCGGTTATCACCGTGATAGACAAACAGGGTTCGGTGAAAGCCATGGCGAATATGGATGGTGCTCTGCACCTGGCCATAGCCGCTAGTAAAGCAAAGGCCTACACCGCTTTGATGGGTTTGGGGAGCGGGGACCTGGCTGCAGCCATGAAAGAGCAGTTAGGTGAATTGAATAGCTTGACCAGTTTTGACAATATCGTCGCATTGGGAGGTGGTTTACCGATTTTTGTCGGCAACGAATTAGTCGGTGCGATCGGCGTCGGAGGCGGTTCTAGAAAGCAAGATGTTCTCTGTGCCAAAACGGCCCTTGATGTCCTTGTTTAATCGCCTCATGGCCGTTGAATGGAACTTGAATTCAACTTCCAAGTGCATAACGTTTAAGCCGAAATTTTCAGCAGGTGTTCCCGCAGAATTTTTGCTGGTGCTTGGTAGTTTAATGCCTTCCTCGGGCGGTTGTTGAGTTTTTCAAAAACCACCACGACGTCATTGGCTTCTACCTTCTTGAAGTCCGGCTTCTTTGGCCAGCATTGCCGCAGTAAACCGTTGGTGTTTTCGTTCAGGCCTCGCTGCCAGCGATCTGTACGGGTCGGAAAAATAAACCTGTGCATCCAGCGCCTTAGTGACCTGTTCGTGGTAGGCGAACGCCTTGCCGTTATCCGCGGTGATCGTCAGAACCGCCTCGCGGTAGGGCTCCAGTAAGGCAATGGTGGCTGCTGTTACCGTGGCGGCCGACTTGTCATCAATCTGTGCACTGAAGGTGAACTTGCTGACCCGTTCGACAATGGTCACCTTTGCATCTCTTGCCGGAGAAGAAAGCGATTAGCCTACAGACAGCTAGCCGCCTCTTCTACCCCATCAAGTTATGCACTTCAGATTTTAATCCAAGAGTTATATACCGCAGCAAAAAATTTAAAAACCGCAGAGTTTTCCTCACTTATTTAAACTTTCGCATGAGCCGCTCCCTCACTTTGGTTGGTTCAGCTTCTAAAATACGAAGCAGATTCTGTCTCGGAAAAAACGTCTAGGAAATTCAATGTCGCTAACACCGTCTTTCTTTACTGAATATTTCTATACCATGCCCTCGGGTATGACTCGGTATATTTTACCCGTGGCCCTCAGGGCATCGATGGTCCATCGGCCACCAACACCTTCGACTAGCCACTCCATCATCTCCCACAGGTCCCTATCCGTCTGATCGGTATCCATTGGCTCTAGACCTTTAACAAGTGCTGCGACCTCAATCGCAGCAGGAAAGTCTCGGCCAGAGCGACCTACGAATATTAATTCGTAATAACGACCATTTACATCCAGCAATCCAGGCGCTCCCAACGGATCTTCATCCAGCCCAAAGGTTTTTACCAAAAAGTCACGAAACTCGGAATAATGCCCGACTTCAGGCTCTGCCAGGACAGGAACACTTCGAAAACCTGAAGGTCGTTCAATTATTTTTTTCACGCTCATTGGCTGTCTCCCTCGGAGAGATTTCGTTTTGCAAAGTCTACTAAAAGCTCACCAATCTCAAGTCCAGAATCCTCCTGGAGAAAATGATTGCCTGTGACCATATGGGTGCCCTCGGCGTGCGGCCAAATCTCGTGCCATTTCCGCGCAAAAACATCTGCCGGAAACGCGTAGTCATCACGCCCCCAAATCACGCACGCCGGAATGTTTAGAGCCTTGAGGCCCTCCTCTAACCACTCGAATCGATCGCCAGCAATGTCGGTAGCGGGGTTCACGGGTATCGACCGCGGCCACTGCCAGGTTAGCCTTCGATCATTGGCGTCAGGCAAGACGATTTCATAGGCGTTCATTGCTTCACTTTTGAATTTTTCTCTGTCGACCACTGACAGATACATGCCTCTTCCGGGGAAAGCGCCTTGTCTACCCATAAGATAAGGGCCCACGATCGGCGCATGAATGGTCAGCCAGTTCATTGCCTCTCTATGAAAATCTGACGATGGTTTGCGCCAAGCCCAGGTAGACATGACGGCCACGCCCGCGGCCAATTCCTTTCGGGTAAGCAGTGCACTTAAGCCGGTTGGTCCACCCCAATCCTGGCAAACAAAAAATATATTTTCCAATGCTAACTGATCGATCAGCGCCACCAGATTCGCCGCATGATTATCCAAACTATGAGCGCTTTCTGCATGCGGATGCTCAGAAAGACCAAAGCCAATTTGATCTGGCACAATTACACGATAACCCGCCTCTAGAAGTGGCACCACGGTCTCCCTCCAAAGAAACCCCCACGCGGGGTTGCCGTGTAGAAGCAACACTGGTTGCGCATCTCTTGGGCCCTCGTCCACATAGTGCATTCGCCAACCGTTCACATTGGCAAAGTTTGATTTGTATGGGTAACGCCTCTGAATATCAGGCCCAAGATCAGCAATAGTGCGAGTCATATTTATCCTCAAAAATCCCGAATCAGGTTGTATTTAAAAGCGCTGCAAAACCAGAAAATATCACTTTGGAATTGGATGAACCTGATTATTCTGTGCCACCGACAATGCGTGCATCGAAAACTGAGTGACCACCCCGCTTCATTAACGCCATAGAAATATATCCGGGAACCCTCTTAAGCAGAAGGTCAAGGCGGCTCAGATTTGGGGAAAAACAGCTCAAGTTGCGGATCTAAGTAATAACGGAGTTGATAGCTCAGCTCTTACTGGCAGCAACTTGCTGTGCAAGACGCCAATCGCTAGGGGTAAGGGCAGTCCACCGCCGAAAGGCTTTCGAGAAACCACTAGCATCGCTGAATCCTAGCTCCGCAGCGATTTCGTCGACCGTCGCTTCCGTATCTCGGAGCAGATTGCTAGCCCTCCGAAGTCGAAACGAATCTTTGATATCTTGGAAAGTTGAGCCGTTCGCCTTTAGCTTACGTTTGAGAGTGGCTCGTGACATATGAAGTGTTTCTGCAATAGCCTCAAGATCTGGAACATCTGGCTCGAGTCTTTGAAAGACCGCCCTTACACGGTCACTTATATTTGCTTCAGTATCTGAGCCTTCGAGTTGACGAAGCGCAGCAGCCTGAAGTTCAAAGCTCGGTGCCAATAAATGTGTATTGAGGTACTCCGGCTCCAACACCAGAGCAACGTACGGAGCATTAAAAGTGATATTCAAGCCAGGCGGCAGCCCTGCTTTCTCTAGAGAAAATCCATTGTCGGAATGAGTCACCTTAAGCTCATTACTAAAGGCAACCTCCATCGTACCCGTCATTCGTCGACAGCGTAACTCGTGCCCAAGCAGCATTAGAATCGAAGTGAAGCAGTCGTAATCGTTGTCAAAATTCTCTCCAGCCTTTGGATGCCGCGGGGCCACCATCATCGTCAAGCTATCGCCTTCAGCGCACAGCGAAAACCGATTAGTGTTACCCATCTGTGGACGAAGGTAACGAAAGCCTACTTCTGTTGCTTCACGTATCGTCTGGCTATTTTGCGCAACAACCCCTGCGGTGCCATGTCTCAACTCACTGAGTCGACGGGCGAAGCGATAGGCATGGTGCGGATCTGGACGCTGGTTTAGAAGACTTTTTATCGCACGGTTGAAGGTATCGCTACCCACAAACTGTGCCTGTTGAATAAACGACTCGGGCGTAAGACCGGCATCAAGAAGTATTGCTGATGCATCTACACCGCTCTCTGTAACAAACTCAAGAAAAGCGGCAAGGTACTCCGCTGAAATTGAGTATTGTCCCTTTCCAATCTGATCTACTCTCTGAGGCATCAGCAAATAGTAACAGAAATATTGTGCGACACAGAGAAGATATCTCTGTCACCGTAGCACTGATACACAATATCCATTGTTGTCGGCATTGCGCTTGAGCTTATTCAACCGATGAATTGAACCATTTTGACAGGTCTAGAAAAAGGGCTTGAGTTAGAATTTTCAAACCGTCCTTGCCTAAGAGCGCATTACATGTGGCTAACTTCATGATTATAAATCCGCTAGTGCGGGATTCTAGAGTACGGCGGCCGTCATACCAAAAGAAACGAGCAGGAGTACCATATGAATAAAATAAAAACGCTAGTATCTTCCATCGCTTTCGCTACCTATAGCGCGGGTGCTATGACCCAGACATTTTTGGAAGAAGTTGTCGTAACCGCCCAGAAACGCGCCAAGAGTATCCAGGACGTGCCCATCTCCATCACCGCGTTCAGCGGCGACTTCCTGGAGGAGAACGGGATCGACCAGATTAATGATGTGGCAAAAATCACCCCCAATTTCAACATTGCCGGCTCAGCGTCAGCCGCCAACAATCGCATCCAGATACGCGGTATCGGCGCCGCCGGTAACAACGCGATTGAGCCCAGCGTCGGCGTGTTTATCGACGGTGTGTACTACCCTCGGCCGGGCTCTGTCATTGGCATGCTGAGCGATATCCAGTCCTTCGAGGTTCTGCGTGGCCCCCAAGGTACCCTGTTTGGCCGGAACACCGTGGCAGGCGCCCTGAATATCACCACCCGCAATCCCAATCAGGAAACCGGAGGCAAGATCGAAATGGGCCTCGGTGATTACAGCGCCAAGGAAGTGGGCGCCACCCTCAACGGCGCACTCAGTGAGCGCGTGACGGGCCGAGTGGCCGTCAAATACCGTGATCGGGACGGCTATGGCACAAATACCTACGACGGTGAAGATTTCGGTGAGAGGGAAGACCTGGTGGTTCGCGGCAAACTGCTGTTTGATGTCAATGAACGCTTATCGGTGCTGTTGACAGCGGACTACGGCGAGATCAATACGGGCGGGACTGGAACTGAAATACTGAATTCAACGGTAACCCCGGTCTTCGAGGGGAGGACGACGGCATTTCATGGTGCCTCAGCCGTGACAGAAGATTCCTACGACTGGGTTATTCACCAAGATCACGGAGGTGCGACCTACAGCGATGAACAGCAGGGCCTGGCTGTTGATATCAACTATGAACTGGCGAATGGCGTGGCGCTGCGTTCGATAAGCTCTGTTCGCGAGTGGGACGCCCTGAACTTTAACTCGGATATAGGCTATGCCGCCGAAATGTTACCCGGAACCACCGACTTCATGACGGAGACCCGATCGCAGGAATTTCAGATTTTGTCACCGGGCGGCGAAACCGTGGACTGGATGGCCGGACTGTACTATTACCAGGAAGACTACGATATCGACGAGGAGCGAGGTGCCGGCGCGGCCTTTTGCCCCTTGATCGGCGCCATTGCTCCGCCTTTCTACAGCTCATGCCTTCAAGGCGGATCTATCGTCGACACCTTCACTCAGGAACTGGAAAGCATCGCCGTGTTTGGGCAGGCCACCTGGAACATCAACGACACCTGGAACGCCACTCTGGGCCTGCGCTGGACGGATGACCAGAAGAATGGCGATTATATCAGGGAGCTCGGCAACGTATCCTACCGCCTGTTTGCTGCGGACGAGGAATCCCTAGGCTTGAAGCGAGATGACTCGAAGATCACTGGCTTCGCCAACGTCAACTGGAACCTCAGCAATGACATCATGCTGTTTGCCACGGCGTCCACGGGTTACAAGTCAGGCGGTTTCAATAATGCGGGCTCAGGGGCCCAAGCCCTTGGCGCAGAGCGGCGAGTGTTCGCGCCCGAGGAAACCACCAACTACGAGTTGGGCGCCAAGACGAGGCTGTTTAACAATACCATGACGGCCAATGTCACGCTGTTTCGCATGGACATCGAAGGTTTCCAGGACAGGGCCTTTGATGGTCTCGGCTTTACCGTGGTCAACGCCGGCGAACTTCGCCAGCAGGGCCTTGAGGCAGACATCCAATGGAGGCCGATGGAGGAGCTGAGTATTGCCGCAGGCGTCGGCTACCTGGACTCCGAGTACCTGGACTTCGCGGAAGCCCCCGGACTTCCGGGTGGTGGCTTGCAAGACCTCAAAGGCGAGCGCCGGACGTATTCACCGGAGTGGCAGACGTCCATTACGGCGGATTGGAGCCAGGACTTTGGCAATGGCCTGCAGTGGTTTGTCGGGGGTAGCTTGAGCTGGGTCGATGATCAGAATGTCGGCGCCTCATCCAATAACAATCCCCAGTCGATGCAGGAAGCGTACTCGATCGTGAATGCGCGTCTGGGACTGCGTGATGCATCAGGCAAGTGGGATGTCACCCTGTTTGGCAATAACCTAACCGACGATGACTTCTGTCAGACCATCTATGACCAGGCGTTCGGTGCACCGTTCGGGACGGTTGATCCTGTGAACAATACCTCGGTTCAGCGTTGTGCACTGGCGGCTCCAAACACTTGGGCTTTAAAAGGAAGCTATCGCTTCTAACACTTTCCGAGAGGGTGGTTTAGGCCGGCCACAAGGTCGGCCTTTTTTTAACAAGTTTCTTTGTGCGCAAGGGGGCTGTTGTCTGCCGCCCTTTGAGTTTGTTCCGGTCAACCTCGCAGACCGATGAGATTTGTAAGGCCTGACCCGACAAGGCGTTTATTCTGCAAGACTATTACGCAAAACTATTACCCTAAACTATTACCCAAAACAAAGGTAATCTGAAAATGAATATTAATTTTTCCGCCGAGGAATTGGCGTTTCAAACAGAAGTTAGAGAGTTTTTGGCGGCGGAGTTCCCCGCCGATATACGCAATAAGTTAGCTAACGGCGCTCAAATGGAAAAGGACGATTATGTCCGTTGGCAGAAAATTCTCGCCAACAAGGGTTGGGCTGCTGCCAATTGGCCGGTGGAATACGGCGGTACTGGCTGGTCATCGACACAGAAGTATATTTTCGCCAATGAATTAGGCGCTGTCGGTGCACCGGATGTTGTCCCGTTTGGGATTAAAATGGTTTCACCCGTTATCTATACCTACGGCAATGAAGAACAAAAGGAACGCTTTTTGCCGGATACACTGGCCAGTAATATTTGGTGGGCTCAGGGCTATTCAGAACCCAACGCAGGTTCTGACCTGGCATCGTTGAAAACCACCGCCGTACGTGAAGGTGACGAGTACATTGTGAATGGCACCAAAACCTGGACCACATGGGCGCAATACGCTGACTGGATTTTTTGTCTGGTACGCACCGGCGGCCCCGAAATAAAAAATCAGAATGCAATTTCATTTTTACTGATCGATATGAAAACCCCCGGCATCACTGTATCACCCATTTATTTATTGGATGGTGATCCCGAAGTTAATGAAGTGCATTTCGACAAGGTGCGAGTGCCGGCGGCCAACCTAATAGGCGAAGAAGGTAAAGGCTGGACCTACGCCAAAATACTGTTGACGCACGAGCGTACCAGTATAGCCAACGTACCTCATTCTAAAAAATATCTGGCAAGCCTTAAGGCAAAAGCAGCCAAAACCAGTGATGGTGGGCCTGAAAATACACTGAGTGAAAACCCAGCCTGGAAACAAAAAGTTGCCAATGTGGAAATTGAATTACTGGCACTGGAATATACCGAATTACGAGCGCTGGCAGCGGTTAGCACAGGCAAGGCACCCGGCCCGGAATCGTCAATACTAAAGATCAAAGGCACCGAAATACAACAAACTCTCAACGAGCTCGATGTGGAGCTGGCCGGTTATTACAGTCTACCGTTTGTGCGCGAACAATTTGCCGAAGATTTCGATGGCGTGGCTATCGGCCCTGACCAGGCAGCCGCTAGTGCCCCCCGTTATTTCAATAACCGCAAAGCTACCATTTATGGTGGTAGTAACGAAGTTCAACTCAATATTATCTGTAAAGCCGTACTTGGCTTGTAAGCGGGAGAAACACTATGGATTTTTCATACAGTGAAGAACAACGGATGCTGCAAGATAGCATCAGTAAATTTATCAGCCAGGATTATGACTGGGACAGCCGTCAAACCATCGCCAAAAGCGATGCTGGATTCAGCACTGAACATTGGCAGCTCTTTGCCGAGCTGGGTTGGTTAACCGTACCCTTTAAGGAGGAAGACGGCGGTTTCGGTGGCAGCGCCATTGATTTAATTGTGATGATGGAAGAATTTGGTAAGGGCTTGCTGGTAGAACCTTTTCTAGCCAATACCATACTGGCGGGCACCGTCCTGACAGAAGCAGCCAACGAAGAACAAAAATCTACATTGCTGGCCCCAATGATGGAAGGCAAGCTGCAGCTGGCCTTTGCCTATGCAGAACCTCAGAGCCGATACGAAGCCGCTAACGTACAATGTAGTGCTGAAGCTACTGGGGATCAGCTAGTGATTAATGGGCACAAGGCGGTTGTACTTAATGGCGAAGCGGCAGATAAACTATTAGTTTCCGTTCGTACTTCGAACGCCACTACTGCTCGCGACGGCATCAGCCTTATCTGGGTGGATGCCAATGCGGAGGGTGTGCGTCGCAAGTCCTACGCTAACGTTGACGGCCAGCGAGCCGCTGATATCTGGTTTGACAATGTTACTGTGCCGACGGCCAACCTGTTGGGTGAGACGGGTGCTGCTATTGATGTCATTGAAATGGCAATTGATAAAGCGGCCCTGGCAGTGTGTGCAGAGGCTGTGGGCGCCATGCAGGTTTCACTGATGAAAACCGTTGAATACAGCAAAATTCGCAAGCAATTCAAGGTAACGCTTTCAACATTCCAGGCATTGCAACATAGAATGGCCAATATGTTTATCGAACTTGAGCAGGCCAAATCTATACTGTTGATGGCGGCAATGGAAATGGATCGTCTTGATAATCGGGCTGCCAAAGCCCTATCAGCGGCTAAAAGTCGTATCGGTAAGGCCGCGCGCCTGATCGGGCAGGAGTCCATTCAAATCCACGGCGGTATCGGTGTAACTGATGAACTGGATGTAGGGCATTACTTTAAACGCCTAACTGCTATTCAATTCTCTTTTGGCAGCACGGACTATCACACCGCGCGTTTTGCCAACGCTTAGATAGCATATCTGTATTGATCTTGACGAGCATTAATTAATACGGCAATACGGCCTTGAACTAACTCAAGGTCACTTTTGCTTACCCGAGGTGTGTTTGTGAATAAGAAACTTTCCATAATATTATTGGTCTTGTGCATGGTCGCGGGTGGGCTCTACAGCCAACGTATACCGCTGACTAAAGGGCTCATCGAACGCGCTGCAGAACAGCGCATTGGCAAGAGCATGGTGGCCGACCTAGACGACGGCTTGCACGTCATCTTGTGTGGCGCCGGTGGTCCCATGCCCGATCCTAAACGCTCCGGCCCTTGTGTCGCCGTTATCGCGGGTGACACGCTGGTTACGGTCGACGCTGGCTCTGGTGGCACCCGCAACCTTGGGGCGATGCAGGTGTCCATGGGCGAGATTAGCGCACAACTGTTGACGCACTTTCACTCTGACCATATCGATGGCTTGGGCGAGATGGCCATGATGCGCTGGATCAGTGCCGCGAATACCTCCCCCATGCCGGTGATCGGCCCATTAGGTACAGCAACGGTTGTCGAGGGTTTTAATCGCAGCTACAGCTTTGACGCCCAGTACCGTCACGCCCATCATTCAGACCTTGTTGCGCCGCTTTCGGGCACCGGCATGGTGGCCCAAGAGTTTACCCCGCCGGC
>Ga0209396_1005472_pt1 | contig 11996 bp, 9 predicted proteins | sample GOMGulsemesocosm_6_FD_184638 | JGI IMG/M metagenome (GOLD analysis project Ga0209396, IMG submission 184638) | Methane-oxidizing microbial communities from mesocosms in the Gulf of Mexico - GOM8C Gulf of Mexico (SPAdes) (version 2) | ecosystem: Environmental > Aquatic > Marine > Cold seeps...
GCAGGTGAATATGCCCCCATGCCACCAGTGTTTGGTCCTTCATCATTATTATAAGCACGCTTGTGATCTTGGCTAGTCGCCATTGCTAAAACGTTTTTACCGTCAACCATAACGATAAAGCTTGCTTCTTCGCCATCAAGAAATTCTTCAATTACCACACGATGACCAGCATCGCCAAAAGCGTTACCTGCCAGCATATCTTTAATTGCGTCTTCAGCTTCAATTAGTGTCATGGCAACAATAACACCTTTGCCCGCTGCTAAGCCGTCAGCTTTAACAACGATTGGAGCACCCTTTTCACGTACATACGCTAATGCTGGTTCAATTTCAGTGAAATTTTCGTACCATCCTGTAGGAATATCGTTACGTGCTAAGAAGTCTTTAGTGAATGCTTTTGAACCTTCAAGCTGTGAAGCTTTGGCACTTGGACCAAAGATAGTTAACCCTTCTGCTTGGAAAGCATCAACCACACCGTCAACGAGTGGTTGCTCTGGGCCAACAATGGTTAAGGCAATATTTTCAGTTTTAGCGAATTCAACTAGTGTGGCGGTATCACCAACAGGAATGGCAACATTTTCTACTTTAGCTTCTGTTGCTGTACCTGCATTACCAGGGGCAACAAAAACTTTATTTACTTGTGATGATTGTGCTGCTTTCCATGCGAGTGCGTGTTCACGACCGCCACTGCCTATTACTAAAACATTCATTTATCTTAACCCTACTTTATTTGCTGGAAAATATGCTAAAAAACTTGCGCTATTATAAGGGAAGTTATAGCGCAAGTCTTAAGATTATTTAGCTACTTTAGCAAATTTTAAAGTCATACGGTCGCTTTCACCAATAGCTAAGTATTTCGCTTTGTCTTTTTCACCATGTCTTAATACCGGAGGGAGTGTCCAAACGCCACCTTCGTAACTTGCTTTATCTTTAGCATTAGCATTAACTTCACTGCTCGCAATTAACGTAAAGCCTGCAGCTTTTGCTTGTGCAATGGTTTTATCCATTGAAACATAACCACTATTCATTTTATTTGCTGTTGCACCTTTTGGTAAGCGATGCTCTACAACCCCTAAAATTCCGTCTGTTTTTAATGCTCTAAATGCATCAATAAAAACTTGTTGAACGCCTTCTTCACCCCAGTTATGTAAATTGCGGAAAGTAAGTACCATATCAGCTGTACCTGCTGGTGCTAACTCACTGGCTTTTTTTGGTACAAAATTTGATAACTCCATTTCGCTATACATGTCATGGCTAGCTAATTTTTTTTCAAGCTTTTTTCTAGACTTACTGTAATAGTTGTCTTCACCTGTATCGGGGTAATGAGCACCAATGAGTTTACCTTTACCCTTTAACGCTGGAGCTAAAATTTCTGTATACCAACCACCACCGGGAGTGATCTCAACAACGGTCATGTTGGATTTAAGACCAAAAAATTCCAACGTTTGTTGTGGATGACGAAATTCATCACGCTTTTTATTAGCAGCAGATCGATGTTCACTTGCAACTGCATGCGCTAGTTGTGCATTAGTCGAAGACTCCATTGTGTGAGCAGCAGCCGAAACGCTGGCAAGTGACAAGCTAATAATTGAAGCCGAAAGTAAGGTTTTTATTGTTTTCATTTGCTTTTCCATATCAAGAGTAAATTTTAACTTGATATGTTATAGCAGATTTTAAAGAGGAAATAGACTAACTATCTTAAAAGGAAGGGATTCAGCCTTATTGAAATGTAACATAATATCAATAAGGCTAATAATTCGTTAATTGGATATACTTTAAGCTGGTTAGTGAAAATTATAGGCGGAAGCGCGGCGCGTAGTTTACCTACGAGAGCACTTCCAACCAATGAGCTTTCTAAACCAACGATAAAAAATTAACTAGCTAATGAAGATACTTTAAGCTGTGAGTTTCCAGTTACAGGAAAAAGCACGGAGCTGACGATAGTCAGTGAGTACTTTTGACGCATAACTTGAATCTCACAGCGACAAGTATCAATATTAATGGCGGAAGTGGCGCATTCCGGTGAACACCATAGCTATATTATGTTCATCTGCTGCAGCGATAACTTCATTATCACGCATTGAACCACCCGGCTGAATTACCGCGGTAATACCAGCTTCAGCTGCGGCATCTAGCCCATCACGGAAGGGAAAAAAGGCATCTGATGCCATGACTGAACCTTTAACTTCAAGATTTTCGTCAGCCGCTTTAATACCAGCAACTTTTGCTGAATAAACGCGGCTCATTTGGCCTGCACCAACACCAATAGTCATACTATTTTTTACATAAACAATAGCATTAGATTTCACGTATTTTGCTACTTTCCAACAAAATTGCAAATCGCGCATTTCATCTGAGGTAGGTTGACGTTTAGTGACAACTTTTAAATCATCGCTAGTTACTTTACCTTGGTCTCTGTCTTGTACTAATAAACCACCATTTACACGTTTTAAGTCAAAACCCGAAGTTGTAGTATTCCATTCACCACATTCTAATAAACGTAAGTTTGGCTTAGCAGCAACAATTTGTGCGGCAGCTTCTGAAACACTTGGCGCAATAATAACTTCAACAAATTGACGAGAGACAATGGCTTCTGCGGTGTCTGCATCTAATTCACGGTTAAATGCGATAATGCCACCAAATGCTGAGGTAGGATCTGTTCTATAGGCACCTTCGTAGGCAGCTAAAATGTTTTCACCTATTGAAACACCACATGGATTAGCATGTTTAACAATGACACACGCCGGCTCATCAAATTCTTTCACACATTCTAATGCTGAATCGGTGTCAGCAATGTTGTTGTAAGAAAGGGCTTTGCCTTGAAGTTGCTTCGCGGTTGAAACTGACGCTTCTTCTGGGTTCGCTTCAACGTAAAAAGCAGCATCTTGATGAGAGTTTTCACCGTAACGTAAATCTTCAGTTTTAATAAACTGACTATTAAAGGTACGTGGAAATTTATTTTTTTCTTCAAATTTAACTTCTGCGTTTTCACTGCCGTGAGCGCTAAGCATTTTACCAAAGTAATTTGCGATCATTCCGTCGTAAGAAGCCGTATGTTCGTAAGCAGCAATAGCTAAGTCGAAACGTGTTTTGTAGGTTAACGAATCATTGTTGGCATTCATTTCTGCTAATACACGGTCGTAATCTTGCGCGTTTACAACAATAGTTACGTCTTTATGATTTTTTGCTGCTGCACGAACCATTGTTGGTCCGCCAATATCAATGTTCTCAATCGCATTTTCTAAGGTACAGTTTTCATCGCTAACAGCGTTAGCAAATGGGTAAAGGTTTACGACAACAATATCAATAGCACTGATATCGTTTTCAAGCATTACGGCTTCATCCATACCACGACGCGCTAAAATTCCACCATGTACTTTTGGGTGAAGTGTTTTAACACGACCATCCATAATTTCAGGGTGACCTGTGTAGTTTGAAACTTCTGTTACTTGAATGCCGTTATCGGCTAATAACTTTGCTGTGCCGCCGGTTGATAATATATCAACACCTTTTTGCGCTAAGCTGCGAGCGAAATCGACAATACCTGTTTTATCAGAAACACTTAATAATGCACGTTTGATTGGGCGTGGAGTATCCATTGCTTTATTGTTAACCTTAAAGTTAGTTTAATTGTCTGGCCGTTGACATTTGTCCTTGGCGTGTGTCTCTCGAAGAGACTTATCCTTTACTCATTAAAAATTATTGAGTAACTAGCGTTAGCAAATACTAGAGCTAGAAATAAAGAAAGCACCCTAGGGTGCTTTCAAGTGACAGGAACAACCTGCCGTGTTTCTTAGTTCATACCGTATTTTTTTAACTTCTTACGTAAAGTACCGCGATTGATACCTAACAAGTTAGCTGCGCGTGTTTGATTACCGCGCGTATACTTCATTACTTCTTCTAACATTGGTGCTTCGATTTCAGAAAGTACAAGGTCGTACATATCGTCTACATCATTACCATTTAATTGTGATAAGTAGTTACTGATAGCTTGTTTAGCTTGAGTACGTAATGGAGAATACTCGGCTTGTGTTTGGATCTTGCCAGTAACGAATGGTGATGAAATATTTTGTTCAAACATAAAGTTCAGACTCTTTCTAGTTAATTTAATTTATCAAAATACAGTTCTAATGCGTCAAGTTGTTCGGTAGTTGACTCTAATGCATTAAAAACGGAACGAAATTTTTTCTCTTGATCATATGCGAGCATATACCAAGAAACGTGCTTACGAGCAAAACGAACACCCATAAAGTCACCGTAAAAGTTGTGCAAATCCTTTACATGTCCAATTACTATTGGACAAATCTCTTCCAATGAGGGGGCAGACAAATGTTCACCCGTTCTCAAGAAATGATTAATCTCTCGAAAAATCCAAGGTTTCCCTTGGGCACCACGACCAACCATTACAGCATCAGCCCCAGTAAAATTTAATACCTGTGCGGCTTTCACAGCACTGGTAATATCACCATTAGCCACAACGGGAATATTAACCGCGTGCTTAATGGCTTTTATTGTTTCGTATTCCGCATCACCTTTATAGAAGTCATTACGTGTGCGACCATGAACGACTAAAGACTGAATACCATTGTGTTCAGCAATTTTAGCAATTTCAATGCCGTTGCGAGTGTTATCACACCAACCAGTACGAATTTTTAGTGTTACTGGCACGTTTACCGCGTCAACCACACTTCGCACAATTTCTTCAACCAATTTAGGTTCCTTCAATAAAGCAGAACCCGCGAGCTTTTTATTGACCTTCTTAGCAGGACAGCCCATATTGATATCTATAATTTGTGCGCCGTTTTCAACATTAACTTTAGCAGCGAACGCTAATTCTTGTGGATCCGAACCGGCAATTTGTACGGAACGAATACCAGCAAATTCACTATGAACACTTCGTCGTTTTGATTTCTCGGTATGCCATACTTTTGGATTAGACGAGATCATTTCTGATACGGCTAACCCTGCTCCCATTTGACAACACAGTTGTCGAAAAGGTTGGTCGGTTATTCCGGCCATTGGAGCAAGCATTACATTACTCGATAAAGTGTACGAACCTATATTCATGCTGCTGTTTTTTTGAGCTACTATTCAAAAGGGCGCTAAGTTTACGTGTTTTTAAGGGAATTGAAAAGCATATAAATTGAACAATATTTGCTTTTTTTTGCATTTTTAATATTGACTTTTTGCAAACTATTGATGTGAGCAGTATTTGTACTAATAGCTAACAAATACTGCTCAATTTGTGACAGGTATTTTGATTAATTTCTTTTACCAGAAAGGCGAACCCACTCATCTTGTACTGCAACAGGGTCCATTTCACACCATTGACCATAAATATTCTGCAGTTCATTCGCTTGTTCTTCTAAAACTCCTGACAATGCAAGTAGGCTATTTGGCGCAACAAATTCAATAATTGTTGGGGCTAATTCACGTAATGGTCCGGCGAGAATATTCGCGACAACCACATCAGCTTTTAAGCAAGGTTGATCTTTTGGTAAGAAAAGCTCTAAACGATCTTCAATGCCATTACGTTGTGCATTAGCTTTACTTGCTTGTAAGGCTTGCGGGTCAATATCAATACCGATGACTTTTTTAGCGCCTAGTTTAAGTGCCGCCAGCGATAGAATTCCAGAACCGCAACCAAAATCAACGACAGTTTTACCGACCAAGTCTAATCCATCTAACCAAGTTAAACACAATGCGGTAGTTGGATGAGTGCCTGTACCAAATGCTAAACCAGGATCAAGCATAACATTTACAGCTTCCGGCTCAGGAACTTCACGCCAGCTTGGACAGATCCATAAACGCTCGCCGAATTTCATCGGATGGAAGTTATCCATCCACTCTCTTTCCCAATCTTTGTCTTCAAGTTGTTCTAACTTAAAGCTCATCTCGTTTTTATCAGGATGGATACTTTTCAGATAGGTAAGCGTTTTATCCATATCGTGACTCGCGTCGAATAACCCCATCACCACAGTATTATGCCAATATATAACTTCGTCACCGGGAAGAGGCTCATAAATTGGGGTATCTTGAGCGTCGATAAAAGTTACTGCTTGTGCGCCACAAGCAGTTAACCAATCGCTATATTTCTCTGATGTTTCTTCATTCGCACTCAAGCGAAGTTGTATCCAAGGCATGAAAAGTTCTCATTATAAATTTTTCACTAGTTTAGCATTTGTTAGTTAATACCTACATAGACTTCTGCTAGAGTATTTAACCATGCTAAATATTCTATTCAATTTATTATGGAACTCTTCGATGCTTAATCTTCTTCTGGCTGTTTATATGACATTAACCATAGCGAGTTTACAGCACTATCGCTAAAGCTGTATTGGCAATGAAAGATATTCTAGATTAAGTTTTCCAATTTTTTTTCATGCTAGAATTAATATCAAAATATAATGGATGATCAAATGAAATACTTTCCCATTTTTCTCGATGCTAAAAACATATCAGCCATGGTTATCGGTGGCGGTGATGTTGCGGCCCGTAAAATTGAGTTGTTACTGAAAACAACGACAAATATAGTAGTCATGGCACAAACCGTTTCCGTCAGTGTCGAGCGCTTGATTAAGACCCACCAATTGCTTTGGTTAGAGCATAATTATCAAAATGGTCACTTAACGAACATAAATTTAGTGATTGCTGCTACTGACAATAGTGAAGTAAATAAAGCAGTTGCAGAAGAAGCCAAGCCGCTTAACATTCTTACAAACGTTGTAGATCAACCCGAACTTTGCACTTATATTACGCCAGCAATTATCGACCGTTCACCGATGATCATCGCAATGTCGAGTTCAGGCAGTGCGCCAATACTATTAAGAATGCTTAGAGAGCAAATTGAAAAGATACTTCCTAATGGTTATGGCAAGCTAGCAGATTTTTCTTTCAAGTTCAGAGATCATGTAAAAGCACGAGTAAAAGGCTTGCGTAACCGTAGAACGTTTTGGGAGAACACATTAAGAGGTTCTATTGGTGAAGAAATTTTACAAGGGAATATACAAAGTGCTGAACAACACCTTATTGCCAGCATTAAAGAAGAGGTAGCTCCACCGGTGGGTGAAATTGTTTTTGTACATACCCTTGATGGTAATCCGGATAAGTTAACATTACAAACCCATCGTGAAATGCAATTTGCAGATGCGGTTTTTTATGATGACGATGTGAATATCGAACTGATTGAATATGTACGCCGTGATGCTGAGAAATATCCGCAAAGTATTCCTTCATCGATATTAATTAATTTCCAACATGCCCTTGAACTAGCCGAGAATGGAAAAAAAGTGATTTACCTATTAGCTGGACAAACACTTTTACCTGAAAATTCAGCATTGTCATCTAGCGATATTATTAAGAAGCATTTGGTTAGCGGCATCTAATAACTATCGACTAAAATTGACGCTTTAATTATTATGAATAAATCACCCGAACGGGTTGTCCTGAACTACTTAGAGGATCGTCACTCTTTCACATCTATGTGATCGTGATATACCGTACATCCTGTATATTCGTCACTCTCACATCCATGTGATCGTGACATACCGTACATCCTGTATATTCATCACTCTTTCACATCCATGTGATCGTGACATACCGTACATCCTGTACATTCGTCACTCTTTCACATCCATGTGATCGTGACATACCGTACATCCTGTACATTCGTCACTCTTTCACATCCATGTGATCGTGACATACCGTACATCCTGTACATAAAAAAAGGCGTTAAAGATAACTTTAACGCCTTGAAAGTGGTCTTTGCGCAAACACCACTTTACCTGGAGAGGGTTCTTGCTACATTTTAATTTGAATACACTATGAATATATTCATAATAATGGTTTCTCTCGATCGCTCACATTTAACGTCATATCACGAAGCGTGCTATCCGATATTAATGAAAGGTCAGAGATCATTTAAAAAAGCTAACAAAGCTTCACGCTCTTCTTGATTAAAGGCCAAGACTTTTTTCTTAGCATTTTCAGCTTCACCGCCATGCCATAATACCGCTTCCATTATTGTCTTTGCTCTACCGTCATGTAAGAACGTTGCTTGTGGGTCAACGGTTTTGGTTAAACCTAGTCCCCACAGAGGTGGAGTACGCCACTCCGTTGCCGTTGCTAAAAATTCATATAGCATCTCAGCTGAAGCAGGCTCATTTTCAGGGGTAAAGTCTGCTAAGTCTTCGCCCATATCATGCAATAACATATCGGTATATGGAAAAATTGATTGCTGCGAAAGTTCTGGCTGGTCTAAATCGATAATAGTTGTATAACTTTCTGTATGACAACTTTGACAACCCGCCTCCATAAACAATGCTTTACCAATTAATACTTGCTCTGAATATGCATTTCGACGTTCGGGTACTGCTAAGTGGGAACTATAAAACGCAATTGCATCTAAAATGGGGTCTGAGACTTCAAAGTCATAATCATTTACAATATCACCATTGCCATTAGGCGCGGTTAAACAATCACTTTGTTCTGTCGTACATGTTTCCTGCAGATGCAAACGATTCGTTAAGCCCATATCATTTACAAAAGCACCGGCACTTTGTTCTAGTATACTCGGTTGCCCTGCTTTCCAGCCAAAACGCCCTATAGAAGCCTTTTGATTGATAACGCTCCACACATAATTTGCTTTACCTGAAATACCATCAGCATCGTTGTCATTAATATCTTCTTTCGTAAGAATGTCAGCTTCTGATATTAACGCTAATAACCCTAAACCTATCATAGGAGGTGCAACACGAGCCGAAAATACAGTATCTGCTTCAAAGTGTCGTTCAGGGTTATAACTGTCAATTGTCCAAGTTGGCTCACGCAAAGTTACACTGCTACCATCGGTAAAAGAGACCACTTTATCTTGATAACTTACTTGTAAATTAACTTCGGGAGAAACACCCGATATTCCATGCTGTTGTAGTTGACCACCAAAGTACCTGTCAGGCACGTTAGCTTTAAGCGATTGCAAAATCTGGTCTTTATCTTCAAAACCGAGGTTTGCAGTCGCGGTTCTAAATAGAATACTATCAAAATCCGTATCATTCTCATCAACGGGGGCATGCCCACGGCCATCACGAACATGGCAATCTTGACAGGCATTGTTATTAAATAAGCCACCTAAGCCATCACGTGAAGAGGTGCTAGCACTTCCTTCAACCCAAGGATTATTGAAAAAGTCATCACCTAAATTGAATGTTTGTTTTCTTTCAACCGAAACCATATTATTTGAATTTTCTGAAAAAGCATCTGCTTGGATTTTTTTAATACTAGCTTCTCCGCCTGATAGATGCTCATTCTCGATAGGTATTGCTGGTGCTACGATAGTTTCTTTTTCATCAGGTTCTTTCGTTGTATTCTTTTCTCCTCCACCACAACTGGCAAGTAAACAGATGGCGAAGAGGGATATAGTTGTATTTGCGGTATTGTGCATTATCTTTCCTGAACATTAATATTGAACGGAAAAGACTTGCCTAGGCAAGTCTTAAATTAAACTGAACAATAGTAAGGACTAGTCTCCGTCAAATTCCGTATCTATATTTTCTAATGCCAACACTTCTGCCATTAACTCTAACTCTGTGTCTAAAGCAATTAACTCGCTTACTGCATTTTCAGCAATTAAACGTTCAACACCATTGCTTGATTGGCCAATTATTTGATCAAATTTAATCGGATTATTTTCACGCTCACCTGCCGCTAATATTAGAGCCATTTTAGCTTCAATGCTTGTTAATGCTGTATCGACTGCTTCATAGGTTGCTACATTCTTACTGCTAACTAAAGCCGATAGATTTGCCCCAGTAATATTATGAGTTGTTGATTGATAAGTACCATAGAAAGCATTTTTAACACCTTGGAAGTTGTGATAAATAGCTAGGTGGCTTAAATCACTGAAACAATCATGTTCTTCTTCCGGGTCGCCTAGTCCTAGACCTGAGCCCATCCGAGCAGATGCAAGTTCATCAGTAGCCATTGTGATCATTGATCCCACCATGTAATCAAGTGCTAACGGGCTATTAATAAAGTTAAACGCTAACGTACCACTGGTTGTTTTTGCGGAAGGGCTCCATTCATTGGTCATTATTGTTAAATCATCGACAAGCAAATCAGTTGCTGATTTCAAGTACTGCGCTCTTCTTTCACATTCTGAATCGACACAAGTACCATCAACGGCAAAATCAGAAGCAGGACGTTCACCTGATCCCGCTTCAGTGCCATTTAAGTCGCTGCCCCACAACATAAATTCAACCGCATGAATACCCGTTGTAACGTTTGCATCATTGTCGTCAGCACCGTTTTGGCTTAATAATAATTCAACATTAATGACTTCACTGCCAGCAATAATGGTGTTGATATGGTTTTCATCTAGTGGCCAAGCATTAACTTGTCCTTCCCATTCATCAACACTTGCAGGACCACCATCGGAATCTAAGTTTTTGCCAACAGTAATTATACTATCAAAACGCATAATTTCAGACTGCTGATAAGGTGCCCTAATCGCCTTATATGCTGCTTTAGCGGCTAACAAGTTATCTTCACTAGGTGCAGCAATAAATGTATTTACACTTTCTTGCAAGGCCAAAGCAGCTGTTTTTGAATCACTATAAGCGGCATATGCAATATCAGCATGGTTGTCAGCGATAAGCTCGAGGGTATTTTCATCTTCAGATTTATTATTACAAGCTGAAAGTACCGCTATCGTTGATAAAATCAAGCCATTAATTAGAACTTTATTCATAATTTCTCTTTGTTAATTATTTGTTGAAGCGAACACCAATTGTTAATGGTAATCACTATCATTTAGATTAAGTTGTTGCGAATGATAATGACTATCATTTATATTAGCAATTGATTTCTTACATTATTGAATATAAAATTTACTTTTTACGCTAACTCGAAAAACCATGACCTTTCCATTTATCGAACAAATTCAGGAGTTTATTTATTCATTACTCTTTTTTATTGATAAGGAACGCCGCACTTATTGGCTATATTTATTCTCTGGTTTTGCTATTGGGCTTATCTTTACCTGGAAAAAAGAGAAACAATTAAAGTTACTCATCAAAAGCACTTTTTCTCAACGTTATTGGCTTAACCGATCTTGTTACACCGATTATCAGTGGATTTTTATCAATCAGGTGATAAAGGTTCTGTTAATAGTGCCCTTGCTGGCATCAAGCTTAACGGTTGCTCTTTATGTGAATAGAATATCTATGGGGTTCTTTGGTTCAGGGAATTTTATACAGTGGCCATATCAATATGTAGTGATTACCTTCAGTTTAGTGTTATTTATATTTGAAGACTTCTCACGGTTTTTTGTTCATTGGTTATATCATCGAATTCCTTTTTTATGGAAATATCATTCGGTTCACCATAGCGCTACTGTATTAACCCCACTCACACTTTATAGAGTGCATAGCATTGAATATCTTTTGAATAACTGCCGAGGAGTCTTTGTAGTAGGGATAGTGAGTGGGATATTTATGTATTGTTTTGATGGGGCAATTGGTTTTACTGAAGTGCTGGGGGTTAATTTATTCAACTTTCTTTTCAACTTAGCTGCGGCAAATTTACGCCACAGCCATGTGTGGATAAGTTTTGGGTATTTAGAGCATTTGTTTATCAGCCCTGCACAGCATCAAATTCACCATAGCCGAGAGAAAATACACTTTGATAAGAATTTTGGCTCTTGCTTAGCCATTTGGGATAAAGCCTTTCGTTCATGGCAAACAAGTAAGAATAACAAAGTACGGAGATTTGGTTTATAAACGTTGTATTTAAATCAATGATGAACAGGTACGCACCTGACATTATAGCCGGAGCATTCACCTTCTAATCTCACCGTAATTTTTCAAATGATAAAAACAAAAAGGCCGCTTGCGCGACCTTTTTTAGTGTTTATCTAAAGTTGGAAATTAATCCATGATTTTAGAAACAACACCAGCACCAACAGTACGACCACCTTCACGGATAGCGAAGCGTAAACCTTCATC
>Ga0209396_1005476_pt1 | contig 11979 bp, 8 predicted proteins | sample GOMGulsemesocosm_6_FD_184638 | JGI IMG/M metagenome (GOLD analysis project Ga0209396, IMG submission 184638) | Methane-oxidizing microbial communities from mesocosms in the Gulf of Mexico - GOM8C Gulf of Mexico (SPAdes) (version 2) | ecosystem: Environmental > Aquatic > Marine > Cold seeps...
TGGGCAACCAGCAGTATTACTGCCATGTTCGTTTTACTGTTTTTAAATGGTTGGTTCCAAGGTATGGGCTGGCCTGCTTGTGGTAGAACCATGGTTCACTGGTGGTCTAAAAAAGAACGCGGTGAATTAGTTTCTGTTTGGAACGTCGCTCATAATGTCGGCGGCGGTTTAATCGGTCCCATGTTCCTGCTTGGCTTGTGGGCTTTTAATGATGATTGGCATGCTGCTTTCTATGTACCGGCTTTCTTTGCTGTTATCGTTGCCTTCTTTGTTTGGGTCACCATGCGTGATACGCCTCAATCTTGTGGCTTACCACCAATCGAAGAGTATAAAGATGATTACCCAGATGATTACAGCAAAGATCATGAACAAGAAATGACGGCAAAAGACATCTTCTTCAAATATGTACTCAATAACAAACTGCTGTGGTCTATCGCGATCGCTAACGCGTTTGTGTATATGATCCGTTACGGCGTTTTAGATTGGGCCCCTGTTTATCTAAAAGAAGCAAAAGGTTTCACAGTAGATGGTTCTTCTTGGGCGTATTTCTTATATGAATGGGCTGGTATTCCAGGCACACTACTTTGTGGTTGGATCTCGGACAAACTATTCAAAGGCCGTCGTGCGCCAGCGGGTATATTATTCATGGTCCTAGTGACGATTGCGGTACTGGTTTATTGGTTTAATCCTGCCGGAAACCCAATGATCGATATGGCAGCGCTCATTGCTATCGGTTTCTTAATTTACGGCCCGGTTATGTTAATTGGTTTATACGCACTTGAGCTTGCACCTAAAAAAGCTGCAGGAACAGCAGCGGGTCTGACAGGTCTATTCGGCTACCTAGGCGGCGCAGTTGCAGCCAATGCAGTACTTGGCTATACAGTAGACCATTTCGGTTGGGACGGCGGCTTCATGGTATTAGTCGCCTCTTGCTTCGCCTCTATCATTTGCTTAAGTTACGCTTATATTGGTGAAAAACGTTTTCACGCTAACAAAACGGGTGAGACAGCCACTGCATAGTTCATTGTTAAGAAAATAGTTTAGAGGCTGCAATTATTGTAGCCTCTTTTTATTACATATAGATTCACTAAATATTCGCGGCATTTAAATAACACGCTTGTTGCTGTTTATCCATTGCTTTGAGTACATTTCGACGAGAAATAATCCCCACTAATAGGCCTTCATCGTCAATCACTGGATATACTTTAGGTTTAGCCTCTAGCATTTGCTGCGCTAGCTCAATAATACTGTCCGTCACCCGCACCGTGAGCACATCCTTTCTCATCAAGTCTTCAACTATCGCGACCTCTTCACAGTAATAACTTGATTCCAGTAACGATGCTAAGCAATCCTGCTCGGAGATCCATCCAATCAGTGTATCGCTACTATCCACCACAGGAGCTCCGATATGAGTAGATTTTAGTAATCTATCTACCGCGGTAGCTACTGGCATATCAGCCGTTAGCTTAACCGGCCGTAACTGCATATAGTCAGATACTTTTAAAGAATTCATTCCCTCACTCCTTTAATCATTGATCTATTTAAAATAATACATGGTTATGACTTCTTTTAAGCATAGGTTATATGGTTATTTCTACAATCATGACCTTAATATTGTAGAAATTACTTTATATACCACGTTGAAAAACTTAAAAGTGAAAATATTAAACATATTGTAAAAAACAAATAACCCCGCGAACGGCAAAAACAGCAAGATCTAAAACTGGATACTCAACAATAAACAGTTTTATACTCCAGTTAATATTATAATTGCAGAACAATAACAAACTGGATATTTGTAATTCCAACGATTCACGAAATTATGTTCTTGAAGAAGGTCACACTATTGACATAGTATCAAGGCATAAGAAATATAAATATCTAGCTTGATGGGAAGGGAAGCAATGAAAAAGACAATGTATGAAAAAATTTGGGATTCACACTTAGTTCACGAACCTAAGAATGGCACCCCGCTACTCTACATCGATCGTCACTTGATGCATGAAGTAACAAGTCCACAAGCATTTGAAGGCTTAAAAGTACAAAACCGTCCGATCCGAAATCGTCATAGTATCTTGGCGACAATGGATCACTGTGTACCAACTGTTGACCGTCATTTACCGATTAAAGATCCAATTGCCGCAAAGCAAATTGATACGATGGCAAACAACTGTAGTGAGCACGATCTACTTATTTACGATATGCAGAACGTTAATAACGGTGTTATTCATATTGTAGTACCTGAACATGGTTTCATTCACCCAGGTATGACAGCAGTGTGTGGTGATTCACATACAGCAACACACGGTGCATTCGGTGCGTTAGCATTCGGTATCGGTACTTCTGAAGTTGAACATGTGATGGCAACTCAGACACTGCAACAACAAAAGTCAAAAACTATGCTCGTAAGCGTAGAAGGCAAATTATCTAAATATTCAACAGCAAAAGATATTGCTCTTGCTGTTATCGGTAAAATCGGCACTGCAGGCGGTACTGGCCATGTAATCGAATTTGCAGGCTCTGCAATTCGAGACCTGACAATGGAAGGTCGTATGACCTTATGTAACATGGCAATTGAAGGTGGCGCCCGCGCAGGCCTTATCGCACCAGATGAAACTACATATGCTTACCTTGAAGGTAAAGAATTCGCACCAAAAGGGGATCACTGGGCTGCTGCACTAGCATACTGGAAATCTCTGCCAACTGATGACGGCGCTGAATTTGACACAATCATTGAGCTTAAAGCTGAAGATATTGCACCACAAGTAACTTGGGGCACATCACCAGAGCAAGTAGTAGCAGTAAACGCAACGGTACCTTCTCCAAGTGATTTCAGTGATGAAATCAAAGCATCTGCATGTAAAGGCGCACTCGCTTACATGGATATTGAAGCTGGTGCACCAATCACAGATATTAATGTCGATCTTGTGTTCGTTGGTTCTTGTACTAACGGTCGTATTGAAGATTTCCGTGCTATAGCTGAATTATCAGCAGGTAAAAAAGTAAGCGCTTCAGTACAAGCTATCGCAGTTCCTGGTTCTTATTTAGTAAAAGAACAAGCAGAAAAAGAGGGTCTTGATAAGATCTTAGTTGCTGCAGGTTGGGAATGGCGTGAACCAGGTTGCTCTATGTGTTTAGCAATGAATGGTGATCAACTCAGTGAAGGTCAACGTAGTGCATCTACGTCAAACCGTAACTTTGAAGGTCGTCAAGGCAAAGGTGGACGTACTCATCTAGTATCACCAGCAATGGCTGCAGCAGCGGCAATTGAAGGCCATTTTGTTGACATCCGTAACTGGGCATAAGCTTTAGCACATTAGTGATCAAGGAATTAAAATGAAAGCATATAAAAATCATACTAGTGTTGCTGCATTAATGAATCGTAGTAACGTAGATACAGATCAAATCATCCCGAAACAGTTCTTGAAAAAAGTTGAACGTACCGGTTTTGGTATTCACTTATTTCATGACTGGCGTTTTCTTGATGATGGTTCAGAAAACCCTGAGTTTGAATTAAACAAACCCGCATTCAAAGGCGCTAAAATTTTAGTTGCTGGTGATAACTTCGGTTGTGGCTCATCACGTGAGCATGCGCCGTGGGCAATTGAAGATTTTGGTTTCAATACCATTATTTCAACTAGCTATGCTGATATTTTTTACTCAAACTGCTTTAAAAACGGTATTTTACCCATCCGTGTAAGCAAAGCAGAGCTCGCTGCGTTAATGGCTGAAATTGAGGCTAATGAAGGCATCGAATTTACTGTTGACCTACCGGCACAAACAGTAACAACACCGGGTGGTATTGTTATTAACGTTGAAGTGGACGAATTCCGTAAGCAAAGCCTTATTGAAGGTGCTGATGATATTTCATGGACGTTGAAACATGAAGCTAAAATCACTGAATTCGAAGCTAAAAATAAGCAACAGTTTCCATGGTTATGGACTGAAGCAAGCTAACTTTTCGGTATAGCTCAGTCTTAGTAAATCAAAGTGCTGCGGTAGCAATACAAAACGCTACCGCAGCACGCACTAAGATACGGTTTAAAAGCGGGTAGTCATCTTCTATCCGCTCTTCCCTACAATTTGAAGCAGGTAGCAAATATGGAAATCATGCGCCCTCAAGTCCAATTAATGGACACAACTCTTCGTGATGGAGAACAAACCCAAGGGGTCTCCTTCACCCCCGACGAAAAAGTCAGTATTGCTAAAGCCCTACTCCAATCCCTTAATGTTGACCGCATCGAAGTTGCTTCTGCACGCGTTTCTCTTGGCGAAAAAAATGCCGTATCCTCATTAATGCAGTGGGCAGAACAAGAGCAAGTAGCAGATAGAATTGAAATACTGGGTTTTGTCGATCATACCAAAAGCGTAGATTGGATAAGTTCCAGCGGTGCTAAAGTTATCAACTTACTCACCAAAGGCAGTGAAAAACATTGTACCGAACAGCTCAGAAAAACCCCTTCTCAGCATATTGCTGATGTCAGAGAAACTATTTATTACGCAATAGAGCAAGGTTTGAAGGTAAACATTTACCTTGAAGATTGGTCTAACGGTTACAGTGATAACCCTGAATATGTTTACAACATGGTCGGTGAACTATCGGATTTACCCATCCAGCATTATATGCTACCAGATACGCTTGGGGTGATGTCGCCAGACGAGGTTCACACTAGCCTATCTGATATGATCAAGCGTTTCCCCCAGCTGAAATTTGATTTTCATCCACACAATGATTACGGCTTGGCAACAGCGAATGCGCTTGCCGCGGCAAAAGTCGGGATTAGCGCAATCCATTGCACAGTAAACTGTTTAGGTGAACGTGCTGGTAATGCCTCACTCGCAGAAGTAGCAGTGGTATTAAAAGATAAACTCGGTATCGAATCATCAATCAATGAACAGCGTATCCATCAGATAAGCCAAATGATTGAAAACTTCTCGGGTAAAATAACACCAGCAAACGCGCCGATTATTGGCGCAGACGTGTTTACCCAGACCAGTGGTATTCATGCTGATGGTGATAATAAAGGTGGCTTATATCAAACCGTATTAGGTCCTGAACGATTTGAGCGCACACGTACCTACGCACTCGGTAAAATGAGTGGGAAAGCATCGCTTGAGAAGAATTTAGCAGATCTAAGCATTGACTTGAGTGCCGAACAAAAAACCAAGTTACTCGAACGGATTGTGACACTAGGCGATCAAAAAGCCACTATCACACCAGAAGATTTGCCCTTTATTATTGCAGACCTCTTGGAAAGCAAAGATTACTCGCATATTGAACTGCTCAACTGTTCGATAACATCAGGATTAAATGTTGACTCAACGGCAAGTATTCGTGTTCGCATTGGTGATGAACTGTATAAATCTGCGGGCTCAGGTAATGGCGGATTTGATGCCTTCAGTATGGCTATACAAGCGATTATGCAAAAGGTCGGCTTTGACTACCCTAGCTTAGAAAACTACCAAGTGCGTATTCCTCCAGGTGGTAAAACCAGTGCTTTAACAGAAAGCTTTATCACTTGGCAAAAAGATAATAAAACCTTCCGCACCCGTGGCGTCAGTTCTAATCAAGTATTTGCAGGTGTGCAGGCCACAATGAGAATGTTAAATAAACTGCTACATGAAAAAATAACAGCATAAATCTCATCAATACAGGTTTACGTTAAAACCATTTAGCGTAAATCTTCTACTAAAGTAATACCTCACACTACAATGCCATGATAAATAAATCGCAATATCACGATTAGTAAATATCAATCTTAAATAATATTTATTCACATTTCGATTAGACTATACTTTATTTATATATCGAAAAATCAATATTTAACAATAGAAAGACCCACAAAACAACTCTAATCACTCCGCATTCACTGACGCACGCACGATTATCATTAAAACTAAATATTGCCACCACAATTATAAAAATAATAAAACGCTTATAAAACCGCAATTTAATTGCGCAATTTTAAAATCAAAGTCTAAATTTAAACTAGCAATGAGAAATAGTTCAGACTTGTCGATGCTAATTTTTGCGGATGCAAGTAATTACATTTGGGGGTTACTAATGGGTATTTTTGAACATTATCAGCAAAGATACGAAGAAAGTCGTGAAGAAGAATATACAATTCAAGAGTTCTTGAATTTATGTCGTGACGACAAAAGCGTATATGCATCTGCAGCTGAAAGATTATTAAACGCAATCGGTGAACCAGAAATGGTGGATACCGCGACCGATTCTCGCCTAAGCCGATTATTTTCCAACCGAGTTGTGGCACGCTACCCTGCTTTTGAAGACTTCTACGGCATGGAAGATGCTATCGAGCAGATTGTCGCCTATCTAAAACATTCAGCGCAAGGTTTAGAAGAAAAGAAACAAATTCTTTATCTGCTTGGCCCTGTGGGTGGTGGTAAGTCATCACTAGCCGAAAAATTAAAAGACTTAATGCAAAATATACCAATTTATCGCATTAAAGGGTCTCCCGTTAACGATCATCCATTTAGCTTGTTTGATGTCAATGAAGATGCCAATATCTTACGTAATGAATACGGTATCCCTACCCGCTGCCTTGGCCATGTGATGTCTCCTTGGGCCGCTAAACGTTTAAAAGAATTCAGTGGTGATATCAGCAAGTTTAAAGTTGAAAAAGTACGTCCATCTATACTGCACCAAATTGCGATTGCGAAAACCGAACCAGGGGATGAAAATAACCAAGATATTTCTTCGTTAGTCGGTAAAGTAGATATTCGTCAGTTAGAACATTTTTCACAAGATGACCCTGATGCTTATAGCTACTCAGGGGCTCTTTGTCGGGCAAATCAAGGTATTATGGAGTTTGTAGAGATGTTTAAAGCACCGATTAAAGTGCTGCATCCCCTGCTTACGGCAACGCAAGAAGGTAACTACAACAGTACCGAAGGTCTATCTGCGCTGCCTTTCGAAGGTATTATTCTTGCTCACTCCAATGAGTCTGAGTGGCAAACATTCCGCAATAACAAAAACAATGAAGCGTTCTTAGACCGGGTATATATTGTAAAAGTACCTTACTGTTTACGCATTAGTGAAGAACAGTCTATTTATCGTAAGCTATTAGAAAACAGTGCGCTACATAATGCAAAATGTGCACCCGGGACACTCGATGCGCTTTCTCAGTTCACTGTGCTATCTCGAATTAAAGACCCTGAAAACTCATCAATCTACTCGAAAATGCGCGTTTACGATGGTGAAACCTTAAAAGATACCGATCCGAAAGCCAAGTCATATCAAGAATATCGGGATTATGCGGGGGTAGATGAAGGTATGTCAGGCCTTTCAACCCGTTTTGCTTATAAGATTTTATCAAAAGTATTCAACTTTGATCATGTGGAAGTTGCAGCGAACCCGGTGCATCTTTTCTATGTACTCGAACAGCAGATTGAACGTGAGCAATTCCCACAAGATATTGCCGACCGCTATTTAGAGTTCTTGAAAGGTTACTTGATCCCGAAATATGTTGAGTTTATCGGCAAAGAAATTCAAACCGCTTATTTAGAATCTTATTCTGAATATGGCCAGAACATTTTCGATCGCTACGTCACTTATGCAGACTTCTGGATCCAAGACCAAGAGTATCGAGATCCTGAAACTGGCCAATTATTTGATCGCGAAGCATTAAATAACGATCTAGAAAAAATAGAAAAACCAGCAGGCATTAGTAACCCTAAAGACTTCCGTAATGAAATCGTTAATTTCGTATTGCGTGCCAGAGCCAATAACAGCGGTAAAAACCCTGCGTGGGTTAGTTATGAGAAACTCCGGGTTGTGATCGAAAAGAAAATGTTCTCCAATACTGAAGAGTTGCTACCAGTTATTTCATTTAACGGTAAGACATCCACAGACGAACAGCAAAAACATGACAACTTTGTTGACCGCATGATGGAGAAAGGTTACACCAAGAAACAAGTGAGATTGTTGTCAGAATGGTATTTACGTGTACGTAAATCATCATAACGGTATTCGTTTAAGGGGATGAGATGGCACATTTTATTGATCGCAGATTAAACGGAAAAAACAAAAGTACCGTTAATCGACAACGCTTTATGCGTCGCTATAACTCACAAATAAAAAAGGCGGTATCTGATGCTGTAAATAGTCGCAGTATCCAGGATATTACATCTGGAGAAAGTGTCAGCATTCCAACTCGTGACATCTCAGAGCCTATATTTCATCAAGGTAAAGGCGGTGAACGTACCATAGTTCACCCTGGTAACGACCAATTTATTACTGGTGATAAAATCAATCGTCCACCACCTGGAAGCGGTTCTGGCGCTGGTGGTGGCGAAGCCAGTGACAGCGGTGAAGGTAATGATGATTTTAATTTTCAAATTTCAAAAGATGAATATCTTGATTTGTTATTTGAAGACCTAGAATTGCCTAACCTACAAGAAAATCAATTTAACAGTATTGTTGAAATGAAAACCCATCGCGCCGGTTATACCTCAAATGGTAATCCAGGCAACATCGCGATTGTGAAATCATTGCAAAACTCGTTAGCACGACGTACCGCTTTAACAGGTGGAAAAAAAAGAAAAGTAAAAGCATTGCAACAGCAAGTTGATGAATTAACTAATCAGGGAGAAATTGAAGGCCAATTCGTTGACGAATTAAAAAAAGAAATTGCAGCGCTTAAAGAACGGATCAGTAAAGTGCCATTTATCGATACATTTGATTTACGCTATAACAATTTTGAGCAATATGCGGTGCCGAATAGCCAGGCGGTGATGTTCTGTCTCATGGATGTATCAGGTTCTATGGACCAACCAACCAAAGACATGGCTAAGCGTTTCTATATTTTACTGTATCTGTTCTTAACACGTACTTATAAAACCATTGAGGTAGTTTATATACGTCACCATACACAAGCAAAAGAAGTCGATGAGCATGAATTCTTTTACTCGCAAGAGACCGGCGGCACGATTGTATCCTCGGCATTAAAGTTGATGGATAAAATTGTCACCGATAAGTTTCCGGCTAACGAATGGAATATTTACGCTGCACAAGCTTCTGATGGTGATAATTGGGCTGATGATTCTCCTTTATGCCGTAAGATTTTACTTGATAAAATCATGCCGCAAGTGCGTTATTTCAGTTATATAGAAATAACCAGCCGTGCACATCAAACATTATGGCGAGAATATGAAAAAGTAGCGGAAGAATACTCACAATTTGCCTTACAACACATCCGCCAACTCGAAGATATTTACCCTGTATTCCGTGAACTATTTAAGAAACAGGCCGCTTAGGGAGTCTATATGTTAAGAGATAAAGTAAAGCAGCTCGACGACGGTCCTGATTGGAACTTTCCATTACTTGAAGAATACCATGTCGAAATCAAACGTATTGCTGAATACTATCAACTTGATACTTATCCCAATCAAATTGAAGTCATCACCGCCGAGCAAATGATGGATGCTTATTCTTCTGTAGGGATGCCGATTGGTTATAATCATTGGAGTTTTGGTAAGAAATTTATTCAAACAGAACAGAGCTACAAACGTGGTCAAATGGGGTTAGCCTATGAAATCGTGATTAACTCAAACCCTTGTATTGCCTACCTGATGGAAGAAAATACCATACCAATGCAGGCCTTAGTGATCGCGCATGCCTGCTATGGTCATAATTCTTTTTTTAAAAATAATTACCTATTTAAATCATGGACGGATGCTGATTCCATTATTGATTATCTGGTATTTTCAAAGAACTATATTGCTGATTGCGAACAAAAATATGGTATTGATGCCGTTGAAAATATCGTCGACTCTTGCCATGCATTAATGAATTATGGTGTTGACCGATATAAGCGCCCGAGTGAGCCGTCTTTAAGCGAAGAAAAGCGCCGTCAGCAAGAGCGTACTGATTATTTACAAACGCAGGTGAATGAATTGTGGCGTACCTTGCCCCAAAATAATGAAAAAGAAGAACCTGTTGAGCCTAATTATCCCGTGGAACCACAAGAGAACATTCTTTATTTTGTGGAGAAAAATGCACCCTTGTTACATTCGTGGCAACGAGAAATCATTCGTATTGTCCGTAAAATAAGCCAGTATTTTTATCCACAAAAACAAACTCAAGTAATGAATGAAGGCTGGGCAACATTCTGGCATTACACGATGACTAACCATATGTATGACGAAGGGTTAGTATCCGATAAGTTTATGTTAGAGATTTTACATAATCATACTAATGTTATCGCACAACCAGCCTATAATAGTCCTTACTATTCAGGTATGAACCCTTATGCTCTTGGCTTTGCGATGTTTATCGATATCCGACGTATATGTGAGCACCCAACCGAAGAAGACAAAGCTTGGTTTCCTGATATTGCTGGCAGTGATTGGTTAGAAACATTGCATTTTGCCATGCAAAATTTTAAAGACGAGAGCTTTATTAGCCAGTACTTATCACCAAAAGTAATGCGTGATTTACATCTATTTTCAATCGAAGACAACGAAAGTAGTAAGTATATTGAAGTATCGGCAATTCATAATGAAGAGGGCTATCAACGTCTGCGGAATAAATTATCAGCTCAGTATAATTTAAGTAATAACGAACCTAATATTCAGGTATTCAATGTCGATAAAAAAGGTGATCGTTCTTTAACGTTACGCTACGTGCCTCATAAAGACATACCACTAGACAGTAAATCGGCACAAGAGGTGATGAAACATCTGCATCGATTATGGCGTTTTGACGTTCGGTTGGAACAAGTCCAAGCAAATGGAGATACAGAAATCATCAGCCAAAGTTCTAGTCCAAAATCATAAATTTGATATAAAAAAACCAGTCGATGACTGGTTTTTTATTATTATATTTGACAATAATTATTTAATGCGTTGTTCGAATGCGACGCAAATATCATCCCATGTTTCGTCACGATACTGCTGCCAAAGCAGGCCAGAATTCATACCGTAATTACGAATAACATTCAAGCAGTCATCAGCACGATTTTTTTCAGCAACCGTTTTTAGCTGCTTGTAAAAATCTTGAGCCAATAAACGAGCTTCTGGGTAATCGAAATAAATTTTACCAAGAATGCGATACATATTATCAAAGCCGTTTAGAATCAAAGCATACACTAAATTACCAGATAAAAAGGCCAATTTGTGTAACATGCGATAATCATATTCAGTGTAAGCATCTTTGTTATCGGCTAATGTTTCAGCTTCAGTTAAAATCTCAGCAACTCTTTCTGGGTCACGTTTGATCGCTGCACGAATAAAGATAACACTAATATTGGTTCGCGCCGATAATAAGTCACGCACTAACTCTGGTAGACGCTCAGGATCTAATCGTACTAAATCTTCTAAAATTGACAGACTTGACGTTTCCCAAAAGTTATTCACCTGCGTTGGTTTTCCATGACGAATAGTGAGCCAACCATCACGTGCTAAACGTTGTAGTACTTCACGTAGCGTCGTTCGGGTAACACCAATAAGCTCAGAAAGTTCTCTTTCCGCAGGAAGAATTGAACCAGGTGGAAAACGGTTTTTCCAAATTGATTCGATTAGGTATTCTTCTGCAAAGCCTGCTGGGCTTTTCGCTTTAATAATACCGTCATTCTGACGCTTTTTATGTGTTTTTTTACTATCAGTAATATCCATTTAACTTCTCATATTGGAAATATAACAGGTTGTATCTTTTCGAATCTTAGCATCCACAGGCTCGTCCGACCAGATTTAAATTAGATCCTATCATTAGAAGAAATATTTTCCGACTTAAATATTAAAATAACTTTATTTGCAATAACAATAATCTGTATCAATAAAAAGGATGGCGCACGTCACAAAATATGCTTAGAATGTCGCAAATTTCATTATTCTTTAAACCTTTTATTGGACACCTCTCATGGACATTAGTCTTAGCACGGCTGCAAAGCTAAACTTCTTAGGAAACTCACCTCAGTGGTACAAAATTGCAATCATTGCCTTCCTTATTATAAACCC
>Ga0209396_1005478_pt1 | contig 11971 bp, 18 predicted proteins | sample GOMGulsemesocosm_6_FD_184638 | JGI IMG/M metagenome (GOLD analysis project Ga0209396, IMG submission 184638) | Methane-oxidizing microbial communities from mesocosms in the Gulf of Mexico - GOM8C Gulf of Mexico (SPAdes) (version 2) | ecosystem: Environmental > Aquatic > Marine > Cold seeps...
CAAAGCTTCCGCGTCCTGCTCACGCTCCTTACCTACGTCCTGTAGGCAAAGCTTCCGCGTCCTGCTCACGCTCCTTACCTACGTCCTGTAGGCAAAGTAATGATAAATTTAGCGCCAGATAATTCGGTTGAATCATCTATTTTTATCGTTCCTTGATGCCAATCGACAATGCGCTTAACAATTGCTAAACCTATACCATGACCTTTGATGGTTTTGTTTTTTGAATCACCGCGAACAAATGGTTTGAGTATGTTTTCTCTTTGCTCTTTGGCAATGCCTAAACCATTATCTTCAATTATGATCAGGGCATTATTTTGATTGCGATTTAGTGTTACTTGAATTTGGCCTTTTCCATATATAACTGCGTTTTGTAGTAAATTGTTTATTAACATAGATACATATGAACGATCTCCAGCGAGCATAACTTCATCTGATAAATCGTTAAATGTAAAATTAACAACATCAGATTTTTTAGTCTTAATACAATTAGCTATTAGATCAGGTAGTACTATATCGTCCTTTTTTATTTCTAACATAGACTGATCTAAACGCGCATACCTAAGCAAGGTTTCGACTAAAGAGGTCATTTCATCAACATTGTTACTTATTTTATCTTCGAAACGACGGCGTAATACCGGGTCATCTTCTTCTTGTAAAGTATCAATACCAAAGCGTATTCTGGCCAAAGGCGTGCGCAAATCATGAGATACAGCATTACTTAACAGCTTTACATCTGCAATTAAGTTTTCGATACGTTGTGCCATATGATTAAACTCAATTTCAATATCACGGATATATGAAATAGGGCTGATTTTTAACCTTTGATTTAATTTTCCTTCACCAAAAGATTTTGCTGTTTTTCTGAGTGTGATTAAACGTACAATTAGTGGAAGAACCCATAACAAAAAAAGTAATAACAGGGCGATATAAAACAATACAGTGAAAATGTAGTTCTGTGTTTCATCTTCTTTTACAACGTTAATACGAGGGGACTTTACAATCAATAATTCGTCACTTGAAGGCAGATAATAATGAAAAGCGACATTTCTTTCTGTTTCTAATAATAGTGGCTTCCCTAGCATTAGTTGTTCAATTAATTGCTTGGGTAATGGAAATTTAGCTAAAGGCATTAGGCTCAGTTTATATTGATTGTTACTTGACCATAACTGAATGAACTTTTGTCGTTCGGGTAATTTATCGAGTGTTAAGGCAAGATCCGCTCCCATTTTTTCTAATACGCTTATGGCACTTATATCTTGATTTTGCTCTGAAGTTGAATATTGATCATAGACTCTATCAAATAACCAACCTAAGCCAACGGTCGCAGTTAAAATAACGGCTAATAATGAAAATGTAAGTGCACGCATTATTTAATTAAATCCAACATTACCAAGCGTCTTTAGCAAAGAGATAACCTTTACCCCAAATTGTTTTTATTCTAAAAGGTTCTGCTGAATCATCTCTGAGTTTTTTACGTAATCGAGATATTCTTAAATCGATAGAGCGATCAAAACCATCGTAGTCAAAACCTCTTAATTGGCTTACAAGTTCATTTCTTGAAACAGGACTACCGGCTTGTTGAGCAAGCAGCCACAAAACATCAAACTCATTGGTTGAAATTTTAACTTGTTCACCATCAAGAGATACGATCATAGCTTGTCGGTCAATTATGAGATTATTAAACTTCAATCGATCACTGTTTGTTTCAATCAAGGCTTGTTCAATATGAATCGCTTTTTCTTGTTGGCGTTCTAGGTGTTTTTTGATTCTTGTTAATAAGGCTCTTGCTCTGACTGGTTTTGTTAAATACTCATCAGCACCCATTTCTAAGCCTAATACTTCATCAATTTCTTCATCTCGTGCAGTAACCATGATAATTGTATTTTTAAAGCTTGGCCTTACTGCTTTACATACATCAACACCATCTAAACCAGGTAACATGCCATCTAAGATTACCAAGTCAGGATTAATATTGTTAATTAAAGTGACGGCTTCATCACCTCGACCAGTCGCTGTAACCTGATAACCTTTTGCCATGAGGTATTCACACATCCATTCACACAGCTCTATGTCATCCTCGACCACTAAAATATGAGGCATAGATTGCGTATCCGTTATTTGATCTATTGGCATTTAAAACATTCTCCAGGATGCATGAGAGCGTCCATTCTTTTTATAAACCCAAGCCATTTCCAAAACTTCTTCAGCAACAATTTCCTTGCTTGGATGGCGCTTTAAATAAAAAGTAATATTCTTATTGGAAACAAACTCTTTAGTTAATTGTCCTTGTGTTTGGTTATTCCAACATTGCAATGGCTCAGACTCTTGAGATGTAAACAAACAGTAATCATGGGTTTGTTTCGATAACCAAGTAACTTTGACATCAACATAACAATCATCGCCTTGAACGATAGAAACACATTGTTCGGGATCGACTTCAAGGGTTAAAACGACTTCGTTTTGTTCAGCATGAACACTGGTTACAAAAAGCATAGCCGTAGTCATTAAGCTAAGAATCATTTTGTTGATTAGGATGTTTGATTTTTTATTTTTTACAATAGTTTTCATGTTGTTCCTAACTAAAAAACATAACTTACAAGGATACCAAGCTCAGTCATGTTTTTTGAACGACTTTCAAGGGTACTTGCGAATTGCATTATTGGGCTATCGGTTATACTGTCAGCCAAACGGGTATATCTGTAATAAGTTTCAAATAACCATTTATTATTGATAGGGTAGCTTGCTCCAAGTTCAGCTGTCGTATCTATACCTGAACTTGGGTTATAGGCTTTAAAGTTATCAGTAGCGCGATCCGCTTCTATGCCATAATAATAATCAAGCATATCTTCAGAGCGATACTCTAAACCAAATGCTGCATATAACTCCCAATTTTTAACTTGAAAAGACTGGTCTATCCATACAGAGGCGTATAACGCATTATCATATTCATCATTGAAGGAGTAGGGAGCAACAACAAATTGAACCGTAGTTTTGTCAAAACTGCCAGTTGTTCGCAAGGCTGCCATTCGCGTTATATCACTTTTTTTATAGAATACTTTTCCTTGATCAATAAAGCCTGTTTCATTTGCTCCATGGGCAATATTCGTTACTAAATCGAAATTCCAACGTTCGGTATTATAAAAGTTATAACCGATATTTATTCCAGAATTGAGCACTCTATAAAATGCAGCTTCAACAAATACTTGGCTTTCCCATTGATAACGTGCGTTGAGAAATAATGACATTCCATTCTCTTCATCGTTATAGGGGTTAGTTACTATATTGTATCCAAATCCTAATTTTAAAAAGCCACCACTACGGTCTATATCACTAAGTTGTGTGGGTTGTGTGAATTCAGCTTCTTCATTGACTTGGTTCTCATCTGATAATACTGAGGAAGAATAAAAACTTGATAAGCCAAATAATAAGCTAACAATAAGTTGTTTTGATAAAAGTCTCATTTTATGTTCTTTTGTTATTTTAAATTATTAAACATATGGTAAAGAATATTGAAATTAATGATGTATCTAAGGTTACCTAGATGTATCATTTTGTATCTTACTACTGAATTTCAAAGCAGTGAGTATAAAGAATGGAAACAACTTTGTCACAGGTTTGGGAAATAATGGTAATTTTTGATTTTGAAAACCATTTAAACTTAGCTACTGATAAGTATGATTTTATTCAAAATAACAAAATGAGTTTGCTGTTAGAATCAAAAAAATGGAGCTTTATTAAATGAAAAATGCACTGAGTTTAAAAGATGCACAAAAAGCAATTTTAATAAGCCAAGGGATCTATAAAAAGAATCAATCTGGAAATGATCTAGAAGCAAGTTCCCAAGCTATAAAGTCTCTAAATTATGTTCAAATAGATTCGATCTCTGTTGTAGAGCGAGCACATCACCACAGTATTTGGAATCGCGCAGAAAATTATCATCCATCACATATAGAACATTTATTAGAAAGTAAGCAGGTTTTTGAATATTGGTCTCATGCTGCTTCGTACTTACCTATGGATCAATACCGCTATAGTTTGCCAAGAAAAAATGCGATAAAAAAAGGTGAGCAACATTGGTTTGTCAAAGATAATAAAACCATGTCGTTAGTGTTAGAGAGGATCAAGGCTGATGGTCCATTACAAGCGAAAGACTTTAAAGATACTAGAAAAACAACAACAGGTTGGTGGGATTGGAAGCCAGCAAAAAAAGCATTGGAACAGTTATTTATGCAAGGGGATCTTATGGTCCTTAAAAGGCAGGGCTTTCAAAAAGTGTACGACTTAACTGAGCGTGTATTACCTGAAAATGTTGATACTAATATACCTAGTGAAGATGAATACTATACGCATTTAATTGTTAGCTATTTGACTGCAAATGCCATAGGTACGCCGGAACAAATGAGCTACTTGCTAAAAGGGATTAAAAAATCGGTCAAAACACTGTGCATGAAAATGCTTGAATCCGGTTTGTTAATAACTGTGGATGTTGATGGTCAAAGTTACTTTTCGTTACCAACAATTAATGACTTATTAAAGCAAAAGTTGCGTTATAACACGGTAAAAATACTCTCACCATTTGATAACCTGCTTATTCAAAGAAAAAGAATTAAACAGCTGTTTAATTATGATTACCAAATAGAATGTTATGTGCCTGCTGATAAAAGAAAAATAGGCTACTTCAGTTTACCACTGCTATGGGGGCGAACGTTTGCAGGTCAAATGGATGTCAAAATGGACCGAAAATCAGGTGTTTTAAATATTTTAAATCTGCATTTGCAAACAAGTAAACCGGAGGAGTTTATTGTAGAACTGAAAACAGAACTGAATAGGTTTTTATCGTTTAACAATGGTAAAAGTATCAATGTCAGTAAAATAACAAGTGATAAAGCGAATTTAACAGATAGCCAAGTAAAGTATTTCATTGATACATTAACTGATACCAATTCCAATAAATACATGAACTATGCAAGTTTAATATGTTGATATTCATAATAAAGGTTTTCTGATGAATACCCAGGTTCGCAATCACTGTGGAAATATACATTTTCACCAGTGTGTTTTAGCCGTGCGGTTTGAAAGTGTATTTACCAATTAATAAAACGGGACTGAAGTCCGGTCTACGGTGAGCTTTTACTTTGAATTTTGCCGTAGGCGGGGATTTATCCGCGCGGGTTTAGATTCGTATTTATGCATTAATAAAACGGGACTGAAGTCCGGTCTACGGCGAGGTTTGATTAAGGGGTTTTTAGTAGGCGGGGATTTGCTTACAAGGATGTAAGTAGTAGAGTAATGCAGGAGCAATTACCGATAATCCGCGAAGTTTGGAATTGTATTTAATGTTGCAAGACTAAAGTCTCGCCTACATGATCATTAGAGTGTTTAAATGCGATATCTTTGGCTTAAAGTTTAAATACACAATAAATTGTTTAAAGGCTTATTAATTTTATGAATCAAATTTTTAAAACATCAAGGTTGTCTGTTAATGAAATAAATTCTGAGTTAAATGAAGAGATTAGCGATAAATTATTTTTAAGTATATTAAAAGTATTAACGCCTTCAGTAGTAAAAGAACTTCCTCCCTATTTCCACAATATTTTAACGCTTGCAGGTGCTAAAGTTTGGTTTGAAAGAATGGCTTGCGAAAGTAAATTTTTGACTGTGACATATTCAGAAAACGCTGAGTTAATTGGCTTTATTTTCGTTTATACGGGTGAAGATTCAGAAGCTCACATTGGTTATTTATTAAAAGAAGATTACTGGGGAAAAGGTTTAGCAAAAGAGCTTTTATCAGAGTTTATTTGTTGGTGTAAAGTTGAAAGTAATTGGTCAAAATTAGTAGGTGGCGTAAGCAAAGATAATTTTGTATCATCGAATCTTCTGACAAAACTTGGGTTTATTAAATCCGGTAATGGTGATAATCATACTGTGTTTTATGAATATCAGCTTTAGAAATGTAATTATTACTAAGCCATGTAATTAGCTTGTCGGTTGATGGCAGGCGTTAGCCTTGATGGAGTTTATATGAGTATTGAAGTTTGGATTTCCTTTGTATTAGCGTCAATGATGTTGTGCTTCACTCCAGGACCTACTGTTTTTGTAGTGATGGGACAATCTTTGAATCACGGTACAAAATCGGTCATTCCTTTGATTTCTGGAGTGCTGACAGGTGATATCATTGCAATGAGCATATCTTTTGCAGGATTAGGGGCTTTATTGGCAACTTCAGCTGTATTATTTAGTGCATTCAAATGGATTGCCGCTGGATATTTAATTTATCTCGGATTAAAAGCATGGTTCACTAAAGCTAATATTGACGAACTGGATACAACCCATAAAGCAGACGGGAAAATTTTTAAAGAGGCCTTAATTGTTACAGCCTTAAATCCGAAAGCGATCATTTTCTTTATTGCTTTCTTTCCACTATTTATAAATACAAATATTGCTGTACTGCCACAAATGCTAATAATGGGTATATCATTTTTAATTGTTTCCTTACTGAGCGCTTCTTTTTATTCATTTTTCTCTGGTTATTTACGCAGTAAAGTTAAGTCAGAAAAATTCCAGAATGCATTTAGTAAAGTCAGTGGTTCAATGCTAATTGGTGCTGGCGCTGTTACCGCGACATTACAAAAATCAGATTAATAGAGCCCTAAAAAGGAGAATAACAGTAAGCTGTTTTCTCCTTTGTTGCATATTTTTTAACTCATAGTTCAAACTACAATTCCAAGTCTAAATAAAATAGAATCATTATATTAAGTCAAAAGTGTGCCTATTAAAAATAGGGTACATGTAATCTGTGTAGATCATTATGAAAACATCATTTATTCCAAATTTTATTGGCAAGCGTTGGCTAAAAATTAGTTTACGAACATTTCATATACTAGGAGTCGCAGGTGTATTTTCAACTGCTTTAACTCAGACTCCTCAGCCTTTATATTGGGGGTTAATGTTTATTACTGGCTTAGGGTTATTAGCTTTAGAGGCATTGAGTAATATTGTTTGGTTTGTTCAGATCAGAGGTTTGGTGATGTATTTAAAGTTGGGATTGTTAGCGATACTTTATTTTCATCCCGATTACGCATGGCATTGTTTAGTTTTAATGATTATTCTAGCTGGAATGATTTCCCATGCTCCAGGCTCTGTCAGGTATTATTCATTTATACATCGTAAAAAAATTACCTCGTTGAATGATGTAAAAGGCTAGCTCCCAAAGCTTAATTTGATTACTCAATCATTTTTCAGTGTAAATAATTGCTTACCTTTAATCTAAAAAATAAAACATAAGATCCTAATTTACAATGCTTTACAGCACCTTTGAAGCTTGTTTTGTGTTATCTTCACTTTGTTTTTTACAAAATGGCTTATTATTTAAAAAGGAAGTTTGAATGAAATATTTAATGATTATAATGGCACTACTGCTGAGTGCTTGTAGCTCAACAAGCAGTAATATAGCCGATACCATGAATTTAATTGCACTTAGCGAGGAAAGTGCGCCAAATGGTGTTAAGGGGCAATTTAACTTTTTAATTAAAGCAGTAGGTAAGCGTAGAGGTACTGTGTTTTTAAATACAGAGTTAGATTATCGCGATAGAAGGGCTTTGAGTATCGTACTTTATCCTAAAGTGGTATCTGAGCTAACAAATAAATACGCCTCAATTCCTGAAACATATTTTATTAATAAAAATATATCGGTAACTGGTGAAGCTAAGCGCGAAAAAATTTATTTTTATTCAAAAGGCAAGCTCACATCTAAGTATTATTATCAAACGCATATAGATGTTACATCTATCGACCAAATATCAGTTTTAAACTAATCCACTCTTAATGACCATTTGCTTATGATTTTACGGTGCTATATTTAGCACCGTTTTAATAGGAAATACCATGAACTGTTTAGTTGTATTAGCACACCCTTTAAATAATAGTTTAAACAAACATTTAGCAGATAAAACGATTCAACATCTTAAAAATAAAGGTTATAAAGTTACAGTGAAAGACCTTTATGGTGAAAGTTTTAACCCTGTATTGAATAAACTAGAAAGAGCAAGTTACTATGCAGAACAGTTTGATGATTTGCAAATGAAATCGGATATAGCACAATTGAAAAAGGCTGAGTCTTTAGTTTTAATTTTTCCTACTTGGTGGTTTGGGTTTCCTGCAATTTTGAAAGGTTGGTTTGATAGAGTTTGGGCGCCTGGACACGCTTATGAACATGCATCTGACTTTGGACCAATAAAGCAGTGTTTAAGTAATTTAAAAGAAATGAAAGTGATAACAACACTTGGATCTCCATGGTGGGTTGATATGTTTATTTTAAGAAAACCTGTAAAAAGAGTGCTTAAACTTGCTTTATTAGGCGCATGTGCAAAAAATTGTAAATTTAAAATGCTGTCGTTATATAAAAGTGAAAAGCTCTCTCAACAGAAAGTAGATAAGTTTGTTGGAAAAATTGAATCACAGTTTTAAATAAGCTTTTTAACCGTTGTTTGCTCAATTATTAGAATATAAAAAGGACTATAAAATGCCGCATTGCATCATAGAACATGCAACCGAAATTGAAGGAAGGACTTTAATGCCATTAGTTTTTGAGGGGGCTTTAGCATCACAACTATTTGAAGCTGATGGTAGTGATATAAAAGTGAGAGCATTGCCTTATATTGATTTTATAACTGGCAATAGCGAGCTTAATTTTATACATGTAATATTAAAAATTCTTTCTGGACGTAGTACAGAACAAAAATTAATGTTGTCTAATTTGGTGTTAGCAAAGCTAAAAACGCATGGTATAAAAGGGTGCTCTATATCAGTCGAGGTAGTAGATATAGAGCGTGGGACTTATACTAAGGAAGTCACTTAACAATCAATTATCGATTTTCTGGTGCTATGTTTTTTATTACATCAGCAAAGTCAGTAATTTCTTTTTGGCTGAATTTTGTATTTGTTCTTTTGGTTAAAGCCGGCTGATGTTTAATGCTTAGACCTGTTCGATGCGCAATAGCAGGTCTGATAGGTCTAAAAGTAAATCCACCACCACAATTAGGACACACATTTTTAAGTACATTTTCCACACATTGTTGGCAAAAAGTACACTCGTAACTACAGATCATAGCTTGCGTTGAATTCGCAGCTAAGTCTTTATCGCAATACTCACAATTAGGTCTAACTTCTAACATATAAATCCTTAGATAATGATTTCTGTTACCACTTGGGTTTTTACTGAGTTAGCTATAAAACATTGATCATGTGCTTGATGATGCAACTGCTCTAACTGTGCTTTACTGGGTTGTTTATCACCTGAAAACTGAACATGTGGACGAAGCGTTACTTCAGTCATGCTAATTTTTCCATATTTGTCTTTGCCCATTACACCAATCGCTTGATCAACATATTTATCTACTATGAACCTTTTTTTAGCTGAAAGTTGTAAGAAAAACAGCATATGACAGCTAGAAAGTGAAGCAATGAAAGCTTCTTCAGGATCTACGTTCTCTTCAACCGAATATGGCAGGGGCACAATGCTAGGTGAAGACGATGCTGCAACAGTTGCTCCGCCATCAAAACTCCATTGATGTGCTCGACTATATTTTTGGTCAATAAATTGTTCTTGTTCACCTCGTTGCCATATGGTTTTTGCTGTGTACTTTGACATAAAATCCTGCTTATTTATTGCAATCGATGTTGTTTGAATGTGTATTATGGCTTGACTCATTAGTTTTATGGAAGCGATAATATTTCAATAAGACATGAGGGGAACTCACATCACTATGAGTAATAATATTTCATTTTCTGCGATACACACGTTTACAGTTGTTGCTAAAGAATTGAGTTTCACTAGAGCTGCTGAAATACTTCATATTACACCTAGTGCTGTAAGCCATCAGATGAAGTTATTAGAAAGTCAGATGGGTGTTACCTTGTTTTATCGGCAATCAAAAGGTGTAAGGCTCACTTTAGCGGGAGATACACTGAAGCAGCACGCAATATCTGGTGTGAGGAATATTCAACATGGTATTATTCAAAGCCAGTTTTCTAGTCAAAAAGAAAAACTCATAATTGCGGTGATCCCGTCGTTATGTCAATTATGGCTAATGCCTCGTTTACAATACTTTTGTAAGAAACATCCCCACATTGAATTAGAATTAGTTGCGCTTGATCAATTAGCCGATTTTAATACAGGGCAATATGATGGCCATATTCATTTTGGCATTGGCGATTATCAAGGATGTGAAGCCAAATTTTTATGTTCTGAAAAAGTCTACCCTGTTTGTCACCCTGAAATAATAAAAGAAACAGGTGAAGATAAATTGACTGAGTTACTTATGGACCATCAGCTACTGATTTATAAAGCGGGTATAGAAGATGAACCTGGTGGGGTTTCTTGGGGAAACTGGTTTAGACACTTTTCACTTGAGAAACCTCAAGAGGTAAACCAGATGTGGTTTAGTCATATTGCTATGGCCTTAGCAGCAGCCAAACAAAAGCAAGGTATTGCTTTAGGTTGGCATATGATGGTTAAGAATGACTTATTAATGGGTGATTTAGTGAGACTTGATAATTCAGAGCTGGCTACAACGTATAACTATTATCTCGTTGCACCCAATAGATCATGGAAAAATACTTCTTTTACCTTGTTCTCATCGTGGTTATCAGAGCAAATGTGCAATTAAAATTTCTATTTAACAACTACCTCAAATATTAAGATTTAAAGATACTTTTGAATTTAACTAAATATCTGAGGTAGTCAGTGCTTTTCATTACAAGGGTTAAGTTCAAAGCCCTCCGGCTAAATCTAGATAGTTATGAGTGGAAAAAGAGGACATATCACAGGCAAGCTAGTTGCTTCGGCATCATTCGTGTCATTATTTTCATTTTGGCGATAAGGAATAACAAATTTAGAAGCCATAATATGTACATCCTAGCCAAATTTGGTAAATTTTCTTCCCAATAGTGAGAACCAGAGCAAGCTTCCATAGAAATAATACAAGGCGGAAGTTGGGGTATTTATGCTAATAGGTTGTTTTTTAATAGTTTTACGTAATTTACACTTGTGATGTTTATCAATACCATAGATACTAAAAACTAATTTGGCGCTCTTGATTAATAAGTCAGGATGCCAACAACTTTAATTAAAGACATATGGGCTTTCCATGGATTAAATATTCACATTTCAATAAGGCAAAATGCCAATTGGATGGGGAGCCCATATCATAAGCTATAAGCACTACCTAATCATCATGGAGGATACATGTTAATCATTATATTATTACTGTTCATACTTTTGTTTATAGTGCCAGCTATTCTAGGATGGCTTTGGAATATGACTATGCCAGAGTTATTCAACCTCAAAGAAATATCCTATTGGCAGTCATTTCGTCTAATAATTATTAGTGCTATTTTGTTTAGCCCAGGTATGGTCAATTTCAATGCGTGATTGTGCTCACCATAAGCAAATTCACAGGACAAAAAAAAGTCGGTTTTTGCTCCAGCGTCGCTAATTTTAACCAACTATATTTTTCCCATTAACAGGGAGTTAAGGAGTTAATTCAAGGATATGCGTTACCTCAAAGTATTATTAATAAGCTTATTATTTACAGGTTGTGCTTCAACAGAAAAGAAGAGTTCAGATTCTAGTCAGGTATATGCAGGGAATCTTTGGCAGCATGCATATGTGGCAGGTATTATGGCAAACTATTTTTGTGCTAAAAATCGTTGGCCACAAACTATAAATGAGCTGGGGTTCTATTCAAAAAAGAATCCTACCCCAATGGATTCTAAAATCAATTGGGAACACCTGTCTAAAAAAGAAGTTACTTTTAAAGTGAAAAGTGATGTTTATCTTAGAACTCCAGCTAAAAAAAGCGAGGGTATTATGTCTGTACGTTCGGTTCACCAATATCCAGATTGCAAAGGAGATTCTATTAAAGTTAACTTTCATCCAACGATGGGCGACTGAACTCGATATCAAGCCCAT
>Ga0209396_1005479_pt1 | contig 11969 bp, 10 predicted proteins | sample GOMGulsemesocosm_6_FD_184638 | JGI IMG/M metagenome (GOLD analysis project Ga0209396, IMG submission 184638) | Methane-oxidizing microbial communities from mesocosms in the Gulf of Mexico - GOM8C Gulf of Mexico (SPAdes) (version 2) | ecosystem: Environmental > Aquatic > Marine > Cold seeps...
GCTATTTAAACAGTCGCTACCATTTTTTGTAACAGGCGGATCATCTCTTTCTGTTCAGTTTTTTCTAGCGAACTAAGCAACTCTTTATTTATCGCCATAGGGATAGGCAGTAACGTTTCTTTTAGCGCTAACCCTTGCTCTGTTAAATAAATTCGGAATGAACGACGACTGTTTGGATCTGTGCGTCTTTCAACTAAACCAAGTTTTTCTAGCTTGTCGATAGTACGTGTCGTGGTTGAGTTTTCCACTTTGGACTTAGCTGATATCTCGCTTTGGGTTACCCCTTCTTCTTCCCATAAACACATCATGGTCGGCCAAAGCGCGATCGTTAAACCGTGTTTTTTTAATTCAGTGTCAAATACCTTTGCAGCTTGATTGGCGACAACGTTTATCATCCAGCCAAAGCTAGTTTGGCGATCAAAATTTTCACTCATGTTTTATACCATTGATAATGCAACTATTGCCATGGTAACTAATCCTGCTGCAACTAGCACCATTAATGCGCGATTATTTGAGACCAAGTAGGGTGGTTTTAATCCGCTATCGTGTGATTGGAAGCCTGTTACCATAGCTAATAACAGCGGTTTTTTCTTTAACTTGTAGCAGATCACTGCCATCACATGTCCAAACACCAACATCGGTAATACATCAGCCAATAACAAATGCGTAGACTCTAGCAGCGAAAATATATTATCTGTCAGCCACAGCTCTGCCAACGGCAATTGCTCTAATAATCCTGCGAGCGCCAATCCTGAAATACATTGTAATAAGAGTGAAAAGAGTAATGCGATTACCATCCAACCACCTGCAGGATTATGCCCTGGTTTTTGGCTGGAATTACCACGTAAATAAGTGAGTATCACCTGAGGAGAACGCAGGAATTGCTTGAATCTATTAGTCTCACTTCCGCAAAATCCCCACAGTATTCGCCACGTCACTAACGTAAACAATATTAGTCCCAACTGCATATGTGGTCCGTTTCCTGTGGTTCCAGTTATTATAAGGCTAATAAAAACAGCGGCTTGAAGCCAGTGGTATAAACGTGTAGCAAGATCCCAAATCTTCATAATGGTTACTCCAATGAAAGAATATTTAAATTTTTCAGTTAACTTATATGGAAAGTATTACATAACAACTGTTGCGCGCGCAACTATTGTCGTGTAAATTAAATCCAAGTCGCAAGAGATGAGCTTGCCAATACAGTAAACAAGAGAGATACCAAGATGAAAAAAACAGCATTAGTTATCGTATTTGCATTACCCGAGATGAAAAAAACAGCATTAGTTATCGTATTTGCATTACCCGTTATGGTGATGGCTAATACCTTTGAAACTCAAATTGAAGCGAGGCAAACGGCATTTTCGGGTATAGAAACCGGACTTGAAAACGTCGATGATCTTATCGATGGCAGTAATACAGATTGGTTGGAAATGAGTAATGTCAGCCAAACATTAGTGACTTATGGTAATACCCTAGAGACAGCTTTTCCTAATGGTAGTAAAGATGGAAGTAAAGCAAAATCAGATGTTTGGGATAAACCTGAAAAATTCAATTCGCTACTCAATAAGATGGTTGTTAGCTTTGACCAATTAAGCTTAGCGAGTCTGAATGAAGATTCAAAAATGGCCAAAAATGCATTAAAACAAGCTGAAAGCACCTGCAGAAGCTGTCACCGTTCTTATCGTTCACGTTGGTAATAGAAATTATGAAAAAATCAATATTACATATACACCGCATCGCTGCAACCTGTGCATTTTTAATGATCTTCACATTTTTCAGTAGTACATTATTGGTTGAACTGTTTGGTGATCATCAAGCGGTTCTGACGGTTAAAACGGCTATCTTATATGCTATTTGGATCTTGATACCGACGATGGCTATCACTGGCATTACAGGAGCTAAATTAGCACCCAATGTCAATTCAGGCCCTGTTGCGAAGAAGAAAAAGCGTATGCCTATTATTGCCATGAATGGATTATTGATTCTGTGTCCGGCAGCCATTTATTTACAACACCTTGCCAGCATAGGCCAATTTGGTGTTACGTTTTATTCAGTACAAGTCATTGAGCTGTTCGCGGGTTTGACTAATTTGATACTGATGGCGCTTAATATCCGTGATGGATTAAACATGAAACGAGCGAAAAAGGCGTTTATGGCGGCAAAGATAAACAACTGAAGCTTACAGGGGGAGTACAAAAGCTGTTTGTGATAACATAAAGGCAATTAGTCGGTGTTCAGCCATTATTTAGCACTCATATGTTGATATACATCAGGTGAATCGACTACCTAGTGAGTTATTGTTAATTTGCTAGTTAATGACGCGTTATTAAGGATTAAAATTTGAAAAATAAGCATATCTTGGTTGTTGAGGATGAAGCAATCACCCGCGCTAAGCTTGTTGGTTATTTTCAGCATGAGGGTTACCAAGTAAGTGAAGCTGGTAGCAAAGCTGAAATGAATATAGTGTTGGCCAATCATCACATTGATCTTGTTATGCTTGATATCAACTTGCCAGATGAAGATGGTTTGATGATTACGCGAACCCTGCGTAGTCAGTCAAATATCGGTATTATTCTGGTTACCGGACGCACCGATGCGATTGATAAGATTGTTGGCCTAGAAATGGGTGCAGATGACTATGTCACCAAACCCTTTGAGTTACGTGAACTATTAGTGCGGGTAAGAAACCTGCTGTGGCGTATTTCGCTGACCACTGAAGTTAACAATGAATTAGAAAATGTCAGCAAAGGAGAGCGCGATGCTGACTTATGTCACTTTGGCTCGTGGAGCTTTGACAAATCTAAACGTAAACTGAGTCAAAACGGTGAACATATAAAGCTGACCAAAGCTGAATATGAAATTCTAGTCGCCTTTATTGATCATCCTGAACGGGTATTATCTCGTGACCGCTTACTGAACTTGATCGACCATAGAGTTGAAGCGCCCAACGATCGCACCATTGATGTATTAGTGCGTCGACTGCGTAACAAAATAGAACGAGATCCAAAAAATCCGGAATATCTTGTAACCGTTCATGGCGAAGGCTATTTATTTGCAGCAGAGCTAAGCTAAGCATTATTTGCTGCCTAGCTCAGCTGACAGATCCTGCTAAGGGTTAACTAAGTAAACCGGCTTGAAATAACTGGGTGATAACGATTGCTCAGTCGGGAATTGTGTTAATCCCTCTTTGGTTAGCGTTAATATTTCAGGCCCCTGATCTTCGACAATGCTTTGCTTTAATAAATAATCAGTAGCCTGATCGATTGCCATTGCCCCCTGCAATACCATTTGGTCAGTATTGGCCATCAGAATTTTGCCACGCTTGATACCACGATAAACACCGTGACTGAGGTAGTGGCTTAAAATCTGCGGGCGCTGGTTGTGCTCTAGTTTGACTAATTCGCCAATAGCCATCTCTGCCATTACTGCATTACCAGCCAGATAGTCCAGATCTGTAAACTCAGCGAGTGCTTCACTTAACAATGAGAACTGGCGCATTTTATTATTAAAGCCATATTTGATTGAAACGATCTCAACATCACTGTTCTTCAACGCCTCTTTCAAACCCAATGTCGCTTGTTCACTGCCGCCACCGGCTTGTGGACCGGGAAACCAAGCCAGTTTTAACTTAGCTTCACTGGCTGTTTTTGGGTGCTTGTTACTCAGAAATTGACCTAGCTTTGCGCCCATTTGATACCAAGAAACACCTGTGCTGCCAGTCAGATTCGTGGTGGATACTTCATTAACTAAACCAAATAGCGGCACGGTCTTATTCAGCTCCGCGAGTTTGGTACTAAGTTGTTCATAATATACCGCCCCGACTAATATCGCATCTGCTTGCCATTGCAGGCATTGTTCAATTTGTGTCCATTGCTCCTGACTATTTTGATAACCGCCAGCTTCCAGCACTTTTAATGAAATACCTCTTTGTCTTGCACGTTCAGTCATGCCAAAATTGATGCTTAACCAATATGAGTCTTTTAGGTGTGGGTAAACTGCACAAAGTCGAGGCCTGTCTTGTGAGTGAACACTACCTTGAGGTTGAATAGTATCTTGTGGTTGCTCAGTTGCTGCCCATACGGGTAAGTTAAACTGCAAGGTGATGAGTAAAAACAAATATTTCACAATAAATCTCTCAATATACAAGTACCAGTTGATAGAGTTATATTTGGTTATAACCGTTATTTTAGTAATAGGAGCTTACATTGCGATTTCGTCAAAGTATAGGGAACAAACTGTTATTCGCGTTTAGTTTTGTTGCCAGCTTATTAGTTATCACCAGTACAGTGTCTTGGTACAGCTTAAGTCTTATTGCCGATACCGGTGAAAAAATTGCACAACAAACGCTACCTAGCTTATCAAGCGCCAGTGAATTGGCCAATATCAGCCTGCAAATAACCAACCGAACCACGTTACTGAAAAATGCCAGCAGTGATATTGACCGTCAGAACATAAATGCACAATTAATTCAGCTAAACCTGGCCATTGGCAAAAAATTCCAGGCCTTGGATATCTTTGAACTCGATAATCGTAATATCCGTCAATTGGTATTACAAAAAACCAATATTATTAAAGATATTAGTCAGCTCAACGACAATGCGAAACTACAAATTCAGCAACGACAGCAACGCCAAGATTCATTTGTTCAGGTAACAACTGCGGTACGTAATATCTTTCAATTATCGCAATCTCAAGTTGCCAATGCCCACACCTTTGCCCTAGTGAGACTGAGCGGACTCTATGACTTAATTGAACAGCATCAGGATAACAATATTATCTATCAGAACCTTGATCTGATCATTGATGAAGACCTTAATCTGTTAGATAAGATGACCGCATTGGAAAGATACAGCTTAGAACTGGGACAAATTGCTAATTTTATTATCAACACTTCGCAAGTAGAGCAACTTACTCGCTTAAAACCACAAAAAGATGAACTCATACACATCATCCGTCAGCTGGTGGATTCAATCAAAGATCCATATCGTTTAGCACGTGTTCAGTCAACGATATTAAGCCTTAATACCTTCACCACCTTGATCAATCAACAAAGCGATTATCTACAGCTTGAACAAAAACAAGATAACTTACACCTGCATATCTCCAAGCAATTGAGTGAACTTAACCAAGGTATTCGTACGCTGGTAGAAAAACAAACTCAACAAGCACAGCAAACCAGTCAGCAACAGCAAAAGTTGGTTTCATGGTCGCAGCGCATTCTTATGTTGGCAACTGCCTTGTCATTAATTGTTATCATTGGGGTGATGTGGAAAATTGTATATCAAGGCATCGTATTTAAATTATCTAAACATACCCAAGTAATTAAAAAACTTGCCGAAGGCGATCTTGAAATTACTGTCGAGCCTTCTCGTGATGAAGAGCTCAAGCAGATGGCGCTGGCACTGGATGTGTTCCGTGATAATGCACTGAAAAAGCAAAAACTGGAACAAGTGCAAATTGAAACTGAAAAAGAACTGCGTTTACATAAAGAAAATTTAGAACTCTTGGTAAAACAAAGAACTGAACAGCTAACGCTCATTAATGAAAAGCTTAATAATGAATCTATCGGCCATGCCAAAGCCAAACAGCAAGCCGAAGACGCAAATAATGCCAAGTCAGTATTTCTGGCGAATATGAGTCATGAGATCCGTACTCCGATGAATGGCATGTTAGGTACATTGGAGCTGTTATCTGATACACCACTTTCACAGCAGCAGCAAACTTATACTCAAACTATCCTGACCTCGGGTGAGAACTTACTGGATATTCTTAACGATATTCTCGATTATTCCAAAATTGAAGCGGGTCATATCGAAGTATCTAACCGTGCAGTTAATCTTCAGCGTTTAGGCAATAACGTTATCGAGCTGATGCGAGCGAGGGCAGAGAGCAAGGGGTTGAATTTAACCTTTAACCTCGCCGATGAACTTGATATTTGGGTACTTGCCGATCTAGGTAAACTGCGCCAGATCATCCTCAACTTAGTGAACAATGCCATAAAATTCACCTCTTCAGGCAGTGTTACATTAGCTATTGCAACGCATGACGGACAACTCAGCTTTAGTATTACAGATACTGGTTGTGGTATTGCTCATAATAAGCAAAAAGAAATATTTGACGCCTTTACCCAAGTAGCCAACTTAAGCAGTGCAACAGGCACAGGACTGGGTTTAGCTATTTGTCAGCGATTGGTTTCAGCAATCCAAGGCTCGCTGTCGTTAACCAGTATTGAAAACCAGGGCAGTTGTTTTTACTTTAAGATCCCGCTGCAAGTAGCTCCGCAAGCGTTGATTGATGAACAGTTATCTACCGTGTCACATGTGGTTGAAACTAATAGTTGTTTCCGCATCCTTATTGTTGAAGATAATCAAATCAATCGCGATGTTGCCTGTGCTCTAGTGCAAAAATTAGGTCATGAGGTCTATAGTGCCTGCGATGGCGCCTCTGCGCGTGACCTGTATGCAAGTCAGGATGTTGATCTGGCTCTGCTAGATATTAATCTACCTGATATTGATGGGGTCGAACTGGCGGTACAACTGCGAGACATGGCCGAGATGAAACAGCAGCAATTAAAAACCATCGCCGTATCTGCCCATGTATTTAAAGATGATATAACCAAATTTATTGATTCCGGTTTTGATGGTTTCATTGCTAAACCAGTGCAAATGAAGCGCCTGAAGAGCACTATATCCAAAGTTATGGTGAATGTAGTAGGTCTAGAAGATGATGGATTGTCTGAGGTTGGTAAGGAAGTTGGAGATGGGGAGCAGGAAATCGTGTTATTAAACCCTGAAACGCTTGAACAAGATCTACAATATCTGGGAAAAGATAAGATCATTGCGCTGGGAGAATTGTTCTGTCGCCAAACGCAGTCGGAATACAGCGATTTTGTTGCGCTTAATGCCGAGCAGCAAGAAAAGTTACTGCATAAATTAAAAGGCGCAGCAGTCGGTTTAGGTTTAACGGCTTTGTACCAGCTTTGCCAGCAGTTTGAAATTTCGTGTAAAACTAAAATGTTATCTGTATCACAGTTAACACAATTGGAATTATTAATTAACAATTCAGTCGACGAATTACAAAATTATTTGACGCATCTTTCTGAGGGTGATAGATCCAGTGAATAAAAATGGCTGTTATATAACCATATGTTTTTCATGGTAAATATATTTGACATCTCTAAAGTAAGAAGGTATCCCTTTAGAAATAGAAAGGGATACCTAATACCCATTCATAATCTGTTCACATTGTAATATTTCTATTCACACTTAGCGTCAATGTCATTCTCAATATTTTATTAGTGTATTAGGAAAGCAGTAACCAAGTATTACTGCACTTAACTTACACAATCCTCAGGGGTACAGAAATTATGAGTATAAGTCGTCGAAATTTCTTAAAGTCTTCAATAGCAGCAGCTGGTGCCGTGCCAGCGCTTACGTTATTTGGTCCTAAAGCTGTATTTGCTAAAGATATAGAATTAATCCCACATGCAAGTCACTACGGTGCATTTAAAGCTGTGGTAAAAGACGGCAAACTCATAGGTGTGCAGACGTTATCAGACATTGATGCGATGCCTACCAAAATGCTGACCGAGGGGGTATTGAGCAGAACTTACCACGAAACACGGGTGAATTATCCTATGGTGCGTAAGTCGTATCTAGAAGGTATGACTAACGGCACTGGCGATACCAAAGTTGAATTACGTGGTAAAGAAGAGTTCGTTCGGGTTTCTTGGGATGTGGCACTTGGTCTAACAGCTAAAGCGGCGCTAGATACCATTGATAAAGCCGGTAACGAAGGTATCTTCAGTAGTTCATACGGTGGCTGGAGCCATGCTGGTGTGTTCCGTCCAAATGTATTACAAGGTCGTTTCTTTAACTTGATTGGTGGTTGTAGCTTAACATCGGGTGATTACTCGGGTGGTGCATCACAAATCAGTCTGCCACATATCATCGGCGATATGGAAGTGTATTCACCGCAAACCGCCTGGGAACAAGTACGCGATAATACTCAAGTTTTCTGTATGATCGGCTGTGACCCATTCAAAAATAACCGCATTGAGTACCGTGTAGCCGACCATCAAATGTATCCACGTTGGGAAGCAATTAAGAACAAAGGCATTAAGTTTATTTCCATTAACCCACAGTTCACTATTACCGATGAAGCGCTTGATTGTGAGTGGGTTAAGATCATTCCTGGTACAGATACAGCACTGTTCTTATCTATGTGTCATTACCTGTACAAAAATGACTTACATGATGAAAAATATCTAGATAAGTACACAGTTGGCTTTGCGAAGTTCTTGCCATCACTACTTGGTAAAGACGGCAGCGAAGAGAAAACGCCGAAGTGGGCATCTAAGATCACCGGTATTCCAGAAGCTAAAATCATTGAATTAGCGAAGATGTTCTCTGATAACAGAACCCAATTTGCTGGTTCATGGTCACTGCAACGTCAAGATCACGGTGAAATGCAACATTGGGCAATCATTGCCTTCTCAAGCATGTTAGGTGGCATCGGTAAACCTGGTGAAGGTGTTGGTTTCAGCTGGCACTATGGTTGTGGTGGTATGCCTGTTTCTGGTAAATCTACGCCTGCTGGTTTATCACAAGGCCGTAACTTGGTTAAAACGTACTGCCCAGCATCACGTATCACCGAGATGTTAAATAACCCAGGTGCCGAGTTTACCCATAACGGTTCAACCCATAAATATCCGCTTGTGAAAATGATTTATAACTCGGGTAACAACTTCATGTCGCATCAACAAGATACCAATAAGTTGATTAAAGCGTTGCAGAATGTTGATACCGTTGTCTGCCAAGACCCGTGGTGGTGTGCATCTACACGCTGGTCAGATATTGTATTACCTGCCACAACAACGGTAGAGCGTAATGATATTACCTCTGGCGGTACTTACAGTAATGATAAAGTCTATGCGATGCGTCAGATCATTAAACCGCAAGCAGAGAGCCTAGATGATATCGAGATCTTCCGCCGTTTAGCGAGCCTGTTCAACGTTGAATATCAGTTCATGGAACAAGGCCAATCAGTCATGCAAATGATTGAAACAGCATACGGAAAGAGTTCTGCGACGATGCCGTTTAAAGAGTTCTGGGAGCAAGGTATTGCCCATATGGAAGTACCACTCGAAGCCAACAAATGGGTTCGCCATGGTGATTTCTACACCGATCCAGTGAAAAACCCATTAGCAACGACATCGGGTAAAATTGAACTTTACTCGAGTGATTTTGCAAAGTATAAATTGGCAGATTGCCCGCCGATTCCAACATTCTTCCCTCCGCATGAATACTTAGGTAATGCAGAAGAAGATGAACTACACGTAGTAAGTCCGCATCCACGTATGCGTTTACACTCACAAATGGCCAATACCAGTATTCGTGATATCGATAATGTTCAAGGCCGTGAACCTTGTTTGATGAGCCCCGAAGATGCAGAAAGCCGTGGCATTAAAGACGGTGATTTGATTGAAGTATACAACAAGCGTGGTTCAATCTTAGTAGGCGCACGTGTCGATGCTCGTATCATGAAAGGTGTTATCAGCATCTATGAAGGGTGCTGGCCATCGGTTGATAGTAAAGGCCGTTGTAACAGTGGTTTAGTTAACTTTATTACGTCAGACAAAGCATCAAGTGGCTTGAGTCAGGCTACAACCGCTAATACTGTGTTAGTTAAAATGAAGAAGTGTACCGATCCAGATGGACCGAATCAGGCATACACCAAACCAGACATTCTAGACAAGTCTAAAGACGAATTTGCTATTGTTTATGGCCTAGGTCGAGTTGCAAACTTGAAAGCTAAAGTAAGTGAAAATCTAAGCCCAGGCGAAAAGATCTTCTATCAGCGCTGTACTGTGTGTCATGGTCCAAAAGACACTACACACTTTACTAAACTACAGTGGAAAGGTATTACCAAAAGTATGTTCCCACGCGCTGGTCTAAACCCAGAAGAGCAGGGCTTAGTACTCGACTTCTTGATGAAGAACGCAAAAGATGCGATTTAACATTTGAGAATAGGAATTTGATATTTAGATCTAAAAATTAACATTTAATGTTGGCAGTTAGCATTTAAATGATTGATATCAAAAAGTATGGAGTTCCCTAGCTCCATACTTAATACGTGACAGGGTGCCTCACCACACTGTCATACCTTAAAGGAAGCCTCCCTCGGCTTCCTTTTCCATTTTCTGATAATTATTCTATATCGTCCTTTACCATATAAGATTGTATTTTATAGTCTTTATCACAGTATGTAGGGCCCATATTTCTATATATTCAGTGCTTGTTTTTGAATTGCTACGTTAAGGGAAATCTGAGATGAATCTAGAACAGCAACGCCAACAGGCGCAGCAAATGTTTGTCGATAGTGGCCAAAATATAGAAGTCGGGAGCCTACAGGATATACCGTTAACACTGGAGCAGCTTAAAACCACAACCTCTGAATCAAACTATGTGGTGGAAACATTCGATTCTGGCCTTACTGCCGTGGTTTACCATCTGCAAATAGATGAACAGCACTGGACGTTGAAGAAAAAAAGAAAGGTGAGTTTGGTCAATAATATTGATGGTCAAACGTCATTTTTAAATGAAGTTCAGCGCAGACAAGATCTGGCCGAACTGAAACAAGGCTCGCCAGCATGCTTTAAACATATTGTTGATACCCAGTTTGCTTCATTCACAGACGGTATTATTCTTTCGCCGTGGATTGAGGGCAAGCCACTGAGTACTTTAAACCGTGATGCATTCCAACAGATCTTCTCTACCATAGTAAACCTTGAACTAAGCGGTTTGTTTGAGTGGGACTTCTGTCCGGGTAATATTTTGTTGGATAACCAGCACGCAATAAGACTGTTTGATTTTGGTTACATGTATCAGTTTGATCCCAAGCTTCACTTTAATAGCAATGGACAGGATACCCCGCTATTCCATGGCATAGAGCGGTTTGAAACCCGTTTCTTTTTTGACTATTTACTGAAAAATCCACTTAACCTGACAATAGAAGCACTGTTTGAGTTATACCGAATCGAAAAACGTTGTGCGCTGGAAGCCTATCAGCTGAAGCTACAGCAACTAATTGAACTTGGTGCTGATGCGAACGTAGTAACTCGGCAGCGGGAAATCAATCATAACTGGCAGGAAGCGTTGGAAAATGAAGCCGCGATGCAGGCGTTATATCTGGTTGAACGTTTCCGCTCAAATGTACTCGACCTGCTTGATGATTTACACGGCCAGTCCTGTAGTCCATATACCCTAAAAAAAGCAGATTTGGCTTTAGATTTACTGGATAGTCATTTTGATCTTCTCAGTTCCCAAAACGCTTTTTTCTTTGGCGATGAATTGCTAAGCAAAAGTGAACTGATTGCAAAATATAGCCAGCTTCGAAAGGATGCAGAAGGCTATCAGCTTAATTTGACGGGATAAATTTTACTGAATTCCGGAAATGCAGGGTTGAGCGTACGAAAATATTTAGTTCAACTCTGCGATATTAGCTGTAATATCAGTTAGAATTTTGCAGTCATATAAATTAACGGATCTAAATATGAATTTTGAAATAACAGCTATTTACACATCAATCAGTGCTTTTTTAATCTTGGTATTAGCGTACCGAGTTACTACTTTTCGCAGAGATTTAAAAGTAGGAGTTGGAGATAAGGGAGATCTCGGGTTTAGCGTGGCAATACGAGCACATGCCAACTTAGTTGAGTATGCGCCAATAACGCTATTACTGATATTAATTGCAGAGAGCCTTAATGTGGGCGATTTACTCCTGCACTTTTGTGGCACTGTATTTATCTTGTCACGTATTGCACATGCTTGGGGTTATACAAAATCTTTAGGTGGATACTCACCTTTTAGGCTCTATGGGATCCTAGGCAACTGGCTGGTTATTGTCGTATTAAGCGCTTGCAACTTATATGCGGCTATTTTTTAGCTTTGCTGAAATTAGAGATAAGC
>Ga0209396_1005481_pt1 | contig 11966 bp, 12 predicted proteins | sample GOMGulsemesocosm_6_FD_184638 | JGI IMG/M metagenome (GOLD analysis project Ga0209396, IMG submission 184638) | Methane-oxidizing microbial communities from mesocosms in the Gulf of Mexico - GOM8C Gulf of Mexico (SPAdes) (version 2) | ecosystem: Environmental > Aquatic > Marine > Cold seeps...
AGGCTGTACGAATAGCTTATAGATTAACGTATTTCGTGTTGAACAATTGCGGGAGAATGAATTGTGAAAGTATTGGTAACAGGTGGAATGGGCTACATTGGCAGCCATACGTGCGTTCAGATGATTGAAGCAGGTATTGAGCCAATTATTATCGATAATTTAGATAACAGTAAATTGGCTGTGCTTGATCGTATTGAAGCATTAACGAATGTACGACCGGTTTTTTATCAAGGCGATGTGCGTGATGAAGAATGTCTGGGTCGCATTTTTAGTGAGCATGCTATTTCATCGGTTATCCACTTTGCAGGTTTAAAAGCAGTTGGTGAATCAGTGCAAAAACCACTGGAATATTATGATAACAATGTAAATGGTTCATTAGTGCTAGCGCGTGCAATGCGCAAAGCCAATGTAAAAAGCATTGTGTTTAGTTCTTCTGCGACGGTTTATGGTGATCCTGACGTTGTGCCAATTACCGAAGATTCTCCAACTGGTGCCACGACAAACCCGTATGGTCGCAGTAAATATATGGTTGAAGAATGTTTCTCAGATCTGTTTGATGCGGAAAGTGATTGGAGCATTACCTTACTGCGTTATTTCAATCCGGTTGGTGCCCATCCATCAGGCACCATGGGTGAAGACCCACAAGGAATTCCAAATAATTTAATGCCGTTTATTGCCCAGGTTGCAGTGGGCCGTCGTGAATCACTGTCTGTATTTGGTGATGACTACCCAACACCTGATGGTACTGGTGTTCGTGATTATATCCACGTTATGGATTTAGCTGATGGCCACATTGCCGCGTTAACTGCTGTTGGTGCTAAGTCTGGCCTACATATTTACAATTTAGGGACAGGTAAAGGTTCCAGCGTGTTAGAAATGGTGAATGCATTTGCACAAGCATCAGGTCAACCTATCCCTTATCAATTATGTCCACGTCGCGCTGGTGATATTGCCGAGTGTTGGGCAAACACTGAAAAAGCAGAAAGAGAACTGGGTTGGAAAGCCAGCCGCAATGTAATGGAAATGAGTGCTGATACATGGCGCTGGCAGTCAACGAATCCACAAGGATATTAATCTTATGTCTACGCCTGAATTGAACCCAGAATTGAATAAAGAGTTGAACCAAGAGTTTAACCCTATTGATCATCCGCATCGTCGTTATAACCCCTTAACGGGGCAGTGGATCTTAGTATCACCACACCGAGCAAAGCGCCCGTGGAGTGGCCAAGATGAAGCACCGGACACAGCAGAATTAGCGACATATGAAAAAGAATGTTTTTTATGTCCGACTAACAAACGTATTTCCGGTGATGAAAATCCAAATTATGACGGCACGTACGTGTTTAGTAATGACTTTGCCGCGCTCATGCCAGATTCACCAGCAGCACCTAAATCAACTAATCCGTTGTTTAAAACTGAAGGTGTGCGTGGATTAAGTCGTGTTATCTGTTTTTCACCAGATCACAGCAAAACATTACCAGAGCTACCTGTAGATAAAATTCGCGGTGTGATTGATACCTGGAATGAACAAATTGAAGAGTTAGGTAAAGATTACCTATGGGTGCAAGCGTTCGAGAATAAAGGCGCTGCGATGGGTTGTTCGCAACCGCATCCGCATGGCCAAGTATGGGCGAATAGCTTTTTACCTAATGAAATCGAACGTAAAGAAAAGTTGCTTAAAGAGTACCAACAAGAGCATGGTTCTAACTTATTGGTTGATTACGTTGAATCAGAATTAAAAGACGGTGAACGTACAGTCGTTGAAACCGAACATTGGCTTGCTGTTGTGCCGTATTGGGCTGCTTGGCCGTTTGAAACCATGTTACTGCCGAAAACACACATTCGTCGTATGAATGAATTAACTGATGAACAGCGTGATGACTTAGCGCTAGCCATTAAGAAACTCACTTGTCGTTATGACAACCTGTTTAAATGCTCATTCCCTTATTCAATGGGTTGGCATTACGCGCCGTTCTTTGAGGAAGGCACGGATATTGAGCATTGGCAATTACACGCGCTGTTCTATCCGCCATTACTGCGTTCTGCCTCGGTACGAAAATTCATGGTGGGTTATGAAATGTTAGCCGAAAGCCAACGTGATTTAACCGCCGAGCAAGCCGCGCAAAAATTGCGTGATGTTAGCGACGTACATTATAAAGCGCAGTGATGATGACAAAGCGCCGTCATTATAAAAAAATGATAACAAGTAGACTCGGTAAGCGCTGTGTGATGACACTGCGCTCGACGAGAGACTCAGACCCCTACAAAATGTGGAAGGCACCGATGACCAATTTAATTCAAAACGTAAAAAATGCATTCAGCTCAGTACTTAACTACGCACCTACTCACATTGTGCAAGCGCCAGGTCGTGTGAACTTGATTGGCGAACATACTGATTATAACGATGGTTTTGTATTGCCTTGTGCAATCAACTATCAGACTGTGGTGGCAGCAGCAACGCGTGATGACAATATCGTGCGTGTGATTGCAGTAGATTACGGTAATGAAACCGATGAATTTGATATTAGCCAGCCTATTACCTTTCAAGATAATAAAATGTGGGCAAATTATATTCGTGGTGTAGTGAAGTGTTTACTTGAGCGTGGTTTTGAATTTAAAGGGGCAGACATTTCGGTAACTGGTAATGTGCCACAGGGTGCTGGGTTAAGCTCATCAGCTGCGCTGGAAGTGGTTATCGGTCAAACATTTAAAGAGCTGTATAATTTGAATATTAGCCAAGCTGAAGTTGCGTTAAACGGCCAGCAAGCTGAGAATGAATTTGTGGGTTGTAACTGCGGCATTATGGACCAAATGGTATCGGCTGAAGGTAATGAAAACCATGCCATGTTATTGGATTGCCGTAGTCTTGAAACGACCGCAGTATCAATGCCAGAAAACATGTCTGTGGTGATAATTAACTCCAATAAAAAACGTGGCTTGGTTGATTCTGAATACAATACTCGCCGCGAGCAATGTGAAGAAGCTGCACGTATTTTTGGTGTTAAAGCCCTGCGTGATGTGTCTATCGAAACATTCAATGCCAAAGAACATGAACTGGATGCAATGGTAGCGAAACGTGCGCGTCACGTGATCACCGAGAATGATCGTACTGTTGAAGCTGCAAGCGTATTGGCTTCGGGTGACATGAAACGCATGGCAGAACTGATGGCTGAATCACATGCGTCAATGCGTGATGATTTTGAGATCACAGTGAAGGAAGTGGATACCTTAGTTAATATTGTCAAAGACGTTATCGGCATTAACGGTGGTGTACGTATGACAGGTGGTGGTTTTGGTGGTTGTATTGTTGCATTAGTGCCACCGGCATTAGTTGATTCGGTTCGTAGTGCAGTTGAAGAATTGTATCAGCCAGCAACTGGTCTGAAAGAATCTATCTATGTGTGCCAGGCCAAAAATGGTGCCGGATTAGTGTCAGTAGTATAAGGTGTGATGATGAATGAGCAAGTAAACTTGTTCGACAGCATGACGGCCGAGGCGGCTTTTGATGGTCGCCCAGCTCAGTTGTTTGAACTGAAGAATAATAACGGCATGCGCATCGTCTTAATGGATATTGGTGCAACATGGCTAAGTTGTAAAGTGCCTGTTGACGGTGAACTGCGGGAAGTATTGCTTGGTCAAAGTAATATGGCTGACTTTCAATTGCAGCAGAGCTACATGGGGGCTACTGTTGGCCGTGTTGCTAACCGTATCGCTAACGGCCAGTTCTCTATTGCAGGTATTGATTACCAAGTTGATACCAATCAAGCCGGTAATACCTTACATGGTGGCACTGTGGGTTTTGATAAACACCGCTGGGCAGTTATTGAAAATTCAGCTGAAAGCATTGAAGAAGGTATTAAAGATAATAGTATCGAAGAAGGCATGAACAAAAATAGTGTCGAATTTGAATTAGTCTCTGCTGATGGCGATCAAGGTTTTCCTGGTGAGTTAACGGTTAAGGTCAAATATCAACTTACTGATGAAAATGAAGTGGTGATCAGTTATCAGGGACAAACTAACAAAGCGACCCCCATTAACCTAACCAATCACGCCTACTTTAATTTATTGGGCGCGGATAGTGGCCAATCAGCTTTAACCCACAGCTTAAATATTAATAGTGCTGCTTTTGTGCCAATTGATGACATTGGGATCCCGACTGGTGAATGGCAAGACGTCGAGGGTAGCCACTTTGATTTCACTACTGCTAAAGTTGTCTCTCAAGATTTCATGTTAGACGAACACCAGCAAGCTGCAAAGGGCTACGACCATGCTTTTGTGTTAGACAAAGGTTGCTTAAAAGGGGACTTAGCTGCAAGTTTAACATCGCCAGATAACTTAGTTAGCTTGGATGTATATACCAGTAAACCAGCCATGCAGCTATACACCGGAAACTGGTTGGCAGGCATACCCGATCGTATCGGCGGTGAATATCAAGATCACGCCGGTATTGCGCTTGAAACGCAGTTTTTACCTGATGCTATCAATAATCCACAATGGGATCATCCAAGTACGATCCTACAACCGGAAGAAACCTATCAGCATCAAACCTGCTATAAGTTTAGTGTGTAAGTGATGCTTGCCATCATTTTTAAACAATGATTATGTAAAGTGAAGTGAAAACCAAAAAGGTTAATCGTAAGGTTAACCTTTTTGTTTCATGGCCACACTATTTTTGTTTAGTGGCCACATTATTGCTGTTTTACAGACAAGCGCTCTACTAATGTCCCTTCAAATATTGTCCCTTTAATTTCGCTATTATCTCCCTTGGCAAGTGTCAGTGATAATTCCGCCGCTTGTTTTGCCATGTGTTGGATCGGGTAGTCAATGGTGCTCAATTTTGGATGAAGATATTTGGCAATCAGGCCGTTATCAAAACCCATAAGAGAGATCTCATTTGGCACTGTTATGTTGTTTGTTTCGAGTGCTGATAATGCACCAGCGGCCATATAATCGTTATAGCAAACCACAGCTGTGATCGGCAAGTTACGTGATAATAGTTCGTTCATGGCCGCTTCACCGCCTTCATCAGTCGGTTGTACTTCAATCATATAGTTTTGATCTGGCGTGATATTATTGTTGATTAATGCGTGTAGATAGCCTGTTTTACGATCATGTGAATCATCAATGTCATGTGATGAATTAATATATGCAATGTGTTGATGACCTTGTTCAAGCAAATGCGTTGTCGCTAACTCTGCGCCATGCTGATTATCGAGAGCAATGCAGCGTTCAGAAATTTCAGGTATATGTCGATTAATAAGCACTAAGCCAGGTACTTCTTTTGCAAACTGGATTAACTCTTGGTTACTGAGTCCCTTTGAGTGAATGACAAGTGAATCACAACGGTTATTAATTAATAGCTCAATCGCTTCCTTTTCTATCTTTGCATCATGGTAACCATTACCGATCAATAAATGTTTGTTATGAGCTTGAGCTATGCTATCAACGGCCTTGATAAGCCCACCAAAGAATGGGTCGGATACATCACCTACCATGACACCGATAGTATTGGTACTTTGATTAACCAACGCGCGCGCATTGGCGTTAGGGCGATAACCTAATGCTTTCATTGCCGCGCTAACAGAGCTGATTGCCGCTTTACTTGCTTTTGGTGATTTATTCACGACTCTGGAAACTGTAGCAACAGATACGCCTGCTGCTTTTGCTACATCTTTTATCGTTGCCATAATGACGCTTTTAATCCTTTAATTCGATAAAGTTAAAATTTTAGTAAATATTTTACTTTATTTGCTTGAACAATGACACAGTACTGATAATGTAAACGTTAACACTAAGTTGAAATTAAGGATAAACAAAAATGGAAACAATTGCATACGGTGATTTTGCAAAATTAGATATTCGGGTAGGAAAAATCACGGACGTGAAACGTCATGACAATGCAGATAAGTTGTATATCGTGCAAATTGATGTAGGTGAGCAGAGTCTGCAAACAGTGACAAGCCTTGTGCCTTATTACACCGAAGCTGAATTATTAGGTAAGCAGGTTGTTGTGCTGTGTAATCTTGCTAAAGCTAAGATGCGTGGTGAAACGTCGGAATGTATGCTGCTTTGTGCAGAAACTGAAGATGAATCTGAGAGTGTATTACTGGCGCCAGAACGTTTGATGGCGGCAGGTGTCAAGATCGTTTGATCTATTGCTTTAAAATGACATATTTATATTAAGTCCTAAATATAAAAAACCGACGAAGTTATTCGTCGGTTTCGTTCGTTGTTAATTAAGGATTGCTAACTGTAAATTGCATCATCATACCGGTATCTTCATGCTCTAATATATGACAATGTGCCATATATGGACGGTCTTTATCAGCAAGATGATTGAACTGGACTAAAATTTCGATTTCCCCTTTTGGTGGCACAATGACAGTATCTTTCCACCCCTGCATGTAAACAGGCGGTGCTTCTTTATTAATTGAAATAACCCTAAATCTACAGCCATGAATATGGAATGGATGCAGCATAGCATCATCGCCTTGATCTATCGTCCACAACTCAAAATGTCCTAGAGTTACGTCTAAATCTATTCTAGACATGTTAAATGGCTGACCATTGATGCTATTGACTGTCATGAGTTCTTTTTGACTCAACATTTTTATATTTGATGGTATAGGCATACCTTTTTTACGTGACATCATAATTGCCATCGCTTGCTTATCAATGCCGCTATTCATTTCAAGTGTGATTGACCTTGTTTTATGCGCTTTAGTCGTGTCTACAGTTGGTAATGTGGCTAGTTCATTCGGTAATTTTCCAAACGATTGCTTTGAAATCGGTGACACAGAGAAGATCGGCAGTGGTTGATGGAATGGTTTAGATTTCATCCCCATCTGTTCAAAAGGAAGTGTAAATACGTCGAATGCTTTACCGTCGCTAGTGTCAATTATAACCTCATACCTTTCTCCAGCGATAATATCAAACTCTTTCACTGGAACTGGATTGCTGAGCAATCCACCGTCAGAAGCAATTATATGCATATCACGCTGATCTGATGTGGTGATTGTATAACTACGTGCGTTTGATCCATTTAAAAACCGTAGTCGAACAAAACCTTTATGGCATGATACGGTAGGGTTTAGCGCGCCGTTGATAAGGACTTGTTTTCCAGCGAAGCCTGTTGCTACATTAACAATATCAAGCAATTCATAATCGAAGTTTCCATCGGGCTTAAACGTTCTATCTTGAATAATGATAGGGAAATCATCCTCACCCCATGATGAAGGTAGGTTGAGTTTATCGGTCTCGTCATCTTCGATGATCAACAGTCCGGCAATTCCTCGCATTACTAAATCTGCAGTTTGTGGGTATAAGTGTGGATGAAACCAACAAGTTGATGCTGGCTGGTCAATTGTTAATGTTGGATTCCATTTCTCACCACTTTTTATTATTTGGTGAGGACCACCATCAAGGTGACCTGGAATTTCAAGGCCATGCCAGTGAAGAGTAATTGGTTCATCTAATTGATTTTCTACTTCAAATGTTACATTTTGTCCTCTTCGAACTTTTACTGTAGGACCAAGAAAGGAAGTGTTAATTCCTGACGTATGTGTCTTTTTTCCAGTAATAAACTCACTAACCCCATCCTGTATTATCAGGTTTACAGGGGCATTGCTATTCGGCTCAATAATTTCAGGAAGAGGGAGTGGTTGGCTTTTATTTATTGAGGAAAGTGCCAGTTTTGGCAGGCTGGCAATACCAACAGTGGTAAATGAAGCATATTTTATGAAGTCTCTGCGTTTAATCATAGTTCACCCATTAAGTTAGATAATATAATTGGAATATTTGTAAATATTAGATGTCAATCATGTTGGCTGAGCTGCGTTTATTTTTTGCGACTACTGGTGAGTTGTGACAACTCCAAGGGGTGTGTTCAGCATTATCTTTCACGTTTTGGTCGACAAATTTGTAATAACTTTCTTTAGTATGAGTCCACCAATCATCATGTATATCAGCGCCATGTTTTCGGAGCACCTCTTCAATACCGTCTAGACAAAGGTTGCTGGCATCGTAGGCTAGATATATTTTTTCTTCATCATTATATGATACATCATCAATTCCAAAGAGATGGTCGATCTCATCGAGTAGAGCATGACGATTGTCTGCACCTACATTATTTAAACGCAGGTTACGAATGACGAGGTTAGTATCTTTGACGCCAGGTCTGTGAGTTATATTATTCATTGAATTTTCCTAATGTTGACATTAACTAATTGACCATAATTTATGTTCAATTTAATTTACGATTAAAATACCTGAGTACATTTTCATCGGGCAATGGAAGGCATACTCGCCTGGTTCCATTGGTGGTAAATCGATAGTCAAACTGTTATTAAGTGGCAGTTCTTTACTTATTTCAAAATCAGGAAATATAACGGTTGCTGCACATGGGCTACCATCTTTTCGTAAAAATTCAAGAGTCGTCTTTTGACCCGATGGAACCTTGATCCGAGTTGGTTGATAAATCCCACTGTCTACTACAATCGTTTTATTTTCTTCGGTTAACTCTATCGCGTCGGTAGGTTTGTAAATCCAAAACCACCAAACAATGAATGCAATTAACCCTAATCCTAAAATATTGATGAATATCATATGAAGCTCTCTTGTTAAATTTTAATGATTTTGTGGTTTAAACAAACGTAATCTATTGGCATTCATCACCACGGTAAGTGACGATAACGCCATTGCAGCACCGGCTATAACGGGATTAAGTAACAGCCCAAAGAATGGGTAGAGTACACCGGCAGCAAGTGGCACTCCGGCAGCGTTATAAATGAAAGCCCCAACGAGGTTTTGTTTGATATTTCTTAGTGTCACTTTACTCACTGCAATCGCGTCGGCAAGACCATGAAGCGAACCGCGCATTAAGGTGATATCCGCACTTTCAATCGCGACATCTGTTCCGGTACCGATGGCAAATCCGACGTTCGCGAGTGCTAATGCGGGGGCGTCGTTGATGCCATCGCCAGTCATACCAACGATCTCGCCCTGACTTTGTAACTCGGCTACTTTATTCGATTTATCTTCAGGTAGTACTTCAGCAACGAATTCACTGATCCCAACTTGTTTAGCAACGGCTTGGGCTGTGGCTCTATTATCACCGGTAAGCATAATGACTCGAATACCATTATTTTGAAGCCGTTTTATTGCTGATATCGAGTCCTTTTTGATTGGGTCGGATACTGCAATAATGGCGCTCAGTTTATTATCAACTGCAAGATACATAGGTGTTTTAGCATCGTTAGCAAGCACTTGAGCTGTTTCTATGTATTCATCAAGGCTTATGCCATTTTCAGTCATGAGTTTTTCATTACCAAAAAGTAACTGTTGTTCTTTAAAATCGGCTTTAATACCACGACCTGAAATAGCCTCGAAATGATTTACGTCTTCTAAGCTAAGATTGTGCTCAGTCGCTGAATCGACAATCGCTTGAGCGAGAGGATGCTCAGAACTTTGCTCAATGTTAGCGGCAATATTTAATATCTCGTCTTCACTATAATCAGCATTCGTCACTATGATATCGGTGACTTTTGGCGCGCCTTCGGTGATCGTGCCTGTTTTATCCAAAATCATGGAGGTGATCTTTGATGTGGTTTGCAGTGCTTCACCATTACGGATAAGTACGCCAGCTTCTGCTGCTTTACCAATGCCAACCATGACTGACATTGGCGTAGCCAAGCCGAGTGCACAAGGGCAAGCGATAATAAGAACTGTTGTTGCAGAAATTACGGCGAATACGATCGCAGGATCGGGACCAAAATTAAGCCAGGCGAGTGCGCTTATAATCGATATGATCATGATAACTGGTACAAAATATGCGGATATAACATCTGCGAGACGACCAATAGGAGGCTTAGAGTTTTGCGCTTTTTTAACCATATTGATGATTTGTGCGAGTGCCGTATCTTTCCCTATTCGGGTCGCTTTAAATAATATGGCACCTGATTTATTGATTGTACCGGCAATAATTTCATCGCCTGTGGATTTTCCAACGGGCATAGGCTCACCTGTTAACATCGACTCATCGATTGAGGTATGTCCTTGAATGACAGTGCCATCCACAGGTACTTTTTCTCCCGGTCGAATCCGTAACACATCGTCGAAAACCACATCTTCAATTGGAATATCAATTTCTTTATTATCACGGAGCACACGCGCGGTTTTGGCTTGTAAACCAATCAAACGTTTTATCGCTTCACTGGTTCGCCCTCTGGCTTTAACTTCTAGTGCTAAACCTAAGTTAATTAAACCGATTATCATCGCACTGGCTTCAAAATAAACATGCCTTGCCATTTCGGGGATGATAAATGGGAATAGGACAACTACCATGGAGTAAAGCCAAGCTGTACCAGTTCCTAACGCAATTAAGGTATCCATGTTAGCGTTATGATTAACAAAAGACTTCCAGGCACCGACAAAGAAATGTTTACCCGAAAAAAACATAATTCCAGCAGATAACAGACCGATAAATAGCCATACACCACGCTCTAAGGAGGTATCGACGGTCATGGGACCACCAAGAAGACTATAGATCATGAGAGGAATACCAAGTGCGAGTGCAATGGTCATTTGTTTTAGTAACAGGCGGTAGTATTTTTGGTCTGCAACTTCTTTTTCATCAAGTAATTGTTCATCGGTTGCATCACTTGTGCTTTTTGCACTATAGCCTAATGATTGGATCTTTTTAATTAGTATTTCAGTGCCTACGTTTCCTGTTACTGAAACGGTTCTTAGTGCAAAGTTCATTTGTGCACTTTCAACACCAATAATTGTTTTTAGTGCTTCTTCTATTTTACCAACGCAACTTGCGCAGCTCGCGCCTTCTATAATAAGTTCATGACAATTTTGGCTGTTTTTAGCTTTACTCATTAGCTGATCTCCCTTATGTGTGTTTATTGTATTTTATATAATCTCATCTATCCTTTGTTGTTTGTAATGTATTGTTTTATATGAAGATTTGTGAATTTCCAGTATGGCACGTCGCCGACTTAATTCTCATCTTACCTGTCGTCATAGCTCTGTGATTACGTTAAAGATAACATTTACCCTAACTGTAAGGTAAAGCTTTTTGTGGTAACTAAATTATTTTAAAAATCACCCTGAATTAGATTGACCTTCTAGTAAAGGTAAGGCTTATTGTTTATCTCAAGGTCAAACCTGAAACAGATAAGTAGCAATATATTTAAACTTTTGGAGGTTACATATGTTTGGTTTTCATGAATTTAATTGGTTAATGCCTATTTCAATGGCGATATTTTGGGCTTTAATTTTCTATCTCTTATTTTCTAGTTTAGAGAAGAAGGTGAGTGTGGAGTCACCCGTTGATATTGCGAAGCGACGGTTCGCTAGTGGTGATATCACCGCTGAAGAGTTAGATGAAATAAAGCAAAAACTGTAAGGCACTTAGGCCGTATATCCGACGTTAGATAAAAATTGAAACAAGACAAAAGGTGAAAAATTATGAAAATGAATAAACTGTGTAAATTGATGTTAGTTCTGTGTCTAGGTCTGCCATTAGCCTATTTTGTTTTCGTGGGGAATATGTCGCTGGTGGCGATAGGTAGTAGTTTACTTGTACCGCTCATTCTATGTGTGGTGATGATGTTCTTTATGATGAAAATGATGGGCTGTGATAAAAAAGAAGAAGATAAAGATACGGATAGCCAAATTAAAAGTATTGAACGCGATAAGAATTAATGACGTCTCAAAATCCAGATACAAAAAAACCGGCGAGATGACTCGCCGGTTTCGTTCGTTATTAACTTAAGTGCAGTTTATTGCAGTATCGTTAATTCCAGTACTTTTTATTCAAGTTACTGACGATTTAGAATGAACCGTAGATTACTGAAGTGATAGCCATAAAGCCACAGATAGTAACGAAGATGTTTGCTGCTTTATTGCTAGCATATTTTTGCATCGCAGGTACTTTCTTGATTGCGTACATTGGCATTAGG
>Ga0209396_1005487_pt1 | contig 11952 bp, 9 predicted proteins | sample GOMGulsemesocosm_6_FD_184638 | JGI IMG/M metagenome (GOLD analysis project Ga0209396, IMG submission 184638) | Methane-oxidizing microbial communities from mesocosms in the Gulf of Mexico - GOM8C Gulf of Mexico (SPAdes) (version 2) | ecosystem: Environmental > Aquatic > Marine > Cold seeps...
CACATGTAGGTCAAATTGGTGCAATGGTTAATGCCATTCGTGAAGTAGTGCCAAATGCCAAACTTGTATACAACAATTCACCATCATTTAACTGGACTTTAAATTTCCGTCAGCAAGTATTTGATATCATGGTTGAAGAAGGTAAAGATGTATCAGCATATGATCGTGATTCACTTATGAATGAGCAATATGACACAACGGAATTATCACAATTAGCAGACGAAAAAATTCGTAACTTCCAAGCTGATGCAGCTAAAGAAGCAGGCATATTCCATCACTTAATCACTTTACCTACATACCATACTGCAGCGTTATCAACTGATAACTTAGCAAAAGGTTACTTTGGCGATGAAGGTATGCTTGCATATGTACAAGGTGTACAACGTAAAGAAATTCGCCAAGGCATTGCCTGCGTTAAACATCAAAATATGGCAGGTTCAGATATGGGCGATGATCATAAAGAATACTTTGCAGGTGAAGCGGCACTTAAAGCTTCTGGTAAAGATAATACAATGAATCAGTTCTAATATATAAATTCCTTCCAACACTACAAAGGCTGCAATTGCAGCCTTTTTTAATGCCTAAATTTTAGCAATATATACAATAAAACTAGGTTTATATTTATTTAGATAACTCACGAACATGGGTGGCATATCGCCTTTGTAGGTGAGCGTTTACGTTTATATAACAGTGTTAAACTTTTTAACAAAGCTAAAGCATCGCCTACATTCAATTTGAATAACCGACATGACGTTAATATTTGTAGACGGGAGTTTACTCGCGCTATTTAATATTAATTAAACAAACGCGGCTGAAGCCCCGTCTACAATGAGTTTACATAAAAAATATCACATTCATCACAATACCCAGTTGTAGGCGGGAGTTTACTCGCACTATTTTTCAGATCTATCCAGATCAATTTTTTACTAAGTTAAATATCTAAAAACTATTCGGATCAGTATTTTACTAATAAGTACAAACATAACGAATATACGGCTTAAAACGGCTTGAATCCCTTATAAAGTGACGATATTACCAATTTAAATGTGATTTTTAGCCTGAATTAATACTCAGAGATCAAATTTTTACTAACTAAGGAGAATGCTCATCACTTTCAGGTCAACTTTTTACTAAGTCAAAGCATCTTTTCAGCATAAAAACCATTCAAATTCATAATTATTTAACAAAAAAACTAAAAAAGAGACGAAAAGAGACTTCTATATTCATATAAAAAATACTAAAGATAGGATTAATGAATCATTTTTATAGTAAACCAGACTATAAATCAGATATTAGAAACAAGTTGGTAAAAATTTGATCTGAAAACCTTAAATTAACTTTCTGTCGATTCAGAAGGAAATAATGTCTGTTCAAAGTAATCTCACCGACAATCCTAAACATAAAAGGTACATTTAACTCAACAAAACCAATTAAATAACAAGAGTTAAGCAAGGGAAAACTAATAATGGAACAAAAAATAGCACAGCTAGCAGGAATTATCGTTTTTGTATTATCAGTACTTAACTACGTACTAGGTATAAATCTGATCTCAATGAATACAGTGTTTTCATCACTTATCTTTTTAAATCTTATTTTATTAGTGATGCACATAAGTAAGCATGGCTTTTCTAAATTTAATAACAAGGAAGTGTAATAATGAAAAATAAACTAACAACAATTGCAGCTTTATTGATGAGTTTAAATGTTAATGCCATAGATTTAAGAATAGATAACGTAAAATTATATCAAAATGAAAGCCAGACATTTTCAGAGCCTAGTCGTTTATATATAGAAAATGGCAAGATCGTTGATACATCAAATATGGCTCAAACAGCAAATTCCGCAGATAAAGTGATTAATGCAAATAATCAATATGTAGTACCAGGTTTAATCGATTTACATGTTCATTTAGGTGCTTCAGGCAGTAATTATGGATCAGAATTTCAATACCTTCCGGTAGCATCACATTTTAATTCTAACTTATATTTAGGTGTGACAAATATTGTTGATTTATTCTCTTTTGACAATACTTTAAGTGAAGCAAAATCATTAGCAAAACAACAAATTACACCAAATTTATTTTATGCTGGCGCTTTATTTACCAATCCAGGAGGTCACGGAACGCAATTTGGAGGCGCAGCACTTGAAGTAACAAGTGATGATGCGATAGAAACACTATGGCAGCAACATATGGCCAAAAAACCAAATATCACAAAAGCGGTTATTGAAACATTTGGTGGCCATGGTAAATCTCTAACCGATCATCAATTAACAGAAATAGGGAAACGTTCCAAAGCAGCAAACTTACCTTATTTTGTGCATGTTTCTACATTACAAGATGGTAAAAGAGCAATTAGAGCAGGTGCTACTGCATTAGCACACGGTATTAATTCAGAATTTATTGATGAAGAGTTTATAAAGCTAATGATCGATAATAAAGTGGCATATATCCCTACATTAGCGGTTTATCATAATCACAATGAAGAACATGAAAATCAACATATCAGTAACCAAACCCATTTATTAAAAACAGTACATAAAAAACTACAGCATTGCCTATTTAAAAATGTACCAGAGCCTTCAGTTTGGAAAAAGCAGGTATGGAAAAAAAATGATATTGCATATAAAAATATAATCGCCTTATATCAAGCAGGCATAGTGATAGGGACAGGCTCTGATGCAGGAAATCCTTATACACTTCATGGCTCTGGGTTACATAATGAAATACAAGCTTTAAACAAAGCAGGGCTCAAACCTGGCCATATAATTAACGCAGCAACATCTAATGCGGCAAAAATCATTAATCAAGAAAACGTAATAGGGCAATTAAAACCAGGTTTTGAGGCCAGTTTTATTCTTTTACCTAATAATCCTTTAAAAGACATTTCAAGTTTATCAAGAATAAACTCTGTTTATAAATCAGGTAAAGCAATAAATCGTGATGATTTAGTTGCAAAAAATGCTGAAATTTCACCTCAAGGCGAAAAATGCCATGCACAAACTGAAATTGCTAATAAAGCAACACAAGTAATTGATGACTTTAAAGGCGAATTAAAATGGCAGGCAATAAGCGATAAAATGATGGGAGGGCAATCAAGTTCTCAAGTAAACAACAAAAAAAATGAGCTCATTGTAGAAACAGTATTAGGAAAACCAACTGGATTTGGTGCTTGGGCAGGCACACAATTAATGTTTAATAAACCTGCTGATGCCTCAAACTATCAAGGTATAAAAGTAACATTTAAAGGTTCTAACATTCCTTTTGGGATTTCTGTATATCATAGTGAAGTAAAAGATTGGGATCATTTTTATACTAACATACAACCCAGTTCGCAATGGCAAACTGTAAAAATACCATTTAACACCCTTAAACAGTTTGGTTATGGTGCTAAAAAGCAATGGTCTGCAAAAAGCTTAGCTGGTTTAAGTTTTGTTTGGAGAACAGCACCAAATACAGAAATATCAGATAAAGGAAATAAAATCCTAGTTAAAGAAATATCTTACTTTTAAATTTGATATGCTAACAAGATAGGTACATGCCTATCTTGTTTAAAAAATATAATAACTCAAAGAGAAAACAATGCTACGTCATCCCTTTTTTAAATATAGCTTTTTCATTTTATTACTTATCGATTTAATTTTTACAACGGGATTAATATTAACAGGGGCAAGTGATATTTCACTCGGCACATTAAAAGCGACAACAATTTGGTTTGTGTGTTTTTATTGGTTACCTGTTTGGTTAAGCGCTGCCATTATATTACAACTAAGAAACAAAAAAATTCAATATACAATTTTAGAATTGAGTATTTCAGTTATCATTTTAACGCTCGGTATGATGATGACAGATAAAATACTTCAATTCACATTTAGCGAATATAAATCAATGGGTCCATTTGTTATTTTTGGCGGACTCACTTGGGCCATTCCTATTTACTTTGTATGTAGATTTATAGAACATAAAAAGAACATTGCAACTGAAAAATCAGCAAGAAAGCAGGCCCAACTAGAAACTCTGAGATATCAACTTAACCCACATTTTATGTTCAATAGTTTGAATACAATATCTGCTTATATACATACAAAACCCGACCTCGCAGATGAAGTATTACATGAGCTCGCTGATATTTTACGTTACTCACTCGATACTGCCCAAACTAAAAGTATTTCCCTACAACAAGAAATCGATATTATTAATAAGTATTTTAATATTGAAAAAGCAAGATTTGGCGATAGGTTAATTGTTAATTATGATATTTCAGACGTTCTTTTAACACACCAAATACCGCCTTTACTATTACAGCCCATAGTTGAAAATGCGATCAAACATAATGCAAAACAAACCGAATTAATCATAAATATAAAAGTTGAAAAACAAGATGGCCTTCTAAAAGTCATTATTAACGATAATGGTTCAGGTTTTAATGAGACAGTATTATCTCAGGGATTTGGACTAGGTGTAGGCATGAAAAACTTACAACAAAGAGTTGCGCAACTTAATCAAGGAAAAATGACTTTAAATAATAAAAATGGCGCAGAAGTTCTATTGGAGATGGCCATATGAATAAAGAACAGCCAAAAATGCGTATTGTATTTGCTGACGATGAACTGCCTGCAAGAGAAAAGCTAAGCCATCAATTGAGTTTTATTCCAAACATTGAAGTCGTCGGGTTTGCAACAACAGGTAAAGAAGCCATAACACTTATTAATGATGAACAACCAGATTTAGTACTACTGGATATTCAAATGCCTGAAATTAACGGTATGGACTTATTAAGCTTATTAACACACAAGCCTATGGTGATATTTACGACTGCTTATGATCAATACGCTATCGCCGCATTTGAACAGGCATCAACAGACTATTTATTAAAACCATTTCCTTTAGCAAGGCTAAAAAACGCCATAGATAAAGCATATACAGTCTTTTTACAAAAAGAAGTATCACAAGTTAACTCTGAACCAGTTAAAAGCCCACAGCAGCCAATCAAAAGGCTTATAAGTAAAACTGGTGAGCGCATGATTATTTTATCTCCCGATGACATTTTTTATATCAAATCAGAGCAAGGTAATAGCTTTGCTGTGAATGATGATAAACAGCACTATTTAAATGAAACCTTAGATCAATTAGAGCTAAACTTAAGCGCATCACAATATGTTCGCATTCACCGAAGCTACCTAGTTAATATAGATAAAATTAAAGAGATCCAACGTTGGTTTAACGGTAAGTTAATGGTGATTATGGCTGATGATGAAAAAACAGAACTGAGCACAAGTAGAGCTGGTGCAGATAAACTAAAACAAGTACTTGGACTATAAATTGAAGAAATCGTATTTTAAAGGTGTACATCATGTTGCCATCATATGCTCGGATTATCAAAAAACAAAAAAATTCTATACCCAGATTTTAGGGCTGGAGATAATCGCCGAAAATTACAGACAAGAAAGAGACTCTTATAAATTAGACTTACAACTTCAAGATGGTACTCAGTTAGAAATATTCTCATTTCCTAATAGACCAGAAAGACCAAGTTATCCTGAAGCACAAGGATTAAGACATCTCGCATTTTTAGTTGATTCAGTAGAAGAGGTCGCAAGCTATTTAAAATCAAATGCGATTGAAGTAGAAGAAGTAAGAGTTGATGAACATACGGGTAAAAAGTTTACCTTTTTTATTGATCCAGATAATTTACCTTTAGAAATATATGAAACATAACTTCCAATCAAAAACCTAAAACTCAGTGTCCCATCCTAAAATAAAAGCTCAATAAAGACTGCATTTTTTATAAAGAAGCGGATTAAAAATCAGATATAAAAAAAGCTCCAAAGGGGCACTAAGGAGCTTAAAACGTAGGGATGTTTCATGATAACTAAATAACTGAGTTGTATAAAAAATAACAAGCTTTCGTATATCACAGAACTTACTATACAGATATTGATTCAATATATTAATGTGAAAAGGTTGTTTTTGATTATATAGGCAACTGAATTTAAAGCTTTTTTATTGTCATTACCTTTGCAATAAAAAAACGTAACTATAACAGGGACTAATCTAATAAATATATAAATGTTGTTCTATATTTATTAGATACACAAATAGATTTTTCGATAGGCATAAAAAAACCAACCCAAATTAGGTTGGTCAATATTACAAAATTCTGTAATCAATAGGGAATAACGTTTAACTTTCAGGGATTGGCATTAATAAAAATATTCTAATATTAGCGCCTATTAAAGTAGACTCGCCTGTTTTGATTAAGTTCAAAATTAAATGGAATAAATTTAATAATCAAAAATCATGGTGTAAGTATCAGTAAAATTAAGCTTGATTTCTATCATAAAAACCAGAGTAATATACATAAAAAAACCAGCCTATTTAGACTGGTTAATATTACAAAATTCTGTAATCAATAGGGAATAACGTTTAACTTTCAGGGATTGGCATTAATAAAAATATTCTAATATTAGCGCCTATTAAGGTAGACCCGCCCATTTTGATTAAGTTCAAAATAAAGTTAAATTAATTTAACAGCCATTAATTACTGTATCTACTTCTTTAAAAGTCACTTCAGTGCCATTTTGGGAGAAGGAATAATATGCATAACAATTATCAACTAAACTTGTTCCTTTAGGAAAGAAAAACATGCCCCAACCAGCTAACCCTGGTTTTATTTTATTTGAAGGAGTTTGGTCGATTACACATATTGAGGCTTGAGTACACTCAATTACATTAGCTGTATTTCCGCCGTTAAAGTCATAATAACCATTACCGCTATGATAAATATCACTATTCAATAATTCCCCTAAAGCGTTATTCCAAATCTCTTGTGGTGCTCCAAAATAGGTATTTATATTTAAGTTATTTACAGAGACAGAAACATTAGACTGTTTCTCTTTGTTTTGTAACACAGCTTTTGTATAAACTAAATCTGTTACTGTTTTTAAACTACCTGAAAATTTTTTTAAAATAGACACCTGTGCATCTTTTTGTATATTTAATAGTTTAGGTAAAGCCACAACCGACATAATAGCTAAAACTAAAATAACAATAATTAATTCAATAAGAGAAAAACCAAAACTTACTTTACGCACAGAAGAACCGAATAAATACTCAAAAATAAATAGTTACATATATGGCATTTAAAGTCACGATAAGGAACAAGTAGGCATAAAAAAACCAGCCTTATTTGGGCTGGTTAAAAATTACAAAATTCGTAATTAAAGGGGAATAACATTCAACTTTCAGGGATTGGCATTAATAAAAACATTCTATTATTGATGCCTATTTAAGTAGACTGACATTTTTAAATTAAGTTCAAAATTAATTAAATAAATAAAAATTAATTATTATCAGCTAACAAATTTAGCATTTGATCTTCCGTTTGCGTATTAAATTTACCACCTTTAGCATCAAAGAAACTATCTGCTAATGCGGCTTTATCTTGCTGCATTTGGAAAACACTTCTTCTATCGAGTTTTGGCAAATTAACTTATAAACAAAAACAGGTTTTAGCTGTCCAATTCTATGCGCTCTATCTGTTGCCTGTCTTTCTACAGCAGGGTTCCACCAAGGATCATAGTGAATTACAGTATCAGCTTTTGTTAGATTTAGACCTGTGCCACCGGCTTTAAGGCTGATTAAGAAAATTGAATTATCTCCGTTTTGAAAACTATCTACGGCTTCATCTCTATCTTTCGTTTTACCTGTCAAAATACTATATTTAATATCAAGTGCAGTAAGTTCTTGTTCAATAATCGATAACATACTTGTGAACTGACTAAATATGATTATTTTTCTACCTTTGGCTAACATTAAAGGTATGTTTTCACACAACCAAGTTAACTTAGCACTATCCCCTGTATTATTGCTAGAGAGTAATTCTTGAGTCTGCAGATCATCAACTCCATTTACCAATCTAGGATCACAACATGCTTGGCGTAATCGAAGCAAGGCTTCAAGGAATGCAAAGCGGCTTTTATCTGCACCTTGCTCCTTAAAGAGTTCCTTCATTTTTTGTTCCATATTGGCACGAATACCTTGATAAACCATTTGTTGTTTAGGTGCTAATTCAATCATACGAACAAGTTCTGTTTTAGCTGGTAACTCGGTTAATACTTGTTCTTTAGTACGACGTAAAACAAATGGCAGAACCAAGTTCTTTAATTGTTCGGCTCTTTGTTCATTGTGCTCTTTTTCGATTGGTACTTGATAATATGTTTTAAACTGAGCCATTGAACCAATAAGGCCAGGCATCGCAAAATCCAGTAAAGATTTAAGTTCTTTAAGGTTATTTTCTACTGGTGTACCCGTTAAACATAAATTGAAATCGCTATTAAGAGATTTAACCGCTTTGGAAATCTTAGCTTGGTTATTTTTTATGGTTTGTGCTTCATCCAATATGACATGACTGAAATGCAATTCATCATAGACTGTATTATCACGGGTGATTAAAGGGTAAGTAGTAATAACACAATCAGCACTGCTAATTTGATTAAATATATTTTTACGACTAGCACCATGGCTCACCAATACATTTAAGTCTGGTGCAAAACGATTAATTTCTTTTACCCAATTTGATACCAAACTTGTTGGACAAATGATAAGTGCTGGATCTTTTAGACCTACAGATTCTTTTTGTGATAATAGAAATGTAATAGTTTGAAGTGTTTTACCTAAGCCCATATCATCAGCTAAAATACCGCCTAATTGATGTTTTCTTAAAAAATGAAGCCAATTAACAGCCTGTTTTTGATAGTCTCTTAATGTCGCTTTGAGGCCTTTTGGCACAACGAGGTTGTCATGAAAATCAGGATTGGAAACATGAGTAATGAGTTCTAATAGCGCTTTATCGGCACAGTCAATTTGGCTTTCATCAAAATTAGAAAAAGATGAAGCATATGATAAAGGCAAACTTAATCTCTTTGGTATCGTTTTGTTTGCATAAAATTGCGAAAGTAAATCAAAAATACAGTTCAAGTCGGGCTTATTGACTGCCAACCAAATATCTTGATACTTATAATAATTGAATAAGTGGGACTTATTATTGCAAAGCGCAGCAAGTGAGAGTAGGTCACTTAAATATACAGTTTTATCAGCAATTTCAAAATAAGGTGCAACAGATAGTTTATTAACTCGACTGCGAGTCATAGATAAAATAAGTGGCGTTAACATGATTTCGGAATCTTTATACTCTTTAGTATTAATAGCCCAAGACTCATCCGATAACTGCTTACAGACTTCATTAACAAACCAGTGATGCTGTGGGGATGATTCATCAGATGCATTGAATGTCAGATAACAAGCTTTTTCAACAGGACCTTTACTTAAAATTAATCCACAGTTTTGCAAACGGTTTAAACAGGTATCTTCAAAAGCCGTTTTTATTTGAGCATCTTGTTGCTCATCTAAGTTTAATTCGTGAATTTTTTTACCATATGCAAACTGTAGATGGAACAAACAGCGGTTATCTTGTTTAATTAAAGTTAACCGAGGAACAACATCTTCATTTGTCAGAACTTTAGATTCAGATTTTTGAATAAGAGCAGAACCAAAAATACGGCTAAACTGCTGGTTTACATGCTCGAACATTTCGTCAGCAACAGGGGGAATTGAGAATAAGTGGGAAACTTCAGATGCAGTTAACGATGTTTCTAGTTCACCAATCTCAAAATTATTTACATCAATATAATAGGGTGGTGTAGTATTAAATACTTGCCAATCATCGCATTGGGGTAAAGTTAACTTTAATTCATGAATCGTTTCAGTTTCATTCCAAGCTATATCAAGCGGTCTTTGAGCTGACAATCGAATTGCTTGTCTAGAATCCTGCCAAAAACAGCGACCCGTAGCAACCATTTGAACTAAAGCCATTACACCCCAACGGCTTTCAAGAACTAATTGTCCAAAAGAATTTTGTGAACGGATCCAACTTAATAATCGAAAATCGGTTTCATTGATGTGCTCAGGCGTTACTAAACTGTTTAACTGTTGTTTTGTTAAAGGTCTGCCTTGAGAGTATCGACCATTTGATATTGGCGAAGATTGTTTAGGAATGAGAACTAAACCATTATCATTTTTTTCTAATATAAATAATATGACATCTTTTTTTGTTGTTTGACGTTGTTTCTTTAATTGCTCTAGTTGGTTAAACCAGTCATGCAATAAATAATGCTTACCAAACAAACCTGAATGCTGCGTTTTTAACTTTAACAGCGCAGCACCAATATGATGACATTTTTTACCTATTTTACAAGAACATAAACCCGAGATAGATAAATCAGAATGAGATTTTTTAATTTGAATATGTTGATGAAATATATCGCCTGATTCGCTATAGACTTCAGCACTGACCTGTGTGAATTTTTCATCACTTTCTACCCAATTAACAAGATCTTTCGTTAAGCATTGTTTCGCCTTTTCAAATACAGCAGGTTTAAAATATCTTTTTAAAAAACCTTCAGTAATAGGAAAAGCAACTTCTTGCTCTTTTTTAATTTCATCGAATAAAGCGATAAGATCCGTTTTAGTTAATCCTTTGGACATCAGTAACCAGTAAAAATTCAAAGATTGCTCCAGTATAGAGCTTATGGGATCTAAGCTAAAGCATTAAATTTATCAAAAGCGAAAATATATACTGGGATCATAATTTTACTAAGAGAAAGTAAAAATATAAATAGAATGTAAAGGGGGTTTACATTAATAGTTAATAACAAACTGACAACAACTAACAAACAGGTTACCCACAAGTAATCAACAGGACTCATAAAATACAGAACAAATTTATACTAAGGTAGGCTCCAAAGGAGGTCGAACGGATAAAAAGTGGTTGATTCAGGTATAAATCACAACAAATACTTAGTAAAAAACTGATCTCAAGTATAAAACTTTTAAACTGAGATCAGATTTTTACTAACAAATACACTTTACGGATCACTATTTTACTAATTGAAGTGAGTTAATAATTTAGATAATTGCTCAAGTCTTTTATCAGTCATTACATTGTTATCTATTTTAATAACCAGATCTCCCGTTTTTGTATTACGGTGTGCATTAATATATTTATTTTTGAAATCGAGAGATTCTCGTTTTATTTTAGGTTCTGTTTTAGCTTCAGTCAGCAATTTAGTAATAGCAGCCGATGTTTTATCATCAGTTTCTAAAATATGCTCTGTTAGTTTACTTTCTAGTTCTTTAACACGAGATAAAAAGGTAGCTTGATCAATATCGATAGCTAACATGAGTTTTTTAGCTACTTCACGGCCTACATGATTAGCTGTAGGGTATAAAGCCAATACTTGGCTCGGTATTTTAGTAAAAGCCTTTAAAGAGTCAGCTATAGCAGTATGTGAAACACCTTCAACTAAAGCAATTTCTCTATATGAGCCTTTTTTACCTTGTTTTATTAAATCAGAACGAGTTTCATCGTAAGCTTTACCTAATTCCCATAAGCTGGGCGCGATATATTGATCTGAAGATACTGCAAGTATTTTGGCATCTTCATCTGTAAAATCAGTAGATGATAAAACGATATAATCTGCGTTACTGAATAAACAGGCTTTTCGGCGCCTAGAACCTGAAAGTACAAATTCAATCCCATCTTTATTCCAGCTTAAAGCAGGATGTTGATTTCGACCATCAGCACTAATTGCAGGTAAAATATCGGCAACAGAAGCTTCAGATAGCAAAGATTGTTCTCGTCTATTTTTGCCATAAACTGTCGTAGTATTTTCAATTTGATCCGATGCTATAATCTTACAACTTAGGCGTATAGTACGACTAGGATCTGAAGGAGCTGGCATAGTGATTTCATCACCAACAGCAGCACTTTCTAAAAGTTGATCTAAACTACTTACTTCAATAGCGGAAGCAAAAGGGTCTATTCTTGTATCATTTTTACGTTTTTTAGCCATTATTTAAACCTTTTTAAGCACTTTCTAGCTGGCATTGTGTTG
>Ga0209396_1005488_pt1 | contig 11952 bp, 14 predicted proteins | sample GOMGulsemesocosm_6_FD_184638 | JGI IMG/M metagenome (GOLD analysis project Ga0209396, IMG submission 184638) | Methane-oxidizing microbial communities from mesocosms in the Gulf of Mexico - GOM8C Gulf of Mexico (SPAdes) (version 2) | ecosystem: Environmental > Aquatic > Marine > Cold seeps...
TTGCTTTAGGGCCAATACCATGACCAAGTTGTACTGACTTACAAACCTTATGCAACTCATTTAAATATGGGAAAGCATTCGCAAAGAAAACCCAATCTGGAGTAGCTTCAATATAGAAATCACGCGCTTGTTGTTCGTTATCTACCCATTTATATTTGAGGCTGTGCTGTTTTATGATCTTTTTTATCACGTGGTCATGGACACCATGATAAAATACAAAAGTAGCGTGATTGTTACTTTTCTTTAATAACTCTTCATAAACGGGTAGGTATTGCGGTAAATAATAAAGGTGTAATACATCAAAAACTAATTGCATGCTGATTTTTCTTAATGATAAATAATAAAGTTTAAAAGAAAATGGTTATGAAGATCATTTCCAGCTATCCATTGAACTTTTTTTACGAGTCGTCAATTGCGGAATGATGAAACCTAATAGTAAACCTATTACTAATACAATCGCGCCATTAAAAAACCATTCCTTTTTAATATTCATGTCTTGATCTTTTAGCTGCGATTTTATTTCGGTAAGCTCTTTATTTAATGCTGCAATTGTAGTGTTTAATTTATTTTTTTCTGTATTTAATTTTTCTGTATTATTATTTGCTTCACTTAACTGACTATCTAGAACAGCACCAATACTTTCAACATTCGCTAGTTTTTCATTGAGTTCAGCGATAATGTATCTTAAGCCCGGTTTATCTGAAACGTACTTACTTTCAACCCAAACAGTACGGTCTTTATCATCTATTATTTGGGTATAGTCGTTTTCTTCATTATGCGTTAATTTAATTTCTGTACCCGAATTAATACTACCCAAAATTCGATAGTTATTACCTGCACCTGAGTGCATGTAAATGAAGAGTTCATCGGAAATGAATCCTTGTGTTAACTCTTGTGGAGCACTTTCTTCAGCTTGAATACCATATGCACTGATTATTATGAAACAGAGAAATAGAGATTTTACGAATTTCATGAAATGACCAAAGTTAAATTTTTTGTAATTTTTCAAAATATTAGGGGTTTGAGTCGTTGATAGCAAGACAAAAGGTTATTTATTTCATCTGTTTTTATGTTTTTTAAAACATTGCCTCAATTGAAGAGGTTTTGTATTCTAGTAAATCATTCTCAGTTGATTTAACTCTTTGCGGTAAAAATTCACTTTACGTTGCAAATGATTATACAACTGTTGGTAAAAGCCTGTTATGGAAAAGTATGACTACCGAAGTTGAATTAAAATATCTTGTTTTTTGCAATGATGTTTCGAAAAAGATCAGCACTTTATTAGCATCTCAAGAGATTAAATTTGAACAAAGCACTACTCAGTTATCTAATTGTTATTTTGACACCCCTGAGCTCGCATTACGACACTTAGACATGGGACTAAGAGTACGTGAAAGTGATCATTTTATTGAACAAACGATAAAAACAGCAGGTAAAGTTGTTGGAGGATTACATCAGCGTCCAGAGTACAATGTTACAATTGATAAACATTTTCCTGAACTTGCGTTATTTCCTAAAAATATAGGATTTACTTCGCAGTCGATGCTGAATATCCAAAAGCAATTAATTGTTTTATTTAAAACCGACTTTTTACGCACCAAATGGTTGATTACACTTAATGAACATACCCAAGTTGAAGTAGTCTTCGACCAAGGAACGATCACCAGCAAAGATCAAAGTGTCGATATACTAGAAATTGAATTAGAGCTGGTGTCTGGGAATATATCGGCACTATTTTCATTAGCCGAATTATTTTTTGAAGTCATAGAAGTGAGGCCGGGAGTCAAAAGTAAAGCGGCACGTGGTTATGCTCTTTATCATGAGAAAGCAGCTAAAGATTATCAATTCCCTGCCTTTATCCCACTTAAAACGACTGACAATATTGACGGTTTGTTTTCATCTGGTATTGATTTTTCATTACAGGAATTAAATATAATCATTGATGCCTATATGGAGGATCCATCTTTAGTCCTTTTGGCTCAGATTAATGAAGCATTAACCCTACTAAGACATGGTTTTTGGTTATTCCAGCAATATATACCTGATGAACTTTTCAAAATTAAAGATGAGTTAAGCCACTTTATTCACCTATTTTCTTGGGTCAATAATGCTAACTACTTACAAGAATTAACGAATAAAACCGGAAACTATCGTAATAAGTTGGAGTTGAGTCATCAGTTGGTTGAACAGCTGAAATTAAAAAAGCGCCGTTTACCCAATAACGATGATGTGAAAATGCTTTTACACTCTCAACGCTTTAATTGTTTACAACTCTCTTTACTTAAGTTTTTATGTTCAGAGGTGAAAAAGGAAGATAATTCATTAAATGACAATAGCGAAATCTTAAACTTCTCTCATCATGCTCTGACTAAGAGCCTGTCTGAATTAGAAGCTATAATGCCTGAAAATTTGTCATTGACCAGTGAGCAATACTTGGCACAAAGTAAATTATTAAATCGTTGTTTATTGACAGGCAGTTGGCTTGGTAGTTTATATGATGAAGATGAACGGATTGCTTATCGTGCTCCTTGGTTAGATCTTAAATGTGGTATTAGTGAGTTGCAAACATTATGGGTCATACAGCAACAGTTACAAAAACTCGATGAACAACCTATTAAGTTAGTTAACTGGCAAGACAGTAAAGTGGATGGTTTGTTACATGCATTGGATCATTCTCGTCATAAAGCATTATCAATGACTCCTTATTGGAAGTCTTAAGTGGCGATACATTCCCTATGTAACAAGTGGAAAATAAACGGCACGCTATAGGTGCCGTTTTAATTAGGCATATGATAATAAATTTTTATTTATTGTATTCATTCAAGAATAAAGAAAATGACAGGGTAAATTCCTTCTAGATTACTTTTTATCGTTCTAATTATATTGTCGGTGCGCCGACAACACGCAAAGGGGAAATAGACACAGATCTCCCCCTTGCATCCCCCAGTGTGCCCTACACAGCAATACACTCCAACTGAATTTAGGAGCAATGTTTATACCTGCCAAAAATCGTCCCTTCACACGGCAGTCTACGCCATGACGTACATGGAAGCACTAATGCCGCAAAAGCATGGATGCTTAGGAGCGGCCCTTGGCTTCGATAAACATCGCACTTATCTTAATTCAATTTCCGTAGCTGAGATGGAAATTGGTGAAACCTGCAATGCTCACTTCTATAACTAATCAAACAGTAATAATTAAGCATATAACAAAGAAATAACTGTAGAGTCCTCAACACACCAGAACAAAGTTAAATATCTGTATCATCAAACGCCGGAATTCAAACCAATATTCACGTATTGCCATCATGGATGATGATCAAGGCAAAGCACACATGGAATATGTTCAGGATGAACGGTATAGCGCGGTGCCATGGATGGCAAGGAGCGTAGTGCGATCTTTGCTGTTACGTCGAAAATATTGATGTTAATGTAGGATTACGTTTAATACAGCAGCTCCGAGGGATTCCAAAGGGAGGCCGGAGGCAGTCTCCTTTTGGGTGCTGTCGCCACCGCGACAATATAATAATGAAAGAAAGCAAATGTTGAATATAATTTGCATATCTATTTAAAAGGTAAAGCGTATTTGGCTCCAATTAATATTATTAAGGCTTATTTATATATTCGGGGTATTCTGGTGCAAAAAACATTAGTTTTTTACGACGGTTATAGCGTCGTGACCCAATATATATTCATCATGCTCGCAATCACCTTCTACTACTTGAACAAGTGTCCCTCTAGTAGTAGTTCGAATCTTTTTGATAATTACAGTAGTAGTAAACGTTCTATCTATGTAGTGCTGTGAATTCTTCATGGTAGTAGTACTCCGTAAAAGCGACTAAATTAACCTAATATGATTATTATATTAATCGTATTAGGTTATTTGTCAAGCATATTTTAATCGTATATGATTATTGTTATAATCGTTTTAGATGATTCAAAAGGTTTAAGTAAATGACGAACCCTTCTAGGGCAAAAAGTGATGCTGATTTAGAGCTTGATAAGGCGGCAGCAAAAGAAATTAAGCGATATATAAAAGCCGAAATGCTTGTGCATAATGTGGATATGGAAACTGTTGCAAAAAGGCTAACTGAATTAGGTCGGCCAATTTCAGAGCAGGGACTTAAAAATAAGATCAGTGGTTGTAAGCACCAAACAACTTGGTATTGGGATCTAATGAAATCTATAAAAGGAAAACACTAAATGCATAAACATGATCTGTTCACTTTGGTTTTAGGTGTTTTTATAGGTTTTATATTGCTATCAATGGTTTCTTCTGGGATAGAGTCAGCAGATTTTATTACCGCTACTATAGCGTTAGCAGCTTTAGCTTTTACCGTGTGGCAAGGATATACAACAAGAGAGCATAATAAACTATCAATCAAACCTTCACTTAAGTTTTGTGTAGAGGTTAAAGGAGAGTATTTCTCTATGGTTATTAAAAATGTAGGTCTTGGTCCTGCAAAAATAGTCTCATTACAAAGATATATATTAGAAAAGGCTGTCGACTATAGTAAATTTCACAATGACTTTAATATTAATGTTGAACCTAACAGTAAATGGGAGGCAGACGAAGAGGTCAGGGATTATATTTTACAGGTAAATGATGAATTAACTGTTTTGCTAGTGAAACACACTAGTAAAAACAATAAAGAACTTTCACGTAAATTGTTTGAACGATATGGTGGAGTAGTAAAATATGCTTCTTTATATGGTGATGAATTTATTGAAGATCCCAAGCATCATTAACTAGTTGTCGCTGTTCTTCTCCAATTATCTGTAAATAAATTTCTGTTGTTTTACTGTCTGAATGGCTCATTAATCTGCTTAGTATATGAATAGGTAAGGGCTTTTTAGCAGTAACCATGGCAACACCAAAGCCATGGCGTAAACCTTTCCCCGTTGCCATTAGTCCATGTACTTCAGCTCTTTTCATTACATCTTTGATCATCCGGTAATAAGTAGTTCTAGATTTTGGCCATAAACGTTCAGACAACTGTTTCTTTTTGGCTTGTATGCGACGAATGCCAAATACTAAATCTAGATTTTCAATTAGAAGTTTAGGAACTGGCACACTTCGATATTGCGCTTGTTTAATTCTGCCTTGGTTATCGGTTTTACGTTTCTTTAAACACCTGAAGACAATAGAGCATTCATCAATTAAAATTCGTTCATATTCAAGGTGTATGGCTTCTCTTGGTCTGCAACCTGTATAATGTAATACATGGCAAAACATGCGTTCGACTGGATCTTCATGGTTCGCAGCTTGTAAAAATCTAGCCCTTTCGTCAGCGGAGCAATATAGCCTTTCACCGCAAGGACTAAATAACCTCATTTCAGGGCTAATTTCATCTCTATACATCACGCACCAAAACTGTAGAGTTCTGTTTCAAGTTTAGTTTGTGATCAATAAAATTGCATAAAAAAGCCCGGTTAAGTTACCGGGCATTAAGTAAATCTGCATCACTTTGGGGTACTCTGTTAGACAAGCTGTCTATCCCAAGTCTATTTTGAATAGATTAGCCGCAAGAAGACTAGCCAAACTAGAGGTCTTGATTTGGTTAGACGTGTTGGAGTCATTAGACCCGGTTTAATAAATACGACTATAGCCAGTAGAGAGAATATCTATATAAAAATTTGGTTGCAATGACGTAAACATGACATTTAGCTGTGCTTGAATAAGGAGAATAACCCCACTATCGCGATTTACCATAAGCTAAGGTTATTTCATAAAAACGATGAACGTACTAAGATTTGTCACTTGTATTAATCATTTTTTCTACTTTGGTAAGTAACAAGTCTACTTTTTGTTCGAGTTGTTGGTTATTTTCCAAAATCTCTTTATTTTGTCTACGTAGCTCTCTATTTTTAACGTTAGTATCAGAAAAGCTAACAAATTTATTTACAAATTGGGCGCCTACATAACTGACCATGCCCACGCCAATATAAAACATCGCGGCGACGATAATTCGGCCCATAATTGTTACGGGATAAAAGTCGCCAAAGCCAATGGTACTGGCACTCATTTGCAACGTCCAAAAGGCGTCTCGGTAGGTTTTTATGTTGCTATTACTATCTGTTAATTCTACTTGAACTAATGCCAATGATAATAATGCAATAATAGCGTAGAGGACAATTAACGTCATGACGACAAGATAAAAGGTATTGTAATTTTTAACCCCAAACTCATCAAAGGTATGAGTTTTTAATCGATAGCTCATTATATTTTCTTCTGTTTTTAATTGTTATCTTGTATATGGTGGATTAAATCATCCATTAATCGTTTTTTAATTTCCAGCTGTTGTTCAGGTTGTAGATTATATTTTTTTGCCAAAACGTCATAATCAGCTGGCGCTAAACTTACTGTTAAACGAGGACGTTTAGGGCGTTTGTTAATCGGTAGTCCAAGTATATCTCTAATTTGGTCAGATGGGCTTAATCCGGCTTCTAATGCTTGTTTCCTGATTGATAATTGGATTTTTTCATCCATATCAAAAGCAACTTGTACGGCCTTAACGGCTTTTATCGATGATTGCCATTTTTCAAGCGATTTTCGTGTCATAGTTAACTCCCTGGGAACATATCAACAATGTCAGACGTTGGGCGATATAAAGTCAAGAATACATCGGTATCGCCGTCCTGCCATACTTCGATGTCAATGCCACGAGATTGATCTTGATCGAATAAAGCATAGAGCTCAAATTGTTCGCCAGCATCGTTACCTTCATATGAAGACAACTGTTCACTACGGTTATCTTTGCGGTGAAAATACCCAACTTGTGAATATACTTTCTGCTGGTATTGAGAACTTGTCCAGCCGGTAGTTAGCGAATTGTCTGATTTTTTATCAAGAAATGCATTACCTGGTTCATCAAAAATGGAGGAGAAATCATCCAGATCAAAAAGGGCCTCTACTTCGGAGTGATTAATTTTTAATGAAAACTTTAGATAGGTTTTATCATCTTCATCTAAGGTAAGGTATAGCTCAATATCATCACTACCAATGAGTACCCATTCTGTTTGAGTTTTCATTTCAAACTCATAACAATTAATAGCATTGACTTGAAATTGCTGTTTACGTAATGCTTCAGGCAAAGCGAAGCTATCGGTAAGAACAATGATATCTTTGATTTTTAGATCTTTGCTATTGGTCAAGCAACGTTGTTTTTCTTCTTTGTTAAAAATACGTTTGAAAAAACTCATATTTATCACCGTAAAAATCGCTCTCTTATGGTATTGGGCATAAGGAGCGATTTTATAAACTATCGAATGTTTAATTAATCAAAGACTATTTCTGTTTCGCTTTTAAACGGTCCAGTACAGAGTTAGCGCTGTTATCAGTTGCGCCAATGCCAGCTTCTTTTAATTGAGCTTCTAATGAATTATCTGAATTTTCCGATTCCAATAATTCAGCTGCTTTCATGCGGTCATCAAATTTTTGTTGCTTAGCTTTGATGCGCTCTAAAGAGTCTTTTGCATTAAGTAACTTTGAATTGCTTGACGAAAAGTTATCCGTGATGGCAGACGTCGCTTTTTGTACACTTTCTGTAGTTTTTACCATAGAAAGTTGACGTTTGTATTCACCAACTTGGCGTTCACTTTTCTTAACTAACTCTTTTAAACGATTAGCATTTCCTTCGAAACTATCAAGGGCTTGTTGTTGAGTGGCTAATTCACTTTCTAATGTTGCAATCTTTTCGGCAACAGCTAAAGCAAGTGTCTCATCGCCCTTATCTAAAGCTTGAACAGCATAGCCTTCGTGCTCAACCACTTCTCGCTTAATGCGTTCAACATCACGGCTTGCTGCCATTTGTTGCGCCATTACGCCAGTTAAGTCACGTTTTGCTTTTGTCAGGTGATTTTCAGCATCACGAATTTCCTGTTCAAAAATACGTGTAGCATTAGAGTCTACAATTGCTTCGCCAACTTCTGTTGCGCCACCACGAATTGCTGTCATTATCTTTTTGAAAATACTCATATATTTACTCCTAAATGTGGTCGCTTAAATTAAATATTCGCTCATGTCATCGATGATCTCAATGGCATTATTGTTTAGTACACCTAACTCATGTTCAATGTCTGCAAATGTTGAATTAATGGACAAAGCGCCAAAAATTACATATTTATCACCAATTTTTGAAAATGAAGATAAAGGCATTGGAATATTCATTTCTAACATGGTTTCATGCATCTGGTGAATACTCTCAGGTTTTACTTCTTCTGAACCCCATAAATAGGTGATGCAAAGAATTTGGTCGTCAGTAACGGATAAAAATATAGGTAATTCTTCGCGGTCAATTACCGTGATCTGTAAAACGTCAACTTCGCCTGAAATAGGCTGGCAGTCAAAAATCATTCCTGTTTCTGAGTTGTCTGCCAAAGCATTCAAATGGTTTGCAATCTTATGAATATTCATGTTCTTCCTCATGTTTATTAGCGACAAATTTGACCTTACGGTTTACATTGTCAGTCGACATATTATGTCAACGTTAATTAATCTAGCACTTTGACATAATATGTCAAGCTTTAGTTTGTTTGTTATCGTTATTGACTGTTATTTAACCCCTGTTGATCACGCCATGCATTTTGATGAAGTTGGTAAATAGTATGGCTGCCCAAGTAATTAATGGGGATTTCTTTTTCTTTTGAATAAAAGTTCCGTGGAAATTCAAATGAGTTAACTAGCATAGCCAATGTTAGCCAGTTATGCTTCACAGGTAATTCATTTAAGGTTTTTAATCGAGTTAAGGGGCTAGCTCCTCGTTTTGTTGCTATGGTCCAGCCCCATTCACCAAAACTAGGGACGTTGTCATGATATTGCTCAACCGAACTAAAATTAGCGGCTTTGACCGTTTTGCCAATAGATATAAAAGAATCTTTAGCATGATAAGGGCTTGTTGATTGAATGGCCATAACGCCGTCACCAGAGAGAAGTTGTTTCAATCGGGCATAAAAGTTAACGGAATATAATTTGTTTAAATCAGGATGACTGGGATCCGGTAAATCCACAATAATCGCGTCAAAAACAATTCGCTGCTTAAGTAACTCATCAATAGCAATAAAGGCGTCAGCTTTAATAATATTAACCCTGCTATCACTTAAGCTATTTTTATTTAGTGTCAGTATCTGATTTGATAAATTATTGGGTAATTTGTGCTGTGGCTTCTGAAAAATATCAACAATTTCGCCGTCTAAATCAACCAAAGTAACTTGGCTAGGAGACCACTGTAATACGTCACGTAGTGCTAAACCATCGCCGCCACCAATAATCAAAATATTGTCGTGTCTTGCTGATGCGGCTAAAGCAGGGCTTACTAAATAGCTATGATATATATGTTCATCAATTGAAGAAAACTGTAGCCGCCCATTAAGGTAAAAATTGATGATATTGGCTTGATCAAGGCCCATATGACGCTGCGTAAAAGTGAGTTGTTGGTAACGAGTACTATCGCTATAAACTACGTTGTCCAAATAGAGTAAATTGCTCATTTGGTTTAACCATGTATTACCTTGTTGATAAATAACAACAATAAATAGCAGCAGGGCGACATGCAAGGCAACAAGTGTTTTTTGCCAGTGAAGTTTTCGCCAATAATAAGCAATAAATATGCTACCCGCCAATAAATTTAAAGCAGCGGTAAGTGCACTGGCTTGATTGATGTCTATCGTTAATAAAAATAATACCCAAACTGCAGCACCACAACCTGCACCAATGTAGTCAGCGCCATATATAGTGCCTAGATTGTTTTTTAGATGAGTTTGATGTATTTCTTCTCTAATTCTAGCGATTAAAGGAATTTCCATGCCAATAAAAAAACCTAATAACAATCCAAAAAAATAAGGGCTGTTAAATGCTAAAAAACTTAATTGTTTGAATAGACCACCTTGTGGTAAAGCATCAGGTGGTAATGAAAACATTTCTGAGATGATATGTGGAAATGTCTGTGTGATGGCAATTAAACCACCAATAATGATAATAGAAGAACTGCCTAATAGAGCTATTATGAACTCAAGCCAAACAAAGCCATTAAAGGCGCATTGAATTTTGCGAGCAGCAAAGGCACCTAAACCCATGGCGACGATCATCAGGCCAATCATCGCATAAATGGTACTTTCCATTACACCAAGTACACGACCTGCATAATGTGATAACAAATACTCGTATATTAGCCCGCAACCAGCCAACACTGCCATGGTGAGGATGAGTAAAATGTCATCCCAAAGAAATCGTCGTTTAGTAAACACAGTAAAACTTTTTGCTCTTATTAGTTATGTTTAATTATGTTTGGCTAACTTTTGTTAAGCCATTAATGCCGTTAAAATCAAAGCGATGGAAATACTAATCGCCATTTCAACACTCGCAACACCAATATTGTGCTGTTGATCTACTTCTTCGACTAAATTAATACCCCATAAAATAAGTTTTTTGGCGATGGTTGTTAATATTGATACCAATAGTGTCATTACAATACTAAAGACTAACCAACCAACTAAGTTCATTGGCAATGTTTCAGGGCTATAACTTAAAAAATGACTAGCTGCTGTAACCGCTAATGCGGTGCTTATCACCTGTCCACTGTAGCGAATCGCTAAAGCAATTTGGCCATTGGCAAAGGCATCTTGCATGCAACTACCTTGGTTGTTATTGGCGTATTGTTTTTCCTTAATACGAGTGACAAGTACTAACATGGTTTGCGCAACGATAAAGCCAGAAACAATGGCAATGAATGTATTTAAATCAATACCATCGACCCAAAGCAAAACGGCTCTAATAATAATGGCAGTGGCGATTGCACCTGCGGCATCAACAAGACCAACAGTGAGGTTGTGATTTTTAATTTGTAGGTTTTTATCTATTTGGTTAAGGGCAATTTTATCGTGAATAATACGGCCCACTTTAATCAGGATTAAACCCAATAAGCCATAAGAAAACATACCGATGGCTTCCATCAAATAACTTGGTGCATTTTCACCGGTAATTGCTCCCGTTAATACAATGCCTAATGCGGCAATACTACCAGCAACACTAATACCAAAAGCAAAGTTATCTTCTTTGGCTAACTCTTCTGTTGAGTTAACCTTGGCCGATAAACCAGAAATAAAGCGCATTGCGCCAAGTAGCACAATGGCAATGGTGATATCAATGGCTAAATAGATCAGTAAATCTTGGTTTAAAGCAGTTATATCTATAAATGTGTTCATATTAGGTCCTATGCTCCTGCTCGTTATTTTCCGCGGCGAAATCCACGAGAGGTTGAGCTTTTACTGTTTCTAAAGCTAGCGTTTTTTGAATAATTTGATTTTTTTGAAAAAGAGCTTTTTTTCACACTGCTAGAGCGAAATTTATTTGCGCTAGATTGTGCCGTTTTACTTTGACTCGATAAACTTGAAGCTCCAGAACGGTTTTTACTATAAGCACTGGTAAACTTCTGTCCTCTACTTTGAAATGATTTTTTGGTGCGAGTATCGAGTTGATTTTGTTTTTTTAGCTGATTTGGTGAACTGTACCTAGTTCTGCCATAATCATTATAATAACTGTAGTTTCTGTTTCTTCCCCAATTATTATAATATGAGCGTCTAGAACCAAACATATCGCCCATCATTGAATACATGCCATACCAAGCCCAAAAAGACATGCCATTACTGCCTGTTGTCCATTGGCCGTAACTTGGATTACCGATTAATTGTTCACCCGTACCAAAATCTTGGGCATTGTTGACACTTAAACTCTGTGCTTTTGATAGAGAATTAACCCGTGGTAATAAGCCGTCAGACATATCCGCAAGAACATTTAAAGGATCACTCAAGGCATCTGAATATAATGTCGGATCTGCCGCTTGATAGATATTTAACAGTTCATCATATATAGCTTGATTATTGGCAAACATATTGGGCTGAGATTTAACCGTATTGATGCGGTCGAGCAACGCAAGATACATTGGACCTTGTGTCG